>Ga0187778_10002597_pt1 | contig 12288 bp, 14 predicted proteins | sample 1015_Q2_SP5_20_M_FD_132418 | JGI IMG/M metagenome (GOLD analysis project Ga0187778, IMG submission 132418) | Tropical peat soil microbial communities from peatlands in Department of Meta, Colombia - 1015_Q2_SP5_20_MG | ecosystem: Environmental > Terrestrial > Soil > Wetlands > Peat | place... | reverse complement strand
GACGAGCGGCATCGTTTCACTGCTCGGGCATAACGGCGCAGGAAAGTCGACGCTGCTAGGGGCGTTGATCGGCAAAGTTGCTACGATGGGCGGCACGGTTCTGTTCGATGGGCACGACATCACGCGTACGACCATCGCAGAAGCGGTGCGCCGTGGGATCGTGCTAGTGCCAGAAAAGGGAAGGCTGTTCCGCAATTTCACCGTGGAGAAGAATCTCTGGCTCGGCGGCTATACCGTTAAGGACCAGGTTCAATTGCGGCAGCGTATCGGGGAGGTGATCGAAGTGTTCCCCCGCATCGGCGAGCGTATGGAGCAGTTGGCTGGCACGTTGAGCGGCGGCGAACGACAAATGGTCGCAATCGCGCGCGCGATGATGTTGCGCCCGCAATTGGTTCTCCTCGAGGAGCCGTTCCTTGGCTTGGCACCGCAAATGATGCGCGTCGTTATGGGTGCCATCAGGCTGCTGAACGAGAAGTACAAGACGGCGTTTCTCGTCGTAGAGCATAACATCAGCATTCTGACGATTTCGTCGCACGCCTATGTCATGCGGCTCGGTGAGTTCGTGATCTCCGAAGGCGACCCCGCCTCGTTGTTGTCCGACGAGCGACTGGAGCGCGCGTATGTCGGCTGAGGAGCCGAAGCCTTGCGGCTTCAGGGGCCAGGATCAGTGAGTCGTCGAAGATGTGCCGCCGTTCGCGGCACCGCACATGGGCTGGCGCGCCTCGGCGCGCCGGAATAGCAGGTGGACACGGGACGCTCGAACCGATGCTCTCGCTCTCCCCATTGACAGTCCTGCCATGCTCGCCGCTCGAGCTCATCGACGCCGCGGAAGCGGCAGAATTCGATGCCGTCGGGCTGCGGCTCGTTCCGGTCCTCCCAACCGACGTCGATGTGATGGCGGACGCGGTGCTCCGCCGGGCCATCGAACGCCGCCTGTCGGCGACGACACTGCGGGTGCTCGATATCGAGGTGATCCGCATCGGGCCCGACACCGACATCGCCGCGTTGGTGCCGCTGTTGCAATACGCGGGGGAACTGGGCGCGCGGAACCTCGCCGTGACTTCGCTCGCGGGTGCCGAATATGAGCCCGTTGACGAACCGCGCATGGTTCGCAAGCTCGCCGAGCTGGGTGAGGCCGCGGCGCGGCGCGGCATCCAGCCGATGATCGAGTTTATGGTGTTTCGGGGCATTGCGACTCTCGATGATGCCATTCGCGTGATTGCCCGGGCTGGACACCAGAACCTGGGCATCTGCGTCGACGCGCTTCATCTTCAGCGCTCGGGCGGAACGCCGGAGTCGATATCTCGCATTCCGCCGCAGTTGATCTCCTGTGTCCAGTTGTGCGATGCCCCTGCATCGGCACCGGCTCCTCAGGACATTCCGCGCGAGGCGCGCTATGACCGCCTTTATCCGGGCGAGGGTGCGCTGCCGCTGCGTGAACTGCTCGCGGTCGTCCCGCCGGATATTCCATTGAGCGTCGAAGTGCCCTGCGCGGCGCAGTCAGGGTTGTCCGTTACCGAGCGCGCCGACAAGGCGGCACGTTGCACTCGCGAGCTGATCGCCTCCGTGCACGGCCGAAGGCCTGGGTCGCGACAGGGCATGTGATGCTGACCGAGGTCGCGTCCCACTCGCTCTGCGGCGAGCCTCGGAACATTAGCCGTTCGGTCCCCAAGCCGGGACTGAGCAGAAAATAGTCGCGAATTACGGGATTTTATTGACAACCTGCGAAGCCATCGGTACACTGCTTGGCGAAGTGCGATGTGGCCGGGAAAGGACCTGCGCGGCGGACCTGCCTGGTCCGATGAACTGGAGCAACGCGGGCAAGCGTCTTTAGCTGTCGCGCAGTTGCAGGTTCGAGCGGGGCGGTTCGGTGAGTCGACTGATTGCGATTCGACTCGGCTTGAGCGGGGCGCGCGTGCATCTCCACCCTGCGGACGATGCAGTGATTGACAAGGCAGATCATGTTGGAAAGTGGTGCGGCCGTTGAATTGAGCGCGGGCCATCGCCAGGCGCTCGATTGGATCAAGAATGGCCCCAAGCCGATGCTCATCCGCGGCAAGCTGGTGGATTCGATTTCCGGTCGCACGTTCAAGACGGAAAACCCAGAGACCGAGGCGGTGCTCGCAGAAGTCGCCGAGGCGGAGAGCCAGGACGTCGACGCTGTTGTCCAAGCGGCGCGCAGCACGTTCGAGTCGCCGAAGTGGGCGGGGATGTCGCCGCATGCCAGTACCCAGGTGCTGCTCAAGATCGCCGACATCATCGATCGCTACAGCGAGCAGCTTGCCGTACTCGAGAGCCTCGACAACGGTGCTCCTCTCGCCATCACGCGGCGATTCGTCCCGTACGCCTGCCGGTCGTCACATCAGGAAACACGAACACACCGGCCATCATGATCGGAGAGAAGGGCGCCGACATGCTCCGCTCGAAGCGGGCGGCAGCACTGGATGCGGGCGTTTTCGACCGGCTCGTCGCATAGGGAGTATCGAGATGCAGTCATCGTCAGAATCGGGGCACCGGGACCTCGGCGCCCTGGAAGAGATCTTCGACGACCCCACCGTGGTCGAGCACGTGCGCAAGGTGTCGCCCACCTCTTACGACGCTGTGTCGCAGTTCTGGCGCGCGCCGTTCAATGCCAAGCACCTCTCGCCCCGCATGAAGGAGCTGATTCTGCTGGCGATACACGCCTCGGCGAGCGCTCTCAATCTACAGCCGATCAAGCGGCACGTCGACCGGGCGCTGGCGGCCGGTGCGTCGAAGGAAGATATCGTCGACGTGCTGATCTCGATCATCGGGCTCGCCAACCACGCTCTGTATTTTTCGGTTCCCATTCTCGAGGAAGAGATGAAGACGGCGGGAAGGGAAGGGGCGTCGCTTCCACCCGAGGACGCGAAATTCGAGGCCGCCAAGCAGGATTTCATCGCGATCCGCGGATTCTGGAATTCGGACCGTGACGCGCTGGCGAGGCTTATTCCCGAGTACTTCACAGCGCTGACCAATCTCTCGGTTGAGAGCTGGAAGCGAGGATCGCTTGGGCGCAAGGAGCGGGAATTCATCTGCATCGGCATCGATTGCGCGGTGACTCACACCTATGGTCCCGGGCTTCGAATCCACATCCGCAACGCGCTCAAATGCGGCGCTACCCGGGACGAAATTCTCGAGATCTTTCAGCTCGCGGCGCTGATGGGGGTGGAGAGCTACGTGATGGGGGCGGAGGCGATGTTCCCCCGAGACGACCACTAAAGCGATGGAGCTCGCGCAGGATGCGCCGCGTAGCAGCCAACGAACCTGCGCCAATACAGTGAGGCGGGCTTGTCAGGGACGATGAGAGATGCAGCCGTTTGAACTGTTTGCGATTCGCTATGCCCGGAACGGACCTCGAAAGCTTGGCCAGAACGTCATCAGCGGCGATCCCCACGAAGACCATTCGGATCTCGACTTCTTCGTCTGGGTGGCAAAGCGTGGCGATCGGGTGTTCCTGATCGACACCGGGATGAGCGCTGAGACCGCGAAGCGCCGCCGCGACACCTTGATCCGCGTGCCCGCCGACTGCATACGGCTGCTTGGGCTGGACTGCGCCAAGATCGAAGACATCATCATTACGCACCTGCACTACGACCACGCCGGAACACTCGATCGATATCCTCGAGCGCGCCTCCATGTGCAGGACAGCGAGGTCGCCTACGCCACCGGCCGGTGTATGTGCTCCGATCTCCTCCGTCGCGGCTACGATGTCGACGATGTCGTTCATCTCGTCAGATGCGTCCATGCAGGCCGCGTCGACTTCCACGATGGAGATGTCGAGATCACCAGCGGGCTGTCGCTTCACCGCGTCGGCGGCCACACCGGCGGTTCACAGGTCGTGCGAGTCTGGACAGAGCGAGGCTGGGTGGTCCTCGCCTCCGATGCCTCCCATCTGTACTACAACATCCGCAAGAACGCTCCCTTCCCATCGGTGTATCGAGTCGACGAAATGGTCGAGGGCTACCGGATCATCCATCGCCTCGCCGAGGGATCGTGGGATCACATCATCCCGGGTCACGATCCGCTGGTGATGAAGCTGTATCCGACGTTGAGCAGCGAACTCGAGGGCATCGTACGCCTCGACACGGCGCCTCTCCAACCGCTGCCGTTTTGACGGGGGAAGCGCCTGAGCGCAGTCATCGTAAACGTCGCGTGCAGCCCCGCTGACTTACTGAGGAAGAGATGAAGCGCCGACACTTCCTGGCTCTTGCGGCAGCCGCAGTTGCAGCGCACGTTGGGACCGCTCGCGCGGAGGCCTACCCGACGAAGCCGATCAAGTTGATCGTTCCGTTCGCGCCAGAAGGCTCGACGGACGTCATCGCACGCATCATCTCGGAACCGCTGTGGCGGCAGCTCGGGTAGCCCGTTGTGGTCGAGAACAGGGCGGGCGCAGGTGGCTTGTCCGGAACCATGGATCTGGTGCGCGCAGTGCCTGACGGTCACACGCTTTTGTTGGCCACGATGTCGGTCACGGGATCCAATGCGGCCATCAACCCAAGAAGTCCGTATGATCCGACAACGGACATCACTCCGATCATCAACATCGCTGCGTCGCCCAGTGTGCTCGCTATCCATCCGGGCTTTCCGGCGAGGAACTACAAAGACTTCATTGCCGAAGTCAAGAAGGAACCCGGACCGGTACACCTACGCAAGCCCGGGCGTGGGCGGCATTGTCCATCTGCTGATGGAGTACTTCTGCGGGTTGAGCGGCACTTCCATCAGGCACATCCCATTTAAGGGTGCCGGACCTGCCCTTACGGCCGTTGTCGCAGGCTAGGTCGATCGTCTATGACACGCCGCCATCGCTGCTTCCCTTCGTGACGAGTGTCCGCACCGGAGCGCTGCAAAGATCTTCCGGACGTGCCGACGTTCCGGGAGGTCGGTCTCGATCGCATGACCCGAATGCCGAATTTCGGGCTCCTCGGCCCCAAGGGGCTGCCCCGCGACATCGTCGACAAGGTCAACGCGGCGACGCGAAAGGTGCTCGAAGACCCGGCGCTTCGCAGGCGTATCGAGGAGAGTGGTGCAGTCGTTCTCGGGAGCACGCCAGGCGAATACGCCGCCGACATCAAGGCGCTGTACGCGGAGCTGAAGACCGTGGTGACGGAGCGAAAGCTCACCATGGAATGACGCGACCTGGCGCAAAGCGCGAGGCGCAGCGGCGGCTGCCTCCGCACGCCATGAGCGCGATTACGGCAACGTCTGGTAGCGCCGCGATATCCCAGCAAGCAGCCCGCCCGGAGCCGATGACGATCTCGACCTGATCGATGAACTTCGTTTCGAGTTGGCTGTTCAACATCGGGCCGTCCAGACTCTCCCGGTGAAGGGATCGACTCGTCGGCTGACCTATTCGCGCTCTTCAAATGAACCGTGAGCTCGGAGGCATCGTTGGCGAGCGCGAGGTCTCGATTTGAACGTCCATGGCTGTCCGGAGGCGCTGGATTGCGTCGAGCGCGGACACGAAATCGATGACGCCATGCGAGACCGAGGTATCGGCGTTGTCGCCCGACTCATTCTCCGTTCGGTGTCGCTCAGCCGACTGCACGAGCTGGTCGATCCGTGCCGACGCTGATCACGCCGATGCGCTCGCTCATTTCGGCAGCAGTCTGCCTCACCAGAACGGAGACACGTTCGATTTCGGCGCGGTCGAATTGCGACTCCAACCCCGCAATTCCGATGCTGCCCAGTATCTGCCCAGACCGGTTGAAGATGGGCGCCGAAACCCCGACCACGCCTGGGTTGATCTCCCCCACCGTAGTCACGAAGCCAGCGTGCCGGATCTTGGCGAGATTGGCACGGAACGACGCCCAATCGGATCCGAGGCCTGACGTCGCGATGGTCTTGGCGTGCTTCGCATAGAGGCTCTTCAGCTGGTGCGGGCGCAGGTAAGGCAAGATGATCTTCGATGCAGCGCCTCGGAACAAAGGTCGCCGCTGGCCTCGACCGAAGAGATGCGGTGGACTGTTGGCAGTCAGCTCCTCGCGCACGCACTGCACCGAGCTACTAAACAGCGCATAAAGCAGCGATGAGTAGCCAGTCACCTGCACGAGTCGTTTCATCACCGCCCCGGCCGCATTGTAGAGCGGATCGCACTGCCGAATCTGGAGATCCAGCTCCAGAATGCGCGGCCCGAGTATGTAGTGGCCGTTCGACACCGGCGCGAGCAGCTCGACATCCGTCATCGCCTTGATATAGCGATAGCTGGTCGAGCGCGACATGCCGACCGCACGGATCAGAGCGTTGGTCGACCACGCGGGCGCCGCGGGCGTAAACAAATCCAATATCGCGAGTAGCCGAACGAGGCTGGTAACTCCGTCGTGTGCCCGCGATGGTGCAGATGTTTTCGCGTTCTCTGGACGCGTCTTGGCGCGAAGCCTTGCGGACTGCGTCGTGGCGTTGGCCATCTTCGGGCCGGCTCGCATCGAAGTTGCTGGGGTCTTCGGTGAAGATCGAATAAGACCAGCCATGCTGTGCTGGGCTGGAGACAACAGACAAAACGAATCCTGCAATACGGTACAATATAACAAAAAGCATCGAAGGAAACCTTGGCCCCGCTGTTGCGCCCTGCTGCCGGGTGCGTGACCGGGGGGACATCCAAGTTGACGGCGGCCAGACCCGTGCGTTGTTTCGAGCGTGCGGGCCCGGGGAATCTTCATGCGGGACGCAGCAGCGCCGTGAGCTCGTGGATTGGCGTCGCGGGGTCGAGCCGGTCGATCAAGGCGAAGAGCGTGTCCGCTCGATCGGCACCCATGAACTCGTGCGTGAGCTCATCGAGCTTCGCTTGGTGCTCCTGCGGCGTAAAGGGATGGTTTGGCATCCCCTTGGCGCAATCGAGAAAGAGGTGCTGCGAGGTGCCGTCCTTGAAATGCACCACTACGTCCGCGACGAAATTGTACGGATAGCGGGCGTCGAGCTCGGGGGATGGGTGCAGCCGGATGCGTTGCGCGAACCGGACAACCTCCGAGTCCTCGGACAGTCGCAGATTGCCGTCGAGGAAGGCGCGGTGAGTGGCGAAGCCGTTGCCCTTGCCAAGCACAGCCATTGCCATCTGCAACGCAAGGCTGAACTGCAGCTCCTCGATGCTGCGGGGGCCACGCCGGTGCGCATGCGGGTTGTCGCCCAGCGTGGCGGTCATCGCCTGGATGTGGGCGTCGATCGCGACGATGTCGGCCGCGCGGTCGCGCACGCTGTTCATGGCGTCGATATACGGGTGGTGGGCGCCGCAGCAACAATAAGCCTTGAACCACGTATCGTTGATCCGCAGCCGCTGCCCGGGTGCAAATGCCGCCGCGGCCTGATCGTTGGCGACCGGCCGGCGTATGAAGGTGTTGAAGAAACCCTTCTTGCCGGTGAGGTAACGTATAGGCCCGGTGACACCCGCGAGGGCGAGTTGCACGGACTCGATGCCATTTCGCGCACCGATGCCCGCATGTGCCCGCTTGATCGAGCCGCCACTGGCGGTGTACTCGCTCGTACCGCATGCGTGGCTCAGCGCGATGCCGAGCGCATGGAGGGTGCGACCGGCATCGAGGCCATGCAATCGGGCGGAGACGGCGGCCGCGCCGAAGTTCGCGAGCACCGCGGCAGGATGCCACCCCGCGTTGACGAGATCTGGCGCTGCGAGGCGGCCGACGCGTACGTAGACCTCGTAGCCAGCGACCATCGCTTCGATGACCTGCCCCAGTGTCGCCCTCAGCTCTTCGCCTACCGCAAGCGCGGTCGGCACGACACAGCACCCGGGATGTGCATTGCTCGCGACGTCGTCGTACTCGAAGCCGTGGCCGTAGGTGGCGTTGAGGTAGGCCGCGTCCGCCGCGTCCATGAGCACGCTTTCGCCCACGACGGTCGAAACGCCGGGGCGCGGATTGCGCAGGAATCGGCGTACGTCGCGCGACCATGGCAGCCGCGTCGCGCTGATCTGCAGCGCAAGCTGGTCCTTCAGCAGCGCTTTCGCCGCGGCGAGCGACACCTCGTCGATCGCGTTCCACGCGAAACCGACGTTGAAGTCGGCGACTGCAGCTTCGAGGTTCGCATCGTCGCGAGGCTGCGCCAATGACATGCGGCTACCCCATCGCGCGCTCGAGCTCGCGAATCCACGCCCGGCGATTGTCGTAGATGGTCTTGTCGGAAACGAAGATCGAGCGGTTGACGACGGTTGCGGCGCTCGGAACGCCCATCTCGTGCCGCTCGCGCGGAATCGTCACCGTCGTGTTCGTCGGCGAGTAGAACGCCTTCTGCATCAACAGGAGTTGCGACTCCGGTCGCAGGATCCAGTTGCAGAATTCCTGGACCAGCTTCGGATGCGCGGAGTTCTTCACCGGCGACAGGGCGGTCGCAGCCGCGATCGTCCCTTCCTCCGGCACGACGAACTTGATGGGTGCTCCCTTCTGCATCAGGGAAATCACGCGGACGCTGCCATGGACGCCCATGAGGTATTCCCCGAGTTGAATCTTCTCGTCGAGCTTGGCCGCCGAAGGTTCGAGCACGGGGAAGCACTTCTTGTTCGCCGCCATCTTGGCGATGCCGTCGCCGACCTTGGCCGGATCGCCGCCGCCCAGCATGATGAGCGTGAACAGCCCATAGGAGACATTCGGATGGCTGATGCCGACGCGTCCGCAGAGCTCGGGCCGGAACAGGTCGTTCCACTTCGTCGGCGGCGCCCAGCCGCGCTTCGCGAACTCCTGTCGTTGGGTGGGCTCCGATGCCGCAGCCATTCGACGCGCTGCATCCCTACACCCGATCAAACGAGTAATTGTCCGATAACGTAAGATAATACGCAAGTCCCAGCAGGTCGGTGTGGGTCGGTGGTCGCGGCGCTTACCCGCGGGAGCGACAAGCATCCACTAACCGTCACCGCTGGCGCTAGCATAAAATCCGATATTGTGCGATAATTGTTACCTTGTGGCCCTGCGGCCTTGGACGACGGGCCGCCAGCTTCATTCGGTGGCCGCACGTAGTACCGGCCGCGTCGCGATCGACAACCGTCGTCGACAAGAGGTGAATCCGTGAGTACCGACTACGTTGGAACACCGACCGTGCACGTGGGGGAGGTGAACGCAAGGGCGTCGGAGCTCTACAAGGCGATGCGGGAAGAACTGCTCGCCTCGGGACCACTCTAGATCGGAGCACCTGCGAGTTGATCGTCACAACCGGGTTTGCAGCGCTGGGCGTCGAGTCCTCGTTCAAGGTCCATGCACGTCGCCTCATCGATGAAGGTGCCGAAGGCGACGTTGCAGCAAGCTGTCCTCGCGACGCTCGGCGCGACAACCGTCATCTATCAGACGGCGCAGGCGCTACACTGGATCGACGAAGCCTACGATGACAGCGCCGGCTCGGTGTGATCACCCTCTGCCAGATTGACCGCTAGGCGCACCGAAACGAAAGAATGCACCCATGAATGATTCGGTAAGCTGCGACGCGCTCGTGATCGGCAGCGGCGCCGGCGGCTTGGCGGCAGCGGTCACCGCGGGGAAGTTGGGACTCGAGACCATCGTCGTCGAGAAGGACCAGTGGTTCGGCGGCACAACTGCGCTTTCCGGCGGATGGCTCTGGGTGCCGTGCAACCCGCTGGCGGTGCGTTCCGGCGTGCAGGACTCGCTCGATCGGGTGCGCGCCTACCTCCAGAACGAACTGGGCGAGCGTTACGACGTCGAGCGCATCGAGGCGTTCCTCAAGAACGCCCCGGGGATGGTCGAGTTCTTCCACACACAGACTGATGTACGATTCGTCTGCGGCACCGCATATCCGGACTATCATCCGGACATACCCGGTGCGCTGCCGGGCGGCCGGGCGGTTTACGCGGAGCCTTACGACGGCCTGCAGCTGGGCAATCGGTTGTCGGAGCTGCGGCCTCAGGTCCCCGAGATGACGCTGTTCGGGCTCAAAGTCGGAACAGGGCCGGATTTCGCCCACTTCTTCAAGGCGCGCCGGTCGCCGCGTTCGGCCCTGTACGTCGCGGGCCGCATCTTGTCGCACCTGCGTGACGTAGTGGTCCATGGTCGCGATGTCCGGCTGATGAATGGCAATGCGCTGATCGGCCGCCTCGCGACCAGCGCCTTCAAGGCAAACGTTCGGGTCTGGGTTTCAACGCCGGCGACCGGCCTGCTGTTCGAGCGGGGGCGCGTGGTCGGCGCCACCATCCGCCGCGACGCGGGCGAAGTAAAGATCTTCGCGCGGCGAGGGGTCGTCTGTGCCGCGGGCGGTTTCCCGCGCGATCCCATCCGCCGCGATTTCTTCTACCCGCACAAGCCAACGCCGACCAGTCATCTTTCGCTGACGGTCGCTGGCGACACCGGCGACGGATTGCGCATCGCAGAGTCCGTGGGCGCGGCCATCGAAAACCGCTGCACGAGTCCTGCCGCGTGGATGCCGGTCTCGCGCGTGCCCCGCAGTGATGGCACATTCGGTGTCTACCCGCACAGCTTTGACCGCGGGAAACCCGGCGTGATCGCGGTGACCGCGCGAGGCGACCGCTTCGTGAACGAAAGCAATTCGTACCACGACGTCGGCGAGGGGATGCTGCGGGAGCTGGCCAAGGACCGCGACACCCAATTCTTCCTCGTCTGTGACGACCGCTTCATCAAGCGCTACGGACTTGGCATGGCAAAACCGTTCCCGATTCCGCTGGGCCCGCATCTGCGCTCGGGCTACCTCTCACGAGGCGCCACAATCGAGGCGCTCGCGTCGCGCGCGGGGATTGATCCGCCGCAGCTCGCCGCGACAATTGCGCGCTTCAACGAGTACGCCCGGCAGGGAACGGACCCGGACTTCGGACGGGGGCACAACGTCTACAACAGGTACCAGGGCGACCCGGACCATCGGCCGAATCCGAACCTTGCCCCTATCGAAAAGCCGCCTTTCTACTGCGTGCGCATCCTGCTCGGCGATCTCGGCACCTTCGCCGGGCTGCGGACTAATGGCAGCGGGCAGGTTCTGAGCCGGGACGGAAAGCCGATCCCCGGTCTGTATGCGGCGGGGACCGACATGGCCAGCATTTTCGCGGGTAGCTACCCCGGCCCCGGGACAATTCTCGGTCCAGCGATGACCTTCGGCTACATCGGCGCAAGGCACATGGCCGACGTGGCCGGCGGGATTTGAAAGCGCTGCCGGGGAAGGCGAGCTATGCAAAATTCGACATGGGGGCTACGGATCCTCGCGACCGCCGCCGCGTCGGCAATCGGGTGCAGCATCGCGGAGCGCTTTCCGGCCTTCGGCTTCGGGAATCCGATCTCTAACATCACAGACCTCATAGAACCTCCCACCAGTGAATCGCGCACCGGCGCCGGCTGGTCACGGCAGCGCGCAGCGCGCGACGAGGGTCCGGCACAACGCGGCGAATGCGCCCATGGAGGCGGCCGAGTCTATCCTGCCGCTCACGCACGCGAACATCTGCGACGGCGTGGGGCGCACGGCGTGCGAGGGACAGGATGCCATCGTCCACATTGCGGCGGCGCCGAATCCTTGAGCCGGCTCGCCCGACCAGATCATGACGGTCAACGTCGGCGGCACTTGGAACGTGCTCCGTGCGGCCGAGGAGGCTGGCGTGCAGCGGGTCGTGCTAGTGTCTTCAACCGCCTCGCTCGGGTTCAGTTTTAAGGCAGGAGAAGTCCACGCACCGCTCTGGCTGCCCGCTGACGAACTGCACCCGCGGCACCCGCGGCACCCGACCCATGCCTATGGCCTGAGCAAGAAGTTGTGCGAGGAGATAGGACGCAGCTTCGCCGATCGCGGCACGCTCGACGTCGTCGTTCTCCGCCCAACGTTCATTGCCTATCCGGAATTCAAGCCCGAGATCGTGGCCCGAGCAAGAGACCCAGATGGCTACCCGGGGCCGTGTGCGGGTGGACGGCAGCCCGCAAGCGGGGGCGAGCTATGGCACCACGTCGACTCGCGCGATGTGGCGCGGCCTCCACGCTCTCTCCCGAACCGACGCTCCGGCGGGTGCGCACCTACCTGGGATACGTGCCCGAAGTTCGCAAGCCGGAGATCTACGAAGCCAATACCTACGCACCGCTGTATGACCTTACGGCTGCGCGGGATGAACTCGGGTTCGAGGCCGAATACGACTGCCGGTCCTAGGAGTGACCGCACGGACAGCGCGACCGCGCGGGAAGAACGAGCCCGGAAATTGGACCGTCGACCCGAATTTCGGGTTGCAGCCTATGCCAACCACGGCTGTCGAGGGAGGAAGCGAAGCATGAAGCAACACACGGATCGCGTTGCACTAGGGCCTGTTCACACTATCGCAGCCCATCGACGATGAGCGCG
>Ga0187778_10002596_pt1 | contig 12289 bp, 10 predicted proteins | sample 1015_Q2_SP5_20_M_FD_132418 | JGI IMG/M metagenome (GOLD analysis project Ga0187778, IMG submission 132418) | Tropical peat soil microbial communities from peatlands in Department of Meta, Colombia - 1015_Q2_SP5_20_MG | ecosystem: Environmental > Terrestrial > Soil > Wetlands > Peat | place... | reverse complement strand
GTGACCAAAAGGACGTTTCAGGAGCGAAGCACTGCTACAATCCCGACGCCGCTGCGGCCATGGACGATTACCTGCTGAATGTCGCCCGCAAGCGCCGCAGCGGCGAATGGATAGTATGATTCAGATGCGAGAACAGCAGCGTAGAGAAATGCTATGAAAACCGGTGCTTTTCGTCCTGCGCAACGAGACCTACTCATTCTTAAGCATCAGAGATGAGTCCATATGGCGCGTCAGTCTCTCGTCGCTTTGATACTCTGTGCCTCTCAATGTCTGCACCCACGCTCTGGGCACCTACGCTAACCTGCTTTGGATACTTCGCGCATTGACGGACCGAAGTTTAGTGACTCTCACCTGTGCCTTGTGGATCATGCTGCGTCTCGTCCTTATTCTGCTTTTTTTGCATGCGCTGGAGGTCGCTGTCTGGGCTCAATTCTAATCGTGGCGCTGTTTTCCGGATAGGCCTCGCTTGGTAGGCTTCCTTAAAATCCAGAATCATGCGCACGACAGCCTCGTCGCCAATTACGGTGTTTATCATCGTGTGGTAAATCGCGCGGTCGGGCCATTCAACATTGAAATACTTCTTAATGAAATCGGCGCGCTCCTGATCGACACTATCAACCAGTCCTTCAGCTTCCTTCTCGCTCTTGCCGCGAGCTAGTAGCCGTCTGATCTTGTCCTCTCTGGGGGCGTAGAGAAACACACGCAGAGTGTCTGCCCGATTCTTGAGAAACTGCTGTGAGCCCCTGCCAACTATGACGCAGTTTCCGCGTTCAGCCGCGTGTTCAACGACCCGCCTCGTGGTCTTAAGAATGGTCTCGCTATCCACGAGGTTAAGCTTTGGCGCGTTAATGCTGCCCTCGTAGCTACCACGGAGAAAAGATTTGAAAAGCCGATAATACAAAGGATCGTTGCGCTCCTCGCGAGCTTCAACGACCCCCTTTGGGCAATTCGCGAGTCTCGCGATCTCCTCAGTCAACCGCTGGTCCCACAGCTTCCAGCCGAGCCGATTTGCCGCAAGCTGAGCGATGTCGCCGCCACCGCAGCCGTACTCGCGTTCAATGGTGATGATGTTGACCATGAAATCAAATTGCCTTCCGCGTGCCGATCACGTGTGGATCACGAGCACGGGACACGGCCGCAACTGGATCACACGATACGTAGTCGATCCGAAAACAGCGCGGCCACCGTGTCGCCCTCCACGTGCCGTCATAATGATGCGGCTTGTTTGCCCTTCGGTCGCGTGTCGAACAATTTCCTCGTAAAGGCGTTCCGAACTTAATGGTTATTCAGCCACGTGCACACCACCACCGCCGGGATCATTCTTCTTCAACATAAAGCTCAAAAAGAACATGATCGCTGCAGCTACGGAAAGAACCATGAAGGTATCAATGTACGCGAGCGTTCCCGCCTGTGCCTGCAACGATTGATAAATCCGGGCATAGGCGGTCGCGATCGCTTCGTGTTTTCCAAGTCCGCCATTGGCAAAGTGGCGGCTCAACCCTTGCGCTGCTTGCGAAAAATTCGGGTTATCGACCCTCGCCTTCTCTACAAGCCGTAGCTGGTGGAATTGTGAACGGCGAGCGATTAAGGTTGTAACCAGTGACGTTCCCACGCTGCTTCCCATGTTGCGCATGAAGTTGGCGATACCGGCTACAGAGTTGTTCTTCTCCGGCGCTATTCCGATGTAGGCGACCAACGTAATCGGCACGAACAGGAAACCCAGACCGGCGACCTGCGCGATACGCAGCCATGTGGCGGCGCTGAAACTCATCTGTAGGTCGATTCTTTTGGTGGAATAGAACATTGCTATCGACAGCGCCAGCCAGCCGAAGGCAATCAATCTGCGCGCTTGAACTTTCGTGGTCAGCTGACCCGTGATCGGCGTTTCTATGAGTAAGACCAGGCCTCCCGCGGAGAGGGCCAAACCAGCGAGTTCTGACGTGTACCCCAAAAGCGTTTGCAGGAATTGCGGCATTAGAACGAGGCTGCTGAAAAGGAGGATGCCGAGCATGAACAACATTAAGCTAGCGCTAGCGAAGTTGAAATTCTTGAACATCCGGACGTCGATAATAGGGGCCTTCTCAAACCATTCCCAAACAACAAGCGAAATCAGGCAAACAGCCGAAATCACTACAAGGGTTGTAATGAAACGCGATCCCAACCAATCGTCTTCCTGGCCTTTATCAAGCAGAATCTGCAATGCGCCAACGCCAACGGTCAGAAGCGCAATGCCAACATAATCCAGTTTGACTCCGGCCCGCTTCAGTCGTTGTAAGTAAGGAGGGTCCTCGACGAAGCGTCGTACGAGGAACCACGCGATCAAGCCAACCGGAAGGTTGATGAAGAAGATCCAGCGCCAAGAATAATTGAAAGTAATCCAACCACCCAGTGTCGGACCAATCGTCGGCGCCATGATCGCTGTAATTCCATACAAGGCAAATGCCAGTCCTCGCTTTTCCGGAGGAAAAGTATCGGCCAAAATGGCTTGAGCCATCGGCTGTAGCCCGCCACCACCGGCGCCTTGCAAAACCCTGAACAGAAGGAGAAAACCAAGACTTGGAGCCACGCCACACAGCAGTGAACTTACCGTAAAAATACTGAGACAGCTCATGAAGAATCGCTTGCGTCCGAGCGCTCCGGCAAGCCAGCCTGTCATCGGAAGAATGATGGCATTAGAAACCAAATAGGATGTCAAAACCCATGTGCTCTGGTCATTGCTTGCTCCCAGGTTTCCGGCCATATATGGAAGGGCGACGTTGGCGATGCTGGTGTCGAGAACTTCCATGAACGCGGCAAGCGCCACCACGACAGCGACTAGCCAGGGGTTGTACCGTGGCCGCCAGATGTCCTGGTCGAGTGTGAGCGCAGCGGTGGTCATCTGAGGTATACGTCTGGAACAACGTTCATGCCTGGGCGGAGCCTCCGGTCGCGATTTTCGCCAGCCTCAAGGACAATTTTTACCGGCAATCGCTGCACGATCTTTACGTAATTCCCAGTGGCATTTTCGGGCGGAAGCAAACTGAACAGCGGCCCAGTTGCGCCGGCAATACTGTCCACATGGCCGTGCAAAGTCGTGCCGCTTGAATCCACGTGAATGTCAGCTTTCTGTCCGACCTGCATGTGCTTGAGTTGTGTTTCTTTGAAATTGGCGGTTACCCAGACTTCGTCGAGAGGAACAACAGTGAGTAGTTGCTGCCCTGGTTCGACGTTCAAACCAACCACAACGGTTTTGTTTATCTCACCGCTGACCGGGGCAACGATCTTCGTATATTGCAGGTTCAATTCCGCCTGCTGCAGCATCGCCCGCTTTTGCTGAACATCGGCAATCGCGGCCTGTACCCGTGCCTTGGTGGATGATACCTGTTGTGGACCTGTTTGTGCGTACGCGTGATTGGCTGTAGCCTGCACCAATCGGCTCTGCGCCTGTTGCACGAACTGCTCTGCGGCGGACTCACTGGCTTGGGCGGCTGCGACATTTGCGGTGCTGGCCTTTGCTGCCGCCAGCGCCTGATCATAGATCTGGACTGAGACTTCTCGCTTATCGACAAGTAATTTGTAACGGTGCAGATCATCTTGGGCCTTAACATCGTTCGCCTGGGCGGCCTCCACCTGTTGGTGTGCAGCCGCAAGTTGCTTTTCAGCTGCGCTGACCGCAGCACGCGCATCCTCAATGCCCGAAGCAGTGAACTGCAGCTGGCTGACGGTGTTTACGGACGTAATGGGCACGGTGATGTTCAGCGATTTCGCTGTGGCTTCGACGTTGGCCAGATTCGCTTGCGCCTGCACCAGCGCGACCTGGTAGTCCGTCGGGTCAATTTCGACGAGAACGTCACCTTTGTTCACCCATTGGTTATCGTTTACGTTGACGCGAATCACGTATCCCGAAATGCGTGCACTGACCGGATAGAGATGCACATCCGCTTGCGCGTCGTCCGTTGATTCATAGCTGCTCAAGTAGCGCCACAAGAACAGTCCTGCAACAATTACCACCACCGCAGTGACGATGACGATGAGGTTTCTGCGACGCTTACGGCGTTCTGCAGGTGAATATTTTTTCTCCGGCGGCGGCGTTGAATACACGGACGCCCCGGCTTCGTGCGCCGAGGAATATGAGTTTTCGTCAGCCATGTTATTTTCCTTGGAAGTACTCCTTCACGCCCTGCTCGCCGTTACCCAGGGCACGAATAAGGGAAATCTTTGCGAAGTTGTAGCTGTATAAACTAGATATGTATTGCTCGTGTGCGCTGGCGACTGCCTCTTGCGACTGCACGACCTCTACCGTATCTGTGACCCCCGCACTGAAGCGATCCCGGGACTGTGTCAATGTTTGATCGGCCAAGTCGACGTTACTGCGTGCAACATTCACCTGCTCCGCAAAAGACTGCAGGTTGAGCAGTGCTGTGCGCACATCGGCCTCGATTTGTGCTCGCAAATTGTCGAGGCGCTCGCGGGATTGTTCGAGGCGCGCATCGGCTTCCTGAATATCACCGTGAACCCTGTTGCCAGTGAAGATCGGAATCGAAAGCGTCCCGCGCACATCGTATACCCGCGTGGAATCCGAGGGATGGGCGCCGCCCGTTCCGTAGTCGGCCGCGAATGAAATGGACGGGAAATAACCAGCGACTGCTACTTTTCGCAACAACTCCGCCGCGCGGACATCGCTCATTGCAGCGCGATAATCTGAGCGTGAAACGTACGCCCGGCTAAGAGCCTCGTCTATGGTGATGTTTTCCAGTAGTTGGTACGCCGATTTGTCGGTAAGGTCGAACTCCTGGCTTGGAGCCAATCCGATGACGCGTGACACGGTGATTTTCTGAATTGCGAAATCGTTTCTTGCCTGGATCAGCTGTTGTTGTCGGGTCTGGAGTTCGACCTTGCTGCGCAGTGCATCGATGTCAGCGGCGGTTCCAGCGTTCACTTGGTCAGTCGCTTGGTCAAAAACCGCCTGTGCCGCCCGGACCTGAGCTTCCTCGGTTGCGATGCGCGCTTCGTCAGCGACGGCCTGGAAATAGACGTATCCGACTGCAAGGATCACTAGGTCGTGAGCGTCCAAAAGCGTGTAATCCGTCGACTTAACATTTTGGCGTGCTGCACGCGCCGCGTTGATGGACTTCCAATCAAATAACGTCTGGCTCACGGCTGCCCGAGCATCGAAGTAAGAAAACGGTCCGACCGCTGGCGAGATGTGGAAAACATTTGCAGCGGCGTTACCCAATCCGACCTCTGCAAGGTTGATCTTCGATTCCGCCACGTAAGGAGCCGCAGATACCTGTGGCAGTAAGGCGCTCAGTGCCTGCCAGCGCTCTCCGCGGGCAGCGCGAGTGTCAGCGGTCGACAGCAGCAACCCAAGGTTGTGTTTAAGGCCAAGATTAATCGCACCTTGCAAGGACAGCGGCATGCGCCCAGTTACGAGCTTTGTCGGCACGCTGCCGCCAAAAGGGTTCGATGCGGTTGTCGCCGGAACGCTCTGCCCTGAAGCGTTCGCAACCGAAGTCGAGTACGTTTGCGCATGACACGTCACCGCCGCACATATCAGGGCTTTTGTGAATAACACACGCAGTGACGCCCCTTTACGAACCACGCAAACCTCCTACTTGTGGGAAGAACCCTGCTTTGAGAACCTGATTAGGCCAGAAGAAATGGAGGGAATCTATTAGACGAAGGTATCGGCCCATAGCTTCGCCTTCACTCAACACACTCCTAGAGGGGTGTCATTGCGCCATTGCCCCGGTTGACTTCCCGCAAATCCTGTAATCGTCTGCCCACCAAGCACTCACTAGGCCAGCATATTCATCAGCGGCGTCCTCCCAAACAAGGTGCCGGGAGTCGATCAGCTCATCCGCTCCGATTACACGTTCTTGCAAGTCTGGATTCGGTGCGGTTTTCCAGGTCGCGGGTCGTTGCAGGCTCTGCTGCATCCACGCAGAGCCGCACACGCAGGATCAGAGTCCGGTGCCCCAAGGGTCAACGCTGAGCTCTTTTCCCCGCCGTCGGCGGTGATCAGCCAATTGATTAAAATCAACAACCGCTCTGCTCCTGCCTGGACGAAATGCATTGTTATCGGGTTTCTGAAAGGGCGCAATTAGACAAAAGTATTGCTTCTCAACTCCTATGCAAATAGTTCCAGTTTGGATAAGACGGTCGGAAGATATTCCGCAACCGTCAGATGAATATGCATGGCCCGCTGGATGATCGTGTAAGGCGCCTTCGCGTAGATGACATCCAGCAGGACGTGGATGACTTCATCGCCACCAGTGCCAAGGATCGCGGCGCCGAGAATCTGCTTTGTTTCAGCATCCAGGCAGATCTTTATGAATCCTTGTGTCTCGCCTTTCTCATACGCCCGGCTCACTCGGCTCATCCGATATTTCGTGACAAGCCCGGGGCGCCGGGACGGGCCTGCCTGCCCGTCCTGATAATGATTGCGTCGAAGCGCTTCATTGCAGTCAGCGGGCGCCTTCGATGCGGAACTTGCCTTCTTTGGCTGCTTCTTCCGGCGTCTTCCCGTCCTGGCGCGCTACGATGTAGGCGGCGTACCAGTTCGCCCAGTGGTGCTTCGGAGCCGTGGGTTCGTACTCGCCATGATGCTGCTCTGTCTCGCGCAAAAGCTCCGTCAGCGTCGCGACGTCCAGACTGCTGAATCCTCGTCCGGGCAACCGCGTGGTGATTTCCTGGAACAACCAGGTGTTGTCGTCGGGGTCATTGAATGTGGCAAAGGAAAAGTAGCTGCGGTGATCGGGTGCCAGGCCGCTGACGCGACCGTTGCTGTCGGGCCGGAACTGGGCCCCGGGCCTTGAAGTGTGAAAGACTTCACTGACCTCGATGCCGCGAGTGACGAGTTCCTTGCGCGCAGCCTCAACATCGGAAACGATCAGGTAAAGGCCCTGGGCAGAGCCGGGAGCGGCCGTCGTCATCTTCGTGCCGAACTGTACGGAGCATCCCGACCCTGGCGGCGTGAACTGCACGACTCGGAAGCCGTTGTCGAATGGGAAGTCGGCGTCGAGCCGCCACCCAAGTTTGGTGTAGAAGGCCTTCGAGCGGTCCACATCCGTGACCGGGATGACGACCACCTCGAACTTCATGTCCACTCTAGCCGCGCTGGCGCCGCTGAATGGTTCATTATTGATTGCGCTCAAGGTTGCCATTTTTCCTCCATGTATTCCCCTAAGTCGAACGTTAGAGTTTTTGAATTACTCGTATAAGCCTCGACGAACTGCTAGAGTGAATCCCCCGGTCACGCTGCGCCCGCCTCTCTTCCCACGCCGTTCCGGGCTTCGATAGCCTTGACGGAGTTTGCAAACGCCTTCTCCAAAACGCTCTTGCCGATGGTCCCGAGCACGAGGCCGAGCAGCCGTCCCTTGAGGTTCTTGCCGTCGCGTACGACGACCACGTCGATGTCGGTCAAACCGTCAGGGCGACGCTTGAAGGTGTAGGTGTGGCCAGATGCGCCTCCCCACGTGTTGGAATCGGTCGTCGTAAGCACGACGTGGTTGGGATTGGACCAGTCGTAGTGCAGGCGTTCCCAGATGCCACCCGAGCCTTCCGTGACGTCGGCCTGGGAGGGGCCGCGGTCATGCACCTTGAGGTACTCGTCGGCGCTATTGCCAAAGAGCTTCGAGCGGCCAGGCCCGAAGTCGGTGAGCCCGGAAATGTACTGCACGGGTGTCAAGGTAGTTGTCTGGTGCAGGTGAATCGTGGACATGCGTGCCCTCCTTCGCTCCCTGAGACGTCTGGGATTGTCGCTTGTACTGGCTTCCATAGCTAGGCGGCCACGAACTGTTGTATGCCGGTGCCGCCCATGAAGATTAGCGTTCCTCCCGACACTTTATTGATCGCGTTGCGGGCAACGTAGAGTGCCTGTAAGAAGTCTGGCCGACGAGGTCGCGTACCTTAGAGAGCAAGTTCCAGCGATTTCCGGGTTGAGCTTCGGCAGCGAGTATTCGAGTATTGCTCGCACTTCCGCAAAGCTCTTCGTGGATCGGATGATGACGTGCTCGACCTGGATGTTACACGTGGTTGTAGTCACAGGCGTTAGATCCTTGGGTGCGGCCGGTTATCCAATGCGTAGCGGAACGCAGATCGTGAACCTAATGCCGAATGAAAATCCGCACATTAGCTAGGCGGCCACGAACTGCTGTCCGCCGTCAATGTCATAGGTTGCGCCCGTGACGGCGGTGTTGGTCATAATGTGTATGGCGAGCGCGGCCACGTCCGCCGGCCCGACTACGCGTCCGATGGGAAGCGTGCTGCGAAGCTGGTTGCGACGCTTTTCGAGCTGATCGCCCAGCAGTTCTGCGGACAAAGGCGTATCCACGAAGCCGGCGGCAATAAGGTTGACCCGCACCGGCGCGATCTCAAGCGCCAGGTTAGCGGTGAGCGCCGGGAGCGCGGCGGTGACCGCGCTAGCGATGCTCATACCGGTAGCTGGCCGTCGGCCACCGGTGCCACCCATGAAGATCAGCGTTCCTCTCGGTCTCACCTTATTAATGGCGTTGCGGGCGACGTAAAGTGCCTGTAAAAGGTGCTGGCCGATGAGGTCGCGTACCTTTGTGAAATCCATGTCAACGAGGCGACCGTAGTAAGGCCGGCCGGCTGTCACCATCACATGATCGATCACCGGCAAGTCCCGAAAAAAACGCTCGAGAGCAACGGGATCCGCGGCATCAAAGGCCGCGGTGCTCAATGCATCAATCTCCGTTGCAGCGTGCTTGAGACGCTCGGGATTGCGCGCGGTGAGAATCACCTTGGCTCCTTCCGCACGCGCTCGGCGCGCCGTCTCGTAGCCGATGCCGGCGCTCCCGCCGATAACCACGACAGTTTGTGCAAGTAATTCTGGTTCATGTTGGATGGTGGCGGCGATCGGTGATGTGGTCATGGGTCCTCCTAACAGCCTCTAAGGGCGACAACGCCGCCCGCAGCCGCAACGGTAACCAGGAACACGACCTCAGCAGGAAGCCTAACTTTCATCTGGCCGGCCACCAGCTTGGGCGCCGAGAGAAAGGTTGGGTGTGATTAAGCCAGATGAGCAGAGGCAAATCCATTAGACGAACGTATCGCCCAATACCAAAGTATCGGTTGGAGAATACGCCCGGGATTGGTGCATCCGTACTGCCAACGGGGCGCTGCCAACAATCCTTGTGGGAGGATTTCACCATGCGCAGGATCGGGAAGCCCATTCGGTTTGCCAGCTCAACATTCAAGGACCGAGGTCACATCTGTGCCTTCTTCAATAGCACCAAAGAGGCGCGTCGCGTCCTGCTTTCGTTCATCAGCGAAGGTCTCGAAGTCGGCGACAAAGCATTGCACACAATCGATCCCGAGGAGCGTGAGGAACATTTGCGATGGTTGACTTCCTCTGGAATAGATGTCGTCGCCGCGCGCAACAAAGAACAGTTAGAGATCCTGGACTGGACTGATAGTCATCTACGGAGGGGCCCGTTCGCGTCCGCGGTGTTCGCGTCTGGGGAAAACTCCGCCCAGATTACCACCGTAGGAGAGCCCCCGGTGTCGCCGTTGAACATTGCAAACCGTAGGTCAGAACCCATGGACTCAAATCAATTTCACGAATTACTCCGGCACTGGGAGGCGATATATGTTCCGTCTCACGCTTTGGCGGGTGTATGAGTAATAGTGTGGTCCCGCGGCGGACTCAATTTGTTGCGGAATTGTGAGAACCTGGTTAACCTCCTTCAACTCCGCCGCTGTGATGATGCCTCCCACTGGTAGGTTTGGAACGCCGCGAGCAATGTTCACTGGCAGCATGTAAGTATTAAAGTTGCTGGTTGCGCCGCCCACGTCTTCGAGACCCCGTACTCGGGCGGCGGGGAAAATGATATAGAAAAACTTACCGGTGATGTCCCAACGAGCTCTGCAATACGAGTTGCAAACGCGAACGGGTGGGCCGCCGTCCAGCGGGTACACGCTGGCGGCAGCTGGATGTTCGCCATGTATTACCTTGGTCGACGCCACTATCCAGCGGCCATCCGGCGAGATTGAACCCGCGTCGAGAATTGGGTCGGGGATGATTTTCCTCCGTTGGGCGCCATCCTGGCTTACTCGATAAAGAAAATTCTGCCCATTTTCCGTAGAACGCAGCACCAGGTCTCCGTTGGGCAGAAATGACGGTAAGTCCTGACTGGTTGTGGACGCCAGTTCTCGAGGCGAGGACTGGTGACCCGTGGCTGCAAGCCAAACATGTGAACCGCCATTCTGATCCTTGAGGGAAAACGCAACCTGCTTACCGTCATGAGAGACGTCGTAATATTCCATCGTCGAACCGGGAAGCAGAGCGGAGCCTGATACTACCCGGTCGCTCTGTCCCGTGCTCAGCTCCCGAGACCAGAGGTTAACCTCGTGGTTTTGCCCACTCTGCAGCAGATAATAGAGCTTGCTTCCGTCCGGGGAGAGCTTGGTCGCATAAGCGCTTCCTTCGGACGAGAGCTGGCGATCTCCATTCGCATCGTGAATCCAAATGGTAGAGTCCTTAACGCCTACTGACGTAAACAGAGACTTGCCATCGGAACTCATCGCGATGCCTTCTTCTTCCGTGGTGCCCGAGGTCACTTGCTGTAACGGTCCGTCGGGAAACTTCTGCCGCCAGAGGTGGAACTGGCCACCCTGGTTCGAACTGACATAGACCCACTTGCCATCGGGTGACCACGCTCCGGAAGTACACATCCCGTGCGGAGGCCCAACAGTCCGTGCGCCTCCGCTGCCATCGAACGGAACTACCTGGCAGGATTGAAAATCACCCTGAGTGTCCATCACGACCATCAGCACCCAGCGGCCGTCCGGAGAAAGGTAAGAGTGGTGAACCATGCTGCGTTCGCCGGGAGGAGCATAGACGTCGCGGCTCTGCCCTCGCCCCTCGTCGGTAGTGACCAGCACCATGTGCAACCCTTGCCTGATTTCGGAGAAGAGGAGGCCTTTGCCGCCGTCGATCCAGGTAAGGGAGGAGGCGTTTCGCAGAGTGATGTGGGGCTGACCGCCCAGAACCGGTACTTCCCACGTGTCCCATGATTGTCCAAAAGTCCCATAGACAATTCGCGATCCGTCAGGAGAGAAGACGGGAGCAAGTTTGAGGAGGGAATCGTGAGTAAGTTGAACCGCTTCACCCGAAGGAAGTAACTTCACATAGATTTCTCCTACGCCAAAGAACGTGTTGTCGCCCCGGATGAACGCCATCATGCGCCCGTCGGGGGAAATAGTCGGGTAGACCGCGGAATCGGTGAAAAACGTCAACTGCTCCCACGCCGTCGGGCCGGCTGGCGTCCCGTGTCCCAGATAGCGATAGAGTCCGATGGCGGCGGCGCCCAAAAGCACGACCACAAGCGCCCCGATCGAGATCAACCGCACAGAACTGCGCCGAGTGGGGGTTGGTAATGCAATCCTGCCCGACTCGGTGTCGCGCTTCAGCCGCTGCAGATCCGTTCGCAACTCCGCGGCGCTTTGATAACGCAAGTTTCGGTCTTTCTCCAAAGCCTTGCTGATGATGTGCTCAAGCAGAGGCTCCAGGTCTGGATTCAACCTCACGGCCGGCGTGGGGGTCGCGTCCAAAATGGCCTTGAAAATGACTCCTGAACTCTCTCCACGAAACGGCAATGTCCCCGTCGCCATTTCATACAGAACTGCTCCAAATGAGAACAGGTCTGTGCGTGAGTCGAGCTCCTTCGCTCGGACCTGCTCGGGTGACATGTAGGCGATGGTTCCAACTGCTTGACCGGGACTTGTGAGGTGCTCTTCCAAGGTCAAGGTAGACGCAGCAGTTGCGGCTGCGCCTCCGATGTCGCTGATAGCGGGCACAACCTTGGCCAAACCGAAATCGAGAATCTTTGCACATCCCCGCTTCGTGACGAAGATGTTGGCGGGCTTGATGTCACGATGGACAATGCCCGCGGAGTGGGCTGCGTCGAGAGCGTCGGCAATTTCGATACCGAGCGACAGCACGGCCTCGACTTCCAGCGGTTTGCCGCCGATGCGGTGTTTCAGGGTCAGTCCATCCAGATACTCCATCGCGATGAAGGACTGATCGCCATGCTTCCCAATTTCGTAGATCGTGCAGATGTTGGGGTGGTTCAGCGCAGAGGCAGCGCGAGCCTCACGTCGAAACCGTTCCAGTGCTTGCGGGTCTTGGGCTAGGTCTTCAGGCAGGAACTTCAGAGCAACGAATCGACCCAGTTCGATGTCCTCAGCCTTGTAGACAACGCCCATCCCGCCGCCCCCAAGTTTCTCGACGACGCGGTAGTGCGAGATAGTCTGCCCGATCATTGGGCTGAAATGTTAGGACTGG
>Ga0187778_10002595_pt1 | contig 12290 bp, 12 predicted proteins | sample 1015_Q2_SP5_20_M_FD_132418 | JGI IMG/M metagenome (GOLD analysis project Ga0187778, IMG submission 132418) | Tropical peat soil microbial communities from peatlands in Department of Meta, Colombia - 1015_Q2_SP5_20_MG | ecosystem: Environmental > Terrestrial > Soil > Wetlands > Peat | place... | reverse complement strand
GGGTTTGGAATGCAGAGCAGCCTCTGCCGGAATGATATCCGTGCGAGCAGGTTCCATACCCAGGAAATCTCAGAAATGTCGAAGAAGCAAAGGAGCCTTCGTAATATGAATCGCACTTCGTTAACGATTTTGCTGGCATTCATAACAGCGGTGACGGTCGGTTGCGCCAGCAAGAATTATGTTCGCCAACAGACGACGCCGCTGATCAACAAAACCAACGAACTGGATGACATGACCGCGAAGAATTCGCGCGACATCAAGGATGTGGACGCGCGCGCTCAGGCCGGAATCCAGCAAGTACAAGCCAAAGCTGCGGAAGTAGATCAGAAAGCCCTGGCTGCCGGGCAGCAGGCCGGGCAGGCCCAGACTATGGCGGACAACGCGGTTCATCGCGTCGACACGCTGCAGAACGTAGTTGCCAATCTTGACAACTACCGTACCGTGAATGAAGCCTCCGTCCATTTCGGATTCGATAAGGACAGTCTGACCAAAGAGGCCAAAGCGGACCTGGACAAGCTGGCCACTGATGTGCCCCATACCAAGGGCTACATCATCACGGTAGAAGGCGGAACGGACTCAACCGGACCCGCCGATTACAATTACGCGCTCAGCCAGCGCCGGGCTGATGCGGTCATTCAGTACTTGGCCGGGCAGCACAACGTACCGGCTTACAAGATTTACTTGATTGGCTTAGGCAAGGACAAACCGGTCGACTCGAATAACACGCGTGAAGGCCGGGCGAAGAATCGTCGCGTGGATATAAAGTTGATGACGAACACAACTGGTGGGACGAACGCGACACAATCCGGTCAAGCCACGCCCCCGCCCGGACAATAAAGGCTTTCCCTCCTCCCCGGAGGACTTCGCCAACACAGGCCGCTTACCTACGTAAGTGGCCTTTTTTTCGCGTGCAGGAGCTAAAATAAATCAATGCGCTTCGGAATCCCGGTTTTGGCGGTCTTTTTATGGCTTTCGGGCTGGGGTTTAGCTCAACAAGACGCTAATCAGAATCAGTCAAGTTCGCAGTCCGACCAGCAGAAATCCCACGAGCGTAGCGGGGAAGCCGGCGAGAGTTCCAGCCGCGATACGCGGATTGACCTGAGCCCACCGAAAGATGATGCCAAGAAGCATCCCAACAGTGGAACTTCGTTAAGCGCTTCGCCGCCCGAGAATCCTGAGGACATGACCAACATCACCGGTGATGTGCAGGAAATGCGTCCCTGGAACCCCTACCGTGCGGCCAAGGACGACGAAGTCGGCGACTACTATTTGAAGCAGGGGAACTACAAGGGCGCTCTGGCGCGCTATCAGGATGCTCTGATTTACAAAGATAACGACGCGGTAGCCAACTTCCGCATGGCCCAGTGTTACGAAAAATTACATCAGCCCGAAGAAGCCATTCCCCACTACAAGGAATATCTGCGAATCCTGCCCGACGGGCCTTTCGCGAAGCAGGCCAAGAAAGCGCTCGACAAGCTCGGCGCAGGTAAGCAGCAAACTTCCCTCAACACTTCCAAGTAGTTCCTGCGATAATTTAATCAGCATGAAGTCAGCTTCGCCCACGCTCGAAGGGTTCCGGGTCATGCTACGGCATCCGGCATTTGGACTCGCGGAGATTGCCTGGCGCTGGAGCTTTGGAGCAACTTGCTGGCTCGCGCTAACCTTTTCAGCCCGCGAATATTTGCGAACTCTTCCGGTAACCCACAGCGATCTGCTGCTGTTGCGGACGCGGCAGCCCACGCTGATCTCTGAAGCCATCGCTCACATATTCCGTGGCAGCGGGTTTCGACTTCTTGAAGCTCTCATTGTTCTGACCTCGGGGCTTGCAGTTGGCTGGATTGTTCTCGGTTCGTTCGCTCGTGCCGCCACACTGCGCGCATTACTCAACTACTTCCAAGAGGGTGAGAATTCCCGCAAGGTGCCGGCGAAACTCCGGGTGCATTCGATAGTTGGTTTGAACTTCTTCCGGGTGGCGTTGACGCTGGCGGCAACGGTGGGGTGCGCCTCCGCATTTCTGCTCGAGTCGGCTGTTTCAACACCCGCCAATCCCGCTCCCGGAAGCGCATTTCTGTTGTTTCTGAGCGTCCTCATGCTCGTATGGTTGGTCTGGTCGATTATGAATTGGTTTCTTTCGCTGGCTGCGGTGTTGGTTGTGGCCGATGGTCAGAATACATTTGGGGCGATAGCTTCCGCCGTGGCTCTATGCCGCCGACGTTCAGGATCGGTGCTGGCTGCTGGAACCTGGTTTGGATTGGCGCATATTACAGCTTTCGTTTTGGCAACTTCAGTGGTTGCATTTCCCTTGGGATTGGCTGGGTTACTTCCGGCGGGCATGGTGTTGGGCGCTGTGTTGGGCGTCACGCTTCTGTATTTCGCCGTAACCGACTTCCTGTACATGGGCCGACTGGCTGCTTATGTGGCAATTCTCGAACTGCCAGAGGCGCCAATCATCGAGACCCGAGCGCCTGTGCTTCCTTCAAACACTCACGATTTGCGACAGGCGGGCAGCTCAGTTGATCGTGATGAGCTGATTCTGAGTGATCTCCCGGCGCGAGCGTAGGGACAAAAACTAGGGGCGTGAAGTTGCTTCGGAGGCGATTACTTTGGCGGAGCTTTGGGTGGGCTTTTTCTGTGTGCCGGAGCTCCTGGCTCGTTGAGCCTTCTCCTCTGCCAACTTCTTGCGATTGAAATCGCGAACGATTTTCGCCACATAAGCCCGAGTTTCATAGTAGGGGGGCACGCCGTGGTACTCTGCGACGCGCTGGGGGCCTGCATTGTAAGCAGCCAGAGCCTTGATCAAGTCGAAGTTGTAACGCTCCAGCAATGCGCGAAGATATCGAGTGCCTCCATCCACATTAGCGCCGGGATCAAAGGCATTCGAGACTCCCAGCTTTGAAGCTGTCGCCGGCATCAACTGCATGAGCCCCTGAGCGCCTTTGGGGGAGACCGCTCTTGCATTGAAGCCACTTTCGGCCCGGATCACGCTGTTCACCAGATCAGGATCGAGATGATACCGGCCACTGGCACTCGCGATCGCGTCGGGCGTTCCCGCTTGACTCGGTGCGGCGGGTTGCACCGCCAGATCGGGTTCAAAATGATCGATGTCGGTGGTGGGCACATCCACGTATCCATTCTTGTCTGCGCCGAGGTACAGCCGGGTCACTGTGCCGACCACCTCCCGCCGTTCATGCCGGATGGAGAATCCGTTATGAAGAACGGCCAATTCTGCTGCGAAGGCAACCACAGGTACGCTGCACACGAAACAAACGGCTGCCAGGAAACAAAAGTGACGCAGATGCCGGCTCCCCACGCTCCCAATAAAGCCACGCCGTTGATAGCTATTCGGTATCAAGCGCTCACCCGCGATTTTCCCAGTACCTGCTCCACCGCAGCAGCCACCCCACTCTGATCATTCGGCAGAGTTACTGCCCAGCCCCTATCGCGCAACTCGTCACATGCATTTCCCATGATAAACGGCACGCCGGCGAAGGCAAGCATCTCGATGTCATTGTAATTGTCACCAACGGCCATGACCTGTTCGCGGGGGATGCCGCGGTAATTGGCCCACCGCTCCAGAGCGTGGCCTTTGGAGCATCCCTGGTTCAGAACGTCAACAATGGAGAGATCGCGCAAGGGATATTCCGTTCTCAACACGGTAATGTCTTTCTCCAAACCGCACTTACCTAACTGGTCGAGCGCTGTGTGCATACGGGCAATCGGACCGCAGAACATGGCTTGCACCGGATCTGTCACAAGCGAGTCTTCAATCGGAACCACGAAATTGATGTACTCCATGTTCTTCTCCAGCCAGCGCTGGATGCTGCCATTCAACTCACGCATGTGCTCGAGCACAATAGCGCCCTTATTTTCGATATCAAATGTAAGCACCATGTTGGCCCGAAAGCTCGTCATCGCCGAACACAATTTGCGGCAGGTCTCCTGAGGCAATAGGTCACGATAAAAGGTTTCGCCTGAAAGCGACCTTGTGATCGCCCCATTGGAACTAATCAGCCAGAGATCGAAGCCGAGTTGCCGCGCAATGGGCAGAGCGAACGTGTGGCGCCGCCCGGTAACCAATATGACCTCTACTCCTTCCTCATGAGCGCGGCGCAATGCCGCCAGATCGGGTTCGGAGATCTGAAACTGGGGATTCAGCAGAGTGCCGTCGATGTCGACGGCCAAAAGGCGAACTGAAGGAGTCACCACTGAGAATTTTAACATCCAAAGCTGACCTGCTATAGTTCGCATCGACCCATGGGATCACTCCTTTTTTTCCTTTTTCCCTGGTGGGGGATCATTCTCCAGGCAATCGCGATTGTGCACTTCATCCGCCGCCGCCCGGACAGCTATTGGCTGTGGATCATCATTTTTTTCGGCGGGCTGGGAGCACTGATTTATATCGTCGTGGAAATGATTCCCGATGCCAGCCTGCTCCGGCAATCGTTCAAAGTATTTCCACGCCGAAAGCGGATTCATGAACTCGAAGCCGCCATTCTGGATAATCCATCGGCAGGAAACTATGAAGAACTTGCGGATCTGTATTTGGAGGAAGGAAAATTCTCACGGGCTCGTCAGTGTTATGACAAGGCAATCTCCTCCCGCACCGATTCGTCTGACCCGTTTTACCGGCGTGGAATCACGGAAATTGAGCTGGGTGATTTTGGGGCTGCCATTGCTGATCTGGAGCGGGTCGTAACCAAAGACCCGAAATATGACTTTCAGCGTGCCGCGGCGCTTCTCGCACACGCTTATGCCAACTCTGGCCAGGCTGCCAAAGCTGATGCTCTGTTTCAGGAAGTCACAAAGGTTTCCACCTCATCGGAGACTTACTACAATTACGCTTCGTTCCTCGCGTCTCAAGGACGAAATGCGGAAGCGCGCGAGTGGGCGCAGCGCATCCTGGCTAAGAAGCCGACCATGCCTGCGTATCAGCGCCGACGCGAACGCCCATGGTTTCGCAGAGCAAGTGCGCTGCTCCTTCGGTTGCGGGCTTGATTTGATAGGGATCAGAAACCGCTTTGGGCGGGGCGGATGGCGTGGCGTGACCTGACATCGTTCGCCTTCGGTGTACGCCCAGGGCGGGGAAACGATCAAACCTCGCGCCGCCATCGTCCCTGCACTTTGCAGCATAGCCTCGGACGAATCAAGCATGGTGGTGTGTACCGTATGCGGCTGCCGGAAACCATGTAGATTCAGGCACTTGTGAGACGCCACCACAACTTGGCCGAACCAGCGTGCTTCTCGCCGCGGCTGCGGTCCTATGTAGCTTTCTAAGCCAAAAAATACAGTATCAGCCCGATATGCGACCCGCGCAGCATCCAGTATCACTATAAATACCCCAACGCGAAGGAGACGGAAGGCAGGCGTTGGTTACCTCCCTTTTTACCCAGCGCCTGCCGCCTCCCTAAACCTCCCTGCGCAATCCCCCTAAGCCTATGAGTTCTGAGCTGCGCCGGCGAAAGATTTCCTCCCGCCAAAAAACGTACCGCCGTTAAGTACGGTTTCGACCGCCTCGACCAAATCGCGTCCCGCTTCTCCCTTGCTGACCGCACCGCGAATAGTGGCAACCGGCAGCTTATGCAGCATCTCATCAGAAAGATGCAATGAGAAAAGGATGATGGGAATCTCGGGGTAAGAAACGGAAATACGACGGGCAGCTTCCAGACCATTCATGGTGGGCATCGTGATATCGAGAATGACCACATTGGCCTGGCACGCAGCGGTTTTTTCGACGGCTTCTACCCCATTGCTGGCTTCCGCGCATACTGCCCAGTTCGACTGGCCCTCTAACAGGTTCCGCATTCCTAGCCGCATTACTTCGTGATCATCCGCAACCAGGATTCGGACCGTAGAAGTGGCCTGGTCGGGGAGGATCTGTGTCTCTGTTTGCATCATGACAGTTTTCTTTCTTGTTCTCGAATTTACCATGAAGAACCTGGCGCGTTGGATTACCAGCTCACCATCACGTAACGCAACTGATACCCGCTTTGGGCTTTAAAACGAAGCGCGCAAGTGGCGACGAAGGATAAGCTAGGCCGCCGGAAACGATGTGGTCATTATTATGATTTTTGAGCAGCAGGCAATGGCTCGGCTGTTCTACAGTTTGGCACGAATGTGTAGGGCATTAGGCTTCGTGTCCCGCCGAGCGACCTGCGAAAGTTGAAACTATCGCCGCTATCTTCACGTATATAAGAGAGTCTAAGTCTGTGTTCAGCCAGGGAAGGCGAGCGATCCGCAATGCCGCTCTCTTAACCAGGCATTCCTCGCACCTTTGAGGACTGACCTGTACGCGCTAGCCGGCTTCAACCATGAGATTGCTGTTTGAAATTTTCGCTCAGACCCTGCGTACACTTTGGGCGCATAAGCTACGTTCGTTTCTCACCATGTTTGGCATCGCCTGGGGCATCGGCTCCTTGTTGCTGCTGGTGGGCTTGGGCGAGGGCTTCCGCACCGGGCAACGCAAGGAATTCAATGAGCTGGGCGAGAACATAATGTTCATTTGGGGTGGCCGCGCTCCCGCCGTGAACGGCAGCTTTACCAGCATGCACCAGTACTATCTGACCTACAAGGACTACCAGGACATCCTTTCGGACTGTCCCGATGTCAAGATCGCCACTCCGGCGATCCGGCGAAACGACATCCGCTCGGTCAGCGATTTCTATCAAAGCAGCGGCCAAATCCTTGGCGTGCTGCCCGATTTCAATGAGCTTCGTTACCTGCCGGTCAGCGATGGCCGATGGCTCAATGAACTGGACAACGTTCAAAAGCGCCGTGTGGTCGTACTAGGAGAAGAAACCCGGCGATTGCTGTTTCCGGGCCGTCCTTCCATCGGCAGCACCATTTTGCTAAATGGAATCCGCTTTCAGGTTATTGGCACGCTGAAACGCATCGGTCACGGTGACAACACGAATCGCAACCTCGAGAACTTTGTCCCTTATAACGTCATGCGCGAGGATTTCCCGCCGCTGAACGTGGGCGCCATCACCAATGCGATCTCGTTTATCAATTATCAGCCGAAATCGCGGGCGCTCCACGAGGCCGCACGCCTGGAGGTCCACAAGATCGTTGCCCGCAATCATGGATTCGATTATCAAAACCTCGACGCGTTCGACGAATGGGACACCATCAAGACCGTTGACCAGATCGGCAGAATCTTCGATGTAATGGACTTCTTCTTGGGCAGCGTGGGATTGGTGACGCTGGCTCTGGGAGCGATCGGCATTATCAATATCATGCTGGTTTCAGTGGCTGACCGCACCCACGAAATCGGTTTACGCAAAGCCTTGGGTGCAACCAGGCGCAGCATCCTGTTTCAGTTCTTTACCGAAGGTGCGTTCTTGACCTTGCTCAGCGGCGGAATTGGCATGGGCGCGGCGGCGGGTCTCATGGCCGCTTTGTCCACTTTGCCGGCGCCTCCCGGATGGGACACTCCCAAACTTGTCCCTGCCACGGCTGTGCTGGCGATCACTTCGCTAGCCGTTGCCGGAACTGCAGCCGGTTTGTATCCGGCGAGGAAAGCAGCTACGCTGCCGCCCGTGGAGGCGCTTCGGCGTGAGTAGATCATGAAGCGCGACCTTCTCCGGCAGGCCTATCATGCAATGCGCCACGACCTGCGTAAGACCGTGCTCACCATACTCGGCATGGCCTGGGGCATCGCTACAGTGGTTGTGTTGCTCGCATACGGCGACGGGTTCGCTCGGGCGATTGAGAACATCTTCGAAAGTTTCGGCGCCACAGCCATAGGCATATTCCCCAACCGCACGTCAGAACAGGCGGGCGGAAATAAAGCCGGCGTCGAAGTGCGGTTCACCAATGAGGATGTCGAGTTGCTCCGCAATGCAGTGCCGCTGGTGCGCCACCTTTCGCGACATTCCGAGAAGCAGGTGGTTGCTCAGCACGGGCCGCGCTCTTTCAGCTTTCCGGCTCTTGGGTTCGATCCTCCGATTTACGAAATCTGGAACCTGCAGCTCGCCTCGGGGCGCTTCTTTAACGATCAAGATAATCTCACTCACGGGCTTTATGCCGTAATCGGCTCTGAGGCCAAAGACCGGTTGTTCTCCGGAATGCCGGCCGTGGGCGAGTCAATTCGTTTGAACGGGGTCGCCTTCAAAGTCATCGGTGTATTGCAAGCACGCATGCAGGAAGGCGATGACGATGACAATCGCACCATCTACATCCCTTACAGTTCTATGGACGTTCTGCGCTCCACGCATTATGTAGACGGAATCTGGCTCGACTCCCTGGGTTTGAATCACGAAAAGCTAACCAAAACCGTCCGTGATTCGCTGGCGCTCGCCCACGGCTTCAAACCCGATGACGAACGTGCGATGTTTATCTTCGATGCCCAGAAGCAGCTTTCACAATTCAGCATCATCAGCATGGGGCTGAAGATTCTGATGGGTTTCATTGGAACCATCACGCTTGGCATCGGCGGCATCGGCCTGATGAATATCATGCTGGTCTCGGTTACCCAGCGCACCCGCGAGATTGGCGTAGAAAAAGCCTTAGGGGCGCGCAAAGGCGACATTCTTTTTCAGTTTCTCGCCGAAGCCTTGGTGATTACCGCAGCCGGAGGACTAATCGGAATCCTGCTCTCTTACGCGATTTCGTTCTCCGTCGGAACTCTGACCCTCTACAGCGCGATGGCTTCGCATGCCGAAGCGGCAGACATTCACCTGATCGTGGCTCCGCGCGTCCTGCTGATTGCGACGATCATTCTTGCTTTCGTCGGTGTTGCCAGCGGGATGTTTCCCGCCGTCCGCGCCGCGAATCTGGATCCGATCGAGGCGCTAAGGTACGAGTAGATCGCCCTTTGGCAAATGGTGTGCCTACAGGTTTAGTGTCCTCTGAAATCGGGGCGCCTTCCTTGCTTTCGTCACCTGCTCAAACCCATACGCAATTTTGAATAAGGTCGGCTCGCTCCAGGCGCGTCCGAAAAACGAAAGTCCGACGGGCAGGCCGAATACAAATCCAGCGGGGACACTGATGTCCGGATAGCCCGCCACAGCGGCGGCATTCGAACTTCCACCCGGCGCATGATCCCCGTCGACCCAATCCGTAATCCACGCCGGACAGCCAGTCGGTGCCATTATCGCGTCAAGCTTGAACTGATCCATCACTGCGTCGATCCCTTCCTTGCGGGCTAGCCGATGATTTGCTTCAAGCGCGTCCGTGTATTGTTTGCTGCTCAATGGTCCCTTGCTTTCGGCTTTCAGAAAAATGTCCTGGCCGAAATAAGGCATCTCCTTTTCCTTGTTTCGCTCATTGAAATCGATGATGTCTTTAAGAGAACCGGGTGCTCCCGGACGCGCAGCCAAATAGGCATTGAGATCGGTCTTTAATTCATATTGCAACACAGTAAACTCTGTGTCATCGAACTTCCCATGCGACGGCAGATCGGCCGGATCGACGATTTCCGCGCCAGCATGCTTCATCTCGTCAATCAGATTGTTCATGAGCTGATCCACGGCATCGTTGAAGCCGAAATACTTTCGCGCGACTCCGATGCGTGCGCCACGCAAGCCATTCGCATCCAGAAATTGGGTGTAATCGATCGCCTTTCCCTGGCTGGCTGCAGTTGCACTATCGCGCGAGTCGACTCCAGCTAAGGCAGTCAAAAGAATTGCCGTATCCCGTACCGTTCGCGCCATTGGGCCAGGCGTGTCCTGGCTATGAGCGATTGGAATCACACCTGAGCGGCTCAACAGACCTAATGTGGGCTTAATTCCGACAATTCCATTTGCTGACGACGGACAGACAATCGATCCGTCAGTTTCCGTGCCCACCGCCGCGGCGCAAAGATTCGAGGCAACGGCCGCGCCGGATCCCGAACTCGACCCGCAGGGATTGCGATCGAGGGCATAAGGATTCTTAGTCTGGCCGCCCCGTGCACTCCAACCGCTGGTGGAATGAGCCGAGCGGATATTCGCCCATTCACTGAGATTGGTCTTGCCTAAAATTACCGCTCCAGCATCGCGCAATTTTTGCGCTACAAAAGCATCGCGAACGGGGCGAGACCCGAGCAGCGCCAGCGAGCCGGCGGTGGTTTGCATGCGATCTGCGGTATCAACGTTGTCTTTGATCAAGATGGGGATGCCGTGCAGAGGTCCACGCACCTGTCCCGCTCGGCGTTCTTTATCGAGCGCCTCGGCGATAGCTACGGCATCAGGATTGACTTCGATCACGCTCGCCAGCTTAGGCCCTTGCTTGTCAATCTCCTCGATTCTCGCCAGGTACTTTTCTGTAATTGAGCGGGACGTGTAGCTTCCCGAAGCCATACCTGATTGCAAGTCACCAATTGTGACTTCGTCCAACTCGAATGGCTTGAGCTGAGCTTCTTCGGGGGCTGCAGAAACAAGCGAGGGAGCTCCGGCCATTGCGGGTAAGGCCGCGATGCCGAGGCCATTAATGGCAGCGCTTTTCAGGAATTGGCGGCGCTGAGGGGAACTGCAGGGTGCCATGTTCAATTGCGCTTCTCCTGGTACAGAGATGCTGGATGAGAAACGGAATTATAGGCGATTGGTCAATCAGCCATGTCACATAAGGAATGTAGGGTCTTTGCTTAAGTCGAAGTGGAGAATGACGGAGACAGCACAACACGCAAGCGACGAAGCTGCGTCAGTCCTTTGCGACTATACGTACCTTGCCTGCTGAAATCGGCAACGGTGAACTAAGTGCGCACCGACTCACCCACCATCGGACTTGCTCTTCTAATAGCCTCGGAAGCTTGATCCTTACGCTCCAGGTGTTTGCGGATCTTGCGCAGCTCCATGAAATTGAGTCCGGTTATTGTGGCAATGACGGACCCAAACATTATCAGCACCATACTATCCATGGATACCGACTCCTTTCCTGCGGGCACGCCTTACGTGGCACATTGTACCGGGAATTGCAGCGCCAAAATACAACAAAAGCAGCCCAAGCTTGTTGTCGTTACAGTTTCCAAGGCGACGCGAGTCATCCGGGTAGTTGGTGCAGTTTATTGCACCACTACCGTCATCCGTGATGACTGTGAAATGCCTCTCAGGCCCGTTTATAATCCTAACTAACTTATGTCGAAGTACGCATACTCGATCGTGGTACCGCTGCATAATGAGCAGGACAATGTCACCGACCTTTACGACCGGCTCAAAGCGGTCATGGAGGGCCAGGGCAACAGCTTCGAGATCGTTTTCGTGGATGATGGCTCGCGCGATCGTACCTTCAACTTGCTGCGCGAGATTGCGGCAGTGGACAGCCGAATTACCGTGGTGCGCCTGCGCCGCAACTTCGGCCAGACTTCTGCCTTGGCTGCGGGCTTTGATCATGCTCGCGGCGAACACATCATTGCCATGGACGGCGACCTGCAACACGATCCCGCCGACATTCCGTTGTTTCTGGAAAAACTGGCGGAAGGTTACGATATTGTCAGCGGCTGGCGCAAGCGCCGCATTGACAATCTTTGGCTGCGCCGCATCCCATCACGTTGTGCCAATTGGCTGATGGCCAAGCTCAGCGGCGTCGATATTCACGACTTCGGTACAACCTTCAAGGCCTATCGACGCGAAATCCTCGAGCAAGTGCCACTCTATGGGGAACTGCACCGATTTATTCCTGCCTTGGCCTCGTGGTATGGGGCGTCCATCTGCGAGGTGCCGATTCGCAATGTGATTCGCGAGCGAGGTGAATCGCACTACGGAATTTCGCGTACTTTTCGCGTGTTCTTCGATCTCATAACCATTCGCTTTTTGTTGCGTTATCTTTCCCGCCCGCTGCATTTCTTCGGCACGATCGGGATGCTCACACTTTTCGGAGGCAGCGGAGTCGCGGGTTGGCTGCTGGTAGAAAAATTTCTGAATCACAATGACGTCATGACGCAGCACGGCCCGCTGATCATATTTGCTGCCGTGCTTATCCTCGCCGGCCTGAATATGCTGGCCATCGGCCTGCTCGGAGAGATGCAGGTACGCCATTATCATGAACCCAGCCGCCGCGCTCCCTATTACGTCGATCGCGTGCTGCGCGCCCAAAGCAGCGAACAACACCACGTATCGGAATAGTCCGTGTGGAGCGGACACTCCCGTCCGCCAACCCTGCTAATTTGTCATCCCGAGCGAAGCATCGCGATTCGCTTGCGAATCGCATGGCGGAGTCGAGGGATCTGCTTTACTTCGCGAATGCCTCTTTATTTACCACATAAGGCATCTTGGTGATATCGCCACCGTAATTTTTCTCCAGCACATCAATCAGACCCTGCACGCAACGTCCTGCCATTCCACGCATGGGATCGGTGGAGAGCCGGGTAATTCGCG
>Ga0187778_10002592_pt1 | contig 12297 bp, 10 predicted proteins | sample 1015_Q2_SP5_20_M_FD_132418 | JGI IMG/M metagenome (GOLD analysis project Ga0187778, IMG submission 132418) | Tropical peat soil microbial communities from peatlands in Department of Meta, Colombia - 1015_Q2_SP5_20_MG | ecosystem: Environmental > Terrestrial > Soil > Wetlands > Peat | place... | reverse complement strand
GGTTCGGGTGGGACCCGGAGGGTCGCTTGGCTCGGCACGGCGCGTCCGGGCGCGGGTGGTTCGGGTGGGACCCGGAGGGTCGCTGGGCTCGGCACGGCGGGTACGTCGCCCGCGAGGGGAAAGGTTGGGAGCGGCTTCTTCACGGCGAGGGCATATGCATTCTTGGCGGCGAGCGGCCGCGAGAAGAAGTAGCCCTGGGCGACTTCAACACCGATCTCACGGAGAATGGCGACCTGGTCTGCAGTTTCGACGGCTTCGGCCACCGTGGAGATCCCGAGGGATCTGCTCACCTTGACAATAGTTTCGACGATGGACCGAGTCACTCCCTCCGATGCCGCGAGATCCGCGACGAGCACGGCGTCGATCTTCATGGCGTTCACCACGCATTCCGGCAGGTTGTTGAGGATCGACCAGTTTGGTCCAACGTCATCGAGGGCAACTTGGATGCCCAACCGATGCAGGGCGCGGAGGTCAGCTGTCGCCTGGTTGTCGGTCACGGAGTCCTCGGTGACTTCGATGGTCAGGCGATTGGGGCTGAGGTCGGTTCGCTCAAGGGCGGACGCCGCCGCGATCGCGGCCTCACCGCGGCGGAGTTGAAAGACCGAGCAATTCACGGCCAACTTGAGATCCGGCGGCCAGCGCGCAGCCTGGCCACAGGCCTCGGACAATACCCAAGCGTTGAGGGCAGTCATATGTCCCCGGTCCTCGGCCCACGGGATGAGGATGTCGAGCGGGATGGAACTCCCCGCGCCGTTCGCCCAGCGCAGCAAGGCCTCGAAGCCTATGAGGGATCCCGTCGCCAGGTCCACGGCCGGCTGGAACACGAGATGGGGCTTACCAGGCAGGCCCACCGCTGGTGGCGACATCGTCTCGGTCAAGTCGTCGTGAGCCGACTTGCGAAAGGCAGACACCTCAAGGCATCGGTCTGTCGTCTCCACGTCTTGAGCGTGATGGCATCCGATGGGACTTTCGACCCTCCCGTCGCGTCCATGGTACGGGCGCCTGTTTGTGGTCTCAGGATGCTCCGGCCGATCGACCGTGCGTCGCTCAGGTGCAAGGCCGCCAGTTCGTTACGGCGAAAGGACTGGCTCCTGGCTCGTGGCCGAAAGGTTGAAGGTGATGCCGATCGGTGCCACGAGGCCCTTCGTGCGGACGGTGAGCGAGACCGCGGTGGTCGATGGGTTGCCGCACGACCCGCCGCAGCTGACCACGATGTTGACGTCGCCGTTGACCACGGAGGTCTGAGTCAGCTGGGTGGCCGAGGAGCTCGTGGCGCACAGTGGGGCGGGGTTCACCTTGAGCAGAGGCGCGGCATTGGCAACCGCCGTCTGGATCGGCACCGGCAGGCCCGATTCGCAGTAGGCACCCTGGCCGGTTTGGGAATCGAGCAGCGACGTCTCGATCGAGGCCATGCGGGCGCCGGCGGTGGCCCCGTCGTGCAGGGACGAGTTCTGGTACGCCAGGTAGCAGCCGCCGATGATCCCGCACAGCAGGACGAAAAAGATAGGGAAGACCAGGGCAAATTCGACGAGCGTCGCTCCCGCGTCGCCCCGCCCCCCGGTGTCTCGGTGCACGGGTCGCATCATCCGACAAGCGACAGCTGGCCGCCGCCGGGCAACGTATAGGGCGCACCGACGATGGTGATGTCCGTCTTCCCGTCGGTGTTGAAGTCGTCGACGATGGCCGTGCCGTCGATGGTCACCGATCCCGTCGACTCGGCCGGTCCGGGCGGGGAGGCCCACCCGGCTCCGAACCCGGTCTGCAACGTGCCGCCGGCGTAGAAGGGGATCCCGCCGCCGACACCGTCCCAGTAGTCCTGCGGGGCGTTGGCGCCGTAGTTCGACAGCGAGCCGTTGTACACCGCCCCGGTGATGGTGATGGTGGCCGAGTCACCGGACTCGGCGTCGAACCCGTAGTTGGCCTGGGTGTTGGGGTCCTGGTAGAAGACCAGTCCGGTCGTCCCGTGTGCGCCGGCCCAGGGGCCCGTGCTTGGGCCGGTGAAGCTGACCGTGCCCGCCCCTCCGATGATGAGCGAGAAGTTGTTGCCTGTCCCTGACAGCGAAGGGTTGGGCACGTAGGTGGTGTCGCCGTAGGAGATGACGCCGTAGGTCTGCGGGTTGGTCCCTCCGCAGGGGGCCGCCGAGGTCGTCTCGGCCTCGGGCGTGCCGTGACCGCTCGGGGCGCTGGTCATCGTCCCCGCCGGCAGGCAGGGTGCACCGTTGCCAGTGCCGGTGGCGGTGAAGCTCGTCCCGCTGCCCGTGCCCGGGACGTTGCCGGCCAGGGGGTAGGGCGTTCCCGTGGAGATGACCACGTTGGAACCTGCGACCGTCTGGCCGCCGCCGGGATCGATCCACAGGCCCTGCTCGAACCGATAGATCCCGGGGTAGTCGCCTTCGCCGTTGCCGAACCCCGAACAGTCGGTGAAGTTCACGCTGCCGGTGAGGTGCACCGGCTTCGTGTAGATGCCGGGCGTGAGGATGGCCTGGTTCGTAGGGATGCTGCCGTAGGTGACCGGGGTGCCGTTATCGACCCCCGGGCAGCCGATGTTCGAGTCGGTGTAGGGGTTGGGGGGCGCGCCGCTGGCTTGCAGCGGGTCGGAGATCTGCGGCACCTTCGGGTAGATGCTGTCGTAGCCGATGTTCACCGATCCGCCCCACTGCGTGCACGCGAGGCGCCACGGCAATGACCCGTTGGCGGGACTCGACGGGCTCGTGACCGTGCCGAAGCCGAACGGCGTGGGCTGGAAGCACGTGTCCAGAGGCCACAGTGGCTCACCTTCGTAGGTGGTGTCGACCGTGTCGATGGTGCCGTACACGTAGAGGTTGCTGTCGGTCTTGGCGTCGACGGCGTCGTCCCACTCGTAGCCGCCGGCCGATCCGGTCCACGGCTGGTTGGTGACGTCGGTGTTGAGGAACATGTTCCCTTCGACCAGGAACTGGCCCGTACCCCCGCCCAGGACCTCGTGCGGACCCGCCTTGTTGAGGGCGATGATCCCGTAGTCCGTGCCCTGCTCGGTGTCGTTCACGGCGCTCGACGCGAACCCCTTCATCTGGCGGATGCCGAAGATCCCCGAGAAGAACGGCGTCCAGGTGGGAGCGGCGGTGATGGTTACGCCGCATGCCCCGGGTGGCGGGTCGGTGGGGTACGAGCTGGGGGAGAAGGTGCTGCCCGACATGGTGTGGCCGTACGAGTCCAGGAATTGGGCCGTCCAGCCCGTGCCGACGCTGGAGTCGTTGGCGTCGACGAGCTGCTGGATGATGCCGGTGATCTGCGCCATGGAAGGATCGCCCTGCCCGGTGCAGTAGGTCGACTTGGCCAGCTCCTGTGTGGCGGCGAAGGCGGCGAAGTCGGTGGCGTTCTGCGCCCGGCGGTTCTGGACGAACCCATAGCTGAGGTCGACGGCGATGGAGATCATGCCGACGAGCACCACCAGCGCCACGGCGAAGATGACGAGCACCGCCCCGCCCTCGGTTTCCTCGCGGCGGCGGGCGGTCGGGATCATGCGTACCTCGCAGTTGCGTGCACGGCGACGGTGAAGTCCTTGACGAAGGGGAGGATGGCGACCGACGGCTGCGTGATCATGATGGTCACGACGTCGACAGTGACGTCCTCGCTCGGGTTCTGTCCGGTATGGACTTGCTGCGACGTCGAGATGCCCACGTAGTCGTTGCCCGAGGGGTTGGCGTCCTGGTAGACGCCGGTCACCCCTTCCTCGGCGTTCACGGCGTTGGTGGCCGCGTCCTGGGCGGCTTGGATCTGCGCCCGCGTCGGAGGCTGAGACGCGGTCGATGCCGACAGGGAGCTGGCAGCTTCGATCGCGCCGGCACGCGCCGCGCTGGTGAGGCGCACCGACAGCTCCATCGCGCTCCAGCCGTTGAAGGCCGTCCCCATGAGCAGGACGACGATTGGCACGACCAGCGCGAACTCGACAAGGGACTGGCCGGACTCATCGCCCCGGCGATCCCAGCGATCCCACCACCGGTGACGGTCAAGGCGTGAGCTCATCCTGCCCTCCGACAAAGGTGAAATTCGGTGGCGGGATCGTGCCGACGGGGCCACCGCTTCCGGTGCTTGCCGAGCTCCCGGTCTCCGTGGTGGCCGATGCGGCGCCCCCTGCCGGGAACGGGTCGGGGCCGACGATGGGGCTCTGCGCCACCACGCTGGTGTCGCCTGGACGGATCAGCAGTAGGTACAGGTGGTCGTTCTGCTCCTGGGCGAAGACGATGTGGATCGCCTGGGTCGGCGTCACGTCGAAGGTGTAGAGGTTGCTGTCCGCCGCCGTGGACCCGCCGGTCGCCTGGCCGATGGCCATGATGGGCACGCCCTGGACCAAGCTGATCTCCTCGTTGTCGTCGGTGATGAGGATGTCCACCCTGTCGCCGGGGACGGGCAGGTGGGCCACCCCATGGACCGGGTCCAGCGACACGGTCACGGCGACGTCACCGGCGGGGATGAACCGGGCGAAGTCGGTGAGCCTCGCCGACCCCGGCGGCGTCGTGAACATCGATGCCACCACCACCTGCCCGACGGCGTCGGCCGTCGCCGACTCCTTGCCGTCGAGTTGATGCAGATCGGTGACGGCAGACGCGGGGCGCAATGCCGCGGGCACGTCCTCTCGGGTGACGTAGCCGCCGCCGGCGACCGCCGTGCCCGGGATCGACCGGGGAACCGGCTTGGTGACGACGTAGGCCGGGACGAGACGGGCTGCCTCGGTGGCGCCGTGCTGGGCGTCGGCCAGGAGGAGGAGACTGCACACGCCCGCCACGGCACCGACGCCCACGGCCGCCGCGACGCCGATCTTCCGGCGTGGCATCATCCCCTGCTCCCGCGGTCGGGTCCCGACCCGTCAGGGCGGTGCCGGTGGGTGCGCGCGACCAGCGGTTCCCGGACGACGGGGCCGGGGGCGAACTCGACCAGGGCGGAACCCCGCTGGTCCCGGTGCTTGCCTCCTCGCCGGTGAGTGTCTCTCACCGATGGCACCTCCCCGTCGGCTCGGTAGCGAGCCCCTGGCGCTGCGCCTGGAACTGGGCATGGAGCGGTTCGTACGCAGGCTGCACGAACCGGCAGTGCCGGTCCGCATGGCCAGTATCGGGAGCGGCCCTTCCTCGGGCAATAGGACTCGCGCACCAATGCGCGCCCGGCGCGACGCGCGGCCAGTCGGCGCGCGATCCGCGGCCGGCGTCGGCTGCCCGCCGCCCAGCGGGAAATGCCTAGGACGTGCGACTCATTTGGGTCCCGAACCGTTGTCAAGGGTTGCGCGGTCGCGCACACTGCTTGCCAGGCGCCGCCGAAGGACGACGGCACCGGCACCGCTGCCCGTTGCGCCGGGCGATGGAACGCCGGGCACGGGAGTCGGGTCTGAACCCCGGGTCCCGGGCACCGGCCAGGGCAACGGTGTGTAACGGTCGATGACGAAATCAGGGAGACGCTGATGACACCGAAGCGGACGATTGTGGTGATCGCCGCCGTCGCCGTGGGCGTGCTTGCGGCGACGTTGAGCTATACGTACCTGAACGGTGCGCAGCAGCGGGCGTATCACAACGCGCACCTGGTTCCCGCATACGTGGTGGCCAAGCCGATCCCACCGGCGCTGACCGGCGCCGACGCGGTCGACCAGGGCTACATCGCGCACAAGAACGTCCCTGCGGAGTTCCGGCCGTACTCGGCGGTGACGGACCTGTCGAGCCTGCAGGGCAAGCAGGCCGTGTCGTCGTATGCCGTGGGCCAGGTGGTGGTCACGTCGATGTTCGCCAGCCCGGCCGCAGTCGCCGTGGCCAATTCCTTCGCCCAGAGCATCCCTGCCGGTGACGTCGCCGTCACCGTGTCGGTGGACCAGACTCACGGCGTCGCGGGCCTGGCGGTGCCGGGCGACAGGGTGGACCTGCTCGTCTCCGACGGGACGACCGAGAGCTCGCTGCTCCAGAACGTGCCCATCCTCGCCATCGGGCAGCAGACGGTGTCGCAGGCCAGCACGGCCAGCACCACCGCGTCGACGAGCTCGCCCTCCAACGATCCGTCCAGCGGGCTGATCACCTTCGCCGTGCAGCCGGCCGACGCCGCCCGGATCGCGCTGGCCCAGCAGCAGAACATGGGCATCTACCTGCTCCTGGTCCCGCCGAACAACCCGGTTGCCACCATCCCCCAGGTGGACGCGGGCAGCATCCTCAACGGCCCGCAGACCTCGAGCTAGCGCGGTGACCGACGCCATGGTGCGAGCCGACGGCGCCCGGGGCACGCTGGCCGGGATCTGCGTCGTCGACGCCGACGACGTCGTCCGCAGCGTCCTCGTGGCCCAGGTGCGCGCGCTCGATCCCCGGGCGACGTCGTACGAGAGCGTCACCGAGTACGCGGACGCAGCCGACCCCGACGAGCCCAGCGTCGTGGTCTTCGGGCCGAGCGCCAGGCCCACCGACACCATCGCCGCGGTGGAGAAGCTCGGCGCCTTCCGGCCCGGGTTCGGGGCGGTGATGGTGGTTGAGGGCCTGAGCGCCACCCTGCTCCAGAATGCGCTGCGAGCCGGTGTCGACGACGTCGTCACCACCGCGGCCGAGGACGACGAGCTCCTCGACGCGGTGTCGCGGGCCTTCGGCCGCGTGGACGCCAGGCGCCCGGTGCTCCCGCGGAAGCCGGCGGCCGAGGTCCGTCGCCAGGGCAGGGTGGTCACGGTCTTCTGCGCCAAGGGCGGTGCGGGCAAGTCCGTGCTGGCCACCAACGTGGCCGCGGCCCTGGCGAAGCGAGTGGACGGGCCCGTGGTGCTGGTCGACGCCGACATGCAGTTCGGGGACGTGGCCCTGATGCTGCAGCTCGAGCCGGCACACACGGTCCTGGAGGCGGTGGAGGCGGGCGAGCTCCTCGACAGCTCCTTGCTCGAGAGCCTGCTGCTCCAGGACGGGGCCAGCGGCCTCAAGGTCCTCGCCGCGCCCACCGAGTCGCGCGCCGCCGACGGCATCGGGCGGGCGGACCTGGTGCGCATCCTGCAGCTGCTTCGCCAGCAGTACGCCTACGTCGTCGTCGACACGTCGGCCAGCTTCGCCGACGTCACGCTGGCCGCCCTACAGGAGTCCGACGAGATCCTGGTCCTCGCCAGCCTCGACGTGATGAGCCTCAAGAGCGCCAAGGTCGGGCTCCAGACGATGCGGATCCTCGATATCGACTCGTCGAAGGTGCGTTTCGTCCTCAACCGGGCCAACACCCGGGTCGGCCTGAGCGAGGCCGATGCCGAGCGAACGCTTCGGCTGAAGGTCGACACGGCGCTGCCGAGCGAGCTGGTCGTGGCCGAGTCCGTGAACCGGGGTGTGCCTGCGGTTCTGGGCGCGCCCCGGTCGCGCTTCGCCCGCAACATCGACGCGCTGGCGGACCGGCTCGTGTCGGCCGCGGGCGCCAGCAGATCTCAGGACGGCTAGCGGGGGGCACGATGGCACTTTCCGATCACCTCAGGGCTGCGGGCATGGCCACCTCGGAGGATCCGCGCGAGCAGCTGCTCGACAGCGTCCACCGGCGGGTCCACGAGCGGCTCATCGGCGAGCTCGGTCCCGAGCTCTCCGAGGGCAACCTGTCACCCGACGAGCTGCGCCGGCGAGTCACCGTGCTCTTGCAGGGTGCCCTGGAGGAGGAGTCGACGCCGCTGTCGTTGGCCGAGAAGGTTCGCCTCGGCGAGGACATCGCCAACGACGTCTTGGGCTACGGCCCGATCCAGCGCTATCTGGAGGACCCCGAGATCTCCGAGATCATGGTGAACGGCCCCGAGCGCGTCTACATAGAGCGCGCGGGCAAGATCGAGCAGACGGCGACGACCTTCATCGACGAGTCGCATCTGCGCCGCGTGATCGACAAGATCGTGGGGGAGGTGAGCCGCCGTGTCGACGAGGCCTCGCCCATGGTCGACGCGCGGCTCCCCGACGGCTCACGCATCAACGCCGTGATCCCGCCGCTGGCCATCGGCGGGCCCTTCCTGACCGTGCGCAAGTTCTCCAAGGATCCGCTGCAGGTCGACGACATGGTGGTGAACAAGAGCCTCACGCCGGCGCTGGCCCGCTTCCTGGAGGCGTGCGTCGTGGGCCGGCTCAACGTCGTGGTCTCGGGGGGGACCGACGCTGGCAAGACGACAATGCTCAACGTGCTGTCGTCGTTCGTGCCTGCTGACGAGCGGATCGTGACCATCGAGGACTCAAAGGAGCTCCAGCTCCGCCAAGAGCACGTCGTCTCGCTCGAGGCGCGCCCGAGGAACATCGAGGGCCGGGGCGAGGTGACGATCCGCGACCTGGTGCGCAACGCGCTGCGCATGCGGCCCGACCGCATCATCGTCGGTGAGTGCCGCAGCGGCGAGGCCCTCGACATGCTCCAGGCCATGAACACGGGGCACGAGGGCTCGTTGACGACCATCCACTCCAACAGTCCGCGCGACACGCTGTCGAGGATCGAGACGATGACCCTCATGGCGGGATTCGACCTGCCCGTCCGGGTCATCCGGGAGCAGATGTCCTCGGCCATCGATCTGGTGGTCCACCTGGCCCGGCTCCGCGACGGCACCCGGCGGGTGGTGCAAGTCTCCGAGGTGCAGCACATGGAAGGCGACGTCATCGTGATGCAGGACCTGTTCATGTTCGACTTCTCGATGGGCATCGACGACGAGGGTTCCTACCGGGGATCGCTCAAGTCCGTGGGGATCCGCCCGCACTTCGCCGACAAGCTCGAGGATGCGGGCGTGCCGCTGGACTCCGAGCTCTTCGAGGCCGAACCCTTCGTGCGAGCGGCGGCATTGCGATGACGGTCCTCATCGCCCTGCTGGTGGCGCTGGCGGCCGGGCTCGTGGCGTGGGCCGTGTCGGGCCTGGTGCTGCACCGGCGCCGGCGGGGCCTCGAGGTCGCCCTGGCGCCCTACAGCGTCGGACGGCTGACGGAATCCGACGCCCGCGCGCCGGGCGCGGGGTCGCCCGAGCTCGTCGAGCTCCCGTTCCTGCAGCGGGCGGTCGCCGGCCTGGCCGATCTGGCGGCGCGCCGCGGGGTGCTCCAGGCCGTCGAGGTCCGCCTCGAACAGGCCGATCTCCCGCTGCGGGCGGCTGAGGTGCTGTTCGTCTACGTGGTCGCGGTGGTCCTCGTCGCGTTGATCGGCGCGCTCGCCGGCGGGGCGCTGTGGTGCCTGGTGGCGGGGGGTGGGTCTGCGCTCGTCCCCTGGGTCGTGCTCAAGGCGCTCGGCGACCGGCGGACCCGGGCGTTCACCGAACAGCTCCCGGACATGCTGCAGGTGCTCAGCACTTCGCTGCGCTCGGGGTTTTCGGTGCTCCAGGGGCTCGACGCCGTGTCGCGCCAGCTCTCGGACCCGATCGGCAAGGAGATGCGTGCCGCGGTGGCCGAGGCCCGCTTGGGCCGCCCGCTGGTGGCCGCGCTGAGCGACGTGGCGCGGCGGGTGCGAAGCGAGGACTTCAACTGGGTGGTGTCAGCCATCGGCATCCAGCGCGAGATCGGCGGCAACCTGGCTGAGCTGCTGGACATCGTCGCCGGTACGATGCTGGCCCGGGCGCGCCTGCGACAGGAGGCCAAGACCCTGACCGCGGAGGGCCGGATCGGCGCGCTCATCATCTCGGTCATGCCGGTGGCCATCGGCATGTTCGTCTACGCCGTCAATCCCGCCTACATCGCTCCCCTGTTCCACAACGGCGCGGGGGAGCTCATCTTCTACAGCTCGGTCGTCCTGGCGGTGATCGGCATCGTCTGGATCCGCCGCATCGTCCACTTCGAGGTCTGACATGCTCGCCGTCGCCATCGTCGCCGTCTTCGCCGCCTCGAGCCTGCTGGTCTACGCCATGGCCATGAAGGCCGACGAGCGGGTCGGCGCGCGCACGGCCAGGGCGCGCCTCGCCGACTACGGCGACGCGCCGACGACCCGGGAGGGCGATCTCCTGGCGCCGCTGGCCGACCGCGTCGTGCGACCGACCGCGGGGTGGGTGGTGGGCCTGGTCAAGCGGGTGGTGCCCGGCGAGTACGTGGCCAGGACGCATCACCGGCTCGTGCTCGCCGGGCGCGCCAGCGCCGAGGAGCTGGACCGGTTCCTCGTCGTACGGGTACTCATGGTGGTGGCCGTGCCGGTGGGATGGCTGCTGGTGAGCCGCCTCGGCTCGCTGTCGGGATTCGTCCTCTTCTCGGTGATGGCCTTCATCGGGCTGGTCGGCGTGCTCGGGCCGGACGCCTGGCTCAACCGCGCCGTCGACGACCGGTGCATGGCCATGCGCAAGAAGCTGCCCGACGTCCTCGACCTGCTGACCATCAGCGTCGAAGCCGGCCTGGGCTTCGACCAGGCCCTGGCGCGCACGGTGACCATGGTTCCGGGCCCTCTGTCGGAGGAGTTCCAGCGCACGCTGGGCGAGATGCGGGCCGGTGCGACCCGCGGCGACGCCCTGAAGAACCTCGACGCGCGCACCGAGATCCCCGAGCTGCGCAGTTTCGTGCTCGCCCTGCAGCAGGCGGACACCTTCGGCGTGTCCATCGGTTCGATCCTGCGCAGCCAGGCAGCCGAGATGCGGGTGCGCCGCCACCAGATGGCGCAGGAGCAGGCCCAGAAGGCGCCGGTGAAGATGCTCATTCCCATGGTGTTCTGCATCATGCCGGCGCTGTTCGTCGTCATCGCCGGCCCCGCCGCGTTGAGCATCTACCACCTGTTCGCGGGCCACTGAGGACCGGTCGTGGTGCGGTGACGGCGGTGCCTGCCGTTCGCGGACAACGGCGCTCGCCGTCGTTGCACGCCATGGTCGGCGGTGCCTTCGTCCTGTGGGGCCTGGCGCTGGGCCTGGTCGCACTGCACGACAACTCGTTCCTCACCCACCTGGCCACCGGCCGGCTGATGCTGCGTCACGGGATCCCCACGCGAGACCCCTACTCGTTCACCGCGTCGGGTGCCCCGTGGGTGGTGGAGTCCTGGCTCGCCTCCCTGGCCTATGCCCTCGTCGAGCGGCTGGGGGGCGGGCACGGACTCGTCCTCCTCCACGCCGCCCTCGCGGCCGTGCTGGCCGGGCTCGTCTGGGTGCTCAGCCGCCCGGCGGGGACGCTCGCGGGCCGCGTCGTGGCCAGCGCCGCGACCGTGGCCGTCGGCACCGGGTACTGGTCGCCGCGGCCGCTGCTCATCGCCCTGGTGCTCCTCGGCGTCGTGGTGGTCATGGCCGAGGGACGTGCCGGCCGGCCGTGGATGCTCGTGCCGCTCATGTGGGTCTGGGTCAACGTCCACGGTTCGTGGCCCGTCGGGCTCGTGTACCTGGTGCTGCGCATGGCCGGCCGCCTCGTCGAGCGCCGGCCCCTCGAGCGGCTGCCCCGGCTGGCCGGCGCCATGGCCGTGGGCGTGGCGCTGGGGGCGGCCAACCCCTACGGCGTGCGCCTGCTCACGTACCCGCTGGTCGTCGTGACCCATCACCAGGCGTTCGCGCACATCGTCGAGTGGCAGTCACCCCGCTTCTCGACACCGGCCAACGCGGTGTTCCTGGTCGAGGCCCTCGCCGCCCTGGTGCTCCTCGTCGCCCGGCGCGGCCGGGCCGAGGACGCGCTGGTGGTGGTCGTGTTCGGCGCCGGTGCCCTGCTGGCCGCCCGCAACGTGCCCGTGGCCGCCCTGGTGACCACGCCGGTCCTCGCCCGGGGGCTCGCCGGGCTCGGGACCGTCACCGGCGACCGGCGAAGCCCGGTGACCGGGCTCCTCCTGGGGAGCGTCGGCGGCGCGCTGGGGCTGCTCATGGTGGCCGGCGCCATGGCGAGGCCGGCGTACGACCTCGTCGACTACCCGGTCGCCGAGACGGCGTGGATGCAGGCCCACGGCGTGTCGCTCGGGGCGGTGATCGCCCCGGACTACGTGGGCAACTACCTCGAGTTCCGCGACGGACCGCAGGCCGACGTCTTCATCGACGACCGGGCGGACATGTACCCGGCCAGGGTGGAGCGGGCCTTCGCCACCTTGCAGGGGGGCGGCCCCGGCTGGCAGCGGATCCTCACCGCGTACCGGCCGACGGCGCTCCTATGGCCGCGCCGCCAGCCCCTGGCCCGGCTGGTGGCCCGGGACCCGGCGTGGCGCGTGGTGCTGGCCGATCGCGCCTGGGTGGTGGCCGTGCCTCGAACCGAAAGCCTCCTCCTGGCCCGAACGGGCTGAACGGGAGGGAGACGAACGGACCGGCGCCGGGCCCCTTGCGCCCGAGGGGGCCGAATTGGGCTGAAGTTGACCACTGATTGTGAGGTAGGTGGGTCAAATGCCCCACTATCGGCGGTGAAAGGGCACTGAGCGTTGAGGCGACGACGCTCAGTGCGCAAGCGACGGGGCCGGTCT
>Ga0187778_10002591_pt1 | contig 12303 bp, 10 predicted proteins | sample 1015_Q2_SP5_20_M_FD_132418 | JGI IMG/M metagenome (GOLD analysis project Ga0187778, IMG submission 132418) | Tropical peat soil microbial communities from peatlands in Department of Meta, Colombia - 1015_Q2_SP5_20_MG | ecosystem: Environmental > Terrestrial > Soil > Wetlands > Peat | place... | reverse complement strand
TTCGCTTCCAGCCGCAGGTATTTCAAAACCAGGGCATCCACACCTTCATGCGAGAACACCAAAGGAACCTCGTAGATGGAGGCGACATCCTTCGCGGTAATCACCGCTTCCTCCTCCACGTTACAGAACAAAGCAATCTTCGACTTAATCTCCTTTGAAAGAAAGCGATCGGTGCGGCACAAAAGGATGTCGGGTTGAATTCCGATGCTTAGCAGTTATTTAACCGAGTGCTGGGTCGGCTTGGTCTTGAGCTCTTGTGCAGCTGCAATAAATGGCACCAGCGTCACGTGCACAAAAAGCGTGTGCTCACGGCCCAACTCCTGTCGCATCTGCCGGATGGCTTCCAGGAACGGCAAGGACTCGATGTCACCGACGGTTCCGCCAACCTCCACGATACAAACATCCACTTCCTGCGCTACTTTCTTCATCGCACTCTTGATTTCATTAGTGACGTGAGGAATCACCTGCACAGTTTTTCCCAAGTAGTCTCCGCGGCGTTCTTTAGCAATGATCTGCTCGTAAATTCGGCCAGTGGTCCAGTTGTTGTCGCGGGAGAGTTTGGCATGAGTGAAGCGTTCGTAATGTCCCAAATCGAGGTCGGTTTCAGCTCCGTCGTCAGTAACGAATACCTCGCCGTGCTGAAAAGGCGACATCGTCCCCGGATCCACATTCAGGTAGGGGTCAAACTTCATGATGTTGACTTTCAGGCCCCGGCTTTCCAAGAGGCAGCCAATCGAAGCTGCAGCCAGACCTTTGCCCAGTGAAGACACCACACCGCCAGTCACAAAGATGTACTTTGCCGACATCGCTTCCTCGCCTTAAATTGTGGTTGGATTCTTGTGCAGGATGGGTGCACGATCAATTATGCCAGAGTTCGGGCGCGAATGGAACTGTGGATATTGAAGCCACAATCACCTCCCCGAGGCGGGTTTATTTCCCGGATCCCTGAACAGCGCGTGATAAATCAAGTGAGTCGCGGCATCGATCCACTCATTCAATTCGGTGGATAAGAGGCGCAGAGCCTGGGAAAGCAGGCTCCAGAAAAAACCATCCATAACCCTTGCCAGAGCGGCAACTTCAACGCCGGATCGTGCGCCCGGCGATTGCTGTAAGGCACGGAACACGGCTAGCACCCGTGCCGTCGTCCAGGCGTGGATTCCCTTCTCTTTCTCCGCCAACTCGGGATCAGAAAGTGCAGCTTCTTGCCAGGCACGGTACGCGCCCAAGTAGCGCAAATCCGTGGAAAAGGCGCGGGCCAACAATTGGCGCAGTCCGGACTTAATGTCTGTCGTCTCCTTCGGATGAAGCTGAAGGTTACTCAGGTGTTCGAGTAACTCGTCCATCAGCGCCAGCAGCAGCTGTCGTTTGGAACGATAATGCTGATAAAAGCTCCCGAGAGCAACATTCGCGCGCTGCACGATGTCTTCGACCGAGGTGGCCTCATAACCCTTTTCGCCGAACAGCACGAGGGCCGCCATTTTCAACCGAGTTCGCTTCGCCTGACTGCGTTTTTGGCGCGGCTCAGGCCGCACGCTTTCGCCGGCCAACAAGTTCGGACGTCCGGCCATGTCCCGCAGCTTTCTCACCGCTTGACCCACACACCCGCTACTGCCCCACCACAAAAGATCAACATCCACCCACCAAATATGCCGGCAACGTCAGGGTCGAGATTGGGGAACACTGCCCCGAAAAAAAGGCACGAGAAAGGATCCAGAATCAGCGTCGGAAGCATTAACAGAGTAGCTGCCGCGAACCATGACTCTCTTTTAATCCCAAGACCATGCAAGATCCGCCGCACCAATACACCCATGAGGAGGAAACTAAGCAGATACTGGGCCAGGGTGCTAAACGGTCTCCCCGTCCGAAGTATGTAATGCCCTCCGAGGCGAATCCCGATCGTCCCCACGATCCAGAGAAGCAGGCCGGAGAGTAGGGCTCTTAACGAATATGAATTCATGTTCATATACTACACGTGAATTCTTAACTGGTCAAACCAAGAAGTTGCTTCAGTGTGCAGCTTATGGAAGGCCAATCGCGAACGGACTAGACTGAAATCACCCATGAAGTCAAGAACCACCCATCTTCTGTGCGTCATGCTGACGGCCTGGCTGCTCGTCTCACCGCCACTGCCCGGCCAGCAGCTCGCAAAACGTCTGATTCTTAAGGACGGCTCCTACCAGCTTGCAACCCGGTGGGAAGTGAAAGGCGATCGCGTGCGTTATCTGAGTGCCGAACGCAATGAATGGGAAGAGTTGCCCTACTCACTGGTCGATTGGGCAGCCACTGACAAATACGAAAAAGATCGTGCTGCCGGCATTCCCAGTCCTGAAGCAATCGAACTCGACAAGGAAATGGCCGCCGAGCGCGCCGCTGAGGAAGCCAAGACTCCCTTGGTCGCCCCCGGACTTCACTTGCCCGAAGACGGCTCGGTGATCCTCTTGGATACCTATCAAAGCCAGCCAGAATTGGTCGAACTGCAACAGAACGGTGGTGAACTAAACCGCAATCGGAAGGGCAATGTGTTGCGTGCGGCAATCAATCCTGTTGCCAGCAGCAAGCAAACCATCGAATTGAACGGGCCGCACGCCACCGTTCAAGCACACGCGACTCTGCCTTCGATCTATGTCAACCTCGAGCAGCCGCAGGACGCCAACTCACAACCACAGCAGCCCGCGCAACCACAGCAGCCTCAGCAGGCTTGGGACAGGTTTCATATTGTTCACGCGAAGGCGAAGAACGGCAAACGCATCGTTGGCGACATCAAGATCAGCATGGTTGGAAAAGTCAGCCAGGAACAGAACCTGGTGCCGACTACTTCGCAGCAGCTGACGGGAGGCTGGGTGAAAGTTACACCGACCGCCCCACTCGAACCTGGTGAATACGCTCTTGTCGAACTGCTTGGAAAAGAAGGCATGAATACCTTTGTGTGGGACTTCGGGGTCAATCCCTCTGCTTCCGCCAATTCTGGTGCTGTGAAACCTGAGATTAGGCCGGCCCAAAGCGCAAACCCAAAGCCATAACCTAATGTACTGTGGCGCTAGGCGGTTTTGCTGGTCGCCAGCGTACTCGCCTCTTGCTGGATTCTCTGCCAAGCGTGCCGCACATGGCGTGCTTCCGTATTTGCCTGTCCCACGCAAAATCGCAGCGTTAGACGATCGTTCAATTTTGTATGCGTCAAATACAAATCCCCACTTCGATTCAAAAGATCCATGAGCGCCTGATTTGCCGCATCCCCACCTTTATGCCTAAAGCATACCAGATTTAGCGGCACTGGAGCAGCCAGTTCGAACCGCCTGTCTTCCCTGATCCAGTTCGCGAACTCCTGCGCCAGCTGCACATGTCGCCGAATGTGGTGTTGGAGGCCTTCGATCCCGTAATGGCGAATCACGAACCACAGTTTCAGCGATCGAAAACGGCGCCCAAGCGGAATTTGCCAGTCCCGATAATCAAAGACCGCTCCCGATTCCGTGGCCTTGTTCTTGAGATATTCGGGCTGCACGCTGAGCGTTCTGATGAGGGCCGCGCGATCGGCCACCCAAAAACAATCGCAATCGAAATTGGTGAACATCCATTTATGCGGATTGAAACAATAACTGTCGGCAAACTCCGAGCCATGGTGAATGTAGCGAAATTCGGGACACAGAGCCGCAGTGCCGGACATAGCAGCGTCTACATGCAGCCACAGGCCATTCTCCCGGCAAATTCGGCCAATTTCGGCAACGGGATCAATGGCATTTGAGGACGTGGTTCCCACAGTCGCGACCACGAAGCAGGGTTTCAGGCCAGCCCGACGGTCTTGCTCAATCTGGCGAGCGAGTGCATCAGGACGCATGGCGAACTTCTCATCTACCTCAATCAATCGCAAGCTTTCACGTCCAAGCCCCGCAATCTGCACATCTTTCTCGATGGATGAATGTGCTTGGGTGGACGTATATGCCGCCAATTTGCCATCCGCCCCCCTCCGATTGGCGGCAAAGTTCGTTGCGCGTTCCCGCGCCGCCAGCAGCGCGCACAATGAAGCACTGGAAGCGGTATCCTGGATCACCCCACCGCCGGCATTCCTGGACAGAAATTTCTCAGGCAAAGCAAGCATTCCAACCAGCCAATCTAGAACGTGCGTTTCCAGTTCGGTGCACGCAGGACTGGTGGCCCAAAGCATGCCCTGCACGCCTAATCCTGAAGACAGGAAATCTCCCAGAATCGCAGGACCGGAGGCATTGCACGGAAAAAAAGCGTAGAAATTTGGCGACTGCCAGTGAGTAATCCCCGGCACGATCAGCCTTTCCATATCTCCCAGGATCGCGTCAAAAGGTTCGCCCTTCGCCGGCGGATCGACTGGCAATGCGGCACGGATTTGCCCCGGCTGTGCCCGCGAGAGCACCGGGTAGGATTCGATGCGCCTGTAGTAGTCCGCAATCCAGTCCACGGCCGCGTGACCGTTCCGGCGAAACTCGTCGGAGCTCATGTGAAATGATTTTTCGTCGGGCATTTTGTGCTCCACAGTAACCGAATGAATTGCTCAGAGTCTGCCTTTGTGACTTAACAGGACAGGCAAAGTCAGACCAACTGACCGTAGAATACCCGTGTTTCATACTCAAGCGACACCCGCCCATTTATCTGGCGCGCATTGAACATCTCGCGCAACTGCGCCAGCATAGGTTCATAGCGCAGGTTTCCCGGTTCAGGGGTATATGACGAAGAGAGTAGTCTCCCTTCGAGTGCCGGGTAATCCAAGTCCTGGCGCATCGTGAAAACTCGCGATTGGTATGTTGACGGAGCAAAGAAGTCGGCAATCTCTGCGGTGGTCCGCTCATGCCGGACTTCGCGGTAGTCGGTTCCATAAGTCAGCAGCAGCTGCTCATAATCTCGGAGAAAAGCTGTGCCATCCGTTTTCCGCTCATTCCATAGCAGCACCGTCCATCCGGCGGTTTTCAGGATACGGACAAATTCCTGCCGCGCTCTTGGCCGGTCGAACCAGTGCGCCGCCTGGGCTGCGGTGACGATATCGACACTCCGCACCGGCAGCGTCGTAGCCTCGGCGCTTCCGGCAACGCTTGTGAAGTTGGAGCATTCTGCGAGAAATCGTTGCCCCGCAGCCCGCATTTCAGGGTTAGGTTCGACTCCGAACACGCGATTGCCGTTTTCCAGTAGCAGCCGCGTGAAGATTCCGGTTCCAGACGCAACATCAGCAATAACAGAGTCGCGCGTCAAACCGCATTCCGCTTTGAGCAATGCGAGTACGTCTGGCGGATACCCCGGTCTGTACCGTAAGTAATGATCGACGCGCGAGGAAAATCGCTGAGTCGCATTCTTCACCACATTTACAGTTTAGCTTCATTCGGGATTGATACGCACCTGTGCACCAGCGATCTCTTGCGCTACCATGAAACGCAGCCGTGCGGAATGTGCAGCTCCTGGTTTTATTGGAAACACGATGAGGATTGCAGCGATCTTCTTGGTTCCGATTTTTCTGTTTGCGACAACTGCCAGTGATCGCGGCCCATCGTCTTCCACTACGGCCCACTCTCCCACCATTTTCGGGTTTCGTGACTCGAATACAGAATCCGTGCTGGAAAGCGGCTTTCTGGCAGTCCCGGATCCGAAACTCGCACAGAGGCATCTCCGCGTCCTGACGCAAGCTCCACATATTGCCGGCTCTCTCGAAGATAAAGCCACGGCCGATTACGTGGCGGCCAAATTTCGTGATGCTGGCCTGGAGACGGAGCAGGTCGAATATCGTGTTTGGATGAATTACCCGGCAGAGATATCTGTAGATGTCACCGCCCCAGAAGGCGTGCACATGCACGGCCCTACTCGTGAGCATGTCGAGGGCGACCCATTAGGCGATGATCCTCGGGTCGTCATGCCATACAGTGCTATGTCACCATCGGGCGACGCAGAAGCCGAAGTGGTGTACGCGAATTACGGCTCGCCACAAGATTTCGACAAACTAAAGCAGTTGAAAATAGATGTTCAAGGCAAGATCGTATTGGTACGCTATGGAGAAAATTTCCGCGGAGTAAAAGCTTTTCTTGCCCAGCAGTATGGAGCGGCCGGTCTGATTATCTACTCGGATCCGGCGGACGACGGATGGCGGCGGGGGGATAAGTATCCCAAGGGTCCGTGGCGACCGGACACCGCCGTGCAGCGCGGCTCCATTGGTTATATGTTCGAATTCCCTGGCGATCCAACTACACCGGGAATCGCTTCGTTGCCTTCACTGGGCGACGAAAAGCGTATTCCGCCGGAGCGCTCGGAGCAGCTTCCTAAAATTCCCACGACGCCGATTTCGTACGCCGATGCATGGCCGATTCTTGAACACTTGACCGGTCCCACTTCGCCGAGGGAATGGCAGGGCGCATTACCATTCACCTATCATCTCGGGCCCGGCCCGGTAAGAGTTAAGATGCATCTCAAGCAGGACTACCAGTTCCGCACGATTTGGGACGTCATTGGCCGCATACCTGGCACGCAATTTCCTAACGAGTGGGTGGTCGCCGGCAATCACCGGGACGCGTGGGTCTATGGGGCGGTCGATCCAAATAGCGGCACCGCTGCTATGTTGGAGTCTGTGCACGGAGTGGGCGAACTCCTGAAGTCGGGTTGGAGACCCAAGCGCAGCGTCGTTTTCGGCAGTTGGGATGCTGAGGAGGAGGGCTTAATTGGTTCAACGGAGTGGGGCGAGCAACACGAAACCGAACTGGCTGAGGCTGCCGCCTACTTCAACGTGGACGTCGCTGTGTCAGGTCCGAAGTTCGGAGCATCGTCCGTTCCCAGTCTTAAGCAGTTCTTGCGAGAAATCACAAAAGCCGTGCCCAGTCCCAAGGGAGGCACAGTATACGACGAGTGGCAACATGCCAACCGCCCCGGAGGCAGTTCTAGTCAGGAGCCCACAGAAGCTATCGGCGAGACCAAACGCGTTCCCGCTGCGGACCTCAAATCTGATGTGCCCGTCGGCGACTTGGGGAGTGGCTCCGATTACACGGTTTTCTTACAGCACCTCGGGGTCCCGGCGACCGACATCAGTTCGACCGGCTCCTATGGGGTCTATCACTCGGCCTTTGACAATTTCAATTGGTTCACAAAATTTGCCGACCCTGACTTTCTCTATGAACAGCAAATGGCCCGGATCTTCGGACTCGAAATCCTGCGCATGGCGGATGCCGACATCCTGCCGTTTGATTACCAGGAATACGGTCAGGAAGTGGCGGCCTATATCGACGCAGCCAGAAAGAAAGCTCAAACGCAATTCGGGGTTCATGCGGTGAACTTCGCGGAGCTTACACGGGCGGTAAATCGCTTTACGCAGGCGGGCAGAAAAATGTTGCAACGCCAAACCCATCCGCCGCTTAGTGCCGGCAAGCTGAACCAAACTCTAATCCGCGCCGAGCGTGCGCTTCTCATGCCTGAAGGCCTGCCTGACCGTCCCTGGTTTCGCCATGCCGTCTACGCTCCTGGGCAGTACACCGGCTACGCTGCGGTGGTCATTCCGGGAATCAATGAGGCGATTGACAAACGCGATCTTGGTCGTACTCGCCAGCAGGTGGCAGCACTCTCCGCGGCGCTGAACCGCGCCACTAAGGTGCTGGAAGGACACCGGTGAGCACGCCACTGACAGCCAGAGCAAACTATTTCTAGAGACGCCAAAATGAGTTCTCGCGGCACTGGGATTACAGTTCCGCAGTAGCTATCCTCCCCTAAGCCAGACCTCAGATTTCGGCGGCTTCCGCGTTGCGTGCCGCAGGTGCAGGACTTCAATCACGCGTTGGCCTTCGTCAATTTGGTAGTAAACCACGATCGGACTGTGAACCAGCTTGCGGACCCGCGTTCGTTTTCGGATTGAGCTATCGATACGCGGGAAGCGGGCCAGCAATTCGATGTGGTCCAGCAGGGAGCTGCCAAAGCGCGACGCAGCCACGGCGTCGTCCTCAGCAATATGACCGATGATTTCGCCGAGATCGTTCAGCGCCCTTTGCGTGTAGAGGAGGCTGTAGTCCACTTGGGTAAGAGCTGTCGCGCGTTTTCGGCGGGCACAGTGCGCCCAGCTTTGGCGTCCCGAATGCCTTCGTCAATCGCGGCAAGGGTTTCTTCGTCTTCTTCCTCAATGACGGGAGCGGGATTTTCGACTTCGACCTTCTTCGACTTTGCCATTGGAATTATCGTAGGCCGGATCGGTGAGCGATGCAACGGAAATCAGTCCAGCCGTTGAGATCCCCCATTCGACGGATAGCGAGAAGTGGGGCACGCGTCGGTGCTAATCCTACCGCGATCCAGCGTTACTGGATCGGCGCGGATGTGGCCCAACGTTAGGCACCGACTGGTCGTGGCATGCAGCGTGAGCGTACTGGGTGAAGATCACCTGTCCGAAGTCTTGGGGTTCTTGCGCCGCGACAGGGACTTCCACGACATTCTGATCCTCGTAAATTGACCTCTTACAGTAGATGCAGATTTCTAATCTGGGCATAACCCAGCCTTCTTTCCCACGGTAACCCTACTTCAGCGTGACCAGCTTCTCCACTAGCTCCGAATAGTCTTTCTTCTCCAGGCCGTGCACTTCCTTGTTGTACTCGTCCACCTTGCTGGAATAATTCATCGAGCAGAACTTCGGGCCGCACATGGAGCAGAAGGCTGCTTCCTTGTAGTAGTCATCCGGCAGAGTCTCATCATGCATGGCGCGCGCCGTCTCAGGATCGAGCGAGAGAGCAAACTGTTTCTCCCAATCGAATTTGTAGCGGGCGTAGCTCAGCGCATCATCACGGTCCTGCGCACCGGAACGATGGCGAGCGATATCGGCGGCGTGAGCGGCAATCTTGTATGCGATGATGCCGTCTTTCACATCTTTGTCGTTGGGCAATCCGAGATGTTCCTTGGGAGTGACGTAGCAAAGCATGGCCGCCCCATACCAACCGATCATCGCAGCGCCGATGGCTGAAGTGATGTGGTCGTAACCGGGAGCGATATCTGTGACCAGCGGCCCGAGCGTATAAAACGGCGCTTCGAAGCACATCTCCTTTTCTTTATCGACTTGCTCCTTGATCTTATCGAGCGGGATATGCCCGGGCCCCTCGATCATCACCTGCACATCGTAGTTCCAGGCAATCTCTGTCAGTTCCCCGAGAGTTTTCAATTCTGCGAATTGTGCTGCGTCGCTGGCGTCGGCGATGCAGCCGGGGCGCAGTCCGTCCCCGAGCGAAAACGAAACGTCATGCTTCATAAAGATCTTGCAAATGTCCTCGAAGCGCTCGTAGAGAAAATTCTGCTTGTGATGATGCGCCATCCACTGCGCCAAAATTGCGCCGCCGCGACTCACGATGCCGGTGATGCGTTTGGACACCATCGGCAGATACTGGATCAGCACCCCGGCGTGGATCGTCATGTAATCAACGCCCTGCTCGGCTTGTTCCTGAATGACCTCGAGCATAACGTCGGCGTTGAGGTCCTCGACCCGCTTCACCCGTGAGATAGCTTCGTAAATCGGCACTGTGCCAATCGGCACCGGAGAATGCCGCAGAATGACCTCACGAATTTGATGAATGTTGCCGCCGGTCGAAAGGTCCATCACGGTGTCGGCGCCATAGTGCACCGAGGTGTGCAGTTTCTTTAGCTCCTCGTCGATATTCGAAGTAACCGCCGAATTGCCGATATTCGAGTTAATTTTGCAGAGCGAGGCCACGCCAATGCACATCGGCTCGAGTTCGGAATGATTGATATTCGCGGGTATGATCATGTGCCCACGCGCTACCTCGTCGCGCACAAGCTCAGGCGCAAGTTTCTCGCGTCGTGCCACATACTCCATTTCTTCGGTGACTACTGCCTTGCGCGCGTAATGCATCTGAGAGAAGTTTCCGTCGTGGTTCTGCGCTTTTCGGCGCGCAATCCACTCCCGCCGTGGATGAGGCACCCCATGTCCGTTGCCGCTACCAGAACCGGTTGTCGGATTCATATATTGCACCTTTGTAAGATGTTAGATCACCACTGATTATACGCCGCACCGCTGGCCAGAAGCCGCACTCGCGGCTGGATAGCCCGCGAAATCGGAGTTTACATTTCGTGCCCTTGTACGTCTAACCTTCTCGGGCTTAGAATCGGCGTTCCCAAAGTGAGGTCCCGAATGCGCTTCTACCATCCCTTTGCTGTCTTGTTGTTGATCGGTGTTGCCTTCGCACAAAGTGCTGTGCCGGCGAATTCGAGCGCCGAGTTCAATATCGATACCATCGACAAAAGCCTAGATCCCTGCAACGATTTCTATCAATACGCTTGCGGCAATTGGCTGAAGACTGCGGAAATTCCGGCCGACCAACCGCGCTGGGGCAGCTTCACTCAGCTCGTCGAAAGCAACCTTGCCATTGAACGCGGTATTCTGGAGAAAGCTTCCTTTGAAAGTCCCGCCCACGCCCCCATTGACCAGAAAATTGGTGACTATTACGGGTCGTGCATGGATGAAAGCGCGGTAAACCAGAAGGGCCTCGATCCTCTAAGACCCGAACTCCAGCGAATCGCAGAAGCGCTTGACAAACCAAGTTTGATTGATGCGATCGCCCGCGTGCACCTCATTGGGCCTAATCCGCTGTTCAACTTCTACTCCTCGCCTGACCTGCACAACGCCGACCAAGTGATCGCCTTTATCGACCAAGGCGGATTGACCCTTCCCGATCGCGATTTTTATCTCAAGGACGACCCTAAGAATCAGCAACTGCGCAAGGCCTTAGTTGAATACTCTAGTCAGGTCTTCATGCTGGCAGGTCAATCTTCGCAGAAGGCCGCCGACTCGGCGCAGACTGTATTGCGCATCGAAACTGCACTGGCCAAAGCTTCAATGGACCGCACCGTACGCCGCGATCCCAACAATCGCGATCACAAAATGTCGCGCCAGGCCGCCGAACAGCTGGCTCCGAACTTTTATCTTGACCGATATTTCACCGATATCGGCGCACCTGCCTTCTCCGATTTGAACGTTGCGAATCCGGATTTTTTTAAACAGGTGAATTCGCTTGTCGAATCCGAGTCTTTGGATTCCCTGAAAACTTACGTGACCTGGCAGATGCTCGATGCGTCTGCGCCCTGGCTTTCTCAGCCGTTCGTCGATGCGAATTTCAAGATGCGTCACGCTCTCACCGGTCAGAAGGAGATTCAGGCGCGCTGGAAACGGTGTGTGAGTGCAACGGACCGCGCATTGGGTGAGGCTCTCGGGCAACGCTATGTCGAGCTCACTTTCGGGGCCGAAGGCAAACAGCGCATGCTGAAGATGGTCGATGCCCTGGAGAAGTCTCTCGATGACGATATCCAGACTCTGCCCTGGATGACTCCCGCCACCAAGAAACAAGCCCAACTGAAGCTGGAGGCCATTCGCAACAAGATCGGATATCCCGAGAAGTGGCGCGATTACAGCGCGCTCACCATAGTGCGTGGCGACCTGCTCGGCAATTTCCTGCGGGCCAACGAATTCGAATCCAAACGCGACATTAATAAAATTGGGAAACCACTCGATCGCAAGGAATGGGAAATGACCCCGCCGACCGTTAACGCCTATTACAACGGCTCATACAACGAGATCGTCTTCCCTGCCGGCATCCTGCAGCCACCATTTTTTGACAAGAAGATGGATGACGCAGTGAACTTTGGCGGTATCGGGGTCGTGATCGGCCATGAGTTGACCCACGGGTTCGACGACCAAGGCCGCAAGTACGATCCCGAAGGCAATCTGCGTGATTGGTGGACGGAGCAGGATGCAAAGGAGTTCGAGAAACGCGCCAGCTGCATCTCTGAGGAGTACGCCGGCTTTACGTCCATCGACGACCTAAAGCTTAACGGGCGGCTTACCCTGGGGGAAAATACGGCCGACAACGGTGGCGCGCGAATATCCTACAATGCTCTGGAGCACCTGATTGCGGGAGACAAGAGCGGCAAAGAGGCGCAACCCATTGACGGGTTCACGCCACAACAGCGATTCTTTCTGGGCTTCGCGCGGGTATGGTGCGAAAAGCAGCTTCCGGAATTTGCCCGCATGCGCGTGACCGTCGATCCGCACTCGCCCGGCAAATATCGGGTAGATGGCGTAGTCCAGAACATGCCGGAGTTTCAGAAAGCCTGGGGTTGCAAAGCCGGAAAGGCCATGGTCGCTGCCAACGCTTGCCGAGTCTGGTAAGCCGCCTGTCACGAAAAACCGGGCCGGGCCTTAAAAGGGCCCGGCCATTTCTTTTGTCCTCCTTCACTACTGCGCGCTCTTGTGAGTTCGTTGCAAATCCCTGACAGAAACCTGACAGAAAAATGACGATGAAATGACCCACCAATTACTTCAGCATG
>Ga0187778_10002590_pt1 | contig 12311 bp, 11 predicted proteins | sample 1015_Q2_SP5_20_M_FD_132418 | JGI IMG/M metagenome (GOLD analysis project Ga0187778, IMG submission 132418) | Tropical peat soil microbial communities from peatlands in Department of Meta, Colombia - 1015_Q2_SP5_20_MG | ecosystem: Environmental > Terrestrial > Soil > Wetlands > Peat | place... | reverse complement strand
TGAGCACTCTGCGCAAGCGCTATCCCCGCTTGCTGCACGTTCCTCTTCGCGAGGACTGGACGCAAGTCGTCCTTCTCGTCGCGGGCGAGTCTCTGCGCCGCACGGAAGCTCTTCGCCTGGCCAAGCAGGCCGAACATCGCGCCGCCAAGAACGCCAATGACGCCATGCTCGGCCGCTACATGACGGACATGAAGCACAGCGTCAACAACGCCATGACTTCTCTGCTTGGCAACGCCGAACTCCTGCTTCTTGAGCCCGGCGAACTTTCGGCGCAATCCCTCGCGCAGATTAAGACCATTCACACCATGGCCTTGCGCATCAATGAGATCATGCAGAGATTCTCATCGCTCGCTTCGGAAATGCGGGAGGGTGAGACACCATCTCAAGCTGAGACTGAGGACGTGGCCGCAACCCTATTCCCGCGCAACTAATGTTCTCGCCATTCTGGCTAAACCCCTTGTTTCCTATCACTTAAAAATATAGACACCACGCTCCACTTCCTCCTCATCCTGGCCGCTGACGTGCAATTTTCTGACGCGGAGAACTACGCGGAGTCACGCTCGTGCAGAAAAAAGTCCTTATTGTCGATGATTCCCCCGCTCAGGTCCGGCTTATTCAGGGCCTGCTCGAACCCGAAGGCTATTGGCCGGTGGGCCTCAGCGATCCCAAACGTGTCGAAGAGGCCATCGCCGTCGAAAAGCCTGCCGTGATTTTGCTGGATGTAGTGATGCCGGAACGCAACGGCTTCCAGGTCTGCCGCGAATTGAAGGGCAACATCAAGTTCAACGCCATCCCGGTAATTCTTGTGACGTCCAAGGACACTGCCAGCGACCGCTATTGGGGCCAGCAGCAGGGCGCCGATGGTTACGTCACCAAGCCTTTTACCCGCGATGAGCTTTTGCGCGCGGTCCGCAGATTCGTTTGATGGAGCACAAGGAACACTTTGGCATGAACGAAGACTTTCAACTGACTCCGGTTCCCGCGGACGCCGAACTTGGCGAGATGCTCGAAGCCCTCGCTCCGGTCGGTGAGCGTGCGCCGGAATCCCAGTTCGTTGTCTTTCGCAGCGGGCGCGAGCGCTTCTGCTTCCCTGTTCTGGACGTGGAAGAGGTTCTGGAGTGGCCGCTGGTTACCAAGATTCCTCTTTCCCCCGGTTATATGCTCGGCGTTTTCAATCTCCGCGGCTCCATCGTGCCGCTGATCGATATCGCTCTCACGGAAGGCCGCCGCCCTGGCCTCCTTCCCAAGCACGTCGTGGTTGCTTCCCTCAGAGGCGATGCTCACCACGACGACTTGCGCTTGGGCATCGCTGCCGATGAAGTCGTCGGCACCTATTCCGTCAACGACGCCGAAGATTTGTTGCAGGAAGCACCAGAAAACGTGCCGCACTGCGTTGGAATGTTGCGGCATGAAGACCGCTTGGCGCTGGTTCTCGACCTTCGCCGGCTGTTGGAAGTCTATCCGGGGCCAAGTATCTGATGACCTTTCGAACGCGTTTGGGGAGGAAGTAATGAAATCGCGACTCAGTACCACCATTTGGACGCTGATCATCTTGAACGGCGTCGCTCTTTTCGTCGTCCTCGGTCTGGCCTACAGCGCCGGACGCCAGGCCGCCGCAAACTCTACGGGGTTTGACGCCACCGGGCTCATCATCCCGGGCGTCGCGGCGCTGGGTATGACCATTGTCCTCGCGTGGAAACTCGGCGGCGGGATTCTCTCTCCCGTGAACGAACTCGCCGACTTCTCCGAGCGCCTCGCCGCCGGTGACGCCAAAGCCCGCGCTGAAATAACTTCGGGCGACGAGTTCGGCTACATCGCGGAGAACCTCAACCGCGCCGTGGCCAAGGTCTCCAAGGCCTCCTCCAACCAGGAAGCCACCGAATCTCTACAGCGCAGCATCACGGACCTTCTCGCCGTCATCAACCAGGTTGCGCGCGGCGACTTGACCCTCCGCGGCAAGGTCACCAACGATGCCCTCGGCAACGTCGCCGACTCCATCAACTACATGCTCGACAACTTCACCAAGGTTCTCGAGCGCGTCCGCAAGGCGGCCATGGAAGTCACCGCCTGCTCCAACAACATTCTTGTCGCCGCTGACGAAATGCAGGCCGGCGCCACGCAACAGGACCAGGAAATCACCAACACCTCCAGCGCCGTCGAAGAACTCACCGTTTCGATGAAGCAGGTATCCAACAACGCCGAAGCCAGCGCCGAAGCCGCGCGCCGCGCTCTCGACGCCGCCGAACAGGGCAACCGCGCCGTCCGCGACACCCTCGACGGCATGCAGCGCATTCGTTCTTCTGTGCAGGCCACCGCGAAGAAGATCAAGTCGCTCGGCGATCGCTCCCTCGAAATTTCTGAAATCATCAACGTGATTAACGACATCACCGAACAGACCAATCTGCTCGCGTTGAACGCCGCCATCGAGGCCGCCCGCGCAGGCGAAGCCGGCCGTGGTTTCGCCGTCGTTGCGGACGAGGTCCGCAAACTCGCCGAACACTCCCGCAGCGCCACGAAGGACATCGCCGCGCTCATCAAAGCCATTCAGGCCGAAACGAACGAAGCCGTCGTCGTCATGGAAGACGGCACCAAGGAAGTCGAATCTGGCGCCACTCTTGCCGATCAGGCCGGCCGCGCGTTGGACGCCATCTCCAGCGTCGTCCGCCAATCCGCCGAACTCGTCCAGGAAATTTCCCTTGCCTCCAAACAGCAGGTGCGCGGCACGGAAGGTGTCGCCCACGCCATGCAGATCATTTCCAACATCACGCGCCAGACTTCCCAGGGCACACGCAGCACGGTGACCACCGTCAGCCAGCTCGTCAAGCTTTCAGACCAGCTCAACGAAGCCCTTGCCCAATTCCGCGCCAACGCCAAAGGCGCTTTGGCATCGGAGGACCCAGAACATCGTTTGGCACCGGTAGGCGCTGTTCGTTAAAGGTGAACTTCTGCCCCCGCTTTGGCGTGGGGCAAGAGCGGGATAACCATGAGTGAGCGCCACGGCTCGGAACACGGCTTAACGGAACACGAACTGAGCGAGATCCGCATGTTGATCGAAGAGCGGACAGGCATTCATTTCGATGCCTCGCGCGAGAGGTTCTTCTCCACGCGAGTTCGCGAACATCTGCATGAACGCGGCTATGCGCGCGGCACCGAGCTTCTGCGCGCGGCCCGCAAATCCAACGTGGAATACGAATCGCTTCTTGAAAAGCTCCTGACGCAGGAGACCACCTTCTTCCGCTATCCCGCGGTCTTCGAAGCTTTCGAAAAACACGTTCTACCCGAGCTACACATCAAGAAGTTCTGGCGCAATCCCCGCACCCTGCGAGTCTGGAGCGCCGGCTGTTCCACCGGCGAAGAGCCTTACTCCATTGCCATCACGGTTCTGGACACGCTCTCTTTCGCCGACGCTTGGGAAGTCGAAATCCTCGCCACCGACATCGGCCGCCAGGCGCTGAAAACCGCCGAACGCGGTACCTACTCCGGCCGCAGCATCGCTAGCGTCAACGAAAAACAGCTCGCAACGCATTTCTCACCTGTCAACGGCAGTCACCAAATCAAGAACCGCATACGCAAAATCGTCAGCTTCGCCCAGATGAATTTGGCATCGCCCGTCTACGTTGGTCGCATGGATTTGATCTTCTGCATGAACGTTCTCATTTATTTCTCCGAAGAGCGCCGCCGCGCCTTGGTTCAACGCTTTTACGATGCTTTGGAACCGGGTGGCTATCTCTTCCTTGGCCACTCGGAGTCCATTTCCAAAATGCCCGTGAAATTCCAGGCCATTGTTCTCGGGGATTGCATCATGTATCGCAAGCCCACTGCCGAAGAGCTGCAGAAGCCCGAGCTTGTAACGGAGGGACGCGCGTGAGCACGCCGGATCGCGAAGCCGTCGAGCTGTTCCTCCAGGAAGCCGCGGAGCACCTGCAGTATCTGCGGGAGTACGTCAGCGTACTGCAGGAAGTCGCGCCGCGCCACGAGGACCTCGATCGCCTCTACATCGCCGCGCATACATTGAAAGGTACGTCCGCAAGCTACGGCTTCCCCCGTTTCTCCGAAATCGCCGGAAAGCTTGCTCACGTATTCCAGTACGCGTTGAATGCCCCTCTCGGAGACGATCTTCACGGCCCGCTCACCGAGTTTCTTTCCGACGGCATCTCCCTGCTGGAAACCAGCCTCATTGAAATCAGCGACACCGGCCAGGAGAATCGTGAAGACATTTCCGCGTTCAAGGAACGGTATCGCTTTGCGTTCCCGCCGGAACCGCCTCCGCTCAATCTCAGCATGACGGAGTCGGCCGAACCGGAGCCTGTCGCCGCGTCCATACTCCAGGCCGCGGATCCCGAGCCACAGCAGACCGGCCTTACTGGCTCGTATTTCGATGCGCTTCCTTCGGACGACGAAGTCCCGGACGAAATCCTGGAGTTCTTCCAGCCGGAAGCCGAAGAGCACTTGCAGATCGTCAGCGACTGCTTGCTGTCTCTCGAAGGCAACAACAACCCCGAAGAAATCAATCGCCTGTTCCGCGCCATTCACACCGTCAAAGGTTCCGCGGCACAAGTCGGCTTACGCCGTCTCGGCTCCATCGCCCATCGCGTCGAAGATCTGATTGGCCGCCTCCGCGACGGCGAGCTAGCGCCTTCGCCCGCCCTTATCGATCTTTGCCTTGAGTCCGTCGATGTTCTTCGAAAGACGTTGCGGCGCGAGTGGCCCGGCGACGTCGAAATGCGCGCCGGTGTCGATTCCCTGCTCGGCAAGATAGCCCAGTACGCTCCGCCGGAAGTCGAAGAGGAAGAACCACCCGCGGAATCAAAATCCGTTGAAGAAGCTCAGCCGGTCGGCCCCGTCACGGACAAATCTTCCGCAAAGCCGACCGCGTCCGCGCAGAAGCAAGCGGCTGCCGCTGCAAAATCCGTTCGCATCGCCCTCGGCCGCCTCGATCGCATGATGAACACCGTCGGGGAACTCGTCATCAGTCGTACCAAGATGGTCGGTCGCGTCGCCGAACTTGAAAAAATGATCGACACCCTCAGCTTCTCCAAGGAACGCCTGCAGGGCAAAGTCAACGAATTCCAGGAAAAGTACGAGTACAACCGCATCCGCCAGCAAATCGGCATGCCTTGGGCCAACAATCAGCGCCAGAAACTGCTCGCCAGCGCCGCGGCCGGCGAAGGCGGCTTCCTCGACGAATTCAGCGAATTGGAGATGGATCGCTACGACGACTTCAACATCCTCTCCCGCTCCATGACTGAAATCTCCGCCGACGTGAACGAGGTCCTCTCGCAGCTCGAAGGCTACGTCAATCGTGTCGAAGGCGACATCGACGAGTTCACCAAGCTTGCCCACCACCTTCAGGACGAAATCACTGCCGCGCGCATGGTGCCTATCGGCACGTTGTATTCCCTGCTCTCCCGCGCGGTCCGCGACGCCGCCAAATCATCGAAGAAGAATGTCGAACTCGACTTCTCCGGCAGCGAAACCGAACTGGACAACAACATCATCCAGCAGATTTCCGATCCCCTGGTCCATCTCGTCCGAAACTCCGTCGCGCACGGAGTCGAAACGCCTGCTGATCGCCTCGCTGTTGGCAAGCCCGAGCAAGGCCGCGTAACGCTTCGCGCCTATCACCGTGGCAATCACATCTACATCGAAGTCGAGGACGATGGCCGCGGCATCGATTATCCACGTGTTCGCCAAAGCGCCATCGAATGTGGCCTGGTCTCCACGGAAACCGCGGATCGCCTGACCGAGCGCGACCTCCGCGAAATGCTCTTCCACCCCGGCTTTTCCACCGCCACAGTCAAAACCGAATTGGCTGGCCGCGGTGTCGGCCTGGACGTTGTCCGCTCGAATCTCAATGCACTCAACGGTGAAATCGAAGTCCAAAGCGAAACCGGCCAAGGCACCAAATTCACCCTGAAGGTTCCTCTGACCCTCATCATCTCTCCCGCTCTCTTTGTGCGTTGCGGTTCGAATCACTTTGCCTTGCCGCTTGCTGTCGTCGAGGAGATTCGCCGCATTCGCGCCGACGAAATCGAGGATGTCGGCGGCAAACTCCTCACCAAGGTCCGCGACATCGTCACCGAAGTCGTCCGTCTCGATTCTTATCTCGGTCTGCCGCCCCTGGAGCCGGTCAACGGCTATTTCCGCATGGTGGTCGCCAACGCTGGCAACCGCCAGGTCGGCCTCGTCGTCGAGGAAGTCCTCGGCAAAGACGAAATCGTCATCAAAAATCTGGGCGAATATCTCCGCCGCGTTAAGCTTTTCCCCGGCACGACAATCGCCCCCGATGGCAGCCTCATCCTGCTCATCGACCTGAACCGCATGGTCGCCGCCGAACCAAACGAGCGCCGCACCGTGCAAGCCAGTGCCAGCGCCGCTCGCGTCTTCGCTCCGGGCTCTGCTGCCGTCGCTCGTGGCACCATCCCCACCGAGGCCATCGATCGCGTCGATCAGGAGCGCGTCATCGTCGTTGCGGACGACTCCATCAGCGTGCGCAAGTTCGTCGGCCGCATGCTCGAAAAGAACGGCTACCGTGCCAAGCTCGCCGCCGACGGCCTGGAAGCCGCCGAAATTATCTCCCAAGTCGGCTGCCACCTCGTCATCACAGACTTGGAAATGCCACGTATGACAGGCTATGAGCTGATGGCTCAGCTCCGTCAAAGCCCGACGACAAAACGCATCCCTGTTCTTGTCGTCACTTCGCGCGCCGGCGCAAAGCATCGCGATCGCGCCATGAAGGAAGGAGCCTCTGCCTTCCTTACCAAGCCGGTTCAGGAAGATCAGCTCCTCGCTGCGATCGAGCAATTGATTGGCACGGAGGCGGCACGCCCCGTCGTGCCGGTGGGATAACTCGCTATGGTGAGCGCTGCCCCTAAAAAGTTTCGCGTGCTCGTTGTGGACGACTCGGCCTTCATGTGCAAGGTCCTCGAGACTATTTTCAACGCCGACAGCCAGCTTCAGGTCGTCGGGCGCGCCAAGGACGGCCGCGAAGCTATCGCCCTTTCCGAATCGCTCAAGCCTGACGTCATCACCATGGACTTGAACATGCCGCACATGGATGGCCTCCAGGCCACCGCCAATATCATGACCAACAATCCGCGGCCGATCGTCGTAGTCAGCTCGGAAAGCAAGGAGGGCGCGGCCAGCACGCTGAAAGCTCTTGAGCTTGGTGCTGTCGATTTTGTCACCAAGCCCAGCGGCGGCATCGACCTCGACATGCAAAGTGTGAAGGAAGAACTTCTGCGCAAGGTCCGCGTCGCGGCCAAGGTCCGCGTTGTGCGTACCGCTTCGCGCCTAGCGAATGCAGTTCAAGCCCCGCCAAAACAAACTCCGTCTTCATCGGCCGGCTCACAAACGCAACGGCCCGCAAATTCTGAGCCGCCCGACTTCCGTTTTCCCGTCGTCGTTCTTGCCGCGTCCACCGGCGGCCCCGCCACGGTGATGCGCCTCGCCCCCGGCTTTACGCGTGACTTTCCTGCGGCGATCATTCTCGTGCAGCACATGCCCGCTTCCTTCACCTCTCAATACGCGCTTCAACTTTCGGAATTCACCGGTATTCGCGTCAAGGAAGCGGAACTCAACGAAGCCATCCAGCCCGGCACTCTCTATATCTGCCCGGGCGGCCAGCATCTTCGCCTCACGCCCACAGGCCGCTTCGAACTCGACGGCAACTCTGGCCGCATTGAAGGCTACCTGCCCAACATTGACGTCACCATGGAATCTGTCGCCTCTTTCGCCGGAGCCATGAGCATCGGCGTGGTCTTGACCGGCATGGGGAGCGATGGCGCCCGCGGCGCGCGCCTCATCAAGAACGCCGGCGGTTTCGTCCTCGCGCAGGACGAAGCAACCTCCGTCATCTTCGGCATGCCCGCCGAAGCCATCAAAGCGGGTGTGGTCGATCAGGTCCTTGGTATTGACGACATTTACGCTGCCATCGAAAAGCGCGTTCTCGGCCTCAGCAAGGCCGCGCCCGTGGGAGTCCGCTCATGAGGCTCGCCACACCGCACAAGGCCAGTCCCGTCCGGGCGGAGCAGATCATTCTCTTCCGCGCCAGCAGCCAGGTGTTTGCCATCTCTTCCACTTCCGTTCAGGAAGTGCGTAGCGTGGACAGCCTCGCCGGCGTGGCCGTGGAAGTGAATGAAGCTACTCTTCCCAAAGTCCGCCATGCGCTTCGCCGCGGCGACCGCTACCTTTTCGTCGTCAATGCCCCACTCCACTTTGGTTTGCGTCCTACTCCCGCAGCGTTGATCTTTCTTCTCCGCAAGTCTCGCATCGCGCTTCTCGTCGACGGCATCGAGAAGATGACCACCATGACGCGCTTGCAAGCTCTCCCCGGCGCTTTTTGCCACGAAGAGCGCGCCTGGTATCGCGGCCTCACGGTACTGGACCAGAACGTCATTCCCGTCGTGAACACGTCGGGCTTTCTCACTTCGGAAGAGCTTTCGCTCCTGGACGCGGTCACCTCCCGTCAGTCTCTGCCGGAGGTCACTGCCGCCACGCGGCCTGAATTGACACTATGAATCTGACCGACCAACTCGATTCCTGCTCTTGCGTGCTCCTCCGTCTCGGAGAACGCCGTTTCGCCCTGGCCGCGAACCAGGTCGCGGAACTCGCCGCTCCCAGCAGAATTTTCCGCTTCTCTCACAAGACGCCGGAAATCGACGGCGTCATTCTCCGCCGCGGCCGCGTCGTTCCCGTCTGCGACATCGCCGAGAAGCTCATCGGCAAAAAACTCAGCCATCGCCGCTTTTATCTGATTGCCACGCGCCGGCAGCCCGAAGGCCTCGACTGGATCGCTCTTCCCGTCAGCGGAGAATGCGAGTTGATCCAGACAGATTTGACCCCTGCGAGTCCTTCCGACTCGCCCCACGTCTTCGCCTGGCTCTCTCACCAAGGGGAAGTCATCGAAGTCCTGAATCTTTACGCGCTCACCCCTGGAGCCGATCCGCGCTCTGCAACAGTTCCCGCCGCTTCTTTGCCGGAGGTGCATGCATGATCGTCCCCGGCAAACCCGCGCGCATTCTGCTGATTGACAGCAACGTTCTCTTCTCCAAACGCTTGGGCGACGCGTTGAAACGCGAAGGTTTCGACGTCACCACCACCACGCAAGCCACCTTCGCGCTCACCGCTCTCGAGTACAACGCGCCCACAGCCATCGTCTGCGCCACGAACATGCGCGAAATGGGCGCTCTCGAAATTGCGCAGATCATCCACGCCGATCCTAAGAACGCCAGTTTGCCCATCATCGCCACCGGTGACGGAAGCCAGGGCGCCCTCATGGAAGCCTTTCAAGCCGGCTGCGATGACTACATCGATCGCCATCTCTCTCCCGCGACCATCGCCAACCACATCAAAAATATTCTCATCAGCAAGGTCGAAGGCTTTCAGCCAACGCAGATGCTCGGCCAGGCGGACACCAGCCTTAGCGGCAACCTCACGCACCACGATTTGACGGGCGTCATGCAGATGCTCGGGCAGGCTCACCAGACCGGCGCGCTCACCATCAACGCGGGGGAAACCGACGCCGTGCTCTTCTTCGACGCTGGCGAAATCGTTCACGCCGAATGCGGCTCCCTCTTTGGTGATGAGGCTGTCATCGACATTCTGAAAAGCTGCGTCCGCTGCGGCTCCGGCGTCTACAAATTCGTCTACGGCGCCGCTACGGCCCAGCGCACCGTCCTGCGCTCCGCCACCGATCTCATGCTCGATGCCATGCGTGAATACGACGAAACCGTTCACGACCAGACCGACCAGCTCGCGGATAAGGAGGCCCTATGAGCGAGACCATCGCTATGCCCCCGCTCGGCTCTACGGAGCAGAAGCAAATTCCTACGGTTTATTTCATCGACGACAGCGCTACCATGCGCGAAGTCATCAAGATTGCTTTCCGTCGCGAGAACATTCACGTCATCACTTGCGCCGATGCCGCCTCCGCCCTGGGTCAATTCGAACAGCATCCACCCGACGTCGTTATCACCGACGTCATCATGCCCGATCAGGATGGCTACTCCGTCTGCAGCCAGGTCAAACAGCATCCTCAGTTCGGCAAGACTCCCGTCATTCTCATGTCCGGCGTCGTCAACAAGTCCGTTGCCGATCGCGCCGTCGCTGTCCAGGCCGATGAACTCGTGCGCAAGCCGTTTCAGCCGCAGGAACTCATTGGTCGCGTCCGCAATCTTCTGAATGCCTCCAAGCCCGCAGACGCCCTTCAGCTGGAACAGCCTCACCACACTGCCGTCTTGGACAGCCTCTTCGCACCGCCGCCAATTCCGCCGCGGTCCGCTCCGCTTCCGGCCATGCCTTTGCCCACTGCGCCGGTTCCGGTGCCTTCGCCCATTCACGCGGAAGTGAAACCAACCGAGTCCGTCTGGCCCCGCGCCCTCGCCGAGGCCTTCCTGCAGCAGAACGGCGCACCCGCCAGCCAGGCTCCACCCACGCCTGTTCCGCCGGCGACGCGCCCCGCAAGCGCTTCGGACATCCACAAGCTTCGCGCCGAAATCTCTTGTCTGGAGCTCCTCGTCAAAAAGTTGCAAACCGAACTCCAGATCGAGCGCCAATACAACCAGGCCCTCGAACTCCACGTTCGCGCTCTTACACAAGTCGAATAATCCGCAGTACCATAGGCTCACAGCTTGCGGAAAAACGCTGCTCCTTAGGAAGTGAGGGCTTTCAGCCCCCACGCAAGTCGTTTTCAATGAGTCGGGCTTCAGCCCCTGAAGACTCCCCTTCCGGCTTTTTCCGCCGGGTGCCCCATGTTCGGGTTTTGAACATGGGTCTTGCTTTTTCTCGGCGCCCCACGCGGGTGCGGCGCGGGGCTCTTGGGGCTGGTCGGAAACGTCACCGCAACTTCCAACTGTGAACTCACAACTCTCCTACGGCTTCTGTACCCCCTCCGTGCCTACATACACCGCATACAGCGACTGGCTCGCCGCCATAAATAACCGGTTCTTCTTCGCCCCTCCAAAACACAAATTCGCGCACGTCTCCGGCAAATGGATTCTCCCGATCAACGTCCCGTCCGGCGCAAATACGTGTACCCCGTTAAATCCTTCCGGCCCCCAACCCGCCGCCGACCACACATTCCCATCCACGTCGCAGCGAATTCCGTCCGACGAACCCGCCCCCATATTCACGAACAGCTTTCCATTCTTCAGCCGCCTGCCGTCCTCAACGTCGTACACCCGAATCGGATGCGGATCTGTCGGATGCTTCGGGACTCCCGTATCCACAATGTATAGTTTCGTCTCGTCTGGCGAAAAGCAGATCCCGTTCGGCTTGTCCATGTCGCTCGCCACCACGGTCACTTCTCGGGTGTTCGGGTCCAGCCGGTAAACATTGGCCGACAATTCGAACGCCGCCTTGTGCCCTTCGTAGTTCGACATGATCCCGTAACCCGGATCGGTGAACCAGATGGCTCCGTCCGAGTGCACCGCAAGGTCATTTGGCGCGTTCAGCTTCTTCCCCTGATACTGGTCCATCAACACGGTGATCGTGCCATCGTGTTCCGTCCGCGTTAGCCGCCGCGAATCGTGCTCGCACGTCAGCAGACGCCCCTCCCGGTCTCGGTAATTCCCATTGGCATAATTCGATGGGCTCCGGAACACGCTCACTTCCCCGGTGTCCTCCAGCCAGCGCAAAATCCGATTGTTCGGAATGTCGCTGAACAAAAGGTACCGCCCATCGCCAACCCATACCGGCCCTTCGGCCCAGCGTGTACCTGTATATAACCGCTCTACGGCCGCGTTCCCCACCGCATATTTCCCAAAGCGTTGGTCAACAATCTCTACCGTCGCGTCGGGATATGGCGTCGGAACTCTCCGTTCCTGCTCCTTCGCAAATGCCAGTGGACGAATCGCCAACGACGTGGCCACCCCGGCTGCGGCACTCATGAACTCTCGTCTTTTCATTGGATTTCCTTCGCTATACAGATTTCTTGGGACGCACTCTACCACGCTTTCCCCTCGCCACTCTCGCTCGCTTGCTATGACAAGCTCCTCGCCACGAAGGACCTGGCACACTAAGCCGGCGTGGGCATTCCTAGGGGCTGATGGCACGAAAAGGGAAAATGCCTGAGGGGCGCGGCATTCCGCGCCCCTCTTTTCTCGAAGTCATTTCCTAAATTAGGTTGGACACCCGTATTTCGCCGGGCGTGTTCTCAGTGCGTATCCGGTAGCCCATTCACGGGACTTTTTCCATCCCCGTCGATGTTTCGTGTGCAATCCTCGATCTCGTCATCGATGATGCGGAGTTGCGACTCCACCAGGGGATCGCTGATTCTCTCTCCGTGTTCCGCCAGCACGGCGTTTCGTCTT
>Ga0187778_10002588_pt1 | contig 12317 bp, 15 predicted proteins | sample 1015_Q2_SP5_20_M_FD_132418 | JGI IMG/M metagenome (GOLD analysis project Ga0187778, IMG submission 132418) | Tropical peat soil microbial communities from peatlands in Department of Meta, Colombia - 1015_Q2_SP5_20_MG | ecosystem: Environmental > Terrestrial > Soil > Wetlands > Peat | place... | reverse complement strand
TCCAATTCAAAAGGCAGGGGGTGTTTTCGGGTTCATCCTTCCCTAGGTACGCATCGGAACAACTCAAGGCTTCCCTGCGGATTGATGTACAGCCCAGCTGGAAGGAGCTCGGATATGTCCCGGAGTACGACCTGACGAAAGCATGCGAGGAGATTGCGAACTGGTACAGAAAGGAACCATGGGTATCAGAAAGCGCATAGGTCTCCCCGCGATGCTGAGGGAGATTCGCCGGATGGTTTACGGCTCCAACGACAAGCGAGCGACCGCCCTCGCCGAGCTTCAGGCAGCCGAGGGGACCGACCCTTTCCGGATTCTCATAAGCACAATCCTTTCTCACCGGACCAGGGACGAAAACACGACAAAGGCAACTGAAAACCTGTTTTCAGTCTACAAGACTCCTGCGCAGCTCGTGAAAGCAGACCCGAGCTTCGTCCGGAGGCTCATCAGGCCGTCGGGGTTCTACAATATGAAGACCCGAAACATCATCAAGGTCTCGAAGCAACTAGTCGACGAGTTCGGAGGGAAGGTACCCGACAACGAAGAGGACCTCTTGAAGCTCCATTCCGTCGGGAGGAAGACAGCCAACTGCGTCCTCGTATACGCTTTCAACAAGCCTGCCATTCCAGTGGACACGCATGTCCACAGAATCTCGAATAGGCTTGGCCTCGTGAAGACCAAGAAGCCTGAAGAGACCGAAGCCGCGCTTGTGAAGACTGTCCCGAAGCGATATTGGTTGGAGCTGAACGATCTCTTCGTCAGGTTCGGCCAGACAACATGCAAGCCAATCGGCCCACACTGCCAGTCTTGCACTCTCACGGGGTCCTGCGTGTATTACAGGACAGTCTACGCCCCCAAGCACAAAGCTTCTTAGGCCCACTCCGGGTGCGTGCTTCCGTGCCGTCTCTCGAAGAAGCCAAGAAGAAGGTGGAGGAGCTAGTCGTAACAAAGGGATTCGGAAATTCGCCCGACGAGATTGCGAACAAGCTTCTCTTCGCGTTTATTGAACTTGGAGAGGCTGGCGACTCCTGGAAGAAGGGAAAACCTGCAGACGAGACGATAGAGGAGCTCGTCGACGTGATCTTCTATGTACTTGACGCTTCGAGGTTGATAAAGCCCGATGCGAACATCGACGAAGTGTTTGAAAGGAAGTGGGCGAAGAACATGAACAGGGCTTTCCAATACGGCGAGGGGTTCAGGGCGAAGAAATCTGTGGCGCCCTAGCCTACTTTCAGCCAAGTAACAGCTTTGTCGGGATGACAGACGAACCCTTCGTATCTCGTTCCTTTCTCATCTGTCATGGCTTCAGTCTTCATCATCGGCTTCCCGCACATGGTGCATTTCTGATCAGACTTCTCCTGCTCAATCTCGTCCCACTGCATCATGAAGTACGTTAGCCACATCGGGGAGATGTTCGTCTTCAAGCCTGTTTCAGAGCTGGCCGCTGAGGCATCCTAGGACGTGAATTCCTTCCTCTGGAAAAGCCAGAGGCCGATTACCGCCATGATCGCGAAGTAGAGGAGGAGGATAGCGAGGCCCTCTGGGACGGTCGCATTGTAGGTGTCGATTCTGAAGAGTCTCCCTCCGCCTATTGGTACACTCTGTGAGACGTGGTTAAGCGGGTATTGCGCTTGCAGTATGTTCGAAACGATTCCGGCCCCGTAGGTTATAGAGAACCAAGGCTCGATCCCGACAACGATTGAGGCTACGGTGTCCACGACGTCAAACACGAAGAGAAGCAAAATCACGCTCATCAGAATTGATATGGAGCTGCTCTTGAACAGCGAACTGAACGCAAACGTCAGTGCGAGAGCGGCGAGGAGATAGATCCACGCGAAGATGACGGACTGGACGAACCCCCAAGGAAGAGGATTACTGGGAAAGTAGAAAAAGACGTTTGCAATCATGATGAGAGCGAAGATCCCTAGTATTACGGACGATGCTGCAAGCGCTGCCAGGTACTTGCCCACATAGATTGCCACCCTTCTAATTGGATTGGGGACAAGGAAGTAGCCTGTCCTGTTCTGAAACTCGCCGGAGATGGCATCTCCGCCGAAAAATGCAGCGGATAGGACCACCACGAAATTAACGAAGCTCCCCCAGCCCGCCCCGTAGAAACCGAGCGAACCAACTTGGGAAGACACAAAGCTCGCTGGCTGGTAGTAAGCTACCAATCCTGTGAGCAGGCCCGAGATTATTAGTATGATGGCGAGCATGACATAGAACCTCCGAGCACGGAAATAATTCAAGAAGTTGTACCGAGTGATAGTGCCGATCTGGTTGAAGGTGGTGACCCTGGCATGTGTCAATTGGCTCTCGGTCATTTCCTATAGTGTCTCCTTGATGAGGCTAAGATAGGCGTCCTCTAGCCCGGTCGTCGACTCGAATGTCTGGGCGCCTGCCTTCAACCCCGCTATCGCTTCGAACAACTTCGACTGCGTAATCACTCCCGAGTTGAATTTCACTTCGATGGTCCTCTCATTCAGTCTAGAGAACGAAACAACTCCTTCGATCTTGGATATCGCAGCCCCCGTCTCAAGGACAACCGGGCCTGCGAAGCCGACTTGAACCTCGCCCGTACCCCCGGCGAACTTCGCAGTCACATTATCGATGGTGTCGTAAACAAGCAGCTTGCCATGGTCAATGAGTGCTACCTCTTGGCAGACTTCGGTCACTTCAGCCAGCAAGTGGGAACTCATGAACACCAACCTGTTCCCCAACGACCTCACGATATCCCTCACCTCGCTCATCCCCCTCGGGTCCAACCCAGTGGAAGGTTCGTCTAGGATCACGACTTGCGGGTCGCTGAGAAGCGTCGATGCGACATTCACCCGCTGTTTCATCCCCTTCGAGAAGCTTCCCACCTTCTTGTTCTCCCATTCCTGCATCTTCACCCTCGACAGGGCCTCGTCAATCCTCTTGTTTCTTTCCTCCGGTGGAACGCCTCTTATTTCGCAGAGCATCTTGAATGCCTCATTCGGCGTGAGTGCCGGATAGATTTCGGGTGTCTCGATGAGGGTGGCGCACGACGCCAGGGCCGCCTTCTTGTCCTTGCTGATGTCGACTCCATTGATGAGGGCGTACCCGCTCGTCGCGGCGATCAGGTCCGCGAACATCTTCATCGTCGTCGTCTTCCCTGCCCCGTTTGGCCCTAAGAAACCCACGCACTTCGCCCCTTGAATCTTCAGGTTGAGGCCGCTGACCGCAGTGAAGTTCCCGAACTTCTTCGTCAGACTGACTGCTTCGAGGGAGGGTGCCAAGTGCTACACAACTTGCCTGATGGATGAATCATTGACGCCACAGCGGATGGGGCTATAAGGCCTACTGTCAGGAAAATCCCACGGCCCAAATTCACGGCTGACCTTAGCTTTATGGTATGCCTGCTAGATGGGGCGTGCCCAGCATATGCGAAAGACAAAGATCGTTTGCACCATCGGCCCCGCCAGCAGTCCGCCCCGAACAGTCCGAAGACTGGTCCCCCTCGTGGACGTTTTCCGAATTAACTTCTCGCACGGCGACAGGGCGAGCCACCTCCAAGAGGTCGTGACCATCCGGAGGGAAGCTAGGCGCAGAGGTAGGACCATCGCGATACTTCAGGACCTCCCAGGACCCAAGATACGCGTCGGGAAAATAGCAGGGGGAGTCGTGAATCTTCCTAGCGGATCGCAAGTGGTCCTAACATCCGCCGGGGTAGATGGGACCGCTTCTCTTATCCCGATTGGCAACCCCGACCTATTGACATCTGTGGGGACGGGGGACATCCTGTACCTCGCTGACGGAATCATTCGCCTGAGAGTAGATGAGCCAGTAGCAGCTGGGGTCCGCTGCAGCGTCCTTGCAGGGGGTGTCCTTAGCTCTGGCAAAGGAGTGAACGCCCCCGGCGTGAAGCTGAAGATAGACTACCCCACCAAGAAGGACGTAGAACACCTCGGACTCGGTCTTAGCCTCGGGGTCGACTACGTGGCCTTGTCTTTCGTCCGGACTCCTTCCGATGTCCGGGCAGTTAGAAAGCTCATCCCCTCTGACGGACCAAAGCTCATTGCCAAAATAGAGAAGAAAGAGGCAGTCCAGAACCTCCAGGGAGTCCTCGAAGAGTCCGACGGGGCCATGGTCGCCAGGGGGGATTTGGGAATCGAGGTCCCCATCGAGACGGTACCCGCGATTCAGAAGGACATAATCGGGAGGTGCAACAGGGCGGGAAAGCCGGTCATAGTCGCCACCCAGATGCTCCTAAGCATGGTGAATTCCCCTGTGCCCAGCAGGGCAGAGGTTACAGACGTGTCGACGGCAATTCTTGACGGCACGGATGCCGTGATGCTCTCCGAGGAGACGACCGTAGGCAAATATCCGGTGGAAGCAGTCATGATGCTCGACAGGATAGCGCGCTCAACTGAAAGGTCCCTTCCGCCATATGCGCAGACGCCCGTGGAAACAGAGACGCACGACACGGCATCGGCCATCGCTCGCGCAGCCTGCCGTCTCGCCGACTACGTGGGAGCGAAAGCCATTGTCGCGCCCACCAAGACGGGGTCCACGGCCCGCCGAGTCTCCATGTACCGCCCAAGGCAGCCAATCGTGGCCATATGCACAGACAGCTGTGTGGCGCGGGAGCTGAAGCTGTACTGGGGGGTAATTCCAATACTCTCGAGAAAGGCGAAGACGATCGATTGGCTCTTCGATCGCGCGGATGCGGCCGCGGAGGAGCTTGGGCTTGCGAAGAAAGGGGAGCGCATCGTGGTCACGTCCGGGACGCCCGGGATGAAGGGAACGACGAACCTGATCAAGGTCTCGGTGGTGGGGAGCAGGGCCTAATTGTCGACGAAGTCCATGAGCGTTGGATTCCGTGCACGCCTTCCCTGCACCCTGTTCGTCTGCTTTACGAGTTCCTTCATCCTATTCTCCTTCAAGAGAGTGCTGTAGTAATAGGCTTCGTCCACCGTCCCTTCGGCCAGCAGGATCACTACCCTCCCCTCGGTAGTGCGGCCTGTTCTTCCGCGCCTCTGGATGTACCTGATTTCTGACGGGACAGCCTCGTAGAAGACGACAAGGTCAACATCGGGAACGTGAAGCCCCTCCTCCCCTATGCTGCTGCTCACAAGGACCTTGAACTCCCCTTTCCGGAACATGTCGAGGGTCTGTGTCTGGAGCTGCTGGTCCATCCCTCTGTTCCCCTCTCTGTCCGACTGCCCTACGAAACGCCTGGCGCTCAGACCCTCCTTCTCGAGTGCCGTCACAATGTCCTCTATGGTGTCCCTGTACTGAGTGAAGACTATGATTCTTGAGTCCTGCTTCTTCTGAAGCTGGTGCTCCACGATGTCAAGCATCACGGATATCTTGGGATGAGGGATTGAGGCGATTTTGGCGGCCTCTCCCTCGACCTTGAGCCACTTCGGATCGCGGATGAGCGACGAGATTGCCTTCCCCTTGTCTGGCCTGTCGCGCATCTTCTGAAGATAATTCAGAAGCGGGGGCGCGCCTTGGGTCTCTATCATCTCCAGCGCATGCAAGATTGCCACCGCCTGAGCTTGGTTGATTATCGCCCCGAATATGTACCCCCTTTGCCCTCCACTGGCTTGGGCAGCCTTCAATCGCGCAGAGATTGCCATCCTCGCGTCGAGGAGCGCCTTCTTGGAGACCCTGTTGCTCCTGAGGAAACCCCCGCTCAGGAGCTTCTTCACCTTGTCGTTGTAGAGCTCCCTCAGCCTCAGCGTCGTCTCGTAGTATTCATCGGGCACCCTAACCTTGATTGTCTCCAAATTCGTTTTCTCCACATAACCCTTAACGTCCTCACTATCTTCGCTGCGAGCCTCAACGGCTTCAATGAACAGGTTCCGCTTGATCTCGTCAACCTTCTCCTTCGAGGCCCCTGGGGAGGCAGTCAGGCCCATTATTCTGGGCCTCAGGGCAGTCTCCCGGTAGACGGTGGCGAGTCTCGTGTAGGTGTAGTCCTTTACGCTTCTATGGGCCTCGTCAAATACGGCAAGCACCACGTCCTGAAGCGAGACACGGCCGTGGCGAACGTCGTTGTACACAGTCTGAGGGGTTGCAAATACCACCCGCGACTTCATCCATAGGATCTCCCTCTCTCCGGGGTCCACAGTCCCCGTCAGCGCAACCATCGACCCCGCCGGGAGATTCAATTCGGCCCCGAAGGCCCTCAGGTGTTGAAGGACCAGCGGCCTCGTCGGGGCGAGGACCATCACTTTCGAACCGACGTGCTTCTCAAGCAGTTGCGCCGCTACCATTACGGCGATTATCGTCTTCCCGAGGCCGGTCGGAAGAACCACAAGAGTGTTAGCTGAAACGGCCACCTCTGCGATGCGCTTCTGGTACTCTCTAGCCTGGAACTTGGCAGACAGCAAGATGGAACTCCGCCGCCTGATTCGACTAAAAGCATTGCCTCAACGCGCGTCCGAGTCGCTTAAACGGGGGTCTTGGGGCGCTAAAGGCGGCGTTCAAATTGCGCGCACGCCAGAAGAAGCGAGAGCAGACGCGGAGGCTTACGATTATCATCACAGTGGTCATTATCGCCGTTTCGATAGCTGTCGGAATCTACTTCGTCACGACGGCCAATGGGAGCACTCCACTTGACAAGTATGATGGGGTACTGGTTTCCACCCAGGACCTTGCCTCCCTGCAAACGGTGAGCGACCAGCCCTACGGTCCAGCTGCCACGTCCGCCATGGGATCACAGGTAATCAGCTACGGCGGGACCCCGTTCATTTCGAACGGCAAGCCCGTGGTCGTCTACGTGGGCGCCGAGTTCTGCCCCTACTGCGCAATCGAGCGCTGGCCTCTGATAATGGCCCTGGAACGCTTCGGCAACTTCACCAACCTCCACTACACCACGTCCGCTGACGACGAGGGGGACTACGCCAGCTTCACATTCGTAGGGAGCTCATACACCAGCAACTACATTGCCTTCAGGGGATACGAGGATGAGGACAGGTCGTCAGCACCGCTGCAGACTGTGCCGGCCAACTACTCCACAGTGTGGTCGAACTTCGGAAACGGCTTCCCCTTCCTCGACTTCGAGAACACCTACGTCATCAAGGCTTCGGTACTCCCTTTCCCTGACATCATAGGGGGCAAGAACTGGACTGTAATCCTAAACGACATAGCGACTTCAGACAGCGTCGGCCTTCAGATTAGAGAGGCAGCCAACCTGATAACGGGCGTCATCTGCAAGATTACCCAGGGCGCCCCTGTCGCCGTCTGTAGCGCCTCGCCCATCACCACATCAACCTCGTCTATCTCGGGGCCCATTGCAGCCGGGCTCACCTCCGGTCCCGCTTCGTCATCCACATTTGTCGTCTCCACGATTCCCTCGCTGCCATCTTCCAAGCGTTTTGGGTAGGCCTGCGAATTGTTACAGCCGAGGTGCGCTGACCTAGCCCAAAGGGTGATGACCCTGGGGAGGGGCTCGGATTGAGAATCTCCAAGCTCAAGCTCTTCATATTGCTGGTGATGTCCGCCGTAGGCATCTGGGCATCCGGCACCGTCTTGATCATCTTCTACACACTGAAACAGCAACTCCCACTCTGCCCCACAGGGACATACAATGTCTTCGGTTACTACATCCACCTCGATTGTGGGGTGGTCCTGTCCAGCTCCTATAGCGTGGTGTTCGGTGTCCCGCTTGAGCTCGCCGCGCTGGTATACTTCCTGGTGAATGTTGGCATGGTGTTTATCATTGCTCTTGCACCTGATAGAACAGCGAGAATCACCGTCAACCTGCTCTTCGTCTGGCGGTTCCTTGGGGTGGCCCTCGTCCCGTATCTGATATTCGTAGAGTTGTTTCTTCTCCACGCAATCTGCGTGTACTGCACCATCATGCATGCGGCCATCCTGATTGACTTCGCAGTGATTAGCTATTTGCTGTTCTTCGGGAAGAACTCGCTCTTCGAGGCGGATGACGAGCTGGAGCCTGAAGGTGATTTATTGGCGTCGGCACCAGTTGCCGCCGCATAAGCTATGTACATCTCAAGGGGCGGCTGCCCTAGTATACCAAGGACCAAACTATTCGGCATCACTAACCTCCCACCCATCATTTCTTTCCGTCGCTGACTTGGCACACAGGTGGAATCCCTCTCCAACTGCATAGCCCTCATTTCCCCACCCACATTCTCGAGCTCATGCCTCAACTGAGTGATGTTCTCTTCAAGTATGGCGATCAGTTGCCGGAGTTGGGCCCGCCCACTCGCGTTCCATTCTTCATTGCCAGCTCGCCGATGGGCCAGCTTGTATTTCGCCCCCGTCATGGAAGTGGTGTATTCATTGGCGTTGAGCTTCTTCACGGTTTGATGAGCGAGTATGTACCAATGGTATTCTGTTCCCATGGGGGCTCCCGATCCCTCAGGAGCATCCCACTTCCTCCGTTTTTTCACAGCATAGGTAAAGTGCCACTTGTCAGGGGTGACCTTTGTCTCTTTCCATTCCCCCTGCTCGTAGTACCAACTATGATTGCCGCCGACCCTCATTCCAGTGTATTTCCTGCCCTCAAATTCCTTGACTGCGTCATAGCTGGCGATCGTGTCTTTCACGGCGGGCCATCTACCACATGGCGATTGCCAGTTGACCCTCGCTCTTTAAGGGAGGAACGAAAAACAACCTGTCGAGGGCACAGGGGGGTGCCTGAAACTATCGCTTGGCATCTGTCGTTTCCAGCGCTTCAATGGTTTGTCCGCCGCCACCTATTGGAATTGAAGTGCGGGCTCTTCTATGGCGCAGCGTCAAGGGCTCGTCGGCAGTGCAGTCACAAGCAACAGTCGACTTGAGCCGCTCCCAGCCTCGGAAGTATGATCGACGACCCAACCAGCTTTGCTGAAGAGACCTGAACACTCGCTTGCCGAGAGAATAGTGAGCCAAGGCTCCATTCGGCCTGTCAAGCGGCTGGCGTTGGCTATCGCTAACACTCGATCGGGGTCCTCCCCCTCTCGACGACAGGCGAGACTAGCAGCCAGGATGCTACTGGGGGAAGCGACGGATCGTAAACCTCTAAGGAACCGGGAGACTACATGCTTGTCAAGATAGACGAGAAGACCCTCGCAGACAAATAGAGTTGGTCGGCCGGCGGAGTGTCCGGAATCACGCAGCAACTTGGCCGCGTCGTCACGACGGAAATCCACAGGGATCAGCATGAGCGCATCCGTGCTGGCACCCATTTTCCGCAACCGTCTTGCCTTGTCCCCTTGTGTCGTTGGCTCGTCCAATTCGAAGAATCGCACGCCCAGAGCGCGGAACCGGAGTGCCCGGTCATCGTAGCCTGCCCCGCATATCACTATCTGTTGCAGACCAGCTGCTATTGCCATCAAGACCTGTTCGTCGAAGAAGCGGGTTCGAACGGCAATGCTTGGCCAAGACCGCGCAGTCCGACTCGGCCGCATGCCTGAACAGAGTTCTCGCTGGGCCTTGGGGTCGCCAAGTGGTGTGCTCGGTCGATCAAGTTCCGCTCGTATCTGGGCAACAATCTGGCTCGTTCTCGAAGGCTCCAAGTATTCTGGTCCAGCCTGTACTGATTCAGTAATCAGTCTTTCTTGACCTGTCGCAAGATGAGGGGAATGATCCGGATTGGAGAATCCGAGACTCGCCATTTGGCTCGTTCTGAACTGCCGATTGCGGGGAGTGAGGTCAATAGAAAGGTTAGTATCATGGAGCGCCCGTCGGGCATTGAGCTGGGAATGAGTGGTGTAAAGGAGCTACTCAAAGCTAAGGAGCTTTGGCCATTGCTTGTCATATATCTGATAGCACTTGCCGCCGTCGTAATTCTCGGGGCCGACGTGGCCACTTCTTCGGGGGGAAGTGGCACCATCGTGAGCGTGAGCACGATCGCCCATAGCGGCAATCTGACTAATTTTGCCGGGTCTATTGCAACGCCGAATGGAGACTTCTCCTATACAATGTCGTGCGCCCAGCTCCATGTGGGCGACCCGGTTCACTACGAGCATGACTTCCTTGAAGGATTCCAGCTTGTTGGTGCCCTTCCAGACAATTGCACCACCACCTAATCTTAGGCGTGCCAGATCAGATTCGACAACTTGCGTATTGTGTTTGATGCCCCGACAGAGGGACCCAGGTACTGGGAATGTAGTTTCATCCACTTGGTTGGGTTCTGAAGAGAGTCAACCTTGGCAGGTGCCTGTCACCCTCTCGCTTTCGTCGTGTTCAACCTTGCTGTTTCGAGAACGAGTGCTTTCAAGGATGCCTCATCCGTCGTGTCACCTTTGTGAAAGTCGATGGCACGAACAGTCTTGCTTTCCATACGCGTGTTGAAGAGCCTCTTCGGATCCTTCAACTGAGCACCATTGGGGAATGTCAGTCTCACAGCGTTCTTGAGGGTCTCTCCTATGCAAATTATTCCGTCATGCGACCAGACTGGGACCCCCATCGGGTTGCTTGGCTTTTTCCACTTGACTTCTTCGACCACGGCAGGATCCGCTCTCAGGATTAGAGTCCGTAGCTGCGATAATCTCTCCCCACGCCAGTCACCCGACTTCTTGATTATCGCATCTATCTGTTGGGAGGGAGACTCACCTTTGAGAGGGGGACTCGGCCGTGCCATCTCAACTCACCGCTTTCTTCACGAGGGCAACGATTTTCGCCTCTTCGACCGCAGTCAGCTTCTTCACCGCGAACGCGACCGCCCACATTGAGCCTTCGTCGAGGTCCGCCTTGTCGGTGAAGCCGAGAGTCGCGTACCTCGTTTTGAACTTCTGTCCGCTTTGAAAGTAGCAGACCGTCTTGCCGTCTTTGTTGGAGTAGGCTGGCATCCCATACCAGGTTCTTGGCGTGAGACCTGGCGCGTTGGTTTTGATGATTTCGTGGACCCGCTTGGCCATGGCGCGGTCCGGTTCCTTCATCTCAGAGATCTTGGCGAGGACTGCACTCTCGCCGTCAGCGCCTCCCTTTGGATGTACTCCTTGTCGCTCTTGGAGGTATTCCTTCATCGCGGCCCTTTCCTCGTCCGTGAACCCGGTGGACTTCTTGCTGGCGGCGGTACTCTTGGCGGGCATGTCAGACCCCTTGGTCGCTCATGTTTTTCAACAGCATGCTCATGGTATTCAACGGGTAATCTTCACACGAAAGAGTCGTTCCCGCCGTGCATGCTGGGTTGGGAATGTGTTCCCCGCCTAACTAGGAGTGCCCAACATGTCGGGCGGAGATCAATCGTCTTTTGTGTGATGCCGGTCATAAACGGTAGCAGGTCCCTGTAAACCAGATCTCAAAGGATAAGTGTGGCGAAGGAGGGAAGAGTCCATGCCTATCCTCAATCTGACTCCAGACGAGCTGCTCACGACTACGCGGGCCGTTCGCAGGAGGCTTGACCTGACTCGCCCAGTCGAGCGGGGCGTGATAGAAGAGTGCGCCGCAATCGCCCAGCAGGCCCCGAATGGTTCGAATCTTCAGCGGTGGCACTTCGTGGTAGTTACCGACGCCGGCAAACGTGCCGCCATGTCCGATCTATACAGGAGGGGTGCCGAGTATTACTTCGAACATCTTCCCGTAGCGGACGATGCTGCGACAGGAATGTCGGGAGACGCGACAACGCGACTGGCAGAATCTGCCTTCTATCTGGTTGAGCACATTCACGAGGTTCCGGTCCACATCATCCCATGCATATCGGGCCGTACTGACGGGCTGCCCGGAAACCAGCAGGCCGGGACCTGGGCTTCAATCATCCCTGCCACCTGGAGTCTCATGCTCGCCCTGAGAGCCAGGGGACTCGGATCTGTCTTTACGACCTTTCATCTCCACTGTGAGGAGGACGCAGCCAGGATTCTCGGAATCCCCTACAACCAGGTCATGCAGGCAGGGCTTGTGCCGGTCGCCTATGCGAAAGGAGCAAGCTTCAGGCCGGCCTTGCGTGGACCACTCGCGAGCGTGCTGCACTGGAACCAGTGGTAGCCAGACAATCTGCTCTCTTGTGTGTTCTGTTCTCTCTGATGTTTCCTCGAAGGGACAGCACGAGCTTTTGCTGGGGGTTTGAATGTAATGCGGGAGTTGGACTCTGGCAAGACATGTTGGGTGGAGATTCGACAACTTGCGCATGTTGAGGAACTGTCGCGGCGAATGGGTTGTGCCCCTTGGGGAGGCTTCGGCGAAGGGCTAGAAGGGTTTTGGCAGTACGCTTCTATTGTTTGTCGGCGGGGGCGCAATGAACTTACGTGTGGCTCAACCTGAGTTACGCCACCGGTTGATAGCAGAGGACCACCGCCCCTTCCCTTAGCTGTCTTGATTTCACCAGCTTCAGCCTGACCCACTTGCCCAGATCCTTGAACTGTGACAATCCCGCGGCCAGGATGACGGGCTGGATGGTGATC
>Ga0187778_10002585_pt1 | contig 12327 bp, 11 predicted proteins | sample 1015_Q2_SP5_20_M_FD_132418 | JGI IMG/M metagenome (GOLD analysis project Ga0187778, IMG submission 132418) | Tropical peat soil microbial communities from peatlands in Department of Meta, Colombia - 1015_Q2_SP5_20_MG | ecosystem: Environmental > Terrestrial > Soil > Wetlands > Peat | place... | reverse complement strand
GTGCTGTTCGCAGAGAGGTAATAGAAGCCCATCATCTCCATCCAAACCTGATATGCGTTGAATGGGTTGCCGTCGGAGAAGGTTACTCCTTGTCTCAGGTTGAGGGTAAAAGTCGTGTAGTCAGGCGAAACTGTCCAGTTCGTTGCGAGACCCGGTAAGTATTGTATTATGCCGTTTTGATACTCAGCGGTTTCGTTTGGAATAACTAGAGGTTGGTACACGTCGTACATCAGGGGTAGTGGCCATTCGCCGATCATGTAAAGTTCGTTGAGGTCGAAAGCACCCCACTCAAAATCGTCAATCACGAGTGTGTTAGGCGCCGTCGAAGTCGAAGAAGTCGAAGTCGGAGTCTGTGTGCTTGAGCTTGTAGGTTGTTGCGTTACAAAGTAAACGCCCACACCCGCCAAGACTACTATTACGACAATTACTAACGCCAAAAGAGGCTTCTTAGACTTCGACGCAGCGCTCATATGAAGCTCCGCGACGGCTGTGAATTTAACAGTTTTGGTACGTCGAAATCTGACAACGCAGCGCTTCGGGGTCTGGTCTACCCTGCACAATATGTCTAGAACGCGTTGCAAACACCCCCGGTGCTAACGGCAATGCTTTTTCTAGAGAGCGCTAACACGCAGGTCACAAACTCAAAACCCAACGCTCGTAAGCGGAGAACGCGAAACACTGCTCAAGAGTATTTGGCGAGAGAATCCCTCAAAAGAGAAATTCGGGTCGTCTTCGAAAGTGTGCGGCGCAGAAAATAGGCACTGGGCTATTTGATTTGCCTAACTTGCCTAAGCACCTTAATGTTCTCACTCGTCGAGAAGCATTCTCTGTTCGATTCATTCTATTGACAGTTATAGTTCTCGGTACCGTTGGCTTCGGAGATATTGCACCTCACACCATACGGGAAGCTGTTGCTCATTTTCGATGCATTTTCCAGAATAACCACCTACGTATTCCTAGTCATGAGCTGGCAAACTTCAATAGTATAAGCCAGACTCGAAGCTATCGCAACTAGCGGAAGCTGACGCTGAGGCATTGAGAAGATCCAAGGCCTAACAACATCTCTCGATTTGCCTCGTCGAATCTTGGTGAAAAAGCCAATAGCTCTCTCGGCTGGAAGCTGGATGTAATGTTGCCCTATGTAGCGAATTGATTCTGTGAGCGTGAATTTGGATTGTGAACCACTTTCGAATGAGTCCCGCGAATTCAAGCGTCTGCTGTCTTTTCTTTCAGTTTCCAGAGTCCAAATTCTCCGACAGTTTGCGTGGTCTCGACGGGATTATACCATTGCTTCTTTGTTCCGATAGCGGATCGCAACCTCCAGCCTGTACTCTTCGGTTCTTCATCGATGATCTTCAAGAGAAGGTCGGCTTTGGAAGCTAGGTCCTGCCTATCGTCAGCGGACAACGCCTCGACCGTGGTTGAGTATTCCTTCAATCGATGGAGATTAGTTGTGAGTGTGTACCAGAATCCCCAACTGGACGAGAGAATCTGAGCGACATATTTCCCGTTTATCTTATTCTGCTCCTCTTGTGCTGCGATTTCGTGAGCGCGCAGAAGTAGCATCATGTCTTTCACGTCTTTCTCTCCGGGGAAAACAATCTGCGCCTTTTCAAGGAGGAGATCGGTAGGCGCGGCCGTGGGTGAGTCGAGTTCCAGGCGGTTTCTGAAATCGATAGGGTGGTTTGCTGCCAGTAACTTGTCGAAGAATACGTCCACATGAAACCATCCTTTCGGATGAAAATAGATCTGCCGTTGAGTGGCGGAGGATGATAAAGTCGTTTTCCTTCTCGAGTAACCCAAGGTTTCGAAGATCTTCTTTGCTTTATCACGGTGTTTCATGTAGGAAATATAATCCAGATCTGTGTACTCCTGTTCTCCCTCGCCGACCTGACGCCCAAGTTTCTTCGCGAACTCCACGTACTCCAAGCAATGGTACCGGATCGCAACGCCACCCAGCAATCTTAACGGTACATCTACCTTCGCAGCTTCCTCAACGATCCGTTTACCCTCATCCAAGAAGACTTGTGTGGGGATAACCCCTCCCCATTCAGGCGGCATCTCTATGACGCGGTCAGACGCCATCCGCTTCACGCATCTACATGAACGACAGTGCTAGATATGATGCTTTTGAATATCCGCAAGATTCGATTCTTCTATCGAATCAAGTAGCAACAGATCACTTGCAGTCTGATTGGGTAGCTATCGGAAGCTAATGGTGAGGTCTTGTTCTAAATACCGAATTGCTTCCGTGGGTGTGGAGGAAAACGATGTAAGTTGGCAAGTGTTAAATACTTTCGAAGAAGCGTTCAATTGATTTCTTTTGACCTCTTCTCTTCCGTTCAGCCAGTTTGAGCCTAACCTGTACGAGGCAAAGTATTGGCAGTGGGATAACGTCCCGAGAATTATCGTCGGCACCGGATCCGTTGAGAAAGTGGGCTTGGAGGCCAATCGGCTTCTTTCCGGTTCAGATGGTAAGAAAGTTCTCATCGTGACCGATAAAGGCGTGAGTAAGGCGGGGCTCATCGACAAGGTGAGGCCGCACTTGGAGAAACAGGGATTGAACCTCACGGTCTACGACGAATTGACGACTGAGCCCTCTATGGATTCGATGAGTACCTGCGCCAAATTCGCTCGTGACGGAAAATTCAACCTCGTTGTTGGAGTTGGAGGAGGAGCGAGCATGGATTCCGCTAAGGTGGCCGCCGCGCTGCTCACTAATGAGGGACCGCTGCAGCATTACGCTACTCCGATGGAGGATAGGTTCAAGGTTCGCTCGGCTCCGAAGATTCTGATCCCGACAACGGCCGGAACTGGCAGCGAAACGAGCTGGTTTTCAGTTATAATCGAAAAACAAACCATGTACAAGACTTGGATCGCTAGCCCGGCGATGCTTGCCGACGTCGCGATCGTTGACCCAATGATGACGCTGGGCCTGCCGCCTAAGCAAACCGCCGCGACCGCTTTCGACGCGCTCGGCCATAATGGGGAAGGCTACATTTGCTCTGAAGCTAACCCGATTTCTGATGCGCAGGCTGTTATGTCAATAGAACTCGTATCCCAATACTCGCGCAGAGCGTACCACAAGCCTGAGGATCTAGAGGCTAGGCTGAATATCGCGATGGCGGCTATGCTGGGTGGGATCGTGATCACCTACCCGTGGATAGGTGGACCGGCCATTCTCGGGCACTGCGTTGCTGAAGCCCTGGGGCCGAAGTTCAGTATTCCTCATGGGAACGCTGTCGGCCTGGCGCTACCATACATCATGGAGTACAACCTACCCAACTGCATACCAAAACTGAAACGCTTCGCCGTGGCAATGGGAGTGGACGTGCACGGAATAAGCGACAGAGCCGCAGCCGAGAAGGCGATTGAAGCGGTTGTAGATTTGGCCCATGACGTGGAGCTTCCACTTAAGCTCAAGGATTGGAATGTTCCGCACGACTTCATTCCAGAATTCTCTGAATACATGGTTAAGGACCGACAGTTCCTCTACAACCTCCCACGCTACAACCCCAGACGCCTGACCCTCGAGAACATAACAGACTTCATGTACAGAATGTACGATGGCAGAATCCTAGAGTAAAACCGATTCGACTAGTTCAACCGCCGTCATCCTCCCTTCTCGTGAGGCGCGCTCGGGTAGTGGACACACCACCCCTTGACTAGAACTGCAACAGACCTGAGGCAAGCTCGAAAGACAGGTGAAATCGTAGCTTGGACCAACCGTTGAAGCGCTCGCGGAACCCCTTTCGGTACATAGAATCAGTGCACTACTGTTAAGTAAAAAAACGGCGCCCGGTGACCTTGGGAATATACCTTGAGCAGTCTCAAAGGATTCGAATCTAATCTCAACGTAGCGAGAGTTGCGATCTTTGATCAACCAAAGCGAATTATCTACGCTTACGGAGCAACGGAGCAATACCTCGGACCGGAAGCCGTGAAGTTAGGAAAGAAGATTGCAGTCATAACCGACAAGGGTGTGAAGAAGGCCGGAATGGCTGACACCGCCATGGACCTTCTGAAGAAAGAGCACCTGGAACCTACACTCTACGACGATATCAAAGCAGAACCAACAGCGGAAAGCGTCCGAGCCGCAGTCAAGTTTGCCAGAGACGGCAAGTATGATTTGGTCGTTGGCGTCGGAGGTGGAGCAGTTATGGACACCGCCAAGATGGCCGCCATTTGTCTAACAAATCCTGACGATGTCATGACGTACGTGAACCCCGCAGAGGACAAGACTAAGGCTCCCGCGAAGCCGAAGATACTGATTCCAACGACGTCTGGAACCGGAAGCGAAGTCTCTAACTGCGCCGTCGTGATAGAAGGGCTATACAAGACTTGGATTGCGTGTAGCAACGTATTCGCAGACGTAGCCATAGTTGACCCGAAGATGGTTATGTCATGTCCACCAAAGCAGACCGCTGGGTCCGCATTGGATGCGTTAAGCCACAATGTCGAGGGGCTAATTGACCGTGAAGCCAATGCGATTTCTGACTCCCAGGCGCTTGAAGCGACGAAGCTTGTTTTCAAGTATGCAAGACGAGCCTACCATGATAACGGAGACCTTGAAGCCAGGTGGAATATGTCTGCGGCGGCAATGCTGGGCGGTATGGTCATAGCGTATCCGTGGATTGGTGGACCTGCAATACTCGGCCACTGCGTTTCTGAAGCCATGGGTCCAAGGTGGGGCGTCCCACATGGAGCCGCGTGCGGAGTTGTACTGCCGTACATTCTACAGTTCAACGCAGCCTCCTCAGCCTGCGAGCAAAAGCTTGCTTACGTGTCGAGGCAAGTGTTCGGCGACGAGGTTCACGGTATGAACGATCGTCAAGCAGCGTTCTACTTTATCCACGCAATCGCCGATCTTCAGGAAGAGATGGAGTTACCGACCACCCTGAAAGGCTGGAACATTCCGGAGAACGAGCTTGATGGCTTCGCAGAATACCTCTTCAAAGAACGCCAATATGTCTACGGCCTACCACGGTTCAACCCGAGGCAACTCTCCTTAGCTAACACGAAGGAACTCATGCATCAAATGTACGACGGCACTTTCTTGGCCTAATAGGTTCCTTCGTCCTCTCTTTTTTCCGATTCTTCGCTGACGACTAGTTTTCAATCAATGTCGCATGCAGTCCGTTCTGCAGCGTGGGCTGCGCATAAGAAATGTTCCCTGGGTGTTCATTGTCGCCGTAATTGGGCAGGCACCAAGTGAATATGGAGTCGGAGTGGAGGCTCCGCTACGCTCGAAGTAAAGAAGGAAAGGAGGAAAGGAAGGGGTTCGAGATCGTTCTATGCGGGTGGCACTATGTTGAATGTCTCCATCAGGTCGAATCCTTCCTTGTTCTTGATTTGGCGTCTCCGCAAGTGCCAGTAGACTAGGCCGACGATGATTATTACGAAGGTTTCGGCCGCTGTTTCCCACGTCAGAGGGCCACCGACAGCTGGGACGAGGAAGTCTCCGATCAGGTTCCAAGCCAGTATCACGAATGTTACACCGGCCACCCATGCGAATGTACTGAAGCCGAGGATCTTTCGTTTGAACCAAGCGGGTGATGTTTCCCACACGTCCGGCATTTTCTTCTTGAGCCTGAAGCATGAGAGGGCTATGAATGTCCAGAGTAATACTGCTACCCAGATGAAGTTGATTGGAATCGATACTATCCCGGCCTGTAGGGCGATTCCTGGGAATGCTAGTATGAACATGATGATCATAGTTAGCATTGGACTTCTGAGTTTGGGATGTACGTAGGCTATCTTTTCTGGTAAGACCCGGTCAAACGCCATTGCGAAGAGTGTTCTGCTGGAGTAGAACCAGTAGACCGCGGGTAGGGCTATCTCGTCGATGACCTCCACTACGCTAACGAACCCGATGAGTAGTGGGTTAGGCAATGCCACGGCCGCGTAGAAAGACACGAAAGGCACGGCCGTCTGGCCAACATAGGTGCCGGCTGAAAGACTATTTGTTCCGAGGAATGCTTCGGCGGCAATCCAATCAGGCGACGTCAGTCTATACATGAGCAGTGTCTCGCCGCAGAAGTAGAAGCCCGTTACGAAGAGGCTGCCCCAGGTTGCAATCATTAGCGATCGTGAAACATCCTTGACCTCGCCCGCGAAGATTACAGGCATGTTCCACCCGTAGTAGATCCAGTAGGAAGCGAGGGTTGACGCTGCTAGTCCATAGGTCAAACCGACAGGATCTCTAATGAATGTCAGCCCCTGTGCCTGAGCGGTGGATACGACGCTTTGGAAGTTACTTGACCCGAGAAAGCTGTTCCAGTTCGCCATGAATGATGTCGGTGTAGCGAGTCCCAAACTTAGGAATATAACGGCATACATCGGAATTGAGAGAGTGAAGGCCAAGTTCATGAAATTGACAATCACCTTCGTCGGCATAATCATCAGAACGAACAACCCAATAGCGCTGACAATACCAACAGTCCAGTAACCAGCTGAGGACACGAGCCATGCTCCCGCGCTGATGAGGGATGGTAGGTTGTATATCGTGCCGAAAATGTAGAGCGGAACTTGAATGAAGGCGGCGTTAAGTGAACACTCGAGACCTGCTGTGACTCCTGACCAAACTATGAATGCCATGTATACTCCAAAGATTATGTCGGGCCGCCAGAGGCGCGAGCCGAAGACATAGTCTGCCCCGGATCGAGGAGTCAGAGTTCCGATCATAGCGTAGTTTATTCCTTGAATTCCAGCGAGCCAGATTCCGAGAAAGAGAATCCAGAATGCGCTTACACCGGGCCACTGGAACGGGATCCAGCTGAGGGAGACCGTTCCGCTGTATGAAGGGCTAGTGTTCAGAGCGGCGAAGGCTGTTGCCGCATAAGGGCCGATGACTCTCACAAGACCTGAAGCTTTGCGCGCAAACACCCTCTGTTCAATAGATGAATCAGACGACATTCAAAATCGGGAAGGATGCGACTCGCTGTTCTTAAAAGACTTACGAATATACTTCATTCAGAAATATGCCTATTGCCATGCTCTCTGGATTCAAGGCTACTTAGCTACTTGGTCAAGCCTGGGTATACGTGGTAGTATCCACGATATAGCTTTGGTTTGCTCTTGACCTGAATGTTGTCGTAGTCTGCGTTGTATAGGGCGAAGTAGCAGTCTTTTGGCGGATATTTGGCCTTCTGCAGCACGAGAACTAGCCGTGCGATTAATTGGTTGTTTATTCTCTTGATCCTGTCACGTTTCGGCTGTTCTTTTTCGTAATAGCTTCTGATTGATTCCTCATAATGCCAGCGAATGGTGCTGACAATACTCATGAAAATCAGCCCGGGAATGACTACGAAGGAGAGAGGATAGCGCTTCAGGAAGTAAAGATCCACAACAGCACCTACGCCGGTCGCGCCAAATCCAATCATGAGAAGTATGCTGAGAGTTGGGAGGGTGCTTGCACGTTTCGCAATTTTCTCCGATTTCTCAGGGAAGTTGATCAGGTCGTTGATGTCTCGTCGCATGGAGCTCCAGCTCATGCCCTCGCCGGCCAGAACATGGGAGTCCTTTAACTCCTTGCGCAGATTCCGGAGTTCCGGAGGAAATAGCCCAACCCGTAGCGCGTCTAAGGTGAATATGGCGCGGATGAGGATGCTCGCCTCCTCCGGAAGCTTGCCCTTGGGCTTAGAGCGACCAAACGGATTCATGTTCGCACCGGACAGCTACGGGCCTTCGAAATATGAGTTTCGTGTTTCAGTAGTGAACCGGAGTGGTCACCGGAAGGAAGAAACAAATACAACCACAACTGAATCAACTTCATGGCTATTACAAGGTATTTGTTCGCGTCTGACTTGCACGCGTCGGATTTGGCATTTCGCAAGTTCGTCACCGTCGCTTTGCAGTATAAGGTGAATGTGGCCGTTACCGATGAGTTGACTGGAAAATTCATTATCCCCGCGATGAAACAGAAGGACGGCGCAATTCAATTTCAATTTAGAGATGAAACGGTCACTGCGCGAACGGACGCTGAAAAGAAAGCCGAAGAAAACAAGGCGGCCAACGTCGGTAACTATGTCTTCTACTGTACACCCGAAGAATATGAAGAGATGAAGAACAAGAAAGGCGCTTTGGATGAGTTGTTCAAGAACCTTGTTTCCGAGCGTCTGCGCAAATGGACTGCCCTAGCCGAAGAGAAGCTCAAAGGAAAGATAGACTCGCTGATCATGTTGCCGGGAAATGACGACGAGTCCTACATTGATGACGTTCTGAACGAGTCTAAATTCGTTACAAACCTCGACGGCAAGGTAACCACGTTGCTTGGAAATCAGATCCTCGCTAGCGGCTTAGCCAACATGACGCCTTGGAAGTGCCCTCGCGATGTCGAGGAAGATGTTCTTGAAAAGACACTCGAAGGATTGTGCTCGCAGATAACGGACTGGAAGCACGCTATTATGATAACCCACTGCCCTCCCTACGATACGAAAATTGACAAGGCGCCGAAACTCGACGATAAATTCAACGTGGTCTACAGCGGCGGCGCACCCGTTATGATTCCAGTCGGGAGCACGTCTGTTAGAAAGGTTGTTGAACGATACCAGCCCCTCCTCGGCCTACATGGCCACCTGCATGAGGGAAAAGGGATTGATCATATTGGCCGAACGACATTGATCAACAGTGGAAGTGAATACTACAAAGGCCTGCTCAGCGCCGCTCTAGTTAACCTTGAAGACGACAAGGTCAAGGGATACATGTTTCTGATTACTTGATCGCGAATACGCATTCCTCGGAGTCGGTCGATTGCATGAACTAAGGCCTAGCGTCGTACTTCTTCGACGTCTCGATACCACTTCTTGCTAGCGCCGACTTTAGCGCGCATCTTCCAACCCAACGTTTTGGGTTGGTCGTCGACGACTTTCAAGAGTTTCTGTATCTTACCGTTTACGTCATCGCGGTCCTCTTGTTTCAACTCTTGATAGGTCCCGAGCTTATCAGCGACTTTCTTCAGGTTTGTAGTGAAAGTGTAGTAGAAGCCCCAGTCATTCGACATCAACTTCGCGATGTATTCGGCGTTGATAGTCTCGGGTGCGGCTCCTCCTATTTCGTGCTCTCGTAGTAACATTGTCGTATCAACAATATCCTTCTGTTCTAGGTGGACGATCTGCATCTTCTCTAGCAGCATGTCCTCGAGTGAAATGGTGTACGGGTCAATGTTTAGGCGGTTCTGGAATGAGATGTCGTGATTCATCTCCAGTTTGTCAAAGAAAATGTCCACATGTAGCGCCGTCGTCTTGTGGTCCCATATCGTCCGTCTGTCTCCCCAGAGGGCAGTGATCATTGGTTGGTCCGCGTATCCTAGCTCTTTCATCATTGCACTTATCTTACGATTTTCCCCCGAGTAACCTGCGAAGTCAACATCGGACAAAACTCTGTTAAGGCGCGCGGTTAGGAAATTGAATTTCGGGCAATGTGTCTGGAATGCGATCGCGCCTAACAATCGCACATGGAGATCGCGTTTCGTTCCCTCTTCGACTATGTGCATTGCCTCTGCCTTCATTATCTTTTCGTGTTGAAGGATTTCTTCTGAGTTCAATGTCTCGAAACCTACGCTAAACTCAACTTCACATCGGTGTACCTCCGCTTCGTTATTTGAACGCTCTTATAACCTGTTTCCATAGCTGGTGCAGGCCCGAGAAAGGCAAGGCTCAGTGACCATGTGTACCATGCTGATTAACAACTTAGGCCAAAGTTAACTCATTTACTATTATCACGATTATCATTTTCGCCTTTCCCAAGATAGGCTAGGTTCGTCTGGTTTTCGTGAGTAGCTATCGCTCACTCGTCGGTAATGTGGACGCAGTGGAGTCTAGTAGCCGTACCACGGAGTCCAAGCATTCCAGGCGTAATGTCGTGGGTAGTAGGAGCCGTAGACTGGCGGGGCATAGTATGGTGGGTAGCCGTATGCAGCGTAAGGTGGGTAGGGTGGATAGTAGTATCTTCGGCCGTACCATGATCCAATTCCGTAACCGGCGAGACCGCCCAACGCCGCGCCTGCTAGAAACCATAGAAAGGCCATTTCAATCGCTTCATTCCCGTTAGCAGTCGAGAGCCGATAAATGAGTTTCTTCCACAAAATGTTAAGAACAAAGTTCTGTTTCGTCGTGGTGACTGGAATTGAAAGGCGGAAAAGGTCGCCTGGGGCACGTAGCTTACATTCTCGCAATCGTCGGCGGAATTGTCCTCGCCATTCAGGGTATCCTCGGCTTGCTTGGCTCCGCGGTGATGATGGCTTTCGGTTCTCCCATCGGTGGGTTCTTCGGTTCCGGCATCATCGCCATAATCCTCGGCATCGTCGCCTTCGTATTATCGAAGAGAGTTAACGAATTGCTGTGGGCGGTCGTCTTGATCGTCATTGGATTCCTCGGCGGAGGAATTGGTGGTTTACTGGTGCTGATTGGCGGTATTCTGGGCCTGCTTGCCCATTTCATCTGACCTGTATTACGATCTCTTCTGCCATTATACTGGTTGCCTAGACTTCTGAATATCTAAAGCAGTTCGTTACGTGATCATTAACCAATCCCGTTGCTTGCATGAATGCGTAGCAGATCGTTGAGCCAACAAACTTGAAACCCCTCCGCTTCATGTCCTCACTCATCCGGTCAGACTCGTTCGACTTGGCAGGGATAGAGGACATGGATCTGAACCGATGTTGTAAGGGCTTGCCTCCAACAAATTGCCAAATATAGTCGTCGAAACTCCCAAACTCTTCTTGCACGGAAGCGAATTGACGGGCGTTCTTCACTGCGGCGCTTATCTTCAAGCGGTTCCGGATAATCTCCTTGTTCGCCAACAATCGGCTGACGTCAGCACTCGAGAACTTGGCAATTTTTTTCGGATCGAAACCCGCGAACGCCTTTCGGAACGCATCACGCTTCTTCAGAATGATTAGCCAATTCAATCCAGCCTGCGCCCCTTCGAGGATCAGAAATTCGAACAACTTCCGATCGCTATGAACGGGTACTCCCCACTCCTTGTCGTGATACTCCTCCAAAAGTGGATCGAGTTGAGCCCACTCGCACCGGGTATTTGCTTTCATGTTTCGATTCCCACCAAATATTTGGAGAGAATTGGTTTTCATCGCCTTACCCGGATAGGCGTGTTTGGAGTAAGTCGATAAGAATTACCAATTTAGGAGCTCTATCCATATGCCGTCGGGGTCTTTCACGTAGACCTCGGTTACTCCTTCCGCTTTGGACGGTGAAACGGCCACCTCTACTCCCTTTGGGATTAGTTTCTTGAGCGCGGCGTTCACGTCTCCTACTCCGAATGCGAGGTGGTCAAGTTCGTCTCCCCGTTTGTATTTGGAGTAGAACTTGCTTCGTTTCGGGTACCAGTTTAACTCAAGTTCCTGGTCTGATCCGGGACTTCTGAGGCAGATGAATTGCCCACCGTGAGGCATTTTTCCTCGTCTTACGATTCGCGTTCCCCAGATCTTTTGGTAGAAGTTGAGGGATTTCTTTAGATCCCTGACCCTAATCCCGGCATATACAAAGCGGAATTTCTTCGGCATAGACGATCGACTGACTTGGTTGTTCAAATTGGCTTCTTAGCGTGCTCGGTTCAGGTTAGGTATTTTTCCTGTAGGTATCTTATCAACCATTGTGGGTTGTATGTTTCGCCGAACGCTTGTTCCTGCAGCTCTTTCGGTGAGTAGGTTGCTCCGTATTTGTGCAGCTTCTCTCTCAGCCAGTCTTTGACCTTGCCTAAGTCTCCGTTCGCTATGGTGGCTTTCAGGTCTAGGTCTTTCTGGATGCGGTTGTAGAACATACCCGCTATCACGTTTCCGAGTGAGTACGTTGCGAAGTAGCCGAACATTCCTCCGCTCCAATGCACATCTTGGAGGATGCCTTCGGCGTCGTTGGCTGGTCGTACCCCTACATATTTCTCCATCAAATCTTTCCACGTTTCCGGCGCCTCAGAGACTTGCATCTCATCGGCGATCAATCTCTTTTCCAACTCGTAGCGAACCATGATATGAAAGTTGTAAGTCAACTCGTCGGCATCGACTCTGATAAGGCTAGGTTTGGCCGAGTTGAAGTATCGGTAGACATCATCCTCGTTATATTTGGCCACGAACGGCAAGTTTGCTTTGAGGCTCGGATAAATTCGCTTAACAAATTCCCCACTTCGGCCGATGAAGTTCTCCCAGAATCTGGACTGTGACTCATGTACCCCCAACGACATACCACGTGCGAGTGGTGTATAGTCTAGTGACGGGTCAACCTGAATGTCGTAAATCGCATGCCCGGATTCATGCACGGTTGAATAGAGGGATGCTTTGAAGTCCTTACCTTCATACCGCGTTGTTATCCTCAC
>Ga0187778_10002583_pt1 | contig 12328 bp, 10 predicted proteins | sample 1015_Q2_SP5_20_M_FD_132418 | JGI IMG/M metagenome (GOLD analysis project Ga0187778, IMG submission 132418) | Tropical peat soil microbial communities from peatlands in Department of Meta, Colombia - 1015_Q2_SP5_20_MG | ecosystem: Environmental > Terrestrial > Soil > Wetlands > Peat | place... | reverse complement strand
GACGGTTGGCCCGAATTCGCCACTCGCTGCCGATCAGTCCGAGCATGAGCGAGCGGCCCAGGGTCACCACAAACCAGACAAAGTCCAGGCGTTTTTCCGCGAACGTTGCATGCGGAATGAAAGGAATGTCCGGCCGTCGATACAAAATGACGCCCGTGGCGATCGCGGTGAAGATCCACAAGGCGCCGGTCGCGCGCCAGCGGATTTGCAGGCTACCAAAGCCCATGACGATAAAAATCGTCCCCAGAAAAAAGAACCCGACCGTGGGCGCGCCGGCAAGGAACACGAACATGATCGCCAGCGCCACGCAAACTTGCGGCAGCATCAGGAATTCGTCGGAACCGCGCTCGCTGTAACCCGAGATCAACAGGAAGTAAAACGCGGCGGCACTTACGCACCCTGCGCAGGTGTAGGCGATGGGGACCCAGGCCGAGACGGTTCCCGCGCCCGCAAACAGCGCCAGGATGACGCCGTCCAGAAGATACGAACCCGCGTAGGCAAGCGGAAAGCGCGCCCGAAAGCGCCGTCGCTTGGCAAAGCTTATCGCCTGCAGTTCTTCGGTCGGCCCGCGATCCATTCGTCGAGTCCTATCCGCGCTGCACAGGCTCTACGCGGCCGCGCGGGGGGTACCGCCAACTACGCAGGCCGATCGCAACGCCGCCAAACATCTTTCGCACCGATTCCTTGCTGCTTTCGCCCGTTCAAGACGTGCACGCCCGAAAGTTGACGCACTGCACCTATACGTCCGTATCGGTCTATGTAAAAGGATTCTTGATCGGCGAAAGTGCCGATTAACCGTGGGAATTTGGTCGATGTACGGCGTTTGCCGAACTCGCGGGGCGAGGGACGCGCATGCGCTCGGGGCTACGCGGTTCGCCACTTTGGCCAAAGGCGTAGCGCACGAAACGCTTTGTGGCATCGAACCACGCTGGCTGCAGCGCCCGAAGGCCTTGGCCGTGCGCGGCGCATTCGGCGGCGTGAGCCAAACGGTTGCGACCTGCTGCGCCGGTCTTACGCGCGGCCTTTGGCGATGGCGCGTCGGAAGGCAAAGCAAGTTGACCGCGGAACTTTATCGCGCGACCGAGCGACGTCCAAGATTAGCTTTGCGTAAGCACCGAGCTTCCGATTCGAAATTGTCGCGCTCGGTGGTTGTGCCTATGATGGACCGTGGCAAGTGACCGTGGCCAACGAAGGCGCTGGTGCCTTTGGCCCGATCGAGTCCGAGGAATGCGGCAATGACTCGATTTTTTCGTTGCGCGGCTCTGGCAATTCTTACGCTTGCTCATGCCGGCGGCGCCCTAGCGGGTGGACCGTTTGGCATCGATCACCCGATCACGCCGGACGAGTCGGGGATCTGGGCGAGGCACTACACGCTCACGCTCGAATACACGGTCGTGGCCATCGATTTGGGGGGCGCGATCTGGTTGGGTGGCGAATCCGAGCTCGGAAAAACGTTCTGGCAAACCACAGACTCGATGCTCTTCGGGCAACTTGCCGCACAAGCGGCCAAGTGGGCGTTTGGCCGCGAGCGACCCAGTCAGACGAGCAACCCCAACGTTTGGTTCAAGGGATTGCAGGCGCAGAGCTTTCCCAGCGGTGAAGTGACGCTTCAGGCAAGCTTCGTCACTCCCTTTATCGTCACCTACGCCGACCGCGACCCGTGGATCTGGGCCCTCGAGGTTTTGCCCGCGTACGACGCGGTGGCGCGCGTGAAAGAAGGCGGCCACTGGCAGTCCGATGTCCTTGCCGGCTGGGCCTTGGGTACCGGCTTTGGCTACTTTGCGGCCAAGAAAGACAACCCGTTTGTCCTGGGCCTGCTGCCGCATGGCTTCATGGTGGGACTGCGCGCTCGCTTTTGAGAAAACGGATCCATCCGCCGCTCAAACGCCAACACGGCCCCGTATGCGCTGGCAACAAATTCCCCGGGACCCGAAACGGCGCGACGCTCGCCCAAACGGTGTACCGAGTAGCCCCTCCTTCGACGAAGTTTTTCGGGCCACCCAAGAAAAGCGGCGAATTCGAGACGGTTGACCATTGAACGCCTTGGGGGTCGCGCTGCTATAAACCGTTTGTTGGAAAGCTCGCCTTGGGCTGCGCGTGTATTTCCCCCCGCTTCGGCAAAGACATTGGGGTCTGACCGTCCTGCTGTGCGAGACGGCCAAGACCCATCGTGCCGGCGCACGGTGGCGCCTTGCGGTCGTCCTTGCCGCAGTCTGCGCGATCCTTGCTTTCAGCCAGCAGCCCGCAGCGGCGGTTGGCGAACCGACGGTCAGCGTGGTTCGTCTCGGCAATGGCTTGTACCGGATTCAGGCCCACGCGCTCGTTCGTGCGACCCACGAGACCATCTGGGGCACCCTGACGGCGTATGAAGATTTTGCCCAATTTATCCCCGGCCTAAACGCAAGCCACGTGGTATCTCGCAGCGGTGCGCGCAGCGTCGTTCACCAGCAGTGGGGCGTATCGATACTCTGGTTTCACTATCCGCTGGACATTACGGTTCTGTCCATCGAACGCTCGCCATCCGTGCTCGAAGTGCACCGGATCAGCGGCGATCTGAAGCAATTGGATGGTGGCTATTTGATCGAGGAAGCCCCGGACGGGCGCTTTTCCATCGTGTGGGACGGACTGATCGAAGACGCAACGATCGTTCCCGACATTTTCTCCACGGCAATCATCCGAAACCAGGCGCAGATGCAGTTTCGCGGCATGCTACGGGAGATCGAGCGCCGAAGCGCTCAAAGCGCCCAAGCCCGTGCGCTCTCACCCTGATCGCACGGCGGGCAAAAGATCCTTTGTTCGCTGCCAAGAATCCGTACGCGCGACGCTCAGTTGCGCTTTGCCAAAATCACGTGCGTGGCGTTTTCTCCCGACAAACGCTCCACGCACCGATAACCGAGCTCCACGACATTGATGCCGCCAAACAGATGTTCGCCCGAGCCAAGCAGCACCGAGGGCATCGCAAGGTGCATCTCATCGATGAGCTTGGCGCACAGGTACTGCCGGATCGTCGCGATCCCGCCGCCCAGCCGCACGTCCCTACCGCCGGCCGCTTCCATAGCCTTTGCTAGGGCCGCGTGGATGCCGTCCGTGACAAAAGAAAACGTGGTGCCGCCCTTCATCTGGATGGAATCGCGCGCGTAGTGAGTGAGCACGAAAACCGGCGTGTGATAGGGCGGGGTCTCGCCCCACCAGCCTTTCCAGCTCTCGTCGGGCCAGGGTCCGCGGATTGGCCCGAACATGTTGCGGCCCAGTATCCACGCTCCGATATTTTCGAAGCCGCGCGCGACGAATTGCTCGTCAACACCCGTCGATCCGCCTTCCGTTCCGTGCATCCGTTGAAATGTCCGAGTAGCAAAGGCCCATTCGTGAAGCGCGAGGCCGCCAATGCCCAGCGGATTGTCCCGATCCTGTTTAGGACCCGCACCGTAGCCATCGAGAGATATGGCGAAAGAGTGGACGCGAAGTTTGGGCATCGATTGGCGCTTTTCCCAACGGTTGTCAGCCGTCGAACGTTTGCAAAGCGGACAAAATGTAGCGCGTCTTTTGCATGCGCCGCAACGGTCCGACGGCCGGCACGGGTTCTCCCACCGAGTCGCCCCGGGCCGTGAGGCGCAGGGCGCCATTGCGGGTCCTTGCCTCCCAAAGGACCTTAGGGCTACTGGCGCGGACAGGAGGCTTGGTCATGGGCGGGCGAGAAAATCCTCGACAGAAGTTGGGTTTTCGAGCGGTCGCTTTTGACCCGCCAAAGTAGCGACGGACAAGTAAACGCGTGCTGCGAGTCTCGCAGCGCTTGGCTGCGCCAGCCATCGTGCGCCGCGGTGCTATTCTGGGATGGCGGGATGCAACGCGCTCGAGATAGGTCTTACTATTGCGCAAGATCTGCCAAGAGGCGCTTCGCCACTCCCGGTGCGACGGGAGAAAAGCCTTGCAAAAGATCACGCCGTTTCTCTGGTATTGCACGCAAGCCGAGGAAGCCGCCGCGTTCTACGCGTCGATCTTTCCGGACTCTCGCATTGTGCGGGTGACGACGGTGCCGACTGAAACGCCCAGCGGCCCGCCGGAATCGGTCAAAGTCGTCGAGTTCGATCTTTGCGGGCAACGCTTCACCGCCATAAACGCCGGGCCGCTCGATTCCTTCAACCATGCCGTCTCCTTCATCGTGAACTGCGACGATCAGGCGGAGATCGATCGCTACTGGGATGCCCTGCTCGACGGCGGCTGCGCACAGCAATGCGGCTGGCTAAGAGATCGATTCGGCCTGTACTGGCAGATCGTGCCAACCGTGCTGGGCCAGATGATGGGCGGTGCCGATCGCAGCAAGGCCAAGCGCGCGGCGGACGCCATGATGAAGATGGTCAAGTTCGACCTTGCCGCCTTGCAGGCGGCCTTCGCGGGAGCGTCGGTTTGAGCTCTCTTGTTTCTTGTTCGTCTTCTGCGCTGGCGCGCGCATCCCGCAGGTCACCGCAGGGCTGTCGATCGCCGCAAAATGGCGCACCCCGGCGTTGTGCCGCAGGCGTTCCAAGGATCGGGCCCAAGGGGCTGGCTACCGGCGCATCGTGTCGGAAATTGACACACCGTTGGCGGCCGCAAACCTGTTGCTCCTGGGGCCCCAGCAGGCATGATGGCGCAGTGGCTAGCGCTTTGCGGCGGCTCGCAAACCGGCCCAGTGCCGAAAAACCGATCCGCGGTCCTGCGGCGCGAGGTTTGCGTCGCAAGGCGGACGGGCGACGAACCTTTGCGGTGGCGGTCGGTCGAAATGGGCGTCGCGCGAGCATTCTTTTGCCGCGGGCAAGGCCCGCGCGACGCAGCGCAGGCACGGACGGGAGGAACGCCGTCCTTTGCGGATTGGCGCAGTTACAAATTTTCGGAGAGGTGCGCACATGAAAGACGATCTTCGGCACAGCCAACCGGCGGAGCAGGCCAGGCTCTCAGGCCTTTTTGCCGCCCAGCAGCGCGCCTTTCTCGACCAGCCGTATCCAAGTGCCGCGCAACGGCGCGGACACTTAAAGGCCCTGAAAAAGCAGCTGCTTCGCTATCAGGGCGTTCTGGCCGAGGCGATCGACCGGGATTATGGCGCGCGCGCTCTTGCGGAAACGCAGATGCTGGACATCTTGCCCACGACCCTGGAGATCAATCACGCCATCGCGAACGTCGAGCGTTGGATGCGCCCAAACCGGCGCTCCACCGAGCTGCTGTTTCTCAGTAACAGCCTGCGCGTAACGTACCAGCCCAAGGGTGTGGTCGGCATCGTCGCCACCTGGAATTTCCCCGTCTACCTTTCGATCGGTCCGCTGGCCGCGGCGCTGGCAGCGGGTAACCGCGTGCTGATCAAGATGCCCGATGTCACGCCGGCGACCAATGCAACGCTCAAACAGATGCTGGGCGAGGCGTTTTCGGAGGAGCAGGTCGCCTTGGTTGGCGAAGAGCTGCAAGATCCGAGCGTGTTCACGGCCCTGCCGTTTGACCATCTGATTTTCACGGGCTCGCCGGCGGTCGGAAAGATCGTGATGCGCCAAGCGGCCGAGAACCTCACGCCCGTAACGCTGGAGCTCGGGGGCAAGTCCCCGGCGGTCGTGCTGCGCGACTACCCGGTGCGCGAAGCGGCTCGGCGCATCGCCCATGGCAAAGGCATTAACTGCGGTCAGATCTGCGTTTCGCCCGATTATGCGCTGGTGCCGCGAGAGCGGATCGACGAGTTCGTCGGCGCGGTGCGCAAAAGTTTCGAGGACCTGTATGGCAAAAGTACGCAGGGCAATCCCGAATACACGGGCCTCGTAAACGAGCGCCATCAAGCGCGCATCGCACGATTGCTGGACGACGCCCGCGCGAAGGGTGCGCAGATTGTTCCTTGTGGCGAGGCGACCGATGGACGCCAGATGCCGCTGCAGATCGTCACGGGTTGCACCGACGAAATGCAGATCATGCGCGAAGAGATTTTCGGCCCGCTGCTGCCGGTGGTTCCGTACGACACGCACGAGCAGGCCATTTCGTTTGTCCAGTCTCGGCCCCGCCCCTTGGCCCTGTACTGCTTCACCCACGATGCGGCGGAGCGCGCAAAGCTGCTGCGCTGCACGCACTCGGGCGGGGTGACGCTCAACGACTGGGGTTGGCACGTCGTGAACCACGATGCGCCGTTTGGCGGAATCGGCAATTCGGGCATGGGCACCTACCATGGCGAAGAGGGATTTCGCGAACTGTCGCATGCGCGCACCGTCTTTAAACGCCACCGGTTCTTTCCGATCGGACTGTTCTATCCCCCGTACGGCAACATCGTGCAGCGCCTGGCGCTAAACCTGTTTATCGGCAAGGCCGATTCGACCGTCAAGCGCCCGTTCTAGCGCTTCGGGCGCTGCCGAAACGGTGGCAAACGCACGCAAATGCCGTATCGAATGCCGCCGCTTCGTCCGTCTTGCGCAAATGCCGCCGGGGTCTGACCGGGAAGAATCGAGCCGCGGGCCTGCGGCGCGAGGCGCTGCCTGCGAACGAATATTTTTTCTTCCGACACGCAGCCTCGTGGCACTTGCGCGAAAGAGCGCCTATGCTTTTGATGGCTTGCAAGAGGGTAGCGAACGCACCCGATGATTGGCGGTTGCGCGACACGGTGCGGCGAGCAAAAATCACGTAGCGAATACGATCCGCTTGCGATAAGCAGCCAGCGGCAGGAGTGCATCGGTATGGGCGTGCAGGCGGAATGGGACGTCGGCACCAATGCGCGGCGCATCGGCGATCTGCCGGGCCCGCGGGGTTTGCCGTTGCTTGGCAACGCGCTGCAAATTCCTCGCGAGCGCATGCACCTGCAACTCGAGCGCTGGAGCCGGCAATACGGGGAGGTTTTCACGTTTCGCCTGGGGACTCGCCGGTTTGTCGTTTTTTCCAACCCCGATGCCGTGGCCTGCATCTTGCGCGATCGCCCCGAGGGCTTTCGGCGCACCCGCCGCCTAGAGGAAGGCGCTCGCGAGGTCGGCTTTGGCGGTCTTTTTTCTTCCAACGGGGAGGACTGGAAGCGCCAGCGCTCGATGGTTCTGAGCGGTCTGGACCCAACCCACGTCAAGGCGTTTTTTCCCACCCTGGTGAAGGTAACGGAGCGGCTCGCGCAGCGATGGCGAGGCGCCGCCGCGCGTAAGGAAGCCATCGACCTGCAGTCGGACCTTATGCGCTACACGGTGGACGTCACCGCGGGGCTGGCCTTCGGCGCGGACATCAACACCATCGAATCGCACGAAGAGATTATCCAGACCCATCTGGACAAGGTCCTGCCGGCGGTCTTTCGGCGATTGTTTGCGGCGTTTCCCTACTGGCGCTATGTGAAGCTTCCCGCCGATCGCGAACTCGAACGGCATCTTCTCGCCCTGCGAGGCGCCGTCACCGGTTTTATCGCCGATGCGCGCAAAAGGCTCGATCAGCATCCGCAGCGGCGCGAGCAGCCGACCAACCTGATCGAGGCAATGGTCGCCGAGCGGGACCGGAAGGACAGTAAGTTGACCGACGAAGATGTCTCGGGCAACGTTCTGACCATGCTGCTTGCGGGCGAGGACACAACGGCCAACACGCTCGCGTGGCTCATCTGGCTCTTGCACAAAAATCCGCAGGCGCGTCAGCGCGCAGTCGAGGAAGTCCGTGCGATCTCCGGCCCGGACCGACCCGTACAGCATCCGGCCCAGTTGGCGCAGCTCGAGTACGTCGAGGCCTGCGCGCACGAGGCAATGCGCTTAAAGCCCGTCGCGCCCTTTCTCGTGCTGCAGGCGGGGCGCGACACGGCTGTGGGCGGCGTATTTTTGCCCGTCGGGACCCTGGCGATCTGCCTGATGCGCCCGGCGACCCTGGATGAGCGCAATTTTCCCGAACCCCTGGCGTTTCGTCCCGAGCGATGGCTTCGAGAGGCAACCTCCGCCGCGCCGACTTCCGCAAAGCGCATTGCCATGCCCTTTGGGGCGGGTCCGCGAATGTGTCCGGGTCGTTATCTTGCGCTGGCAGAAATCAAGATGGTCGCGGCCATGCTGCTTGCCTGCTTTGACATCGAATCGGTGGCAACACCCGACGGATCGGAGGCCCAGGAGCGACTGCCCTTCACGATGTCGCCGACCGGACTCAAAATGCAACTTCGAAGCCACGAATCGCGGCGCGTTGCGGGCCACACCGCAAGCTCTCCTTAAAACGCGTGATTCCATATGAATTTGATCACCCACGGATCCGAGCTTGAGGTAAATCCGCGGCCAATGCCCAATTCCATCGAAGTGCTCGCGGAGGCCGTGTAATCGACGACGGCAAAAAGCTGCTGCGACTGATCCTCCCAGCCGTCAAAGTGCTGGATCGGCCCAAAGTCGCTGTAGGTCTCGACGGCATAGGCCCACCGGTCCGACACGTTGTAGGCAATACGGGCCTCGGGCGCAAAGGCGATTTGTCCGATCCCGTCGAACGCCGACTCCAGATTGGGGTTGACGATGAAATCCCACCGCCCCACATGCCAGCCGAAGATCGGGCGAACTTCGATCGTCGTTCGATTGCTGTCCCAGGCCGGCATGTTGTAGCTGTACTCGATGTTTAATCCGTAAAAAAACGACTGCTCTCGCGCGTGCGGTATCACCCAGAGTGTGCGCAGTTTGACGCCGTCGAACTGGAAGGTCCCGTCGTTGGTGACCGTGTAAACGGGCAGGTAAAGCCCAAGTTCCCAGTACTCGCGCAGGCCGTACGCAAATTCCAGGGCCCCGTTCGTCGAATGGTCGGGAACGGTACTGCTGGGAGACTGGGCGCTGGTGCGCCCCACCGGGGTGTAGTTGGAGTGCAATGTGAACTCGCCCTGCCCGACTTCCGCGATCGAGGCGTCGTAGACCTCGATTTCGTCCGTTTGCGCCGATGCCATCACCGGCACCAAAAATAGGTGCGTACAAAACACCAACCGCAGGCGCGTTTTCATGCCCATGAGGATCGATTCGGCACATTCATGGTCCGGATCCGGACCGTGCGAGAGCGGATTTTGCCCTGTTCATCCGCCCGGGGGAGCCCGGCGTCCCCACGTCCGGTGATTCGGTCTTGCGCAAAGCGCGCATTTTGGCGAACCTTAGCGGAAGTCAAGCATCCATCGAGCGAGCCCGCCATACTGAAGGCAACGGGCGCGCCGAAGCGAAGGTATGGACGAGACCGATGCCCTGAGAGAACACGCGGCACTGATAGAGGCGCTGCGCGAGCCGAAAGCGTATCCGCATCCGACCGGCTCGATCGACGTCATCGAGACGCATATCTCGTCCGTGCTGCTTGCGGGCGAGTTCGCCTACAAAGTCAAAAAGCCCGTCGACCTGGGATTCGTGGATTTTTCCTCGTTGGAGCGGCGACGTCACTTCTGCGAGGAGGAACTTCGGCTCAATCGTCGTGGCGCGCCGTCGCTATATCTTGAAGTCGTTCCCATCACCGGCGGACCTCAAAATGCGCGCGTGGGCGACCCCTCGGGCCCGGCCGTCGAGTTCGCGGTAAAAATGCGCCGCTTCGCCGAAGGCGCCCGCCTGGACCTTTTGGCCCGCGCCGGCGGCTTAAGCCCCGTGCACATCGATCGGCTCGCCCAGAGCGTGGCCGCGTACCACGCGCAGTGCCAAGCGGCGAGCGTCGAAAGCGCGTTTGGCTCGCCGCAAACCATTCTGCGCTGGGCAACGGATAACCTCGACGATCTTCAGAAGGCCCAGCTGACGCAGACGGACGCGCGCCGGATCGGGGAACTGCGCGATTGGACACGGTCCGAGTTCGAGCGACGAACTTCGTTTTTCGAGAAGCGGCGTGCCAGCGGGCACGTGCGCGAATGCCACGGCGACTTGCACTTGGGCAATATCGTGGTGCTGGACGATGTCCCCGTGCCTTTCGACTGCATCGAGTTTAACGACGAGCTTCGATTCATCGATGTGGTCAGCGACGTCGCATTTGCCTTCATGGACCTGATCGACCATGGCCTGACCGCCCTGGCCTGGCGCTTTTTGGGCGCCTACCTCGAGATCTCCGGCGATTACGAGGGACTTGCCGCATTGCGCTTTTATGCTGTCTATCGCGCTCTCGTACGGGCCAAGATTGCTTTGATCCGCCGCGGGCAACCGGATACCCCGGTTTCCGAAAAAACCGCGGACTGGGCTGCGCTAAGCCGCTACATCAAGGTCGCCCAGGGGCTCGCAAAGCCCGCCGCACCGCAACTGATCGTAACTTGCGGCGTAACGGGGTCGGGCAAGACGACGGTTACGCAGATCCTGCTCGAAGAGCTAGGCGCCGTGCGCCTGCGCTCGGACCTGGAGCGCAAGCGGCTCTTCGGCATCCCCGCAAGCGACCATTCGGGCGCTGGCGATGCTGTGGGCGGCGGACTCTACGACCCCGCGGCGAGCTTGCGGACTTACGCACGCCTGCACGCTCTGGCCGGCGTGGTTCTGGATGCGGGCATCACGGCTATCGTCGATGCGACGTTTCTTGAGCGCTCTCACCGAAGGATGTTCCGGGAGCTTGCGCGCGAGCGTGGGGTGCGCTTTTCGATCGTCGAATTCGAAGCGCCGCCGGCCACGTTGCGCTCGCGCGTTGCGCAGCGCCTGAGCGAAGGTCACGACGCTTCCGACGCCACCGTGCAAGTCCTCTCCCACCAACTCGCCACGCGCGAACCTCTGACGGCCACCGAACGGTCGCTTGCCGTCCGCTTTGACACCGACATCGAGCAGGGCAGACTGCACCCGCGCGGCGTGTGGCTGGCCCACAAGCTTCAAAGCGGCGCGGCCAAAACGGGCGCGACCCACATCCGCGCAGAAGGCTAAATCTCCGGCAGCGGCGTGGCGCCTTTGCGCCCTTGGGCGCTCGCGCCGCCCGCCCGGGACCGCACTCGGCAAGGTCGAAGTCTTACGCCGCCGCCGAAAGCTTGTGCCGCCAGTTCTGCGCATCCCTTTCGGCCCGCTGCAAACTGTCCAGATACTCGTGGCTCAAGCGACGCACGAACTCGGCCGTCGAGAGCACACCATCGACCGCACCGATGCCTTGGCCGCAGCCCCAAATATTTTTCCAGGCCTTGGGGGCGTTTTCGGGCCGGGTGAAATCCATCTTGTGCGCTTGCGCCGCCGGCAGACCGTCCGGATCGAGTCCGTTGGCAACGATCGAAGGCCGCAAGTAGTTGCCACGAATCCCGGTAAAAAAATCCGTGTACACGATATCTTGCGCGCCGCAATCGACGATCATTTGCTTGTAGGCCGGGGGCGCATTGGCCTCTTGCGTAGCGATAAACGGCGAGCCGATGTACGCCAGATCGGCGCCCATCGCTTGCGCGGCCAGGATGGAGGAGCCGCGCGCAATGGCGCCCGAAAGAAGCAACGGCCCATCAAACCACGTTCGGATCTCCTGGATCAGCGCAAAGGGAGATTGGACTCCTGCGTGCCCGCCGGCCCCCGCCGCGACGGCAATGAGTCCGTCGGCACCCTTTTCGATCGCCTTGCGCGCAAACGTGTTGTCGATCACGTCGTGCAGCGTGATGCCCCCATAGGCGTGAACCGCGTCGTTGACCTCGCGACGAGCGCCAAGCGACGTGATGACGATCGGTACGCGGTGCGCCACGCACATCGCCAGATCGTGCTCGAGGCGTTCGTTGCTGCGATGGACGATCTGGTTCACCGCAAAAGGCGCGCAGGGCCGCTCCCGATGCGCCTCATCGTATGCGGCCAGTTCGGTCTTTATGTGCACAAGCCAGCGCTCGAGTTCTTCCTTCGGGCGGGCATTAAGTGCCGGGAAGGATCCCACCACTCCCGCTTTGCATTGAGCGATAACGAGGTCGGGGTTGGATACCAGGAACATCGGTGCGGCCACGACGGGCAGGCGCAGACGATCTTGCAAAATGGGCGGCAGGCTCATCGGGGAACCGGGAAGTGGGACCAAAGACGCAACGATACCGGCATTGGCCCGGTATTCGTGAATGGGCCGCAAGCCGGCCGCAACGGCCCGGCGTTGCCGGCGCTCACGCGGGCGAGGCGCTTGACCGTTGCGCGTCTTGCGCGCGCAGTATGCGGCGCAGAATTTTTCCCGAGGGCGATTTGGGTATCGCCTCGCACAAAATGACGTCGCCCAGTTGCTTGTGCTCGCCGACTCGCTCTCCGACCCACGATTTGAGCTCTTCGACATCGAGCCCATCGCGCGCCACGACGTACGCAACCGGCAGCTCGCCGGCGCGTTCGTCCGGCCGCCCGATCACCGCCGCATCGGTAACCCGCGGGTGCGTATAGAGCAACGCTTCGAGCTCGGCCGGCGCGACCTGGTAGCCCTTGACCTTGATGAGTTCCTTCAGGCGGTCGGTGATGTACAAAAACCCGTCCTCATCAAAATAACCGAT
>Ga0187778_10002582_pt1 | contig 12334 bp, 9 predicted proteins | sample 1015_Q2_SP5_20_M_FD_132418 | JGI IMG/M metagenome (GOLD analysis project Ga0187778, IMG submission 132418) | Tropical peat soil microbial communities from peatlands in Department of Meta, Colombia - 1015_Q2_SP5_20_MG | ecosystem: Environmental > Terrestrial > Soil > Wetlands > Peat | place... | reverse complement strand
GGTCGCGACGGGTCGGGTCGCCACTGGCCCGGGTCCCGCAGGCTCGCCCCGCTCGGCGCCAGGCGTGAGGCCAGCGAGACCACGAGGTGACCGGCCAGCACGCAGGCGGCGACGGGCACGACCACGCGCGCGCTGGCCGGCCCGGTGGTGAGGCGCCCCGCGCCGAGTCCCGCCGTCAAGGCCACGAGCGCCAGCGCCACGTCCGCCCCCACCGGCTCGCGTCCGCGGGAGGGCGGGCCGCTCACCGCACCACCATCACCGACGTGCGCCGGGAGAGGGCCTCGGGGAGCACCTCCTCGCCCGCGCCGTGCGCGGTGACGAGCACCTGGCCGGCGTCGCCGACGTTCTCGGTCGCCCACAGCGCGCCCGCGCTGTCGTACGCGTGCCAGCGTGCGGCGTCCTCGCGCCGCGGTGTGCTCGGCCCGATCATGGCCAGTGCGCGCAGCAGCGCACGCGTCCCGGCGCCACCTGGCGCCAGCAGCACGCGCTCGCCCGCGCTCGTGCACAGCTCCACCGCCGTGCCCTCGGCCAGCGCCCGCACCCCGAGGCCGGCCACCGCGGAGACGGCCGCCTCGAGCGACGCCGACGGGGCGCCCGGGCGGACGTCGACGAGCAGGGTCAGGCGGGCGACGTCACCCGACGTGAACTCGCGCACCACGAGGTCGCCGCTGCGCGCCAGGGCCTGCCAGTGCAGGCGGGTCAGGCGGTCACCGGGGACGTAGGGCCGCAGCGAGTCCAGCTCGTCGCCCGCCGGGCGCGGCGCGCCGGGCAGGTCCCGCGGTGCCGCCCCCGACGGGCGCCCACCGCCGCATCGCGCCGGCGGGGCGTGGAGCGCGCCGGGCGGAACCGGGACCGGACACACGAGCAGCCGGGTCGTCGGGCCGGAGCCGACGGCCGAGGCGAAGAGGCCGAGCGGGTCCTCGCACCAGAGCCGGGGGCCCGCCAGCTCGACCACGCCGCGTGCGGCGGTGGGGACGGGCACGGGAAGCACCACCTGGCCGCCGGCCGGGATGCCGGCGACGACGAGGTCGCCCCGTCGCGGGCGACGGGCCCGGCCGCCTCCCCCGCCCGGCGCCCGGCCCTCGGGTCGCCCGCCCAGCCCCGGGTGCGACACGAGCCAGCACCGGCCCGGGTCCTCCAGGCGCAATGGCGCCAGGCGCCGCGCCGGCGCGCGCAGCACCACACGGGCATGGACCTCGTCGCCGACCATGGCCTCGGGCACGGGGACCGCGGCGGCGGTCTCCAGCGCGCCGCGGGCGCGGCGGGCGCGCAGGGGCGCCACGAGCGCCGCGGCCGCCAGGAGCGCCCCGGCCGCCAGGGCCAGGAGGACGAACTCCTCGACGCCGAGCGGGATGCCGACCAGGGCCAGGACGACCGCCGTCGTCCCCAGCACCCACGCGCGCGACGTCGGCACCCTGCTCGCCCCGGTCGCCCCTCAGCCGCCGCCCACGGGCACGGGGACCCGCTCCAGGATCTCGGCGATCGTGGCCGACGTGGTGGCGCCGGTGAGCTCGGCGGCGGGGTGGCCCAGGATCCGATGGGCCAGCGTCGGCTCGGCCACGGCCTTGACGTCGTCGGGTGTGACGAAGTCGCGCCCCTGGGCCAGCGCCACGGCGACGGCCGCCCGCAGGACCGACAGTGCGGCGCGCGGCGACGCGCCCACGGACACGTCGGGGTGGGCGCGGGTGGCGCCGACAACGTCGAGGATGTACTGGCGCAGCGCAGGCGCGACGTACGCCGCGCGCAGGGCCGCGGCGAAGTCGGCGAGGAACCCCGGGCCGGCCACCACCGGCAGCTCCTCGGGCGCCGGGCGCGCGTTGCTGGCGCGGAGCAACTCGTCCTCGGTGGCGCGGTCGGGATATCCCAGCGACAGGCGCATGAGGAACCGGTCGCGCTGGCTCTGGGGGAGGGGGAAGGTGCCCGCCGCGTCGTAGGGGTTCTGCGTGGCGATCACCATGAACGGACGGGGCAGGGAATGGCTGGTGCCGTCCACGCTGACCTGGTGCTCCTCCATGGCCTCGAGCAGGGCCGACTGCGCCTTGGGCGAGGCCCGGTTGAGCTCGTCCGCCAGCAGCACGTTGGTGAACAGCGGGCCGGGCCGAAAGGCCAGCCGGCCGCTGTCGCGGTCGAGGACGACGGCGCCGGTGACGTCGGCCGGCAGGAGATCCGCGGTGAACTGCACCCGGGTGAATTCGAGTCCGATGGCGCGGGCGAGGGCCTTGGCCAGGGTGGTCTTGCCCACGCCGGGGTGGTCCTCCACCAGCAGGTGGCCGCCGGCGAGCAGGCAGCACAGCGCCAGGCGGACGGGCCGGTCGTCGCCCAGGAAGGCGGCGCGGACGACGGCCACGACCTGCTCGAACGTGCCGGCCAGGGCTGCCGGCCCGGGCGTGCCCGGCCCGGGCGGCGTCGCCCCCTCCAGCGCCACCACCTCGGCCCCCTCCGGCACCGCAGACACCGCGGCGAGCCTAGGTCGGCCTCGCGCCCGATCGGCCTCGCGCCCGATCCGCCTCGCGCGGGCTACGCCAGGAAGAGCCGTTCAGGGTCGTGGCGCCGCAGGGCGATCACCTCGTCCATGCCCACGGGGGCCAGCGCCTCGACCTCCCGGGCCACGGGGACCGGCCACCCGCAGGCGGCGACCATCGACCGCACGCGCTCGTCCACCGGGCCCTCGCCCGCGGCGACGGCAGCCACCCGGAGCTCGCCGTCGAGCCGGCGGAGCACGCCGAGGTCCGTGACCACGCTCTCCACCGCCCGGCCGGGGCTGGTGACGTACCCCACCGCGGCCACCAGCCGCTCGGGGCGCGCCAGCGCCACCACCACACAGGCCGCGGCCCGGCTGGCCACGTCGTTGGCACCCCCGGAGCCGACCAGGAACGGGCCGCCGGGGACGAGGGTCGAATTGAGGTTCCCGTGGCGGTCGACCTGGGCCGCGCCGAGGCAGGCCACGGTGCGCGTGCCCGGTCCGCCGACCACCATGCCGAGGACCGCCGACGCGTCCGCGAGCACCGGCGTGCCCGGGAAGACGCGGTGGTTGAAGATGTAGGGGTCGGCCGGCGTCGGGCGGTATCCGAGCATGCCGAGCTCGGCGGTCAGCTCCACGGCGTGCCCGGCGGCACGCGCCCGGTCGACCCCGACCCAGGCGGCCAGGTTCGCCACCCCCGCGCCGGCGAGCACCGCCTGCGCGTCGTGCGACGCCACCACCGCGGCCACCTCCCGCGCCCCGTGCGCCGCCGCCCGCTCCCACGCGCTGGGCGGCGAGCGGTCGTCGACCGGGTGGGCGGCCGCGTCGGCGCGCCAGGACTCGGGGTCGCTGCGCCCGGCCAGCCATTCGAGGTGATCCTTCCCGACGCGCTCGAGGTAGGCCTCGTGGGTGGCGGGCTCGAGCACCCAGTGCCGGGCCCAGGCGTCGAAGTCGCCGCGTGACGCGTCGCGCGCCCCGGCCCAGAAGCCGATGTCCTCGCCGTAGGAACGCACCGGCAGCCCCGGCGCGTAGAGGCCGCCCGGGTGGGCGCCGAAGGGGGCCTCGACGACGGCGAGCACACGGTGGGCGGGGATGCGCACCCGATGCCCGAGCCCGTCGAGGTCGTCGACCACGCGCTCGACCGTGGCGAGCACGCCGCGAGTGGCGGCCCACGCGCCCCACACGCCCTCGAGCAGGGGCTCGGACAGCGCGACGTTGCCGGCGCGGTCGGCCAGGGCGCCGTGGACGATGGCCACGTCGGGAACGAGGGGTGCGAGCAGGCCGACGGGGCCGAAGGGCGTGTCGGCCAGCGCGAAGGCGTCGTTGCCGGCCATCGACGAGCCCTGCAGCGACCCCGTGACCACCGCGGGCAGGCCGCGTGCCGCGGCCTCGAGGCGCTGCTGGAAGGTCAGGATCGACCAGTGCTCCACCGTGACCGCGCCCGACGTGTACGCGCGCTGGAAGATCGGGTTCGGCGTGTAGGTGGGGAACGGGTCACCCGAGTAGGAGGTGACGACGTGGCGCACCATGCCGCCGTGCACGAAGAGCGCGCCCAGCGAGCCCAGGCTGACCATGACCAGGGTGAAGCCCGCGTCGGTGCCCCAGTGCTGGCGCGCCACCTCCCGGGCCGCCGCGCTCCAGCGGGAGTGGCCGCAGACGATCTGCAGGGTGTCGCCGCGGTGGACGTGGCGCTCGACGGCCTCGGCCAAGCCCAGCTGCGGTGCCACCCGGCGCCCTATCGCCCCGTCCAGCGCGGCTCGCGCTTCTCGGCGAAGGCGGCAGGGCCTTCCTTGGCGTCCTCGCTGGAGAAGACCTCGGTGGCGATGGCCGACTCGATCTTGTACGCCTCGCGCATATCGGTGGCCAGGCCCCGCAGCACGCTCTCCTTGGTCTTGCGCACGGCCAAGGGCCCGTTGACGGTGATCCGGCGGGCGTACTCCAGGGCCTTGTCGCGCAGCTGGTCCGCGGGCACGACCGCGTTGAGCAGGCCCATGGCCAGCGCCTGCTCGGCGGGGACGCGATCCGCGCACAGCAGGAACTCCATGGCCGCGGGGAACGGGACCTGGCGGGGAAGGCGCACCGTCGTCCCGCCGCCGGCGAACAGGCCGCGCTTGGGCTCCATCACGCCGAAGTAGGCCTCGGGCACGGCCACCCGGATGTCGCAGCCGCCGAGCATCTCCATGCCGCCGGCCACGCAGGCGCCGTTGACGGCGGCGATGATCGGCTTGTAGATCTTCACGCCCCGCAGCACCGCCTTGACCCCGTCGTCGATGCGGTAGCCGTCGAGCTCCTCCACCTGCTTGGAGGCGATCTCCTTCTGCAGCCGGGTGATCTCGGGGATGTAGGTCTTGAGGTCCGCGCCGGTGCAGAACGCGTTGGCGACGCCGGTGACGATCGCCACCCAGGCGCCGTCGTCCTCGTCGAAGCGGTCCCAGGCGCGCCGCAGCTGCGCGAAGTGGTCCATGTCCAAACTGTTCATGGCATGGGCGCGGTCGATGGTGATCCACACCACGTGGTCGTCACCCGGCTCGTAGTGCACCGGCACGGTTGCCTCGCTCTCCTCGTCTCGTGGTTCTCTTGCCGCTCGTCCTGCGGAGGGTCGACCGCTCAGCGCGGCTCGCGGGGCAGCCCGAGGATGCGCTCGCCGATGATGTTGCGCTGGACTTCCGACGTCCCCCCGGCGATGCTCGCCGCCTTCGACCACAGCCACTGGCGCTGCCACGGGCCCCACAGCGGTGCCTCGGCACCCAGCACGGCCAACGCGCTGGCGGAGAGGTGCTGGGTCATGTCCGACCAGGTGAGCTTGACCCAGCTCGACTCCGGCCCGGGCACCTCGCCGCGCGCCAGCTTGGTCAGGGTCCGCCAGTTGTGCGTGCGCAGGACCACCAGCGACACATAGGCGTCGACGAGCGCATCGGCGACCGCCGGGTCGTCGAGTGCCTCGCGCCGGGCCGCCTCGGCGAACAGCCGGGCCAGGTGCCCCTCGTGGACGACCTCCTCCTTGAAGGGGAAGTTCGTGCCCCGCTCGTGCGCCAGCGTCGTCGAGGCAACCTTCCAGCCCTGGCCGGCCGGTCCCACGAGCTGGTCGCCGGGCACGAACACCTCGTCGAGGAAGACCTCGTTGAACTCGGCGTCGCCGGTGATCTGCACCAGGGGCCGGACGTCCACGCCCGGCGCCGTCATGTCCACCACGAACAGCGAGAGCCCTCGTGGCCCGCGTGTCCCCTCCTCGCTGCGCGCCAGGCACATCCCCCAGCGGGCGAATTGTGCATAGGAGGTCCACACCTTCTGGCCCGAGAGCACCCACCCGTCGTCGGCGGGCACGGCGCGGGTGGAGAGGCCGGCAAGGTCCGACCCCGCGCCCGGTTCGCTGAAGAGCTGGCACCAGATCTCCGACGCCGTGGTGATGGCGGGGAGCCACCGGCGGCACTGCACCGAGGTCCCGTGGGCCAGCAAGGTCGGCCCCGCCAGGTTGATGCCGACGCGGTTGACCAGCTGGGCGGCGCCGCTGCGGGCGTACTCGGCGTTGAAGATGGCCACCTCGACGGGGCTCGCCCCCCGCCCGCCGAACTCGGCGGGCCAGTCGATCCCCACCCAGCCCGCCGCGGCCAGCTTGGCCTGCCAGGCCCGGCCCCAGGCCACCAGCTCGGCCAGGTCCTCGGTGTCCGGCGGGTCCTCGACGTTGGCGGCCAGCCACGCCCGGGCCTCCTGCGCGACACGCGCTTCGTCGACGGAGAGCGAGAGGTCCATGCGCCGGTCCTAGAGGTCCCAGGCCGCCAGGCGGCCCGACGCCCGGAAGGCCCCCGCCAGTGCGGCGTCGGCCGCGGCGTCGAAGGGCCTGTACTCGGCGTCGCCGCGCCCGCGCACCCACACCTCGTCGTCCCCCGTGCGGTCCGCACGGAACTTCTCGTGGACCAGCGTCCGCACGAGGATCTTGTTGGTGGCCGTCACCGGCAGGGCGCGGCACAACCGCACGTAGCGGGGCCGCCACTTCGGCCCCAGGTCCGGCTGGTCGTCCAGCCAGGCGGCGAAGGCGGCGGGGTCGAAGCGGGCCCCGTCGCGCAGCACCAGCGCGGCCATCACCTGGTCGCCGGCGTCCACGTCGGGGACGCCGTAGACGGCCACGAACATCACATCGGGATGGCGGGCCAGGATCACCTCGATCGGCCCCGCCGGGAAGTTCTCGCCGTCGACGCGCAGCCAGTCCGACGTGCGGCCCGCGAAGTAGACCCAGCCGTCGTCGTCGACGTAGCCGAGGTCGCCGCTCCAGTACCAGCCGTTGCGCGTGGCGCGGGCCATGGCCTCGTCGTTGCGGTAGTAGCCCTCGAAGGGCCCCACCCCCTCCTTGTTGACCAGCTCCCCCACGCACTCGTCCGCGTTGGCGAGGCGCCCCTCGGCGTCGAAGCGGGCCCGAGGCACGTCCGCGCCGTCGGGGTCGACGACGGCGACGCCGGGCTTGAGCCGTCCGATCGACCCGCGCGGGGGGTCGCCCGTCCGGTCCAGCGCGATGGCACCCTCGGTCGACCCGAAGACGTCGATGATGGCCACGCCGAATCGGGCCGCCACGGCCTCCACCACGTGTGGGGACCCCTCGTTCCCGTACGCGATGACCAGGGGGTTCCGGGCGTCGTCGGGCCGCTCGGGGGTGGCCAGCAGGTAGGCCAGGGGCTTGCCGGTGTAGTTGAACCAGGTGGCGCCGTAGTGGCGGACGTCGTCGAGGAAGCGCGACGCGCTGAAGCGGCGCGCCAGCCCCACCGACGCGCCGGTCACGAACGCCGGCGCCAGGCCGACCATCAGCGAGTTCGAGTGGAACAGCGGCATGGCCAGGTAGCCGATGTCGTCGGCGCCCACGCCCAGAAGGATGGCCAGGCGCGCCCCCGTGGTGAGCAGCCGGCGCTGGGTGCAGCGCACGGCCTTCGGGGCGGCGGAGGTTCCGGAGGTGAAGATCAGCGCCCACAGCGTGTCGACGTCGGGCTCGGGTGCGCCCGGGGAGAGGTACCGGTCGCCTCGGCCGTCGTCGGGCGATCCCAGGGCGTCCTCGAGGTCGTCGCCCAGCGAGGTGGGCGGATCGTGCTCGTCGGCGAAGCGCCGGGTGACGAGCACACCCCCGGGGAGGAGGTCCCCGAGGGAGATCGACGCCAGGAGCGCCACATGGCGGGGCTCGGTGACGAGCATCTGGACGTCGGTGTGGGCGATGTCGCGGGCCAGGTGCTCTCCCCGGCGCGTGTGGTTGAGGCCCACCAGGGTGGCGCCGACGAGGGCGGCACCGTAGAGGGCGAAGACGTAGTCGGGGGTGTTGTCGAGGAGCACGGCCACGTGCGGCGGCCGGGACGGGTCAAGGCGCCGCTCGAAGAGGGCGGCGAACCGGGCCGCTTCCCGCAGGACGTCGCCGTGGCTCCAGACGGTGTCGCCGAAGCGCAACGCCGGGCGCGGCGCGGTCGTCGGGTCGAGGCCGTTGCGGCGCAGGAGCGCGGCGGCGTTGGGCGCAGGCAGCGGGGCCTCCCCCGGTGCCGGGGCCGCGGCCACCCGCGCCTCGACGTCGGGCGGCGCCACGACATGGGTCCGCGCGCCGCCCCCCGACGATGCGCGTTCTGTGACCACGGCGTCAGGTTAGCCATCGCACCCGGCGGTAGCGTTTGGCGCCATGACCCCGGGCGACAGCGGAACGCGCCTAGCCCCGACCTATGCCCATGCCCGGGCTCGCCGGTACAGACGGCCCGGCGGGCCGTGGGACCGCGGCGCCCTCGACCACGGCTTCGCCCTCGGCGCTGTGTCGGTCGTCGACCGCCACGGTCGACTCGACGCGGCCGCGTTGGGGTCGCTCGTCGACGGCCTGGCCGGGCGCCTGCGAGCTGCCGGGGTGCGGCGCGGGCAGGCCGTGTGCTGGCAGCTGCCCAACGGCGCCGCCGCGCTGGCCCTCTATCGCGCCTGCTGGCGCCTCGGCGCGGTGGCCGCGCCGCTGCACCATCGGATGGGACCCTCGGAGGTGGCGGCGGCCGTCGGCCAGGTCACGCCCGCACTGGTGATCGCCGGTCCCGACGCGCCGGCCGCGGAGGTCCCCGGCAGCCGGGTGCTTCGCGGCGGGGGCGAGGCGCTGCTCGAGCTGTTCGCGCCGGCCGAGCCGGTGCCGGCATCCGGCTGCCCGGCGCGCGGCAGCGACCTGGCCGTTGCGCTGTTCACCTCGGGGTCCACCGGCGTGCCCAAGGCGGCCCTGCACACCCACCGGGGACTCGGCTACAAGGCCGCGCTGATGGCGTGCGTCCACGGCCTCGGCCCGGCCGATGCGGTCCTCATGCCCGCGCCGCTGGCCCATGTCTCGGGGCTGCTCAACGGCGTGCTCATCCCGGCGACGGTGGGGATCCCCACCGTGCTGATGCACGCCTGGGACCCCGACGAGGGCCTGGCCGCCATCGAGGCCGAGCGCGTGTCGTACATGGGCGCGCCCCCTGTCTTCTTCTCCCAGATGGCGGCGAGCAGCTCGTTCCGGCCCGAGCGCGTGGCCAGCCTCCGGCTGGTCTCGACCGGGGGCGCGTCCGTGAGCCCGGCCTTCGTCGACGCCACGGCCGAGGCCTTCGGCTGCCGTGTGAAGCGCACCTACGGGTCGACCGAGGCCCCCACGGTCACGACCTCGGGACCCGACGACCCCGTCGCCAGGGCCCGCGCCACCGACGGCCGCTGCGTGGGGGAGGCCGAGCTGTGCGTACACGATCCCGACACCGGTGCCCGCCTGGGGCCCGGCGCGGTGGGCGAGCTGTGGGTCCGAGGCCCCGAGCTCTTCGTCGGCTACACCGACCCGACCGCCACCGAGCGCGTGGTGGCCCGGCCGGGGACCTGGTTCCGCACGGGCGACCTCGGCTCGCTCGACGACGAGGGGTGGCTGGTGGTCACCGGCCGGCTGTCGGACATCATCATCCGCGCCGGGGAGAACATCTCGGCGTCGGAGGTGGAGGCGGTCCTCGAGGCCCACCCCGCCGTGCGCCACGCGGTGGCCGTGGGCGTCCCCGACGAGGCGGTCGGCGAGCGGGTGGCCGCGTTCGTCGAGGCGACCGGCCCCTTCGACCTGGTCGCCTGCCGGGCGTGGTTCGCCGAGCGCGGCGTGACCCGATTCAAGACGCCGGAGATCGTGGTCCGGCTCGACACGCTGCCGGTGCTGGCCGCGGGCAAACCCGATCGCGCCGCCTTGCGCGCCGAGGCGGCTCGCCGGGCCAGCGTCGGGGCCGGCGCCGGCTGAGCCGGGCGCACCCACCCGGGCGCACCCACCCGGGCGCACCGACCCCGTGCCAGGCGTCACGCGTCGGTCGCCAGCACGGCCCGGACCAGCTCGACGGTGTCGGCCGAGGCACTGGCGACGGACCCGCTGTCGAAGGGCGGTTGCGGGTCGTACTCGATCCCGAGCTGGATGGCCTTGGCCACGTCGTCGCCCGCCACCATCGCCACCAGCGTGAGCGCCATGTCGATGCCCGACGAGACCCCGGCGGCGGTGACGATCCTCCCCTGGACGACGACGCGCCGGGCGGTGTAGCGGGCGCCGAAGGACTCCAGCTGTTGCACCCGGGACCAGTGGGTCGTCGCCTCGAGACCGTCGAGGAGGCCGGCTGCCCCGAGGACCTCCGATCCCGTGCACACCGACGTGGTCCACGTGGTGGCGGGATGGACCGAGCGCACCCACTCGACGACGGGGTCGCCGGGCGTGGCGATCTCGTGCGTGCCCGGTCCGCCGGGGACCACGGCGATGTCCGGCGCCTCCAGCTCCGCCAGGGCGGCGTCGGCCACGACGCGGAGCCCGGCATCGGTGCGCACGGGCCCTGGCGCCGCCGCGGCGAACACGACCTGCGCGCCCGGCAGGCGCGACAGCACCTCGTAGGGCCCCACGGCGTCCAGGGCGGTGAAACGGCCGAAGAGGGGGAAGACGATGCGCATGGTGCTCCTCTCGGGGCGTGGTTCCGGATCCGGCGGTCTCAGGCGCTGGCCTGCGCGCTGAAGTGGGCGCGGTACTGGCCCGGGGTGACACCCAAGGCGCGCTTGACACTGCGGTGGAGGGTCTCGACGGTCCCGAAGCCGCACGCGGCGGCGACGGCGGGCAGGGACCGGTCCGTCGTCTCGAGCAGGCGCCGCGCCGCCTCCAACCGCACGCCCTCGACGTAGGCGGCGGGCGGCACGCCCAGCTCGGCGCGAAAGGTCCGGGCGAAGTGGCGCGGGCTCATGGCGCAGCGCGTCGCCAGCGCGGGGACGCGCAGGTCCTCGGCGAGGTGGTCGGGGATCCATGCCTCGAGGTCCCGCAGCGTGCTGCGGCCGGGCCGCTGCGCGGCGAGCTGCGTGCTGAACTGCGCCTGGCCGCCTGGTCGCTGGACGAAGAGCACCAACCACCGCGCCACCTCGCGCGCCAGCGCGGGCCCGCGGTCGTCCTCGACGAGGCGCAGCGCCAGGTCCATGCCCGCCGTCACCCCCGCCGAGGTCCACACGTCGCCGTCGCGCACGAAGATGGGGTCGGGGTCGACGGTCACGGCCGGGAAGGCGGCCGCCAGCGTGTCGCACTGGGACCAGTGGGTCGTGGCCCGGCGGCCGTCGAGCAGGCCCGCCCGGGCCAGGAGGAACGCCCCCGTGCACACCGAGGTCGTCCGTCGGCTGCGGGCCGCCGCGGTGCGGATCCATCCGACCAGCCGCTCGTCCGACAGCGCCTGGCGGGTGCCCTCGCCCCCCACCACCACGAGGGTGTCGATGGGACCGCGTCCGGCCTCGAGCCCGCCGTCGGCGGACAGCACGATGCCCGACGACGCCCGGAGGCCCGCCCCGTCGGGGGAGAGCACCTGGACGCGGTAGCGGTCCCCGGCGGGGAGCAAGCGGTTGGCGACGGCGAAGACCTCGGCCGGGCCGGTCAGGTCGAGGATCTGGAAGTCCTCGAACGCCACCATCACCACCCGCCGCCGGCCCGCCGTGCGCCTGCCCATGGATGGATCATGCGGGGTGGCCACCCTGTCCGCAATGACAGGAACATGACGATTCCTGCCATCATCCGGCGACCCTCAGAGCACGGGCTCGCCCTTCTCCGCCTTGGGGCGCAGGATGGCGGCGAGGCGCTCGCGGTGGAAAGTGGCGTCGCCGAAGCGGACGCGGTCGAGCTGGGCGCGCTTGAGGTACAGGTGCAGGTCGTGCTCCCAGGTGAAGCCGATCCCGCCGTGGACCTGGAGGCCGCTGCCCATGACCCGGGCCGAGGCGTCGGAGCACCAGATCTTGGCCGCCGACGCGGCGGCGCGGGCCTCGGCGTCGTCCGCGCCCACCGCCCATGCGGCGTAATACGTCGTCGACCGCATGCCCTCCACGTCGACCAGCATGTCGGCGCACCGGTGCTTGACCGCCTGGAAGCTGCCGATGGGGCGGTCGAACTGCACCCGGTCCTTGGCGTACTCGACGGTCATGTCCAGCACGCGTGCCGCCGCCCCCAGCATCTCGGCGCACACGAGGGTCGCACCCCGGTCGACGAGTGCCTCGACCGACTCGCCGCCCCCGAGCCGCAGCGCGGGCGCGTCGGCGAAGGTCGTCCACGACATGGCGCGCGTGCGGTCCATCGCCGGCTCGCCCGGGGCCCGCGACGCCGCCTCGGTCGCCGTGGCGAAGAGCGCAGGGCCCTCCGCGTCGCGCCCGAGCACGACGAGCACGTCCGCGACCGGGCCGTCGACCACCGGGTCCGGCCGGCCGGTGAGCTGCCAGGGCGCGCCCGACGCACGGCCGCCGGCGCCGGCGGTCACGGCGTCGGCCCGGCGCGACCAGGCGATCGCCCCCACGGCCTCGCCCTCGGCCAGGGCGCGCCGCATGGCGCCCACCGTCGACTCGCCGAGCATGTCGTCCTCGGCGATCGCGCCGCGGCCGAGCGCG
>Ga0187778_10002581_pt1 | contig 12334 bp, 7 predicted proteins | sample 1015_Q2_SP5_20_M_FD_132418 | JGI IMG/M metagenome (GOLD analysis project Ga0187778, IMG submission 132418) | Tropical peat soil microbial communities from peatlands in Department of Meta, Colombia - 1015_Q2_SP5_20_MG | ecosystem: Environmental > Terrestrial > Soil > Wetlands > Peat | place... | reverse complement strand
GTGGCGATCGGGACCAACCCGGGCGGCGGGACCCTGAGCGGCACCACGCCGGTGAACGCGTCGAGCGGCGTGGCGACGTTCTCGAACCTGAGCATCAACAAGGCCGGGAACGGCTACACGCTCACCGCGGCGTCCAGCGGGCTGACGGGCGCGACCAGCACGACCTTCAACGTGACGCCGGGCCCCGCGAGCAAGCTGGCGTTCACGGCGCAGCCGACCAACGTGACCGCGGCGACGTCGATCAGCCCGGCGGTCCAGGTGACCGTGCAGGACGCCCAGGGGAACACCGTCACCACGGCGACGAACAGCATCGCGATGGCGATCGGGACCAACCCGGGCGGCGGGACCCTGAGCGGCACCACGCCGGTGAACGCGTCGAGCGGCGTGGCGACGTTCTCGAACTTGAGCATCAACAAGGCGAGAACGGGCTACACGCTGGCGGCGTCGGCCTCGGGGCTCACGGGCGCGACCAGCTCGACCTTCAACGTGTCGGCGGGCCCGGCGAGCCAGATCGCGGTGAACGGGGGGAACAATCAGAGCGCCACGGTGAATACCGCGGTCGGGACGGCACCGAGCGTCCTGGTGACCGATGCGCAGGGCAACCCGGTGGCGGGCGTCGGCGTGACGTTCGCGGTGGCGACCGGCGGCGGGACGGTGAACCCGACCACGGCGGTGACGACCAGCGCGAGCGGCATCGCCCAGGTGACGAGCTGGACGCTGGGAACGGCGGCCGGGAGCAACACCCTGACGGCGACGTCGGGCAGCCTCTCGGGCTCGCCGGTGACCTTCACGGCGACCGGCACGGCCGGGGCGGCGACCCAGATCGCGATGAACGCCGGCGACGGCCAGACCGCCACGGCCGGCACGGCCGTCGCCACGCCGCCTTCGGTGATCGTGAAGGACCAGTTCAACAACCCGGTGAGCGGGGTGAGCGTGACGTTCGCGGTGACCCTGGGCGGTGGGAGCGTGGTGCCGGCCACGGCCATCTCGACCGACGCTGGCGGCATCGCCCAGGTGACGAGCTGGACGCTCGGGGCCGCGCCGGGCACCAACACGCTGACGGCGACCTCGGGCAGCCTCGCCGGCTCGCCGGTGACGTTCACCGCGACCGGCCAGTGACCACCCGTGCGCGGCGCGCCCTGACGTGATCTGCCCCAACTGCGGCTCCGCCGAGATCTCGCCGCTCACCAACAAGTGCGAGCTGTGCGGCTTCGTGCCTCCGGGCGTCGTCGCCGTCGAGGCGCCGAAGAGCGAGGCCATCGACGACCTCGCGCGCCAGGAGCTCGCCGAGGACTTCCGGCTCGACACCTTCCTCGGCCGCGGCGCCGAGACCGTCGTGTACGTCGCGCGCGCCCAGCACTCCAACCGCCCCATCGTCATCAAGGTGCTGCCGCGCCCGGCGGACCGGGCGGACCTCGACGAGCGGTTCCGCCGCGCCATCGAGTCGGTGGCCGCGCTCGAGCACCCGCACATCGTGCCGGTGTTCGACAGCGGCTGGACGGAGCACCTCTACTGGTACTCGATGGAGCACATCACCGGCCGCTCGCTGCGCAACTTCCTGCTGCAGCGCGGCGCGATGGACCTCAAGGCGTGCCTGCGGGTCATCTCGCAGATCGCCAGCGGCCTCGACTACGCGCACCGCCGGGGCATCGTCCACGGCGCGCTGAAGCCGGAGAACATCCTGGTCGACGCCGACGGCTGGGTCCACCTGTGCGACCTGCTGGTGGGACGCACGCTCGAGCCGCCCACGCCGCCGGTCCGTCCGCCGGAGGTCCTGGTGGCCGAGGGGGAGCCGGTGCCGCCGCCGCCGGTCGCGCGGCCGCCGTACGCGGCGCCCGAGGACCTGTGGACGGCGTCCGCGGACCAGTACGCGCTCGCGGTCGTGGTGATCGAGTGCCTGACGGGCAGCCCGCTCGCCGAGCCGGTCGACAGCCTCACGGAGGCGAAGCTCCGCGCGTCCCTCCCGGACGTGCCGAAGCACGTGCTCCAGGCCGTCCAGCGCGCGCTGAGCGCCAAGCCCATGGACCGGTTCGTCGGGGTCCTCGACTTCCTGGCCGCCCTCCAGGGCCACCACACGGCGGCGGTGCCGGAGGTGCGTCCGTCGTCGCGCGGCTCCACCGTGGTGCTGCGCCAGACCGACTGGGAGCCGCCGGGCGGGCGGCTCAACCGGCGCCTGGTGATGGGCGGCGTCGCGCTCCTGGTCCTCGGCCTGCTGTTCGTCTGGCAACGGCCCCGGATCATCCGGATGTTCCGGCCGGGCAGCGCGCGCCCGGAGCTGGTCACGCTCCAGCCGCTGCCGTCGGCGACGACGCCCCGGACCCCGCCGCCGCAGCCCAAGCCCAACCTGCCGGCCAAGCCGGCGCTGCCCGGGCTCGACGAGCCGGGGCGGCTGTTCGTCAACGCCTCGCCGTGGGGTCAGCTGTATGTCGACGGCCAGCTGGTCGGGAACACGCCCCGGGCCAACATCATGCTGCTCTCGGGCCCGCACGTGATCCGGGTGCTGCGCGAGGGCTACCAGACCTACGAGAAGATGATCTCGGTCCAGCCGGGTCAGCTGGTCAGGCTCACGGACATCGTGCTGGTGCCGCGCCAGTGAGGCCGGCCCGTCTCGCCGCGGCCGCCGCCGTGCTCGCGCTCGCGCTGGCGGGCGCCGCGCGCGCCCAGAACCCGGCCGCGCAGGTCACGCACGGCATCACCGCCTACCAGAACCTCGACTACGACAGCGCCGCCGTGCTGCTGCGGGCCGCCCTGGCGGTGCCGGGCCCCACGGCGCTGACCGACAGCGATCGCGTGCGCGCCCTCGTCTACCTCGGCGCGACCGAGCTGTACCGCGACCGGCGCGACACCGCGGCGGCGCTGTTCGGCCGGCTGCTGCGCATCGATCCGCGCTACCACATCGACCAGCTGGTCTTTCCTCCCGAGGTCTCGGGCCTGTTCCAGCAGGTCCGGCTGATCACCCGGGCGGTCGCCGTCGTCGTCCCGGCCGATACGGAGATCGGCGGCGGCCGCGACGTGCTCAGCATCCGGATGTACGCCGCCACCTTCCACCCCATCGACGTCGCGGTGCTGCGGCCGGGCGGCGCGCGGGTGCGCTCGGTGTACGAGGGCAACGTCGGGGACAGTCTCCAGGTCACGTGGGACGGCCGGGCCACCGACGGGTCGCCGGTGGACAGCGGCCGCTACCTGCTGCAGGCGGATTCGCGCGGCGCCGACGGACACGTGGTCCGCTCGGTCGCGATCCCGCTCACCATCTCGCGGGTGAAGCGGGACACGCTGCCGCTGCCCGCGCCCCCGGCGGCGTCGCTGTTCAAGCCGGAGCACCGTCCGGGCGGCAACGGCGTGCGGGGCGCCGTCGCCGGCGCGGCGGGGGTCATCGCCGTGCTGGCGCTGCCGTCCCTCGTCGCCGGCGGCTTCCACCCGTCGACCGACCGGCTGCTCGTGGCGGCCGGCTTCGGCGTCGCCGGCGTGCTCGGCTTCCATGCCCAGCGCGGGCCGCAGCCGATCTTCGAGAACATCGCGGCGAACCGCACGCTCCGCCTGACCTGGCAGCATCAGGTGGACTCGGTGCACGCCCAGAACGTCGCCCGCCGCTCGGAGGTGCGCCTCAAGGTCCACGCCGGCCCGCTCCAGATCCTGGGGACGCCGTGAGCCGCCGCGCGCTCGGCCTGCTGCTCGCCGCCCTGCTGCGGGCCGGTCCCGCGGCGGCGCAGCTGCCGCAGTTCCTCGGCAGCGTGGACCTGGGCATCGCCCGCCAGCACTTCCAGAGCGCCTACCCGGGCGGCGCCGAGTCGCTGGCCGGCGCGCTGATGTACGGCCAGGTCGGCATCTCGGTGAACCCGGTCGCGGTGGACGTGTCTTACGCGCAGGGCCGCCTGGCGTCCAGCACGGCCAGCGCGGCGGCGCGCAGCGTCGTCGAGGCCAGCGTGATGGTCTCCGGGCGGGTGACCCCATGGCTGCTGCTCAAGGCCGGACCGCACCTCCGGGCCTACTCGGCGCCGGGCAGCACGGAGCGGTGGGCGATGTGGGAGCTGCACGCCCACGCCGACGAGCCGGTGATCACGGGAGTGCTGGCGGCCTACCTCGAGGGCTGGGTCGCCTTCACCTCGAGCGCCAACGTGGACCCCGGCGCCTCGGGCGCGCGAGGCGGCGAGGCCGGCGTGACGATGCGGATCCCCGGCTCGCTGTTCTGGGCGCGACTGGGTTACGCCGTGGACCGCTCCAGCCTCAAGGGCGGCGCGCGCACCGAGGCGCTGCAGTCGGTCCTGGTGTCGATCGGGCTCGGCGGCCGGTAGCCGCGCGGGCCTCCTCTCCGATATCCCCTTGAGGCCCAGCGGGTTGCGGCCCGCCGCGACGCGTGCATTCCCGACTCGAATGACGCGCGATTGACGGCGGCCCGGCTAACTATGGGCCATGAACGACTTCATCGCGCGCGTCGAGCGCGAGCACGGCCCGCCGATCGAGTCCGTCAAGGTCTCCCTGCACGAATCGATTCTCGGCGCCTGGCGCGGCTTCTTCTTCTGCACGGCGCGCGACCAGTACCGCGTGGGAGAGGTGCTGAAGCTCACGCTCGTCGGAGGGCGCGTCCGCACCGCGGTGGTCTACGCCACCGAGCAGGTCGCGGGGAAGGCGATGTGGGTGGTCGACCTCATCGGCGCCGACCCGAGCGCCAAGACGAGGGCCGAGGACGCCGCCAGCCGGCCGAACAACCCGGAAGGGCCCGGCGCCGGGGGCAGCCGCTAGGAGGGAGAGCGCACGGCGCAGAAATAGCCCTGCGCGCGCCGCATTGGGTAGGTCGAGCCCGCGCTGCTCGACCATCCGCCCGCAAAGCCGTCGCGAGTGATCCGCTGCACGTACAAGGTGGTGTGCCCGGCGTCGAACGGCCGCAGGCCCCGCGCGTTCGAGCCCGCGCCGAGGCGCACGACGACCGTCGGCGTGCCGTCGGGCGCGCGCTGCTCGTACACGCCGACCCCCGGAGCCGCGGGGTCGTCCGCCGTCAGATCGCCCATGCGCACCGCGGCCACGCTGTCGAGGGCGACGTCCGTCGTGCCGCGCAGCGGCTGCATCGCGCCATCGGCCGCCAGCAGCGCGCTGTCCTGCGGCTGGAGCGTGAGCACGCCGCTCGCCGACTGACCGGTCCGCGCCCCCCCCGTGGCGACCATCGTGAGCGCGAAGCGGCCGGCCATGTCGCGCGTGTCGGCGCCGGCGTCGAGCCGGCCCTCGACCGGGAGGCAGACGCTGTCGCCCTGGGTGCCGGCCTTGAGGTGGGCGCAGCCCGCGAGCGCGACGACGGCGACGAGCCAGCGACGATCCCCTGACATGCGGCCTCCTCCCGGTTCCGCGCGGTGGGCGCGGGTCCAGAACCCTGCCGCCGCCGGCGGCGCACCGCAAGGGCGCGACGCGAGCCACGGGAACCTGGCCGGGCCGTGTGGGTAGCGGACCTTCCATGTGGCGTCGTTGCCGGAGCGGTGCCGTGGCGCTCCTCGGGCTCTCGCTCGCTGGCGGCGGCGCCGGCGCGCAGGTGCCGGACTCGGGGCGGGCCGCCGCCGAGCCGGGGCGCGCCGCCGCCGCGACGGCCGTCGCGCGCTGCGCCATCGCGCGGCGGAGCGAGCGGCTGCTCTCCGCGGGAGCCTTCCGCTACGCCGCCTCCACCAAGCTGGTCGTCCGCGATGCCGGCGCTCCGGCCGACTCCGGCCGCTCCGTGCTCTTCCTCGGCGAGATCCTGAGCACCGCGTACGCCCGCCATCCCGGCGTCTGGCAGGAGACCGTCGTGGCGCGGAGGCGATGGGGAGGACCGGGGGCGGAAGGGAGCGCCGTCGGCATCGCGGACGTCGCCGACTTCGACCGCGATCGCGTTCCGCTCACCCGCCGCCCGGACTTCGGCCCCGGAGAGCGCGGCGCGTTCGCCCGCGGCGTGTGGCGCCGAGGGTCGCCCGAACCGGGCGACGTGTCGGTCGCGCTGCCGCTCGCGGACGGGGCGACGGACCGGTACGACTTCCGGGTCGTCGACACGCTGGTCGTGGCCGGGCGGCGGGCGCTCCGGCTCGCCGTCGCGCCGAGATCGGGCTCGGTTCCCCTGTTCGAGGGGACCATGGAGGTGGCCGACTCCGGCTGCGACCTCCTGGCCCTGGACCTCGGCCTCGCCGGCGCCGCGCCGTTCCCGTCGGTCACGGGCCTCCGCTACCAGGAGCGCCTGGACGACGTCGGCGGCGGTCGGTGGCTGCCGGTGGAGATCCGGCTGAGCGGCGAGGCGCGGCCGCGGATCACGGGTCCCAGGCTGCCGGAGGAGGTCGCCGGCATCCCCGTGCCGAGGCTCCCCGGGCACGTGCGGTTCGAGGAGGTCACCCGGTTCGACGACTTCCGGTTCGAGGGGATCGAGCCTCCCGAGGGCGTCGACCAGCTGCGCATCGTGGTCCGCGACGACGCCGACCGCCGCGACGATTCCATCTGGACGGCCGGCGGCGCGCCGCCCCTCAGCGAGGCCGAGAGCGCGGCGCGGGCGCGCGCCGATTCCCTGGAGCGACGCCCGCCCACCTTCCTGACGCGGGCGGGCCAGGGCATCGGCTTCGTCGCGGGGCTCGCCGCCGACCCCGACTTCTTCCACTACAATCGCGTGGACGGGACGTACCTCGGGGCCGGGCACGACTGGCAGGTCGGAGACGGACTCGTGCTGCGCACCAAGCTCGGCTACGGGCTGGGCAGCGAGACCTGGCAGTACGAGGCGGGCGGCCGCGTGCGGCTCTCCGAGGCGCGCCGGACGTGGCTGGGCTGGTCCTGGCACGACGATACCCGCAGCGCGCCGACGCTCGTCTCCGCCGGCTACAATCCGACCTACCGCGCGCTGTTCGCGCGGCTCGATCCGCTGGACTACTACCGGGAGCGCGGGCTCGGCCTCACGGCGGGCACCGACCTCTTCGACCTCACGCGTCTGGAGATCGCCTATCTCGACGCGCGCCAGTCCAGCCTGCCCCTCGTCGTCTTCGGCGACTCCACGCGCCACCCCATCCGGCCCAACCCGCCGGTCGCGGATGGGCGCCTGCGCTCCGTCTCGGCGACCCTGACCTGGGATTCGCGGCAGCTGCGCCGCGAGCGGGGTACCGACCGCCCGCTCGGCGCGCCGGCCTGGACCCGCGTCACCCTGGGCGCCGAGGTCTCCGCGCACGACCTGCTGGCGAGCGACTTCTCCTACCGGCGCTGGTCGCTGCAGATCGAGCGGCGCCAGCGCACGCTGTGGGGCACGACCACCGTCTCCGGCGCCGCGGGCGTCGCCACCGGCTGGGTGCCGCCGCAGCGCTACTTCACGGTGGACTACGGGATGGAGTTCCTGACCTTCCAGGGCAACGGCTTCAACACGCTGGCGGAGACGAACTACTCCGGCACCCGCGCGGCGATGGTCGTCGTGTCGCACGAGTTCGACCGCCTCGCGCATCTCCCGTTCACGCTGAGCGTGCACGGCGGGGCGTTCTGGACCGGGTTCGTGGACCACCCGCCGTTCCCGGGCGACTCGCTGCTGGCCACGGCGCCGCGCGCCTACACGGAGGGCGGCTTCGGCGTCGGCAACCTCACCCCTTTCCTCTCGCCGTTCGACCTGGCGGTGCACTTCACGTGGCAGCTGTCCTCGTACCCGACCCGGCGGTTCCGATTCGGCTTCAGCGTCGACGGGTTGTGATCCGGGGCCGTCGAGGCCGTGTCGGTTTCGCAACGTCATAAGCACAAAGCACTTACGAGGACGCCGTCCCCTTGCGAGGACGGCGTCGAGTCGTGCGTGCGAGGTGCCCGCGCTACGGCGTCACGCCGAACCTGAAGACGGTGCGGGAGCTGTAGACCTCACCGGGCCTGAGGATGGTCGTGGGAAAGCCGGCCTGGTTCGGCGAGTCGGGGAAGTGCTGGGTCTCGAGGCAGAACCCGTTGCGATGCCGGTACACGTGGCCGCCCTTCCCGGTGATGGTGCCGTCGAGGAAGTTGCCCGAGTAGAACTGGATTCCCGGCTCGGTGGTGTAGACGTCGAGGGTGCGCCCGGTCGCAGGCTCGACGACGCGCGCGGCGTGGACGAGGTCCGGGCCGGTGCGGTTCAGCACGAAGTTGTGGTCGTAGCCTCGACCGCGCTTCAGCTGCTCGTTGTCCTGCGCGATGCGGGCGCCGATGGGGGTCGGGGTGGTGAAGTCGAACGGCGTGCCGGCGACCGGGTCCAGCGCGCCGGTGGGGATGAGCGTCGAGTCCACGGGCGTGTACCGGTCGGCGCTGATCCACATCACGTGGCGCAGCACATCGCCCGATCCGTCGCCCGCGAGGTTGAAGTAGGTGTGCTGGGTCAGGTTGACCGGCGTCGCCTTGTCGGTGGTGGCGTGGTACTCCACCACGAGTTCGTCCCGGTTGGTCAGCGTGTAGGTCACGCGCGCCATGAGCTTGCCGGGGAAGCCCTGGTCGCCGTCGGGGCTCGTGTGCGAGAAGGCGACGCCGGCGCTGCTGTCGGTCCAGAACGGCTCGGCCTCCCAGACCACCTTGTCGAATCCGACCGTGCCGCCGTGCAGCGTGTTGGGCCCGTCGTTGGCCGGCAGGTGGTAGGTCGCGCCGTCGAGCGCGAACTGCGCGCGGCCGATCCGGTTGCCGTAACGGCCGATGATGGCGCCGAAGTACGGCGTGGCCTTGAGGTAGCCGGCGAGGCTGTCGTAGCCGAGGGCGATGTCGCCGAGCTTCCCGGCGCGGTCCGGGGCTTCGATCGAGGTGATGATCCCGCCGTAGGTCATCGCGCGCACCACCAGGCCGTGCGCGTTGGTGAGCGTGAACAGGTCCACCGCCTCTCCGGCCGGCGTGGTGCCGAAGTCCGATCGCGTCACGCGAGCTCCTTGCTGGGTTGAGGCCGCCGTCTCCGGCGGCGCGGCCACGAGCTGCGCGATCTCGCCCGCCGCCTCCGGGGGAAGCTTCACGACGGCGCGGTCGTAGGTCATCAGGCCGTTGACCTCGATCTCCACGTCCGTGGTCTGCGTGTACACGGCCGCCGCCAGGCCGTCCCTCACCAGCGGGCGCAGCCGCGCCAGCAGCGCGCGCCAGGCCGACCACAGCGAGTCGGTCGTGGCGAATCGACGGTAGCCCCACGCGCCCTGCTCGTGCCACAGGTGACCGGCCAGGGGCAGGCCGAGGCCGCCGAACTCGCCCAGCACGGCGGCGCGGCGCGCTTCGAGTGCCGGCATCGCGGGGCCGGGGTAGTCGTGCACGTCCATCACGTCGCCGACCCGGTGGTCGGTCCAGCCGCTGGCGTCGTCCACCAGCCGCGAGGGATCGTGCGCCTTGAGCCAGGACACGTAGCGCCCGGTGTCGTGCTGGCCCCACCCCTCGTTGAACGGCACCCACATCACGATCGACGGATGGTTGCGCAGCGCGTCGACCACGTGCTCGAGCTCCGCGCCGAACCCGGCGCGGCCCGCCTCGGTGGCGTTCTCGCCGCTGGGCATGTCCTGCCACACCAGGATGCCGAGCGAGTCGCAGTCGTAGTACCAGCGCTCGGGCTCCACCTTGACATGCTTGCGGATCAGGTTGAAGCCGAGCCGCTTGAGGGTGACGAGGTCGAAGCGCCGGGCGTCCTCGGTTGGCGCCGTGTAGATGCCGTCCGGCCAGAAGCCCTGGTCGAGCGTGCCGATCTCGAACAGCGGACGGCCGTCGAGGAGGAGCCGGTTCACGCCGGCCGCGTCGGGGCCGACGGCGATCTTCCGCATCCCGAAGTAGCTCCGGACCACGTCGCCGCCCGAGAGCTTCACCCTCAGGCCGTACAGGAACGGATCCGCCGGCGACCACGGCCGCGGGTGCGCGATGGGGATCGCCACCTGGCTGTCGGCCGGGACGTCGGCGAACGCGACGGGCTTCGCGCCGTCCAGCACGGTGACCTGTGCGCGCGTGGCCGCCGCGCCGCCGTCCACGGCGATGCCGACGCGGACCGCCCCGGCGTCCAGGTCGGGCGTCAGCACGAGGCCGGCGACGTGCTCGCGGAGCACGGGCTCGAGCCAGACCGTCTGCCAGATGCCGGTCACCGCCGTGTACCAGATGCTCCGGGGCCGGAGCACCTGCTTGCCGCGCGGCTGATCTCCGCGGTCGGTGGGATCCCACACGCTCACCACGAGGTCCTGGACGCCGCCGGGCTTGAGCGCGCCGGTGACGTCGAAGGTGAAGGGATCGTAGCCGCCGGCGTGCTCGCCGATGCGCTCACCGTTGAGGTACACCACGGCGTCCCAATCCACGGCGCCGAAGTGCAGCAGCAGGCGGCCGCCTCTCGCGAGGTGCGGCGACCGGAACGTGCGGTGGTACCACAGCCGGCTGCTGTCGCTCACCGCCCGGCGCACCCGGCTGAGCTGCGATTCGATGGGGAAGGGCACCAGGATGCGGCCGTCCCAGGCGGCCGGCTGCGGCGCGTCCTTCGCCGTCACCGCGTAGTCCCACAGCCCGTTGAGGTTCTGCCACGCGCCGCGCGCCAGCTGCGGGCGCGGGTACTCGGGCAGCACGTGCTCCGCCGTGACGTCGCGGGCCCAGCGCGTCTGGAGCGCGGGCAGCGTGTCCTGGGCGCGGAGGCCCGCCGGCCGCCAGGCGCCGGCGAGCGCGAGGAACGCGAGCGCGAGCGGTGCCCGCGCGGATCGGAGGCTCATCATGGCAGGGTGTCCCGGACCATCAGCTCGGTGACGCCGGTGAACGCCGGCAGGTCGTGCTCGAACACGACGCGGATCTTCTCGGTCTCGACCGGTGCGATGACGACGGTGTTGAGCGCCCAGGTCTCGGGCCGCGCCGGCGTCTGCGCCAGCACGGTCGCGCCCGCCCAGCCGCCGCCGTCCCAGTACTCGACCGTGTAGCGGCGGGGCGCCTTCACGCCGCCGCTGTCGCCCCAGAGGTACAGGTCGACCGCGCCCACCGTGCGGCGCGCGCCGAAGTCGATCTGGACCCAGTCGCTCCGGTGCGGCGACCCGTAGGCCGTCCAGCGGTTGCGCGAGGCGCGGGTGAACGCGATCCGGCCGTCGTTGACCTCGGCGACGCTGTCGGAGCGCGAGGTGAACGACGCCGACGCCCGCGGGAAGCCGCGGCCGGTGCCGTTGTAGGCGAGGTCGCGCGCCGGCGTGGTGGCGGGCGGAAGCGGGAGCTGGGCGTGGGCCCACGCCTCGATCTCGGTGAGGCCCGTGGCGGCGCCGGGGCGGTGGGTGAACACCACGCGCAGCTTCGACGTGCGGATCGCGGGGAACGCGACGGTGTTGGCGCGGTGGCCCTCGGGCACGGCCGGCGTGCGGACCTGGCCCGCGACCTCGGCCCAGCCGGCGCCGGTCCACCGCTCGACGTCGTAGCGGGCGGGCGCGACGACGCCGCCGCCGTCGTCCACCAGGTAGAGCTTCAGCTGTTCCACCGGGCGCTCGACGCCAAAATCGAGCTCGAGCCAGTCGCTCGCGTGGCCGGAGCCCATCGTGGTCCACCGGTTCGCCGGCGTCGCGTCGTACCAGTAGTTGCCGTCGTTCGCGTAGAACGGCGGCGTGGTGGGCGCGCTGAACGACGCGGTGAGCCGCGGATAGGGGGTGCCGTCGTTGTTCACCGCCAGGTTCACGGCGCGGTCCACCGGTGCGAGCGGCGCGGCCGGCCCGAGCGGGGCGACGAGGCGCGTGAGGCCGGGCGCCCGGGCCGCGCGCCGCCCGTCGACGAACAGCATCAGGCCGCGGCCACGATGGTAGCGGCTGCCGTCCCGGTCCCACACGATCGCCACCCGGTGGCCGTGGTACGCGACGCCGTCGAGGGCGAAGTACGGCCAGTCGTCTGGCGCGAGCGGCCTGGCCTCGAGGGTATCGTCGGCCCGCGGGCGCAGGCCGGCGAGCCCGGTGATCACCAGGTTCACGTACCCCGAGTGGAAATAGTGCTCGCTGTGGTAGAACGAGTTCGCGCCGTCCCACGACCCGTTGTCGGGGTTGGCCGACTCGTCGACGTACGGCCGGCCGCGCCACCGCTGGTCGAGCGTGTAGGTCTCGAGCAGGCGGACGTAGTCGGCCTTCGTCACCACCGACTGCCGGTAGTCGTCGAGCAGGTTGGCCAGCGCGACCAGCGTCTGCGTGGTGGCGTACGGCCACTCGTTCCCGCTCCACCAGCAGCACTCGGGCGAGACGGAGTACAGCGGATCGTGGCGCTCGGCGGTCACCGGTCCGCGGGCCGAGTTGAAGGACGCCGTGTCCATCAGGAACCGCCACGCGCCCTCGTAGCCCGAGTCGGGCAGGTCGAACTGCCACGGCACGAAGCCGATCTCCTCCCGGCCGTGCGGATCGCCCGCCCTCGGCCCCGACTCGTAGACGCGGGTCCGCGCGCGGATCCCGCCCTTCTCGTC
>Ga0187778_10002580_pt1 | contig 12334 bp, 11 predicted proteins | sample 1015_Q2_SP5_20_M_FD_132418 | JGI IMG/M metagenome (GOLD analysis project Ga0187778, IMG submission 132418) | Tropical peat soil microbial communities from peatlands in Department of Meta, Colombia - 1015_Q2_SP5_20_MG | ecosystem: Environmental > Terrestrial > Soil > Wetlands > Peat | place... | reverse complement strand
GCGGAAAAAGTCGCGCAAATCACGCCGGGCAATCTCAAGCAGAGTTTCTTCACCAACTCCGGCACGGAAGCCAACGAAGCCGCCATCCTTCTCGCGCGCATGTCTACGGGAAACTACGATGTCGTCGCGCTGCGCCATGCCTATTCCGGCGGCTCACAGTTGGCCAAAGCCGTTACCGCGCACGCGCCGTATCGCAAAGCTGGCGTCGTTGCTGTCGGCATCTCGCACGCCGTAAACGCCTATTGCTACCGCTGCCCGCTCCATCTGAAATATCCCGACTGCGAAGTCGCCTGCGCCAATGACGTCGAAAATCTCATTCAGACCGCGACGAGCGGCAACATTGCCGCTTTCATCGCCGAACCCATTCAGGGCGTCGGCGGTTTCATCACCCCGCCCAAGGAATATTTCAAAATCGTCTTCAAAATCGTGAAGCAGTACGGCGCTTTATTCATTTCCGACGAAGTGCAAACCGGCTGGGGCCGCACAGGCAAGAAATGGTTCGGCATCGAGCAGTGGGAAGTCGTTCCCGACATGATCACCAGCGCGAAAGGCATGGCCAACGGCGCGCCCATCGGCTTAACGGTGACCACGCCCGAAATCGCCGGTAGCTTTCAGGGTGCGAACATCGCGACTTTTGGAGGCAATCCCGTCACCAGCGTCGCCGCTAAAGCCACCATCGAATTGATTGAAGAAGAAAACCTGTTAGAGAACGCGCATGTGGTTGGTGCGTACTTCCGCGGCAAGCTCGAAGAGTTGTACCAAAAGCATTCGCTCATCGGCGAAGTCCGCGGCATGGGCCTGATGCAAGCGCTCGAATTGGTGAAAGACCGCAAAACCAAAGAGCCTGCTCCCGAAGCCACCACACAAGTGATGGAACGCGCCCGCCAGAACGGCCTCCTCATCGGCAAAGGCGGCCTCTACGGCAACGTCCTGCGCCTCGCGCCCATGCTCAACACTTCCAAATCCGACGTCGATGAAGCCTTCCGCCTCCTCGACAAATCCTTTTCGGAGGTTCGTACCTAGGTCCCATGAATCAAGTGAACCTTCCCTACGCAGTAGGGACGCAATGCTTGGCGTGATTCTCAGGGTCGCGCTCTTCGCTGTGCCACTTGCTTTCCTGGCATGGTCAGTGAGGCGATGGGCGCGTACATCCCCCAGAATCCTTTCTCCGTCGTGGCGGAGCTACACAGCAATCGCAGCAACAGGCCTCGCTGGAGCATCAGTCTTGATCTGGATTTTTATGGGAATTTGGGCCCACGCAATCGGTGGATTCCCCTTTTATGATCCCGTGCTCATGCGTATGTACGCCGGAGGATTTCTGACTGGTTCCGCGGGCATCATCACAGCCCTGCTCGGCAAGGGAAAACTGCGATGGCCGGCGTGTAGTGTTGCGGCCTTGATGACCTTTCTCTGGATGGCTGCCATGGCAGGAGAGTGATGTTCCCAAGATCAGTATTGTTGACGGCAATTTTGCTGTTGGTTTGCTCGTTCGTGTCCGCGGTGCCGCAGAAGTCAGTTTGGAAGTCGGTGGAATTTGCGATTGTCAAATTCAACGATGAAGCGCCGAAATCGTGGAACATGTATCACACCGAAAAGAAGGGACTGCTCTTGCTGCGCCTCTGGAAGCGCTATTTGCTCATCGACGTGAAAGAGCAGGAAGTCTACGAAATCGATCCGCAAACGGTGAAGCCTGCGGGCGACAATGTCGAATGGCCGCTCTCCAACAAACCTGCTGATCCCATCGACACCATCGAATGGAAATCGCGCGATATTGGCTCCATGCACCGCGTAGCATTCCGTCTGGGCAAGAACGGTTCTGTTGTGGATCTGCAAATCCCACTGAAAATGAACGGCGAGCCGATGTACTGAAGACGAGTTTTAAGTATTACATCCGGCCTTGCAGAAAGGAGACTAGAAAGCGCAAGCGCGGCGAAGCGGCCGCGAGCAATGAAAAACGGAAATCGAATCCCAAGACCTCTCGCACATGTTTTGATTTTCGGTTTGGGTGGCTTTACTTACTACTTGGAACTTAAGACTTATGACTTTTTTCACCGGCGGTAAATGCCGTAGTACCAGGGAATCCCCAGCGCTCCCGGTTCAAAGGCGACAACCACGGAATCTCCCGCCTGGAACCGGTTGTAATCGTCGGGATCCACGGCCAGCCGCTCGTATTTGCGCCCTTCGCGCCAGGAGTGCACAAAAAGCCGGCGCGTGCCACGAACGATGCCCGGCATGTTATAGCGGCCGATAATGGTCGCCGGCTGGTAAATGATGTTTTTCGGGGAATCCAGTTTTCCGTTCACCAAAAGCGTGGCGGCCAAAATCCACGGCAGCGGAATGAATCCCGAATAAACCCGCTTGAGCACTTCGAGTTCCTGGTGCGCGCGTGCGCGGCGGTCGAGAATCACCGCCAGCGTCAGCGCCACAAAAAAAATCAAGCCAAAGAACACCAGCATCAGATCCACGTCAAGCGGCGGATAAATCTGGCTGACGTACGGGAACGCCAGCGAGCCCACGAGAAAAATGGCGGTACGCTTCACGAAGCGCCGGCGAAACATCACTTCAGCGGCAGCGGAGGTCAACCCGCAAGCGGGACACTGATCGGCAATTCGTGGTGATCCACAATCGAGGCAGCGAGTCATTCTTTCCCACGTGCCCTTAAACCACAGGGGGCCGCACTAGTATACGGCGGGATCATCCGCTCGGCGGAATGAGAGAAGAAAGCAATTCCTGGTAAAGCTTCTGGCTGTCCGATTCCGATAGCGAGACGGTAACGCCCATGCCGTAGCCCGGTTCGATGCGTTTCACCATGCAATCGAGCCGCAAGGGATACACCAGGTTCATTCGGGCGGAAAAGCCGGCGCCAACCCACAGAGGATCGGGCGCTTCGATAAACATGCCATTGGCGCTGATGTCGCGCGTGCGGCCGCGCAGAACCGCGGAACCCCATTCGATCTCGAGGTCGGCGCGGAACGGGTAACGCGGGGCCCAGCGGCGTTCGAGGTGCCGGGCCGGATGTTCCCCACTTCCCATAGATCGCGTACAACCCCCTGCCAGGGTTTACGTGCCGCGAGGCACAAGCCAACACGTCGCTCCGGTGCTGTAAGAATAGGCTAATCGCAAGCATAGGACATCCGACGCCGGAAAGGGAAGTTTTGTTCCCGGCAATTCCGGGCTGTGTACGTACAAATCGAATTTCGGTATGTGCCCGGCTTCAGGGTGAGGAGGACTTTTTAGAGCCGGGCCCGGAACGAACACGGCGTTGCACTTCGGCTTGAATGTGGCGGCGCAGATTTTCGGGGACGATGCCCGGAGCGGAAAGTTCGCGAAGATCAGAAACTGTAAGTTGCGGAAGAAAGGAAAGAATGGCCGCAAGCGGCGCGGAAGGCTGGCGAAGAAGCGCGATTCGGATGTTGTAAGAGATCGACCATTTGCGATGACGGAGGATGGCGGGCACCACGGAACTTGGGAGTTTCTCGCGTGACAGCACCTTCAAGATTTGCGCCTCGGTCAGGTACGGATTGTCGAGAACGACGGCGAGCACTTGCGGGTGCCCTTCCGCAAGCAGCATGCCGGCGATGCGAGCAGGCCCGCGGCGCGCCAGAGTGATTTTCTGGCCGAGCGGAATTTGCGCGAGCCGCGCAAGCAATTGTTCTTCGCCGTTGCGCTTCAACTCCGCGGGAACGCCGGGGGATAACGTGAGTTGCACCAAATCCATGAGATAGAGATCGCGAATGAGCCGCAAGGTGACAAGGCGCGGACCGCGGGGATGAAAGCACAGAGCGCGTTTCACGCGATAGCTCTTCAGCAAGGATTTGCGCTTGCCCAGCTCTTCCAGGATTTCGCCGGGAAGATCCTTTCGTTCAAGCAACAGGCAAAGATGAGTCTCATCGAGAGCGGGATTGTCGAGCAACACGAGGAGCACTTCGGCTGCAGGATGATGTACGAACGCGGCAAGCTCGTCGCCGCTGGCGGCGTGCGCACGTTCGCGATCCTCGGCGATGGATTCGGCCATAAATCAACTTTCCGGGATTTGCAGCGGACCCGTCAAGGCGTCGCGCGCAAGCAGCGCCGCGGATTCAGCAACGGGGCGCGGGAGCGGCCCGACCCGGGCTTTCGGGGCAATCTCTCGGATCAGCGCATCGAACTTTTGGTTGAGAAACGGGCTGCCGTCAAAAACGCCTCCGGTTTTCGCAAGATAGAAACTTGTGTCCTGAAGTCGCAGTTGCTGAAGGACTTCGCGGACTTGCTCCTGCAAATCCTTCGCAGCGGATGCCAACAAAGCGCGCGCGGCCGGGTCACCGGACTCCGCGGCTTTGGCAACAACAGGAAATACCTTTGGAAAGACGACCGTGGGCTCCCGCCGCACGAAGTCCACAAATTGGCTCCAGTTGCGATCGAAAGCGCAGCAGATTTCCTCAGACAGCGGGAATTCTTCGTTGTTCAGGAATTTTTGGAAGCACAGCGCAACAGTTTTTCTGCCGATGTCGTTGGCGCTTCCGGGATCGCCAATGATGGGGCCAAAGCCACCCGCTCGCGCCAGTTTGCGCGTGGAAGTCCTCCCCAGAACCGCCGAACCAGTCCCTGCAATCACGACGATGCCGGGGATTTCCGCAACCGCGGCAAGAGTCAGAACCAGATCACTGGTGATGACAATGGCTGCATGGGGAAAGCTGTGCTTGAGATTGCATTGAATCGTCGATTGGAGCGCTGGCTCTCCAGCACCCGAAATGCCGGCGAGGACGTATGCCACATCCGCAGGCGACTTCGCGGCTGAATGCAGCGCTTGCAAGCCCGCATCGGCTAGTGCGGCGGCGGAACTCTCGGCGCCGACATTGACAGCGTTGGACGGTCCGGAACGCGCGCGCGCCAAGATGGCACCCGTCTCGTCCATCAAGACGCATTCGGTCTTCGTGCCGCCGCCATCAAATCCCAAGACAGAGCGCATACCAAGAGAATAAAGGAGAACCGGGCAATTCGGGTTGAGACTAAAGGAGAATGTGCGATTTCTTTCAGCGTCGAATTTCGGCTGGATCTAAATCTCTGTGGTAAATCAAACTTTTTTCGCGCATGGTATGCTCTCGGAGCGTTTGGAAGAACCTGTGTTGTGCTCCACAAATAAGGCCCTAAGGCGCAGCATGGTGCGCTTTTCGGACCACCTCAGAAGGCGGTGCCTACACACAGGTGAGACGTCCTCCATGGCACAACCGATGCAAACCCCGAATCTCGAAGCGCAGCGCGAGGCAATGAAGAAGCTGCAATTCTTGGTCGGCAGATGGTCTGGAGAGGCTCGCCTGTACAGAGGACAAACTGAGCCTTACGTATTGGCGCAGACGGAGGAAGCACAATACAAGCTCGGCGGGTTGATTTTGTTGATTGAGGGTATCGGTCAAAGCAAGGCCGATGGGAAACCAGCTCTGCAGGCGCTCGGGATCATCTCCTACGACGACTCAAACTCAACCTACAGAATGCGAGCCTTCAACGATGGTCGGTTTCTCGAAACGGGGGTTCGACTTCTGGAAGATGGCGCAGGTTTGCAGTGGGGCTTCGCGTTAGGGGAGATTCGGACCAGTTCCGTGCTGCGGATCAATGAAAGAGGGGAATGGACGGAACTTACCGAAATCGCCATCGGCACGCAGCCCGCTAGAAAATTTATCGAACTAATGGTGAAACGATTGGAATAGCATTGCGTGGCAGATGACCCAAACCCCAACACGCTCTGGAGCGCTCCAGGAACACAAAGCGGCTCGCTTACTTCCCTCAGCGGCAATCACCTCGATGAGAGAACCATTGTATGCAGCCACAATTTTTCTGAGCGCGTTTCTGTTATTTCAGCTGGAACCACTCATTGCGAAAATGATTCTGCCGTGGTTCGGGGGAGTCGCGGCGGTTTGGACCGTCTGCCTGCTGTTTTTTCAAATCGTCCTTTTGCTCGGCTATCTCTACGCGCATCTGCTTGCGCGGTACCTTGGCGGGCAAAGACAAGGGTGGCTTCACGCGGGGCTTCTAGCGGCCAGCCTGCTGGTGCTGCCCATCCTTCCGAAAAACTCTCTGAAGCCCGTGGGAGCGGAGCATCCCGCGCCGCACATCTTGTGGGTGCTGACGCTGACCGTGGGCCTTCCCTTTTTCTTGCTTTCCGCCACAAGTCCGCTTTTGCAGGCATGGCTGGCGGATTCCGGCAAGGACAGCAGGGTTTACCGCTTCTATGCGCTTTCGAACGCGGGCTCGCTTCTGGGACTGCTGAGTTATCCCGCGCTGATCGAACCGCGACTCTCCACCTTGCGGCAGGCGTGGAGCTGGTCGGTGGGGTACGCCGTGTTCGCCGTCGCGTGCGGAGTCGTTGCATTTTCACAGCGCGGACGCAGCGTCCTCCATCGGCGCGAAGGAAATACTCGGCTATCAAATTGGCAAATGCCGATGCTTTGGATGGGACTTGCTGCTTGCAGCTCGGCTCTGCTTCTGGCGGTCACGAACCACATTACGCAAAACATCGCAGCGGTGCCATTCCTGTGGATCATTCCACTCGGCTTGTACATGCTCAGCTTTATTTTGTGTTTCTCAAGTAGCCGGTGGTATCCGCGAACCTTTTTTTTGCGGTTGCTGGGTGTGGCCCTTGGCGGCATGGCATACGCGCTGTCACCGTCACTCTCTGCGCTGCCGTTCCGGCTGATGATTGCGCTCTTCTGCGCCGGCCTCTTCGTTTGCTGCATGTTTTGTCACGGCGAACTGGCGCGGCTCAAGCCCGATCCCGATCAGCTTACGTCGTTCTATTTTTTCATTTCGCTTGGCAGCGTGATAGGAGCGGCGTTCGTGGCCCTTCTGGCGCCGCGGATTTTTTCGGCATTTTATGAATTGCATGTGGCGCTGGCGGCCTGCACCCTGCTTGTGATTCTTGTGCATCGCCTGGATGACGGCAGCCCGTTCCGTCAGCCAAGCTGGCGGCTCGCCTGGGTGGTTTTGAACGTTTTGGCAGCCACGGTGATGGTGTCCCTCTTCGTGTTTGCGCGCGATGAATCCAAGAGCAGCCGGCTGGAGGCACGGAACTTCTACGGCGTGCTGCGGGAGAGCGACGAAGTGGCGCCGAACGTTGTGCTGCTTCAGGGTGACGCGACCCCGCAACGCAGCGACGACTTGCGATTCCGCAGGCTGACCAATGGAACCATCAGCCACGGACTGCAATTTCTGGGGGCAGCGCGGCGCGATCAGCCTACCTCGTATTACTCAGCAAATTCCGGAGTCGGCGTGGCTCTCACCGCCCTGGGACCGCGCGGCCCGTTGCGCGTGGGAGTCATTGGCCTTGGCGTGGGCACGATTGCAGCCTACGGCCGCGCGGGAGATGCCTACACGTTCTACGAAATCAATCCGCTGGTCGTGCGGATTGCGCAGCGAGACTTTAGCTTTCTTCAGGACTCGAAAGCACACATTGCATTCGAATTGGGCGATGCGCGGTTGACGCTGGAACGCCAGCCGTCACAGCAGTTTGATTTGTTGGCCGTCGATGCGTTCTCCAGCGACGCCATCCCGGTCCATCTCTTGACACTCGAAGCGTTTGAACTTTACTTCCGGCACCTCAAGCCGGATGGCATTCTGGCCGTGCACATTTCCAACAAGTACTTGTATCTCGAACCGGTCGTGGCCGCTGCGGCGCAGAAGCTTGGCAAGGAAGCTGTGCTTATCAGCAATCCGGATGACCAAGCCAATGGAATCTCCCTGGCCAGATGGGTCCTGCTCGCGGACCGCCGCGTTTTCGCGGAAGTTCCGGGCGTCGCGAAAGCGGGCAGGCAGGTCACCGTCAGCGGCCGTGAAAAACTCTGGACCGATTCGTACAGCAGCCTGTTTGCGGTCTTGAAATAGAGGCTTCCACAGCGCGAACGGAACATCCAAACCCTGAGTTTGATAAGATGCTCGCGAAATGGCAGAAGCACAATCCCTAATCGGCCAGGCCGTCGCGCACTATAACGTCATCGAAAAGCTCGGTGGGGGCGGCATGGGCGTCGTCTATAAGGCGGAAGACTCGCGCCTGCACCGCTTTGTCGCATTGAAGTTCCTGCCCGACGAGGTCGCCAAGGATCCGCACGTTTTGGCACGCTTCCAGCGAGAGGCGCAGGCCGCTTCGGCTCTGAATCATCCGAACATCTGCACGATTTACGACATCGGCGAGCACGAGGGGCAGTCCTTCATCGCCATGGAGTATCTGGAAGGCGAGACGCTCAAGCAGGCTACTACGGGCAAAGCACTTCCCCTGGAGAAGGTTCTGGAATTGGGGATCGAAATCGCGGACGCCTTGGAGGCGGCGCATGCGAAAGGCATCGTGCATCGGGACATCAAGCCGGCTAACGTGTTTTTGACCCGGCGCGGTCACGCCAAGGTGCTGGATTTCGGTTTGGCCAAGCTGGCCCCGGCCCGCGAAATCGCCGAAGGAGTAGGCGTTTCCTCGATGGCCACGATCACTTCGGCGGAGCTGCTGACCAGTCCCGGCGCAGCGGTCGGCACGGTGGCTTTCATGTCGCCAGAACAAGTACGCGGCGAAGAACTCGACGCGCGCACGGATCTGTTTTCCTTCGGTCTCGTACTGTACGAGATGGCCACGGGACGCCACGCGTTTCCGGGGCATACGTCCGGAATTATCGCGGAAGCTATCCTCAATCGCGCTCCTGCGCCGCTAACGCGGCTGAATCCCGACCTGCCGCCGCGCTTCGAAGAAATCGTCAACAAGGCTCTCGAAAAAGATCGCCGGTTGCGCTATCAGCATGCCTCCGAAATCCGCACTGACCTCCAGCGCCTCCGGCGCGACAGTACTTCGGCGAGTGTCGCGGCTATGCCTGCAGTTCGAGCGAAAACTCGGATTCGTTGGGTCCGGGCGGCGGCGTCTATCGCGGTTCTTTTGGTAGCCGGAGTCTTGGCATGGTCTTATTGGCCGCGGACTCCTCCGAGGGTTCTTGCCACCACGCAGATATCCCACGACGGCATGACCAAAAGTGGGCTGCTCACGGACGGCTCGCGTGTGTATATGATAGAGACCAACGGCCCGAGCCGTTTTCTCGCGCAAGTGTCTGTCGCTGGCGGAGAAACGTCTCGAATCCCCACGCCCTTTGCCAGCCTTAGCATCGAGGACATCTCTCCCGACCGCTCCCAACTTCTCGTCGAGGTGGGCACAGGCACGGGCGGTTCCGCGGATGTTTGGACGGTTCCTCTTCCTTCCGGAGCTCCGCGACGCATGGCTGACATTTCGGGTTACGCAGCAAAATGGTCGGTCGACGGCAAGACCCTCGTCTTTGTCAAGGAATCGGACGTGTACATTGCCGGTGGTGACGGGACCGGCGCGCGCAAACTGTTCTCAGCCCCCGATGGATTCTCTGATCCTAGTTTTTCACCCAACGGGAGCCGCATTCGATTCACCTCCTCCAAGAACAACACGGGGTCCCTCTGGGAGATCCGGTCGGATGGCACGGGGCTGCGGCCCCTTTTGCCAGGCTGGCACAATCCACCAGTGGAATGCTGCGGAGTTTGGTCACCCGACGGCCGCTTCTATTTCTTTCTGAGCGGCACGCAACTCGGAGGCGACATCTGGGTGTTGCGCGAATCGAGCAACCTGTTTGGCAGGAGCACCACCCAACCCATCCAGCTCACAACGGGGCCCACGCGGTTTGGCGCAATCACGCCAAGCTTGGACGGCAAGAAATTGTTTGCAAAAGGCTTTCAGTCACGTGGTGAACTGGTGCGTTACGATGCCGCGACTCGCGAATTTGTGCCCTTTCTCGGGCGGATTTCTGCCAGCGACGCGAGTTTTTCCAAGGACGGTCAGTGGGTCGCTTACGTCTCTCTCCCTGAGCGCAATCTATGGCGCAGCCGTGCGGACGGCACGGAACGTCTCCAGCTCACATTTCCGCCGACCGTGGCCGGATTGCCGCGCTGGTCGCCTGACGGCACGCAACTCGCCTTTGTGGACATGCAGTTGGGACGACCATGGAAAGTTCTTCTGATTTCTGCGCAAGGCGGAGCGCCCCAAGAGATGCTCGCCGAAAACTCTTACCAGGTCGACGCAGAGTGGTCTCCCGATGGCAAACAGATGGTCTACGGCCGCAGTGTGATGGCAGGCGGGGGGGAGTCAACCATCCAATTGCTGGATCTAAATTCCAAGCAGTCCTCAACAGTCCCGGGTTCCAAGGGCCTGTTCGGGGCGCGTTGGTCTCCGGATGGCCAGCATCTCGTTGCGCTCTCCAGCGATTCCCGCAAGATTGCCCTGTACGATTTCAAGACCGGAAAATGGTCGGACTGGCTCACCGGACCTGGGGCACGTTCCTATCCGAATTGGTCAAAGGACGCAGCCTATTTGTATTTCACGACATACGCCACGGATAGCCCCGGGTCTTATCGAGTCAAGCTCGGCCAGGCTCGCCCCGAATTATTGGTCGACTTGAGGGAGCTGCAACAATTCGCCGGCATGCTGGGCACGTGGAGCGGCACGACTCCCGACGGCTCGCCGCTTTTCGTTCGCGATCTCAGCACGGATGAAGTCTACGCACTCGATCTGGACTTACCTTAAGCCTGAACGAGTGGACAAGGGCTCTAAAGATTCGTGCAAAATACCTGGACTGGGACGGGACGCCGCCCGACGTGCGTAACTTCTGAACCGCAAGCCCAGATGAAAACATGCCGGCCAAACTGCCGGCTGCACATATAATCTCCCGGCGATGCGGATTCATCCCGTTGACTTGACGATTGTCATTATCTACTTACTCGGCGTAACGGCGCTGGGGATGCGCTTTCGCCGCGGTCAGCAACGCGCGGCGGAAACTGGCAGTGAAGCAGCTGGGCGGGAATATTTCCTGGGCGGGCGGACGGCGCCGTGGTGGGCGCTGGCGTTTTCCATTGTCGCAACGGAGACTTCGACTCTCACCATCATCGGCACGCCTGCGATTGCTTACGCCGGAAACGTCACGTTTATCCAATTGGTGTTTGGCTACCTCATCGGCCGCGTGCTGATCGTGCTGCTGCTCCTTCCCGGGTATTTTCGCGGTGAATTTTTCACCGCGTACGCGCTCATCGAAAAACGTTTTGGCGAAAAAATGCGCGCGGTGGCGGCTTCCGTGTTTTTGGTGACGCGCGCCATCGCCGAAGGCGTGCGTGTTTCCGCGATTGCGCTGGTCGTGAGTGTAGTGCTCGGCACTTCCGAGCGGCTCGCCGTCGTCATCGTCATTGCGCTGACGATCTTGTACACGTTCGAAGGCGGGATGAAAGCGGTGATTTGGACGGACGTGGCGCAACTACTTCTGTATCTTGCCGGCAGCACGGTGACGTTTTTAGTGCTGCTGCACCGCATTCCCGGGGGATGGAACGAGGTAACGCAAGTCGCCACAGCCGCAGGCCACAAATTGCAATTCCTCGACTTTTCCTGGAATCTCGCGACGAAATACACTTTCTGGTCCGGTGTCATCGGCGGGACGTTTCTCACCATGGCCACTCACGGAACGGACCAGACGATCGTGCAACGTCTGCTCGCGGCCAAAAGCGAACGCGACAGCAGCCGCGCGCTGCTGACCAGCGGCTTCATCGTGCTGGTCCAGTTCACCGTGTTTCTGCTGATTGGCGTGCTGCTTTTTGTGTTCGCGCAGCACTGGCCGCTGCTGGCTCCGGGCGAAAAAACGGATCGCATTTTGCCGCTTTTTCTCGTGCGCGAAATGCCAGTGGGACTCGCGGGCCTACTGTTGGCGTCGATCATGGCTGTCGCGATGTCCAACGCCAGCGGTTCGCTGAATTCGCTGGCCGCTTCGAGCGTGTTGGATTTTGCCAAACTACGCGGCCGGACCACGGACGCGAGCCAATTCCTGTGCTTGTCGCGCCGGATGACGCTGATCTGGGGGATCGTGCTTATGGGCTTCGGCCTGGTGAAGTGGGGACCGCTGCTCGAAGCGGGACTGACCGTGGCATCGCTTCCGTTCGGCAGCCTGCTCGGCCTGTTTCTGCTGGGCACATTCGACCGCGGCGCAAACGCGCGTGGCGCCCTCGTTGGGATGGCCGCCGGACTGGCCGCCGTGTTGAGCGTTTTCCAGTTCACGAAGGTGGCGTTCACATGGTATTTCCTGATTGGCGCTTGCGTGACGTTTGCGGTGGGGAGTGCCGTGAGCCGCGTCACAAGTGAAAAAGGCAAAGTGGCGACCTAAGGCCGCCGCTTCCGAGGCGAGATGAGCGAGAAAAAACTGGAGTTGGTGCGCGGGCTCGGTCCAGCTGCGGCGATGGCCATGGTCGTCGGCCACATTATCGGTACCGGCGTCTTTCTTGTGCCCAGTTCGATGGCGCGCGCAACCGGTTCGGCGGGCCTTGTCTTTCTGGT
>Ga0187778_10002579_pt1 | contig 12337 bp, 7 predicted proteins | sample 1015_Q2_SP5_20_M_FD_132418 | JGI IMG/M metagenome (GOLD analysis project Ga0187778, IMG submission 132418) | Tropical peat soil microbial communities from peatlands in Department of Meta, Colombia - 1015_Q2_SP5_20_MG | ecosystem: Environmental > Terrestrial > Soil > Wetlands > Peat | place... | reverse complement strand
TAGTCGACACCCATGCGGCGCGCCGCCTCGACCGCCGCGGCGTCCTCCACCTGCTCGGCAATCACCTTGAAGTTGAGCGTGCGCGCGAGCTTGATCATCGCCGTCACCATCGCCTGATTGACGGTATCGCGCGAGAGGTTACGGATGAAGGAGCCGTCGATCTTCAGGTAATCGAGCGGCAGGTTCTTGAGGCTGGAGAACGAGCCGACGCCCGAGCCGAAATCATCGAGCGCGAACTGGCAGCCCATGCCGTGCAGCACACCGACGAAGCGGCGCGCGTGATCGAGGTTGGCGATCACGGCGCTCTCGCTGATCTCGAAGCACACCTGTGTCGGCGTGACGCCGGTGCTGTCGAGACACTCGACCACGAACTCGAGGAATTGCGGGTCGCCGAGCGTCTGGCCGGAGATGTTGATCGCCACACTGCGGTGCGGCGGCACGGAAATCGCGCCGCGACCGAGAGCGGCCAGCGTGGTCTGCACCACCCAGCGGTCCACCGGTGCCATCAACCGGTAGCGCTCGGCGGCACGCATGAACTCCGACGGCAGCAGCTCGTGCCCGGTCTCGTCCGTCAGGCGCACCAGCACTTCCATCGCCGGGCCGCTGTCCTCACCGTGCGCCGCAACGATCACCTGGTGGTAGAGGTGGAAGCGGTTCTCCTTGAGTGCCGCCTGCAGCCGCTGCAGCCACTGGATCTCGCCGGTGTGACGGGCCAGCGCCTCGTCACGCGCCGAGTAGACCGCCACGTGGCCCGAGCCCTGCCTCTTGGCCACGTAGCAGGCGGTGTCGGCGGCCGCGAGCAGCTCCTCGAGCGTGCCGCTCTCGCGGGAGATCTCCACCAGCCCGAGCGACACGCCGATGTTGAAGATCCTGTCCCGCCAGACGAAGCGGTGATCGCCGACCGCCCGGCAGACGTCATCGGCGATCTGCCGGGCCTTCTCCAACGGGCAGCCGACCAGCAGGATGCCGAACTCATCGCCGCCGAGGCGCCCGACGGTGTCGCTGTCGCGTACCGCATTGCGCAGCAGCTTCGCCACCTCGCGCAGCATGCTGTCACCGGCCAGGTGGCCGCTGGTGTCGTTCACCAGCTTGAAACGATCGAGGTCGAGATAGCACAACACGTGCTGGCCGTCGCCACGATGGCCGCTCTCGATGGCCTCCTGCAGCCGCCGCTCGAACTCGCGCCGGTTGACGAGCCCGGTGAGCGCGTCGTGCGTCGCCTGATAGGACATCTGGCGCGCCAGTCCCCGCTGCTCGGTGACGTCATGCAGCACGACCACCGCGCCGAGGAGCTCGCGCGCACTGTCGCGGATCGGCGAGGCCGACAGCTCGATGGAGCGCTCGCTGCCGCTTGCCCGCGATACCAGCAGCGCCCGGCGGCTGAGGTTGACGGCGGCGCCACCGCTCAGCGCCTGGTGCACGGGGTCCGAGAGCAGCCGTCGGTCCGTCTCGTCGACCAGGCTGATGATGTCCTCGAGCAGCTTGCCGGCGGTCGAGGCACTGTCGGCGCCGGTGAGCTGCTCGGCGGCAGGGTTCATGAGCGTGATGCGGCCGTCCTTGTCCGTAGCGACGATCGCCTCGGGAAGCGCGTTGAGCGCGAGCAGTTGCGGCCCCGCTGTCGGCTCTGCTGCCGGCGGCGCGGCCGGCTCCACCCGAGGCTCCGCCGGCGGCGCGGCGGCGGCGGCCTCACCGGAGAGCGGCAGCGCCTGCAGCGTCTGCGTGGGAATGATCTCGACACCCGTGATGAGCAGGGCGTCGTCGCGGTCGTACTCGACCGGCGTCGAGGTGATTTCGAGACGACTGACTTGGCCCTGCAGCCCCACCAGCTCGATCTCGTAGCGCTCGGCGGCGGTCTCGCCCGCGAGGCGCCGGCGGATGTTCTCGCTCACCAGTTCGGCGTATTCCGGCGGCACGAGATCCGCGAGCCGTCGCCCGATGAGCTCGAGGCTGTCGACGCCGACATAGCTGGCGAACTGGCGGTTAGCGTAGAGGATCACCTCGCGGTGCACGAGCACTGCCTCGTGAATGCGCTCGCCGAGCTCGGCGAACAGCCGGGGCGCGTGGGGCGCCGCCTCGCGCTCGGTGGCCGACGTGGCGCGCGTCAGCAGGTGATTGACTGCCGTGACGAGGGCGGCGATCTCGGGCTTTTCACTGTCGACGTCCACCCGACCGGCAAGACGACCGCCGATGGCGATGCGCTGCAGCTGCTGCGACACTTCTTCCATCGTGCGCCAGTCGCGGCGCTGCAAGACATACAGGACCAGGACCAGAGCGGCGATGAGGGCGAACAGGAGGCATAAAAGCCAGACAATCGACATCTGCGTTTCTTCTCAAGCCTCGGCGCTCGGCGATACCCCCTCACGGGCCCCGCAGGCGCTCTGATTCGACTTGTCGCGCCTGTGGTCTACGGACCCGGCAAGCATAGCGCAGCCCCAGCCTCGCCCCGTCGGTATTTCACCATATCTCATCGCATGCCAGCTTGGCAGCGCGGCCGAAAACCCTTAACTTCTCGGGCCTTTTCTGGGTCCGCAATAAGTCCAATCGGAGGGAAGCGTGCAGACGACGGCGGATGCCTGCGAGCAGATGATCGAGCAGCAGGTGCGCGCGTGGGACGTGCTGGACGAGCGCGTGCTCGACGCCATGCGGCGCGTGCCGCGCGAGTTATTCGTGCCGCTCGCACAGCGCTATTGCGCGTATGCCGACCTCGAGGTGCCGCTCGCCCGCAATCAGCACATGCTGCGCCCGAGTGTCGTCGGGCGCTTGCTGCAGGCGCTGCTGCCGCGCGACGGTGAGCAGGTGCTCGAGGTGGGTGCGGGCAGCGGCTTCGTCACGGCGTGTCTGCGCGTCATGGCGAGGCGCGTGCGCTCGTTCGAGGTGTTCCCGGAGCTCGCCGACGAGGCGCGCCGCAATCTGACCTTGCTCGGTATGCGCGACGTGGAGGTAGTGAACGCGGACGCCCTGCACGCCGACAGCGGCGCAGGCTACGACGTCATAGCCCTGACCGCATCGCTGCCGGTCTACGATGCGCGGTTCGAGCGCAGGCTCGCCATCGGCGGGCGGCTGTTCGTCGTCGTCGGTGAGCCGCCGGTAATGGACGCGCGGCTCGTGCGGCGCACGGCCGAGGATTCCTTCGCGACCCGGAGCTTGTTCGAGACCGTCATCGATCCACTCGTCAATGCCCCCCGGTCCCCCGAATTCACTTTCTGACGAGCAGCCGTTGAGCGGCTGTCTGAAGCGAAGGGAAATGCCATGAAGCGCGCCGCGACCGTCGCCCTGCTATTGCTCGCGTTCTGCAATACCGCGCTTGCCAGGGACCTGATCGGGGTGTTCGAGGACGCGCTGCACAACGATCCGGTGATCCGCCAGGCGGATGCCAACCGGCTGGCCGCACGCGAGGCGCGTCCGCAGGCGCTCGCGGCGCTGCTGCCACAGCTGAACGGCACGGCGGGCGCCACGCGCGACCACCAGTCGGGCATTCAGACCCAGCTGTTCAGCGTTCCGAACCCGAGCAACCCCACGACCTCGCAGATCATCGCCGCGCAGCTCCCCGACACGACTGACACCACGACCTACCAGTGGGCCCTCAATCTGCGGCAGAACGTCTTCTCGTGGTCGAACTGGATGACCCTCAAGGCCGCCAGCCAGGAAGTGGCTCAGGCGGAAGCCAATTACCAGGCCGCCGAGCAGCAGCTGATCCTGCGCGCCGCGCAGGGCTACTTCGCGGTACTCACGGCGATCGACACCCTCGCGGCCGACCAGGCCTCGCTGGAGGCGATCGCACGCCAGCTCGATCAGGCCAACAAGCGCTTCGAGGTCGGGCTGATCGCCATCACCGACGTCGAGGACGCCAAGGCGGCGCGCGACACCGCCGCGGCGACCGTGATCGCCGCCAAGCGCACGCTGGCGACTGCCGAGGATCAGCTGCAGGAGATCACCGGACAGAAATACGACGCGCTCGCCAAGCCGAGCGACAACATGCCGCTCAGCAACCCCGAGCCGGCCGACGAGAGCCGTTGGGTCAACATCTCGCTCGAGCAGAACCTGTCGCTCATCTCCAGCCGCCTCGCGGCGGACATTGCCCGCGACAACGTGCGGGTGGCCATCGGCGGGCACCTGCCGACGCTCGATGTGGTGGCGGGACGCTCCTACCAGCAGAGCACCGCCGAAGAATCCTTCGGCGGTGCCCCGGGCACGCCGCCCTCGACATTTTCCGACGTCTTCAACAAGACCAACGATCGCCAGATCGGCCTGCAGTTCACGCTGCCGATCTTCAGCGGCGGCTTCACGCAGTCGAAGGTCCGCCAGAGCGAGTACCAGTGGATCGCGGCCAAGGAGGGGGTCGTGCAGAGCTCGCGCGCCACCGAGCGGCAGGCGCGTGATGCCTATCTCGGCGTCATCAGCGGCATCGCGCGGGTGCAGGCGCTGCGCCAGGCGCTCGAGTCCAACCAGACCTCGCTCAAGGCCACCGAGGCCGGCTACGAGGTCGGCACGCGCACCTCGGTCGACGTGCTCAACGCGCGGCGGCTCCTGGTGCAGGCGCAGACCGACTACGCGACCAGCCGCTACGACTACATCGTGAGCGTGTTGCAGCTGCGCCTGGCGGCCGGCAATCTCGACCGCACGCAGCTCACCGAGCTCAACAACTGGCTCACCGTCTCGGCACCCACCTCGCCCGCCGTGGCGACACCCGAGACGCTCACGCCGATCGTCCCCCCAGGCGGCGCCGCGCCGGCGATGCCCCCCGGCATCCCCCCACCGGCAGTCCCGCCGCCGGCAACGCAGCCGGCGCCACCGCAGCCGCCGGCGGCACCGCCCGCGGGCACGCCGCCCCCGCGCGGCCGGCCCTAGACTGCGGAATCCGCGAGCAGTGGCTCGATCAGAGCGAGCAGTTTCTCCAGCGCCCCGCGGTTACTGTCCACCGAGGCGCTCCCCGCCGCGCCCATGCGCTCGCGCGCGCGCGGGTCGGCGAGCAGCTCGCTGACGCGCGCCCCGAGCTCGGCGGCGTCGTGCACGACCTGTGCGGCACCACGCGCGATCAGCAGCCGCGCGATCTGCTCGCTGTTGAAGGTGTGCGGACCGGTGAGCACCGGCACGCCGAGCGCGGCGGGCTCGAGCAGGTTGTGTCCGCCGACCGGCACCAGGCTCCCGCCGACGAAGGCGACATCGGCGGCGGCGTAAAAGCCGAGCAGCTCGCCGAGGGAATCGAGCAGCACTACCGCGCAGTCGGCGCCGGCGCCGTGGTCCACGGACGCGGAGCGGCGCACGAAGCTGACGCCCGCCGCCTCGAGCGCCTGCGCGACCTCGGTGAAGCGCGGCGGGTGCCGCGGCGCGAGCACGAGGAGCGTCCCCGGGTGCGCGGCACGTACCTGACGGTGCGCTTCGAGCACCGCCTGCTCCTCGCCTCCGCCGTGGGTGCTGCCCGCCACCCACAGCGCACGCTCCTGCGCGTACTGCGCGCGCAGCCGCGCACCGCGCGCGGCGATGTCCGGCGGCAGCTCGAAGTCGAACTTGATGTTCCCGGTGACGTGTGTGCTCGAGGGGTCGGCGCCGAGCGAGCGGAAGCGCTCTGCATCTCCCGGCGCCTGCGCCGCGACCACCGCCGCCTGCGCAAGGGCATTGCGGAACAACGCTCCGAGGCGCCGGTAACGGCCGACCGAGCGGGGCGAGATGCGCGCGCTCGCGAGCACCAGCGGGATGCGGCGGCGCCCGCACTCGCGATACAGGTTCGGCCACAGCTCGGTCTCGAAGATCACCGCAAGACGCGGCTGTACGCGGGCGAGGAAGCGCCGCATCGCGCCCGGCAGGTCGAAGGGCAGGTAGCGCACCTGCGCGAGGTTGCCGTAGAGCGCGCGCGCGCGCGCGGCGCCCGTCGGCGTGAACGTCGTGACGGTGAGCGGTACCTCCGGATGGCGCTCATGGAGCACGCTCACCAGCGGCGCGCACGCCTGCACCTCGCCGACCGACACGGCGTGCAGCCACACACCGTGCGGCGTCTGCCGCGCGCCGAAGCCGAAGCGCTCGGAGAAGTTGTGCCAGTAGCTGCGGTCGCGCAGACCGCGCCACAGGTACGTGAGGGAGACGACCGGAACGGCGATGAGGACCGCGAGGAGGTAGAGGAATCGCAAGCTGTCCCTTAAGTCTTCACGCTTACCTGCAGCTCACTGCGCCCCGAGGACTGGCAGTAGCCATCGAGCAGCCCGTGCCAGTCTGACTCGCCGAAGCGCTCTGGCGGCAGCGCCCAGGTGACCTTCTCGAGCGAGCGGCGCAGCCGCACCAGGTTGCCGTCGCGCCACAGGCCACCGACGCGCAGCTGTCCGCGGTCGAAGTCGATGAGGTACACGTCCTCCTCGCTGAGGAGGACGTTGTGCGCGTTGAGGTCGGCGTGGCACACACCGAGATCGTGGAAGCGGCGGATGCAGCGCCCGATCGAGATCCACGTGAGCACCGACAATGCGGCGGTGCGCAGGCACGCGGCCAGCGAGCCGACCACGGTGAGCCGCTCGGTGATGAGGTCGCCGGTGTAGGTGGAGCCGCTGCGCCGGTAGCGCGCGGCGATCGGCGCCGGCACCGGCAGCCCGGCGCGATGCAGCCGGTAGGTGAGCTGCCACTCGCTGAACGGACGCGTGCTCTCCTCGTCGCGCCAGAAGTAGCGATCGGCGAGGAGCCGTGCGGCCAGTCCGCCGCGCTGGTAATGGCGCAGCACGTAGCGCTCGCCGTCGGCGCTCTTCACGAAGTGCGTGGCACCGCGCCCCTGCGCCGCCCCGTCGAGCTCGCCGCGCGCTTGCCAGTACTTGGGATCGAACCAGCCGGCGCTCAAATTGCTCGCACGGGAGGCGTCATATAGCATGGCGCCGCCCGCGAGCGCGCCGCGCTTCACCTCGGAGCCCAGCGCCCAGCGCCCGTTCACGAACCTGACTCCATGTTGTTGCCTCTTGGCGAACCGCCGCGCAGCGTCTGCATCCTCAGGCTGTCGGCGATCGGTGATACCTGCCACGTGGTGCCGATCGTGCGCACCTTACAGCAGGCATGGCCGACGACGCAGCTGACCTGGATCGTCGGCAAGACTGAAGCGCGCCTCGTGAGCCTCATCGAAGGCGTCGAGTTTATCACCGTCGACAAGCGCGCAAGCCTCGCGGGGCTGCGCGCGCTGCACGCGCAGCTGCGCGGCCGCCGCTTCGACGTACTGCTGCACATGCAGCTGGCGCTACGCGCCAGCCTCGCGGCGTGCGCCGTCACAGCGGGCGTGAAACTCGGCTTCGATCGCGCACGCGCCCGCGAGCTGCAATGGCTGTTCACCAACGCGCGCATCGCGCCCCACGCCCGCGAGCACGTGCTCGACAGCTTCTTCGGCTTCCTCGCGGCCCTTGGCCTGCGCGAGCGGCTGCTGCGCTGGGACCTGCCGCTGCCGCCGGCAGCGCGTGCCTACGCGGCGCGCCTCGTGCCCGACAGCCAGCCGACGCTCGTGATCAGCCCGTGTTCGAGCCACCCGCGGCGCAACTGGCGGGCGGAGCGCTATGCGGCGGTGGCGGCGCACGCCGCGACCCGGCACGGCATGCGCGTGATCCTCGCGGGCGGGCGCACCGCGCTCGAGCAGCAGATGGGGGCGGCGATCGAGCGCTCCTGCGCGGCAGCGCTCGTCAATCAGATCGGACGGGACACGCTGCCGGAACTGCTGGCGCTGCTCTCGCGGGCCACCGTCCTCGTGGCCCCGGACTCAGGCCCCGTGCACATGGCGACCATGGTGGGCACGCCGGTGGTCGGGCTGTATGCGGCGACCAACCCGGCGCGCAGCGGCCCCTACCTGTCCGGCCGCTGGTGCGTCGATGCCTACCCGCAGGCGGCGCGCGAGTTCCGTGGCTGCGAGCCCGAGGCGCTGCCGTGGACCGAAAAGATCGAGCAGCTGGGCGTCATGGACCTGATCGGCGTCGATCAGGTCACCGCGAAGATCGACGAGTTGCTAGGATCGCGTCCATGAAAGACATCCTGGTCCCCCTCTCCCCCGGCGAGCTGCTCGACAAGATCACGATTCTGCGCATCAAGGTGGCCCGCATCCAGGATGCCGCGAAGCTCGCCAACATCAAACTGGAACTTGCGCTGCTCGAGCAGACCTGGAGGGATTCGGGCGCCGCCGCACACGATGTGACGGTCGATGAGCGCGCGCTGCATCACGTCAACGAACGGCTCTGGGACATCGAGGATCGCATCCGCGACAAGGAAGCGCGCCAGACCTTCGACCGCGACTTCATCGAGCTGGCACGCGCCGTGTACCTCTGCAACGACGAGCGTGCGGCGCTCAAGCGGCGCATCAACCTGCAGCTCGGGTCGCGGCTCATCGAAGAGAAGTCCTACAAGCAGTATCGCTAGCCTCCCGGGCACCGCGCCTTCGGAGTTCCTCAGCCAGTGCACCCGCAAAGACGGCCGCTCGTGACGACGCTGAGCGTCGTGCTCCTTGCCGTGCTCGCCCGCCCCGCCGCCGCGCAGCACCTGCCCGCGGGCGCCTACGATGACCTCGCGTGGCGGATGGTCGGACCGACGCGCGGTGGGCGCACCCGCGCGGTCGCCGGGGTGCCCTCGCAGCCCAATGTCTTTTATGTCGGTGCCGTCAACGGCGGGGTCTGGAAGACCGAGGACGCCGGCCGCACCTGGCGGCCGATCTTCGACGCGCAACCGACGCAATCGATCGGCGCGATCGCGGTCGCGCCGTCGGATCCCCACATCATCTACGTGGGCAGTGGCGAAGGGCTGCTGCGGCCCGATCTCTCGGTCGGTAACGGCATCTATCGCTCAACCGACGGCGGACGCACCTGGTCGCATCTCGGGCTGCGCGATGGACAGCAGATCGCGGAGCTGACGGTCGATCCCGGGGACCCGCGGCGGCTCTTTGCCGCGGTGCTCGGTCACCCCTACGGCCCGAACCCCGAGCGCGGCATCTATCGCTCCCTCGACGGCGGGGCGAGCTGGGAGCGGGTCCTTTTCAGGGACGAAAACACGGGCGGCTCTGCGGTAGCCATCGATCCGAGCCACCCGCAGGTGGTGTACGCCGGACTCTGGGAGGCGCGCCTCGGCCCCTGGGAGGACAAGAACGAGTTCAACGGCACCGGCGGAGGCCTCTTCAAGTCGAGCGACGGCGGGAGCACGTGGCGGCGCCTCAACGCGGGCCTGCCGGCGAACCTGTCGCAGATCAACGTTGCGATTGCGCCGAGCATGCCGCAGCGGCTGTACGCCACGGTCGCCACCAACGAGGCGGGTCAGTACTCCTCCGCGGCGGGCCTCGGCGTGTTTCGCTCCGATGATGCGGGTGAGAGCTGGACCCGCATCACCAACGATCCGCGCCCGGCACTGCGCATCGGTGGCGGCGACCTGGCCGTCGTCCGTGTCGACCCCACCGATGCCGACGTGGTGTACGTCGCCAGCCTCGCGACCATGAAGTCGGGCGATGGGGGCAAGACCTGGCGCTCGCTGCGCGGAGCACCGGGCGGAGACGACTACCAGAACCTGTGGATCAGCCCGAGCGACCCGCGCGTCATCGCGCTGGTGAGCGACCAGGGCGCGGTCATCACCGTGAACGGCGGCGAGACCTGGAGCAGCTGGTTCAACCAGCCGACCGCACAGCTCTATCACGTAAGCGTCACGCCCACCTTTCCCTACCGCGTGTGTGCCGGGCAGCAGGAGAGTGGCTCGGTGTGCATCGCGAGTCGTGGCAACGACGGCAGCGTCACGGTGCGCGACTGGCATCCGGTCGGGGTCAGCGAGTACGGCTACGTGGCGCCCGATCCGCTCGACCCCGACCTGATCTACGGCGGCGGACGCAACGAGGTCTCGAAGTTCCACTGGTCGACCGGGCAGGTGCAGAACGTCACACCGATTCCGCTGCGTGGGCCCGACGTGCGTGTCGACCGCACCGAGCCGCTGCTGTTCTCGCCGCTCGACCCGCACACGCTTTATTTCGCCGCCAACCGCCTCTACCGCACGCGCGACGCGGGCGCGAGCTGGCAGGCCATCAGCCCCGACCTGACACGCGAGTTCGGCGGCGTTCCCGCGAGCGTAGGCACGCTGCACCCAAAGGGCGCCGAACTGCAGCGCGGCGTCATCTACGCACTCGCCGCCTCGCCGCTCGACATCGGCACGCTGTGGACCGGCACCGACGACGGCTTGGTGTGGGTTACCAGCGATGGCGGCGCCCACTGGGACAACGTCACCCCGCCGCCGCTCACCCCCTGGAGCAAGGTGACGCAGATCGAGGCATCGCATTTCGACGTAGCCACCGCCTACATCTCAGTGAGCCGCATGCGCATCGACGACCTGCACGCGTACATCTACCGCACCCGCGACCGCGGTCGCACCTGGCAGCCGATCGCGGGCGGGCTGCCAGCGGATGCACCGGTCAACGCGGTGCGCGAGGACCCGCAGCGCAAGGAGCTGCTGTTCGCCGCGACCGAGGCCGCCGTGTGGAGCTCCTTCGACGCGGGCGAGCACTGGGACTCGCTGCAGCTCAATCTGCCGCACACCTCGATGCGCGATCTCACCGTGCACGACGACGATCTGATCGTGGCCACCCACGGCCGCTCGATCTGGATCCTCGACGACATCGCGCGGCTGCGTGAGCTTGCCCCAGCGTCGATGCGCGAGGTGCGGTTGTTCCGCCCGGCGCCCGCCTGGCGAGTGCAACGCAGTACGTGGACCGACACGCCGCTGCCGCCCGATGAGCCGCTCACCTGCAACCCTCCCGCGGGCGCGATCCTCGAGTTCTACCTCCCGCGCCAGGCACATCGTCCGGTGCAGCTCGAGGTGCTCGACAGCTACGGCGACGTCGTACGTCGCTTCAGAAGCGACGACGTCCCCGAGCCGAGCGCGGCGGAGATTACCCGCGGACTCATCCCGCCATACTGGATCAAGCCCCCGCGTGTCCTGCCCTCGGGCCGCGGCATGCACCGCTGGGTGTGGGATCTGCGCTACGCAGCGCCGCTCAGCGTGACGCACGGTTACCCGATCTCGGCGGTGCCGCACGCTACGCCGCGCGCCCCCGAGGGACCGGTGGCGCTGCCCGGAAGCTACCGGGTGCGGCTCACGGTGGATGGCCGGCAGCTCGAGGCGCCGCTCCTGGTCCGCCAGGATCCGCGCGTGGGGCTCCCCGCCGGCGCGCTCGAAGCACAGTTGCGGTTCGCCACGCAGCTCGCCGCGCTCCTCAGCGAAAGCTCGCGCGCGCTGCTCGCCGTGCAATCCGAGCAAGCGCAGCTCAAGGCGCTCGGCGCCGGTGGCGCGGCGGCGCAGGCGCTGCACGACTACGCGGCACGCCTCGCGGCGCTCGCGGGAGCGCGGCAGGACGAGGGGGAGGAGGGCGGACTGAAAGAGGGCGGGGCGCAGGCAGCGGCTGTCACACCGCCCGTACGTCTGCCGGACGTGCAGGAGCACATCGCCACGCTCTACACCGAAGTCACGCGCGCGGATGCTGCACCGACCGCCGCGCAGCTCGCCGCCGCACAGACCTCCGCGCGCGCGCTCGCGCCGCTGCTCGCGGACTGGCGCAAGCTGCAGGCCGAGCTGCCGCAGCTCAACAAGCGGCTACGCGCCGCGCAACTCGCCCCGATCCGCGCAGAGCTGCCGCCGCCCCGCGACCTCAACGTCGCTGACGAGGACTAAGTCCCACCAGCGGCTGTTGTCGTGGAGTCGGTGGTGTCAGCGCGAGTGCCCATGCATCATGTAACTGAAGAAACCACCAGCGAGTTCGGAGTTTGCACATGCACCGTATCGCCGCCCTGCTGCTGTTGCTTGCAGCAGCAGATGCACTTGCCTTCACCGCCGACGAGCTGGCGGCCAGGAACGTCAGCGCGCGCGGCGGCAGCGAGCGCCTCAACGCAATCCATGCTCTGCGCCTCTCCGGCAAGATGCGGGTGAACGGTGGCACGATCGAGCTCGGCCTCGTGACGCTCCTCAAGCGCCCCGGCGCGATCCGCTACGAGGCGCAGCTGCAGGGCCTCACCAAGGTCCAGGCATATGACGGCGTGCAGGCATGGCAGGTAGACCCATTTCAGGGCCGCAAGGATGCGGAGAAGCTGTCAGCCGACGATGCCAAGGCGCTGGGTGAGGACGCCGCGGACTTCCTCGGGGTGCTCGTGGACTACAGAGCGAAGGGCTACACCCTCGAGTATCTCGGCACCGAAGACGTCGAGGGCACCCAGGCGCACAAGCTGCGCGTGACGCGCCCGAACGGCGACCTCACCTATCTGTACCTCGATCCCGACTACTTCCTCGAGATTCGTGCGATTGACCGGCGCATCGAGCACGGCATACCCACCGAGACCGTCACCGACTACGGCGACTACGAGAAGGTCGACGG
>Ga0187778_10002578_pt1 | contig 12338 bp, 10 predicted proteins | sample 1015_Q2_SP5_20_M_FD_132418 | JGI IMG/M metagenome (GOLD analysis project Ga0187778, IMG submission 132418) | Tropical peat soil microbial communities from peatlands in Department of Meta, Colombia - 1015_Q2_SP5_20_MG | ecosystem: Environmental > Terrestrial > Soil > Wetlands > Peat | place... | reverse complement strand
TTGTCACGCTTGCGCACGTGCTCGCCATCGATTACCACGTCGCAATCGTAAGTGACGCCGTCGATGCGGATTGAACCAAACGAAAATCCCTCAAAACGCATAGTTGCCTTCCTGGAGAGCCGCCGTTTCGTCCCTGGTGCTTTTCCGATGCTGAGGACTGCTACTTTCAAATATGCTTCAGGTTACTCGAGACTTTCCGTGAAAGCCAACGATGGCAATGATCGCTTCGGAAAACAGGTTCGGCCGCCGCAGCTCCCCGAACGGGGCGCACACCTTGCGAATCGCGGCACCCTTGTCCTGCTGAAAGTCAGCAACGGCCTTGAAGGCCGGCGCCAAGTGCCGCATCAGCCACATTACCTAGACGTTGCGCTGCGCTTCACGCTCGAGGCGCCGGCTCGGAGCGATCGGGTCCAAGTACCCGCAGACATAGATCTTTAGCTGCGTCCAAGGGTGGTAGCCGGGCCTTCTCGTCTTCGCGCTGGTGGACTGCGCAAACCCCAGCACCTTCAAATTCAGTTCGTCGATGATCACGTCAGTTACGCGAGCCGCATTGTCTTCGGAGATCCCGTCCCGTCTCCGAGCCGCTCCGTAAACGGGAAACTTTGCGCTCGCTCTTTCCTTTCCACAAATCGCACCATTCAATGTCTCCTCGCGTTCGAAGGAGACGAACGCCCCTCCTGCGCAAACGGAAGAGTCTTCGCACGGGTTGGATCCATTCGGGACGGGGAAGACGATTGCGGGCCGACATCCGACCGCCAACACTCACCCGCACTTTCTGTGGACTGCTACGACACCCGCGCGATTCCGACTACCGCACTGGCACCGGGCACAGTCCATATTTCCCAACTGTCCTACACGCGCATGCCGTTCATGTCGATGCGATGCATAAAGTAGCAAAAGCAGTCCTGCCGGATCGCGCGTGGGTCCTGGGTGAGCATTGCGGGAACCACGTCTTGCGTAAGACGAATCTCGCCGTTTTGATAATCAAAGTAGACGTCGTGCAAGCTGGACTCCTCAGCTGGTAACACTAGCAGTCTTTTTTTCCCATCCCCAACTTCACCGAGTGATAGCCCCGCGCTGAGTTCGCTGAAATTCATGCGATCGATATCCGGTCGAAAGCGCAAATTGGCTGGCGACCCGTCAAATGAAAAAGTCGCGTCGACCGGTACTTTTACAATCGCGTACGTGCGAAACAGATCGACCTCGCCTGGCGCTATGTCGTGCGGGGGTAGTTGCGCGATCGATAAGCAGGATTCGATCAGTTCGACGGCGTGCTCCGTACCAGTGCCTGGCATGCCGCACTCGACTGCGATCGAGGGGCACACGCGCGCGAACGCTCCGGTTTGCACGCCAAGCGGACGCTCGAAGTGCACGATGGTCCGTGAAAAAAGGCGCGCCAATGCGACGGACTCTGGCTCCAGCCGCGTGATGCACGCGTAATGCGGATTGAGCCCAGTATTGTTGTGAATGTCTACGCTCGCGAAGGGTCGGCGGGCCGCTGCGTAATCGAAGACCCATCGTGCCATGTTTGCTTCTGGCACATCCGGCGTCGGAGTACCTGGCCAGATCCGGTTGTAGTCCGGCTGGCCGGGCAAGGTCCGCACATTCTCGGTTGCCGCCGCGACATTGCCAACGAACAGGAGCAGGGGTCGATGAAGTTGTCGCGCAAGATGACCACGTAACACTTCTTGTGCGGCCGCAAGGCCGGTGTCCTCGTTGCCATGCAATAAGACAGAAACAAACAAGGGACGACGCTCGCGTCCGGGAAGATCGATGATGCAAGGTCCGGGCAACACTTCGGCAAGTCGCCGTGCCGGGCAATCGAGAAATCCATCCGGAATCGACTCAAAGACGGCGCAAGTGCATTCGCTCACGGTTGTTCACAAATCCCACTGATGAACGGGCGCGCCGCTCCGCTGGTGTTCGCAATAGGCGGCCATCAATCGGAATACGTCCCGTCCATATGCATCGAAGGCCTTGCGTTGCCAGCAGGCACCGGTCTGTCGCCCACGGACCCGCTCTTCGACAATATCCAGATAGCGACCTTCACTGTCGTCGACACCAAGGTCGGCCAATCCTTCTCTCGCCATTGGTATGAGCCTTTCGAGTAGTAGAACATCGACGCCGACCGTGCCCGCGCCGGGCCAGACAATCGCAGCGTCGAGGCCGTACTTAGCGCTGGCATAAAAGTTGCGCAAGGCATCGGCAAAGCTCAGGCCGCCGGCGCCGCTCTGACCGGCAACGGCAAGACGCCGCACCAAGCCGAGATAAAGCGCTGTGTTGGCGATCATGTCGCACAGGGTAGGGCCTGAAGGAAGAATCCGATGCTCGATGCGCAGATGCGGTATGCCGTCGGGATCGAAACCGATTAGTGGCCGGTTCCATCGCCAGATCGTGCCGTTGTGCAGCCGCAAATGGCGCAAGGCCGCAGGCGGATCCTTGAAGGACATTGGAAGCAACACCGGATATTCGCGCTTGTTTTCTTCAAAAACTTCGAGGCAGGAGGTGTTCAAATAGCCAGACCCCATGCTTACGCGGCGCCAGGCTTTGCTCGCGGCGGGAACGGTGACCGCCTGTTCGAACAGCGGAATGCGCGTTTCCTCCCATAAGCACTTGCCGAACAGGAACGGCGCGTTTCCGCAGGCGGCAAGAATGGGGCCCGAAATCGCAACGGACGCGTTGTAATACAGATGTGCAAGATTCGCCGGTGCCTTCAAGTGAATTTGAAATGAGGTCGTCGCCGCCTCGAGCATCACGTCCCGATGCTTGGAGACGAGATGGTCGCGTCCGGCAATGTCCACACACAGGGCCCGTCCTTGGCGGCGGCGTAGCACTTCGCGATTGAGCGCGTAAAAACGGTTTAGCGGCGACATGTTCTCGAGCGTCAGGTCCTCGTCGCGGATCGTCGGGAGTGTTCCGATCATCACCATGTTCGCGTCAAGTGTGTGTGCGACGACGTTGCACTCGGCCCATAATTGCGACAGCGCCGTTTCGGCGCGACTGAGCACGTCGTCCGTGATTGGCAGAGGTTCACAATTAAGCTCAAGATTGAATCGTGAAAGTTCGGGCACGACGAGAGGATGCGCGAGCGTCGCGAGCAAGCGCTGATTGATGGAAACCGGAAAGTAATTGTGGTCCAGAATCCAGCACTCGATCTCAAAGCCGAGGGTATAGCCGCCTTGAGAGAAGCCGTCCGCGTCGAACAGACCTCGCGCGATTTCCGTCTCTTCGGTGAGTCGATCGGCGAAGCGCAAAAAATCGTCGCGCGTAAATCCTGCCGTTTCGATCTCTTCGCCCATCGCTCCGTCCAACAATCGTGTCGACGCCATGCTGTACGTTCAGCCTTTGGCGACACGGCGCATCTAGGCGGTTATTGCGCGGACGTGTCCTTTTGCCGCCACCGATTTGACGCATCCGCGCCCAAAGCAAATACCCACCCCGGCTGGCACTTTGCGCTACCTAGGAACTTCGTCTCTGATCTAGGTCAAGACCCTAAACGCCAAAAACGCAAGCGAATCAACCTTCTGTTTAAGACCCAGTCGAATCGGATCGATTCCCTTGATTTCCCTGTTGCAGCAAACCAACCGGAAGCCAGTTGGGATCAAACGGCTGGCTTGACGTGGAAGACAAATGGGTGCAAACGAACTTGCCTCTGGCGGCGAGCTCCTTGAACTTCGCCTCCGCCGCCACTTGGCGGTGCTTGCCGGCGAGATCGGCGAACGTCATGTGTGGCGACCCATAGCGCTTCGGGCGGCAGCCGATTACGTTCGTGGTGAGTTTTCCTCAGCTGGCTATCAGGTGGTGTCGCAAGGCTATCAAGCGTGCGGCGTGCCCTGCGAAAATCTTGAAGCGATTGTTCAGGGGACAACGCACGCCAGCGAAATCATCGTCGTCGGCGCCCATTACGACACCGTGGCCGGCAGTCCTGGCGCGGATGACAACGCGAGCGGCGTAGCCGGCGTGATCGAGATCGCGCGGGCGCTAAGGCCGCTGCGCCTCACGCGAACGGTCAAATTGGTGGCTTTCGTCAATGAGGAGCCGCCGTTCTTCTACTTCGGTAACATGGGAAGCAAGGTTTATGCGGAGGCTGCACGGGCGCGCGGGGACCATATCCAAGTGATGTTTTCGCTCGAAATGCTGGGATGCTATTCGGACGCCCCTAACAGCCAACGCTACCCGCCTCTGTTGCGCTGGTTCTACCCGAACCGCGGCAACTTCATCGGCTTCGTGTCGAACCTCCGATCGCGGGGTGCACTTGCAAACGTGGCAGGCGCTTTCAGAGCAAATTGCGACTTTCCGGCCGAAAGTCTTGCATGTCCTGCATTCGTTCCCGGCGTCGCGTGGAGCGATCAGCTGTCTTTCTGGCGCACCGGCTATCGTGCCGTGATGGTCACGGACACAGCGTTTTACCGCTATGCCCACTATCACAGCCCCTCGGACACGCCCGATCGGATCCAGTACGGGAGTATGGCGCGCGTGGTCGGAGGTCTGGTTCGAACAGTCGCGTCGCTCGCCGGCGTCGGAGCGTGACTGTTGCACGCACGCGTGCGCCGCAGCTCCCGCGATCGTTCTCGATCAGAGACAACGCAACTGTGTCCGCATGCGTTATGCGCTTGGCGCTTAGCCATGGCGTGTCGTGTAACACCATACGCTTGACGCGTTCCTCAAAAAGGCACTCGCAGCCAACAAGCGGTGCCGCGCTACTGTCGAGTAAAACAACGAGCGCGACAAGCTGCCCTCCCTTCACGGAGGCGCCAAAGCGGATTCAATTGCATTAGGCCCATGGGAAAAAACGTCGCGACCCGTTAAGAAAAGGAAAAAAAGCATTTTGCAATGAATGCAATCGCTTTGCGGAAGCGCAGCATTAAAACAGGCCGTCCCATTGCGTTGGAGTTGCCTCTGGGCCCATCTCCGCTGCATTGCGGACCAGGTCGCTTCCCGATGGTGATCCCGACTGAGGAATTCTAGATGTCCGCTTCCCAGCTGAAGTTGCTTATTCAGCGCTTGACCGCTTTCGGACATTGCCGCTTGCGGCAAGCCGTCGTCAAGGGCGCTCGATGGGGTGGCGCATTAGACGTTCTAGCCGGCGCATGCTAGGGTGGCAGGGTGCCTTCGTCGAAAACTGGTAGGACATAAAGTCGCCGTCAAACCGGACACAAAACGCCGGAGTTGCGGTATGAGCGCGGTTGGGCGCTTGGCAGGTCGGGAATCGGCAGGCAAAACGAACCGTTGACCGTTCCATCCGAATTCGGCCGCCGGCGATCCTTTGGGTTCGAATGTATCGGTTGGGGGTTGGAGCGATTCATAATGCTTTTGTTTTCGCGGGCGCACGCAACCGACTGAATGGATCGTGCTCGCGGCAGGTGCCGATGGATCACTAGGGGATGTAATCATCGTAGAAGAAACTACTACACCTCGACGCATTGCGGCGAACTTGGCGACCGTGCTGCACGGGCAAGAGGCCAATATCCGCAAGATCGTTTCTGCCTGGGTCGCGGGGCTGCATGTCCTTCTGGACGATTTTCCCGGAACCGGGAAGACGACCTTGGCAAAGGCCATGGCTCGCTCCGTCGAGGCGGGATTTTCTCGGGTGCAATTCACGCCGGATCTGCTGCCAAGTGACATCGTCGGCGTTTCAATCTTCGATGCCCAATCCCAGGCATTCCGCTTCCATGAGGGGCCGGTATTTGCTCACGTGCTGCTGGCCGACGAAATCAATCGGGCCTCGCCTCGTACCCAGTCGGCGCTTCTGGAGGCCATGGCGGAAGCACAGGTGACGGTCGACGGGCAAAGGCGCCCGCTGCCACAACCGTACTTTGTTATTGCAACCCAGAATCCCGTCGAGCAGGCGGGCACGTATCCCCTTCCGGAAGCGCAATTGGATCGCTTTGGTTTACGGCTGGCGCTTGGCTACGTCGGCCCGGAGGAAGAGTGTCGGCTTTTGGAATATTCGGCTGCCCACCATCCCTTGGACCGTCTGACGCCCTGTGCCACCGCGGCGGATCTGCTCGCGGCACGCGAAGCGGCAGGCGGTATCCCGGTAGCGCCGAAAGTCCGCCAATACATTGTCGAAATTGTGCAGGCCACGCGCGTTCACCCGGCCGTGCAAATGGGAGCAAGTCCGCGCGCCTCCATTGCGCTGTTTCAACTCGCGCGTACGTTGACTTTTTTTGACGGTGAATCCTTCGTCACCCCCGATGTAATCCAGGAAGTGGCGCCGGAGGTCCTTGCCCATCGCCTGGCACTCGATCCACAAGCGCGCTATTCCGGTACTACTGGCGCCGATGTTGTGCGGGACATCCTGGGGACAGTCCGGGTTCCAATTTAGGGCTGACCCTCCTGCGTCGTGCGCAAGCTCGCGTTCTTCCGTCTGGCTTATCGCGCCTCGCGCTGGCTGCGCGAGCGCCTGACGGCGACCGGACTCGTGCTGGGTGCACTGACCGTGCTTGCCGGCACTTTCGGACTCGACACCCAGGCCAATCTTGCCCATATGCTTTTTTCGATTGGGACATGTTTTTTGGTTGTCGATGCCTTGGGGGTTACTGTCTTGCGGCTTCGGGCGCCCCGATTGGAGGCGCGCAGGCACTTACCGAATTTTGTCACCGTGGGGGAGTCGGCAAAATATCGCGTCGAAATCCGGAACCCAGGACCGAAGCCGGCAAGGACTTGCGAGCTTGCCGAGGAGCTTGGGCAGCCTTGGCCGTCGGCCGATGCGCTTGCCGGATTTCGGGAGGCCGTCGCGACCAACCGCTTTGACCGGCGAGTCGGTTACCCGGCGTTTGTCGACATGCTGAGTCGGCTGCGGGGGGTAGAGATCGGGCGCGCGAGTGTGCCAAGGCTGCTGCCGGGACAGCGAACCGTTGTCGACCTCGCCGTTGCGCCGATTGCCCGCGGTCTTGCCAACTTTCCGCGTCTGTCCGTCGTCCTTACGGGCCCCCTGGGGCTCGTGGAAACCCGCGTTCCGGTGGCCGTGGGCAAAGGCAAGCTGCCCGTCTTGCCCGCACGCGCGCCTGTTGAACTGCCTCCCGTCGCAACACACCGGCTCTTACAACCCGGCGGCATCGCGCTCGCGCAGCACGTCGGTGACAGTGAGGAGTTCCGCTCCTTGCGCGACTATCGGCCCGGCGATCCGCTGCGCTCGATCCATTGGCGCAGTTTCGCGCGCATGGGCAAGCCAATCATTCGGGAATTCCAGGAAGAATTCTTTTCGCGACACGCGTTGGTGCTCGATACGTCGGCCCCTTATCCGTTTGCGCCGGCCTTCGAGAAAGCCGTCTCGATGGCTGCCTGGTTGATTGCTTGCCCCCGGGATGCAGAGAGCCTTCTGGACTTGGTGTTTGTCGCCGATCGCGTACACCGGTTGACGGCCGGACGAAGCTTGGGCAATAACGATGTGCTGTTACGCGTGCTCGCAACTCTCGTTCCTACGAGTGCCGACAGCATCGGGCCCCTTTTGACGACGCTCGAACGACATGCCGACCAAGTGGCTTCCATTATCGCCATCTTCCTATGTTGGGATGATGTCCGGCGCAAAGCGGTTCAGCGGCTTTTGGCTCGCGGAATCCGGCCCACGGTCCTGGTCGTCGAAACCCGAAGCAACTCGGCCGACGCGGACGACGCGGCATTCACGGGAATTCTGCGGCGCATCGTCGTGCCCCCAGCGGACTTGCCGGTATTGGCTCGATGACGACGCCCTTGTGGTTGCAGGCGGCGGGTCTGGTCCTCTGGGGCTTTGCCATGGGACATTGGATGACGGGGGCGCTTCTGGCGGCGCTCCGATGGTTGGTGTCGCTGAGCGGATTGCATCTGGACCTGAGCGAGCGGCACTTGAACCGCATCGTCGATCTCTCGGTCATCGGACTTGGGCTAACGCTCATCGGTTTTCTGGTAAGCCTCGGGGTTCCGAACGGGCTGTTTGGCGCGTTGAGTTGGCTGCCCGCCGTATTTTTCCCGCTCCTGCTGACGGAGGCGATAGGAGAGGCGCCGCTGCGCATGCGGCACCTAGCGATCACCCTGCGCCAATCGGCCGGAACGACAGCGGAACGGCCCGTCCAACTCGGTACTCCCTACTTTGCGGCAACCGTGCTGGCTGCAAGCGCCAAAGCCGAACCGTCCTCCTGGCTCGTCTGGCCCCTGGCCGCATTGATGGTCGCGTGGCTCCTCGTCATGCGCCGAGGACGAAACCTCCCGCACTCGTCGGGAGCCGCAATCCTTGCTGCGCTGATCGCTCTCGTGACAGCCTACGGCTTAGGCATCGGACTGCAACGGGTCCAAGGAGCTCTGCAAGAATGGGGGTTGGATCTACTTTCCGATGCGGATGTGGACCCCTATAAAAGCCGTACCCATATTGGAGACTTGGGGCGTCTCAAATTGTCGGGGCGGATTCTGTGGCGGGTCGAGCAAACGGCACCGTTCGTGCTTCCGCTCCGGTTGCGCACAGGTGTCTTCTCCACATATGTTGATGGAACTTGGCTCGCGCGGCAAGACTCTTTCAAGCCGGTAGCGCCGGCCCCGAAGGAGGGTTTACCTTCGTTATGGCTGCACGGCCGCAGCGATAAGGGGCGCGCCCTCGTTCCGGTGCCTGCCGATGCGAGCTACCTCGGCGGAGATTTGGGCCACATTGAGAAAAATGCGTATGGCGTGGTCCGTACGAGCGATGCGCCGCCGCGACTCGACGTCGCGGTAGATAGGAGCCAAGCCCAAGTGGACGGCGAGTTTGGGACAGCCGATTTTTCGGTGCCGCCCGGATTTGGCGGTCTGCTTCAGCGCCTGCCGGAGCTCGCCGCACTCGAGAAGCGTAGCGAGCGGGAACGCGTTCGAGGGCTGGAAACGTGGTTTGCTACGAATTTTCGCTATACGTTGTTTCTTGGCGACGCGAAGCGCGGGGGACGCGACCTCGAACGCTTCTTGTTGGTCGATCGGGCGGGTCATTGCGAATATTTCGCGACGTCAACGGTATTGCTGTTGCGCGCGCTAAGGATTCCCGCGCGCTACGTAACCGGCTATTCGGTTCAGGAGTACAGCGATCGGGAAAAATCCTTTTTGATTCGTCAACGCCACGCGCATGCCTGGGTTGAAGCACACGTGGATGGAAACTGGGTCGAGGTCGATACCACGCCATCGACTTGGATCTCGGCAGAGGAAGACACGGCATCCTTCTGGCAGCCCGCTTTCGATCTTGCCAATTTCGTGTCGTTTCATTTTTCGGAGTGGGCAAGGGATCTGGTCACCGAAGAACATCACTTGCTCGTCCGGCTATTGGGCATCTGCGTCGTCGTCGCGATCGGATGGTTGGCTGGTATCCGAGCCAGGAGGATGTGGAAGTCGAGAAAACCCAAGGCCGAAGCAATTCGAGGGCAGCATCAACCGGCAAGTGCCGAGGTCCGTGCCTTCCGCGACCTGGAGCGTGAGTTCGCTACGCTCGGGCTGGGCCGCCCCCCGGCGGAGCCAGCGCGCGCCTGGATCGACAGGGTTGCGCGAGAAGGTGCATCGATCCTCGGGAAGCACGAAGTTCAAGCGGCTCGAGAAATCGTCGACGCTCTCTATCGGGACCGATACGCGCAATAGGCAACCTCTTTTACGATGCGCTTGGTATTTTCGCTTCCGTTGCTGTGGGAAGGCCGGGCGCAGCGCACGACCGGATTGCGCCTTTCCCAATTGCGCCGGCAATGCGGCCGCAAGCGACCGGTATCGGGATTATTGAAAGGAGTTCCCAACGTTCCGCTTGTGGCCGCCCGGCGACCATCGCAAGCCGCCAAGACGGGACAAGATCTGCGAAGCAGACGCTATTGGAGGCAAACTACCGACCCGAACCCATCCTCTCCCCCTGGCAATACCCGGCACGATCCCGCACGGCAGACTTCCTCGTTTTCACTTTGGAGCCGTCGCGGACAATCGTAGCCGCGGAAAGGATCCGTTGTCCTCGGATGCGGGCAACAGGGTTCGCATCCTCAGCGCTCGCGCCGCGCTACGCAAGGGTGCGTGCAAGTGCGCTCGACCGACGCTCCGCTTAACTGCAGTCCACGCATGTAACTTGCGGCATGGAAATCGCCTTCGGGTTCTCGAGCGCCCGCGCCAGCGGTACGTACATGCGCAGCGTCAGCGAAAATGGCCCGTCGGGAGGACAGGCGAGCCAGTCTTCGACGCTCTCGGAGCCGCTTTGATGGGAAACCCGGATCGTGAAGCTTCCGTCGGCGCGCTTCTTAAGCGGGGTCCGATCGCCGATCGAGTAGCGCTTTTCTGCATTGGCGACCAAGAAACTGTCCGCGTCGTATACGCTCAGGCTCCAGAAACCGGTCTGCGCGACCGGGGGCAGAGCGTTGAAAAGGACCGCATAGGAGTGCCTGCCCACGAGCGGGCGGCCGGCGCTGTCGGCAAATGCGTTCCAGTAGATCGCTTCTTGCGCCTGGTTGGCCGCAAGACCAATCTGTGCGACGTACGCGCGCACCGTCATCGGAGTAGAGCTTCGCGCAAGATCGAGCCGTGTCGACCACGGCCCGTTTTCGACGGTCCCGGTGAAACGTGCGGGAATCCGCCCGGATGCGACCACGTAGTCGAGCAACGGGAGCATCGAAACCCAACCTGCGGCGAAGGCCCCGACCACGAGCAACGCCCCCATGGTCAGACGCGCCAGGACAAGGCCGCCAGGTCGCACGCGCTCAACTCCCGTTCCAGCGCGAGATGTGCAGGCCGTCTTGCAATTGGTGGACCCGAGGCAGGTCATCTGCCCCGTCCGCGAGGAAGCGCGCCAGCAGCCACACCCGCGTTGAAGGAGCGCGGAGCACCTCGAGGCCCTTGGCGTCGCCGGAAAAATCCGCGGGGGCGAGCAGCACCCTGGCCGGGCGGTTTAGACCGAGGTCGCGCGATCCGACATAAGCGAATACGTCCGTGTTGTCGCGCATGAATTCCACGCTCCAGTAACGGTCCGATGCGGGTGCCTCGACAATCTGCGGTCCCTCGCTCAGATCGACGGCGGCGTACGAATACAATGTGTCGACGTTCGGCCGAACAATCAACCGCGACGTATCGTCGGACAGCTCGCGCACATGCCCCCAGCGGTTGGTGCCGCGGCCAAGGACGATCTTCTCCCATGTGCGTGCAAATTCGCTGCGAGGGTACTCGGCCAGCGCCGATACGAGCCCCGTCGCATACGCCGCGACAATCAGTGCGACGTAAGCCGCCACCCTCCAAGGTGAGGCACGACCCGGGGGCCAGAGAGTCTTCACCGGCCGCGTCCGCGTATTGCCAAGACGGTGTTCATGGCATGAGCACGCCTAACCTCCGCTCGGTCGCGAATTACGCGTGCACCTCGAAGGGCGGCTCCTGGCCGCGCAGTGCCAAAGGGTACATGGTTCGCAGTATGTCCGCAGTCCGCCGCCGCATTACCGCCAAAACGCTTCGTCGCCAACACAGGCCATGTGCAGAGAAACGCGATTTCCAAGGCGGCCTCACCGGCGCCGGAAATCGGACATCGAGCCAATGTCAAGCCGACACCGCGAAATCCGTAGGGTTTTCGCGCTCCCGGGGCTATCCGAAGCTTTGCCGACGGCCGATGTCCCGCGTTGACCTTTCTCCGCGGTCACAGAAAAGTTTATGACCCCTCCTACGGGGTCGATTCAACGCAATTTCAGGACGACGCGGCCCTGCGCGAGCCGGTCCGTGACCAACCGCATGCCCTCCTTGAATTGATTCAACGGCAGGGTCTGCCCAACGTGCGGATGCAGTTTGCCCTGCGCAATCCAGTCGAACAGTTGCGCATCGGCCAACGCACTCTCCTCGGGATTGCGTTGCATCCAGGCGCCCCAGAACGTGCCGACGATCGAGTAGTTCTTGAGCAGCAGCAGATTGACGGGCACCGAAGGGATGTTGCCGGTCGTAAAGCCAATCGGCAGGATCCGGCCACCCCAATTCATCAGCCGCGTCATGGTTTCGAAGATCCCCCCGCCAAGATTGTCGAAGAAGACGTCGACTCCTTTGCCGGCCGTTACGGCCTTGATTCGCTCGCGCAAATCTTCGCGGTTGTACTCGATGACTTCGGTTGCGCCGTACTTGCGCACCAGATCGATCTTCTCGGGCGATCCGACTCCGGCAATCACCCGCGCCCCAAGGTGTCGCCCAAGATCGACAGCCGCCAGGCCTACGCCTCCGGCCGCGCCCGTAACAAACAAACATTCGCCGGGCTTTAGCTGCGCGCGAACGACCAATGCGTAGTAGGCCGTACCGTAGCTGTACCGAACGGCCGAGCCCGTGATGAAATCCACCTTATCCGGCAGCAAAGCCGCTCCGTGCTCAGGCACGACCATTTGATCCGCGTACGCGCCAAACCAGTTGCCGCACGC
>Ga0187778_10002577_pt1 | contig 12339 bp, 9 predicted proteins | sample 1015_Q2_SP5_20_M_FD_132418 | JGI IMG/M metagenome (GOLD analysis project Ga0187778, IMG submission 132418) | Tropical peat soil microbial communities from peatlands in Department of Meta, Colombia - 1015_Q2_SP5_20_MG | ecosystem: Environmental > Terrestrial > Soil > Wetlands > Peat | place... | reverse complement strand
TGATTCTTTTGTCCTTTGACGTGAGTCCGAGATCAGATAAAACGAGCGCTCGCCAGTTGGTCGCGACATATTTTGGCCGATAGAGGAATTCAATCCATCCAAGAACGTCTTTGCGCCACGAAGGTTCTCTTCGTTCCCAGTATCCTCCAGGTTTCTGCAGCTTTAGAATATCTTTAGCCCAACCTCTACGTGGAATTCTGGAATAAGCTTCTCTCACTTCCGGATCGTTCTCTTTGCGTCCCAGAATGTCAACCAACGTGTAATAACGAACTGAAGGCTGATCTTCCTCAAGCAACCAGTTAATGATCCGTTGATCCTTCGAGCCCAATTTGACCGAGGCCAATCTAACGCCCCTCGGGATAAGTTTTGATGCGGTAAACTCGCGTCGAATTCTCTTCGCAGATTCACACTTGCAAATTCGCCTTGTAATGACGGAGCCCGTGGGACTCGGACCTACCTAGTTGAATTTTCCGGATTCAGGAAATCTCAGCTGAATCTCGTGGCGAGTTGGGAGCGTACTCGCAGAGATTTATCAAAATAGTGAAAAGCCACATTTCGGGGAGACTTCGGTTGTGTGCGACCTCCTCTCATTGGAGAGAACGGTTACCGTATATTTTGTATGTACAATTTCTCTAAGTTCCCGCCGGCAGAAGGACTCGTGTGACTTTCTGTGAGTACTAGGGGCGCTCAAGCCGTCAAGACAACCACTTGGTCCGCTGGACCGGGGTGCCATGGCGGGTGTGGGGTAATTGCGTACGTTAAGGATGGTAAGCTCATCAAGATAGAGGGAGACCCAGAGCATCCTCGGACTCAGGGGAGGCTCTGCCCGAGATGCTTGGCCTTGACCCAGTTTGTGTACCATGAACAGCGGTTGCGTCACCCGTTGCTAAGAGTGGGTGAACGTGGGGAGAACAAGTGGAAGGAGGTTTCATGGAAAGAAGCCTACGACCTAATCGAAACAAAACTAAACGATATCAAGGCACGCCACGGGCCTGAAAGCGTCCTCTTCTTCTACGCCGACGGTAAAGACGTGAGTGAATGGATCACGATTCTCACCTATTCCTACGGAAGCCCGAACCTGGTTTACGCCCTGAGCGGGTCATCCTGCTACACTCCCAGAACGATGGTGACATGGGCCGTTCAAGGCAATGTTGCCGTACTTGATGCTTCCCAGTGGCTGCCAAAACGGTACGACGACCCCGCTTACACGGTACCGCGGTGCATCATAGTCTGGGCGCAAGACCCCCAAGCTACATGCGCGGATGGCTTCTACTCGCATTGGATCGTAGATCTCAAGAAGAGAGGATCGGAACTAATTGTCATAGACCCTCGGTGTACCTGGCTCGCTTCAAGGGCGAAAATCTGGCTCCAATTACGCCCTGCAACGGACGGAGCTCTAGCGCTCGGTATGCTCAACGTCATCATAACCGAGAAATTGTACGACACCAAATTCGTGAAAGAGTGGACAAATGCACCGTTCCTTGTCAAGGTTGATGAGAATAGGCTTCTTCTCGAAAGCGACCTCGTGAGGGATGGATCTGAGAAGAAATTCGTAATTTGGGATACTAAGACGGGAAGCCCCGCGATTTGGAATCCGTCGGAGGCAAAATTCTCTCCTAAGAAAGCCACACCTGCGCTCGAAGGAACATATACAGTCGCCTTGACGGACGGTACTGCAACTGATTGCAAAACCGTCTGGACCCTACTGTGTGAACGAGTGGCAGATTTCTCACCGGAGAAGGTGGCCGACATAACTTGGGTGCCAAAAGACAAGATCGTTGATGCCGCACGCTTCTACGCCAAGAACCACCCATCGGCGATTCATTGGGGTGCCTCAATAGACATGATCACAACCACCACGCCCAGCGCTCACGCAATCACACTGCTCTGGTGCATAACCGGCAACGTCGACAAGCCTGGAACGAACGTGATAGCCCTCGACCCGTTCGATGTTAACCCCTATCCGTTGCAGCCTAAAGTTGGAGCTAGCGCGCTAGCTCTTCCTCCCGATGTGCTGAAGAAGAGGATAGGCGCGGACCGCTACGGTCCGCTGAGAGATTTCCGACCCCGCGCTCATACAGACTTGACTTTGGAACAAATCTTCACGGAGAAACCCTACCCAATCAAAGGTATGTGGATCCAAGGGGCGAATATCCTAGCCGGCAACGGGATGGACCCGCGAAGATGGTACGAGGCCATGAAAAAGATGGAGTTCATCGTCTGCGTCGACCTCTTCATGAATCCAACCAGCATGTTGGCCGATTTGGTTCTCCCGGCAGCTACGTTCCTCGAGAAGGACAGCCTACACACCCTGTGGGTCCCACTCAACGCAATCAAGAAGGTCATAACGGTCGCCGATTGCAAGTCCGACACTGAAATCGACTTTGAGTTGGCCAAGAGATTCAACCCAAAGCTACCGTGGAAGAGCCTTGATGAAATGTTCGACGACATTGTCAAGCCTTCAGGGATGACGTTTAGTGAGCTGAAGAAGATCGGCTGGAAGACCCCTCCGAAAAGCCATCGAAGCTCACCCTACGAGAGGCATGAGAAGGGAATGCTAAGATCAGATGGGCAAAAGGGCTTCAACACGCTTACGGGCAGGATCGAAATATTCTCCACAAGGTTCAGTGGCTGGGGTATCGACCCGCTGCCCTACTATGAGGAACCACCATTCAGCCCCATCCGCACCCCGGAGGTTTACAAGGACTACCCTCTAATCATGATGACCGGCAGAAGGTCGTCCGTCTACTTCCTCTCGGAACACAGAATGATTCCTTGGCTGAGGGAAGTGGAGCCGGACCCGATCGTTGAGATCCACCCCCGTACCGCCGGAGCGCTTGGTGTCAAAGATGGGGACTCGGTGTGGATTGAGAATTGGCTTGGGCGGTGCAAGCGGAAAGCGAAGCTGACCCCGATTATACATCCCAAGACGATAATGGTGCCTCACGGGTGGTGGTTTCCGGAAAAGGAAGGGTCAGATCCTTCCCTATTCGGTGTGTGGGAAGTGAATGTGAATCAACTCATCCCTATGGGTTACAACGGCGCGGCTGGCTACGGGAGCCCGATCAAAAGCATGCTCTGCAAAGTCTACAGGGCGGAGTGAGAGGAATTGCCTGAAAAGAAGAATACCAAATACGGTCTACTGGTCGACTACGAGTACTGCACCGGATGCCACACCTGCGAAGTTGCTTGTAAGCAGGAGTTTCACAGACTGATGGGGATGGGGGGAATTAAGGTCATGGAGATACTTCAGGAGCTGCCGGGAGGCAAGCTATACCCGACATTCATACCCTTTCCAACGGAACTCTGTGTTCAATGTGCGCATCGAGTCAGAGAAGGTAAGAAACCCGCATGCGTCCAACACTGCATGACCTCCTGCCTCACCTTTGGGCCAATACAAGAACTCGCCAAGTTGCAAGCAAAGAAACCCAGAACCGTTTTGTGGGCCACAAAATGAAATGTGGAATTTTACAGGCATCTTCTTGACCTTCCCATAGTGAACCAACCCTAGGCGCGGCCAGTGATCAAACTTAACGTACCTTCGCTGAAACTGTTTACGAAGAGACAGATCGGAGACGTGCACAACGCAACATTAGAATTGTTGGAAAGAACTGGCGTAGTCTTCCAACACTCCCAAGCTCTCAAAGTCCTTGAAGAGTCCGGAGCCTATGTTGACCACAAGACCCAACGCGTAAAGTTTCCCACATATCTGGTTGAAGAAGCGATTAGTAAGGCTCCGAGCAGGGTTAGCATATACGCACGAAACCCCAAGAAGACTATGCGATTCGAACGGGGCCGAGTGCACTTCTCTCCGGCTTGCACGCCCATTTTCACGTATGATTTGGAGACGAGGGAAAGGAGGCCTTCGACGCTCAAAGATTTCGAAAATATTACGAGGCTGATGGACTATCTGGAGAGGGTGGACGAAGGCTTCGGCTCGGTCTATCCCCAGGACGTCCCGGAGAAGACTGTTCACGCTCACATGATGTTGGCCCAAGCGAAGAATACCACGAAATGTGTGAGAGGCTTGCCCCAAGGGGCGATTGTGGCTAGGGATTGCATTAACATGATTTCATTGGTGGCCGGGAGTGACGAGGAGCTTCGGAGAAAACCCATGCTTCTCTGCATCGTCAACTCAGTAAGCCCCCTGCAGTGGGACATGAAGAATACGGGCGGAGCCTTGGAGTACGCAAGAATGAGGCAACCCGTGGCGTTAACACCTGAAGTTATGGCGGGTGCGACCGGTCCAGTGACCCTGGCGGGAACGATGGTGCAACACAACGCCGAAGTCCTATCCATGCTTACCGTAATGCAACTCATGTACCCGGGAACCCCGGTTATCTACGGGGCGGCGTCCTCGATAACCGACATGAGGACCAGCACGCTGAGGCTTGGAGCCCCGGAAGACGGCCTCATGCACGTGGGCTTCGCCCAACTCGCACAGCACTACAACCTACCCACTCGAGGTGCGGCCGGAGTTAGCGATTCGAAAGCGCTAGACCTCCAAGCGGGCTATGAGACAACATTCAACCTGCTTCTAGCCGTTCTCGCTGGTTTCAACTTCATCACATATGCGCTTGGGTCAATTGACTTCTCACTTTCCGTAAGCTATGACAAGATTCTGACAGACCACGACCTGCTTGGGATGGTCGAGCGACTCGTTAAAGGAGTGGACGTGTCTGACGAAACTTTGGCTTTAGATGTAATCGACGCTGTCGGTCCCGGAGGCCACTACCTAGCACACAAACACACACGTGATTACCATGCAAAGCAACATTTCATCCCGCAGCTCCTCGACACAGAGTCTTACGACGGTTGGGCCAAAGCTGGGTCAAAGGAATTGAGGGATAAGGCTAGGGAGGAAGTGAAGAAGATACTTCGCGAGCACCAACCTCCAGCCCTAGACAAGGACTTGCAGAAAAGATTGGAAGGATACGTTGCTGAAGTAGAAAGGAGACCCAACTGAAAGCACGGTACGTACGTCGCCGCTGTGACGGTCGCCTAACCAAAGGCAATGATGGGACGTGAACATTTGAACGGCCGAGAACGAATGGAAACCGCGCTCGAACTTGAGATGCCCGACCATGTTCCAATCATGTCGGGCATGGATGCGATCATCTCTAAGGTTGCGGGGAGGACGGTGCGTGAATACTATTCGGATTCTGAAATCTACACAAACACGACCATATCGGTCTGGAAGAGACTCAGGTTCGACGAGGTATTCGCTTGGTGGCCTCACGTTCTTCCAGAAGCGATGGGAGCCAAACTGACCTATCCCGAGAATGACTACCCTGCCATTAAATCACCTCTGATCAAAACGGAGGAGGATGTCGACAACCTAACCTTGCCAGACCCAAGCAGTGACGGAAGGCTCCCCCTGGTTCTAGAAGCGATGAAAATTCTTGACAGGAAGGTGGGAAATCAAGTATGCCTTTGCGGAGCTACATACGGCCTCTATACCGAAATGGGGAATTTAATGGGCTTCGAGCGGCTGCTCATCGAGACCTTGAAGAAAAGCGACATTCTCAGGAAATTGGCAAAGATCCTCTTAGAGGCCAAGATAAGATTCGGAGAGGCAATGGTCGATGCGGGTTGCCGCCTAATTTGGATGTCGGAACCTATGGCCTCCCCGCCAATTCTTCCGGTTCACACCTACGAGGAAACTGTTTTGCCGGCTTGGATGCAGCTAACAAAGGCGCTCAAGAAAACCGGTGCGTACACTTTATGGCATCCCTGCGCAAGGACAAACGGAGAGTATGCGATATTCGAACAACTCTTGCACGGGAATGCGGATGCGATTAGTTTCAGCGAGACGACCGATATGAAAACCGTGAAAGAGACGTTCACCCACAAGAAATGTGTGGCAGGCAACCTGGATCCTGTAATGACGAGTCATGCGTCCACGCGAACTATCAAACGGGAAGTAAAGAAAATAATCAACGATGCGGCCGGGGGTGGGGGCTTCATCTTCACGCCCGGATGCTCAATTCCCCTAGATACCCCATTGCGCAACATCGAGGCAATGATCAAGTCCGCTCGACAACTTGGAAAGTATCCCTAGCCAGTACTAGCAGATCTAAGCCAGAAATGTCCGTCTACGAGGACCCGAATCGAGAGAAACACAAAAAATGGAGGAGGAGGGCTTTGCGCCCTCCGTTTGTTGGGCCTAATGCGGTCTACTTCTTCTCGGCAGGTTCGGGTGTTTTCTTTCTGCGCATGTACGCGGCGGCCAGTACGACTATGATGATCAAGGCTACGACGGCCGGCAGGGTATAGTCGGGGCTTGAGGGTGGTGCACTCATCGTTGAATTCGTGGCTACCGGGGCCGTACTTGCTGTGGTGGAGCTAGATACTGGTTGGATGTATTCGAACATCTGGGAGTTCGGCCCCATAATGTAGAGAGCGCTGCCGGGCTGGGCAACTAACCCTGTCCACTTGCTGGACCAGTACGCGGAGACGAAGGTCATGTAGAAGAGGTCGATTTCTACGGCGTTTTCAATCATGTATTTCTGAACATCATGTGTAATGCTGATTTGCTGTGCTGGGTCGGTTGTGGTGAGTTGTGCTTGGTACATGGCGTCGTAAGCGGGGTCTGATAAGCCGCTGCTGCTGTATCCCGTGTTTATCGCGTCGGTTGTGTACACATATATCATCGAGCTCGGGTCATTTACGAGCCAGTCCCATACGGCTAGGTCCCAATTGTATGGTGGGCTGGAGACTATGGTCCATAATGTTCCGCCTTCCATTGCTTGATACGTGATGTCCACTCCGATCTGGTTCCACCATTGTTTGATAATTTGGGCTCCCCTCACCATCTCGGGGTAGCCGTTGAAAATGTAGAATCGGTAGGACAGCCTGACGCCGCTGGGGCTCACTCTTATGCCATCGGAACCTTTCTTGTATCCTGCTTGGTCTAGGATTTGGTTTGCTTTAGCTAGGTCGAATTGGGGAAGCAGAGATTCGTATTCCGATGCGTAATAGGGCCCGAACATGTCTGGGATTATGCTCAGTGCAGGGTGGTTAAGGCCTTGGTACAGTTCGTCGTTGAGGTATGTGCGGTTGATTGCGTACATCAACGCTACTCTGACGTTCTTGTCGAGCAGCGTAGGATTGCCTTGGCTGGCGTTTGTGTGTAGGTTGATGTAAATGTCCTCAACCGTGTTCATTTCAGATGGGAGAACCGTGATGCCGGACACTTGCGATAGGGGTGAGATATCTGATATTGGGACGTAGTCCTCCCCATCGATCTCGCCCGACTTTAAGGCTGCATTCATGTCCTCCTGCGACGAGAATTGTTGAATGACCAGTGAGTCTATTTTGGGTCTGCCCATGAAGAAGCCATCGTATGCTTGGAGAGTGATGGACTCCCCTGGTTTCCAGCTTACAAATTTGAACGGCCCTGAGCCTATGGGCGGGTTGTTGGTGAAATTCAACGCGGCCGCACCCACTGCACCCTGTGCAACCCAGTAATGCTCCGGAAGAATATCCAGTCCGGTTAACCATCCAGCTATTAGCGTCGGCTTCGCACTCTTGACAATCACCGTGTAGTTGTCAGGAGTATCGACACTGGCTATTCCCTGCACGAATCGAGCCATGGCCCCTCCTGCCTGTTGGACTGTATCGATTGTGAACTTCACGTCTTGGGAGGTGACGGGCTGCCCGTCATGCCAGGTTGCGTCCTGACGCAGTTTCACAACCCAAGTGACATCGTCGGGCTTCGAGTAGCTAAGTGCGAGCCAGGGCTGCGGTTGCAGCGTCGCATTCTGTATGAATAACTGGCTGTACAACGCTGACCTATACAGGCCGTAAGTGTAACCCGTCATGGGGTTTAATCCGATTACGCTGGTAGTCCCGAGCACAAACGTGACCTGGGTCTGTGCCTTAGCGGAGGTAGGCACCGCGAGAAGAGCTGAAAGTATTGTAATTGCTATTACAAACGCGCATTTTCCACTAATCAATTGAATCTCGGGGAGAAGTCTTCGGCGCAGCCTATAGGACTGTGCTAAGTAGTTAACTTACTCATAATTACCGCTTTCACCCGGAACCGGATTCTCTATGTTTTCCTCAACCTCGGGTTGAGAACCTCATCCAAACCGTAGCCAACGCCGGTAAAGGCTAGGATCGTAGTGACTATGAGCAGGCCGGGTGGTAGAAAGTACCAGTAGGCCCCCGCCGTGAAAGCCCCCCTGTTGAAAGCAAAATAAAGCATCGAACCCCAACTGATCGTACTCACATCTCCTAAACCCAGAAAGCTGAGAAAGGCTTCGGAAGCAACCGCGAACGCTACGACAATCACCGCGTTCGCGAAGATGAGGGGCACAACATCGGGGAGAATATGCCGGAGAACAATCCTACGATTCGAACAACCAACCGACCTTGCTCTGTACACATAGGTTCTTTCCCTTAGTGAAATGACCGCCGACCTCACTATCCTAGCTGTCCCAGTCCAACCCGTTACGCCTATGACGAGGGCAACATTCCATAAACTCGGTCGGAGTACGGCGGCCAGAATAATCATCAACGGCAGAGCCGGTAGAACCAAGAATATGTCCGTGACCCTCATCATTAATTCTCCTTTTACACCGCCGTAGAAACCTGAGACGAGACCAACCGAGGCGCCAATCATAATAGCAATCAACGTAGCGAAGGAACCTATCATCAACGAACCCCGCGCTCCCCAAATCAGCAGGCTGAGAACATCCTCTCCCGCATCATCCGTACCCAGAAAATGAGACCAGCTGGGTGGCGACATGAAACTAGAAACCGGCCCGGTCGCCCTCGGATTGTAGGGGCTGAAAACACCGGGGAAAGCTGCGAGAACGCAAAGAGCAATCAGAATCGTGAGACCGACCGAACCGGCCTTTCTTGTTGTGTAAATGTTCCAGAACTGCTCAAATGACTTCTTCTTAACGAGTAGCCTGTGGACCTTGGCGGATGAAAGCAATCCTAGTACCTCACCCTTGGGTCCAGGAAGGAATAGAGCATATCCGCAATCAGGTTAGCCACAACCATGAAAACAGTGAAGAAAACGAAAGTCCCTTGTAGGAGTGGATAGTCTCGAAAGAATATTGCTTGATACACAAGCAAACCTACCCCCGGCCAGTTGAACACGGTCTCAACGGAGATCGCGCCCAAAACGACGAGGCCTATATTCATCGCGATTAGGGTAACCGACGGGAGTGCAGCGTTCTTTAGGATATGTTTCCTAACTATGTCCAGATCACTGAGTCCTTTCGCCCTTGCGGTAACCACATAATCTTCAGTCAATATGTTGATCACGGAAGTCCGCATGATCAAGGCGTAAGCCCCCGCGAACACGAGCGAATACGTGATCAGCGGAAGAGCAAGGTGAGAGACGCTATCTTGAGTTGCAGTTAGCCAATCCGGGTTTAGCAATCGCTCATTGATCATGCCCCCTGTGGGGAAAACGGGTACAACAACAGCAAGCGCGTAAATCGCGACCATGCTTATCCAGAACGATGGCATAGAATAGAACAACAACGCCGATCCGAAGGCGATGCGATCGGGCGCCTTGCCCCGATACCACCCGGCAATTATTCCTAAAACCAAACCAATCGCCATAGAGAGCAAAGTGCCGAGGCCAACCAAGTAGAGTGTGTTTGCCAACCTCTCAAATAGAATGCTCGCAACTGGAACCCTATAGAAGAAAGAAAGCCCCAGGTTGAGCTTGAACGTGTTCTCAATGAAAATCGCGTACTGCACGTACAGAGGTTTGTCGAGACCGAAACTGGCCCTTAGAATTTCCATTTGCTGAGGATTCAACCTAGGATCCCTGGCAATCATCTGCGCAGGATCACCCGGTAGTATTCTAAAGAGATAGAAGTCTATGGTCAAAGCTACGAAGATTGTCGCCAGGCTCTGCACGATGCGCTGAGCAAAATAGGTTCTAAGTTCCAAGTCCCACTCCTCGCGTCACCCTTGGAGTTAGTATAAGCATAGTGTCAAGGTATCTTTCTTGAAGTCACACTCAAGATGTATAAGGCCAGTGGGCGACAGACGCCATGTTGTTGGAAGTTTGCCCGACGCCGACTCCTTGCTAAAGGTAAGCGGCCTTAAGACGCAATTCCGCACGCGAGAAGGAGTCGTGCAAGCAGTCCGAGGCGTAAGCTTTCACCTGCACGACGGAGAAGTGCTTGGTCTTGCAGGGGAGTCAGGCTGCGGAAAAACAACGGCCGCCCTCTCCATTATGAGATTGCTGCCGCCGACGGCACATATCGCTGACGGCCAGATACTATTCAGGGGCAAAAACATAGTGACGATGAGTGAAAGGGAACTTAGAACTCTCAGGTGGAAGGACATCTCAATGATATTCCAAGGCTCAATGAACGCCTTGAACCCCGTCAAGAACATAAGCGAACAAATTACAGAAGCAATCTTGCAACACGAAAAAGTGACACATGCCGAGGCGCTGGAGAGAACAAGAAACCTCCTTCAAAAAGTGGGCATCAACCTCAGCAAGCTCAAAAGTTATCCTCACGAACTTAGCGGCGGGATGCGGCAGAGGGTTATGATCGCAATGGCGTTGGCGTGCAATCCAAGCCTCGTAATAGCTGATGAACCGGTCACGGCCCTAGATGTCATGGTTCAAGCACAGATCCTAAAGCTGATCAAGAATCTGCAGGACGAACTGAACCTATCCATGATTCTAATCACACACGATCTGTCCGTCATGGCGGATGCTTGCAACAGACTCGCGATCATGTACGCGGGAAAGATAGTTGAATACGGTGGAGTGGAGGCCATCTTCGACGATCCCATTCACCCCTACACGGAGCTACTCATCAAAGCATTCCCAAGCATCGAAGGCCCCATAGGCGAGCTACGCTCGATCCCAGGAAGCCCTCCAGCTTTGGTCACGCCACCACCCGGCTGCGGATTTAATCCAAGATGCCCTCACGCTCGCGAGGAATGCTCCCATTCGGACCCGCCACTCGTTGAAGTCGCAAACAGCCATTTCGCCGCATGCAATAGAGTCCGTGGATAAGAGTTGACAAGAACCCACCCATTACTCGAAGTACGCGACCTCAAAGTCTGGTTCCCCGTGAGAAAGAGTCTTCTCTCGAAGGCGAAGACATATGTTCGTGCGGTTGATGGGGTCAGCTTTGACATAGGAAACCGCGAAATCTTCTGCTTAGTCGGCGAGAGCGGATGCGGCAAGACCACTATCGCCAACACCCTTCTGGGGCTCGTGAACGCAACCTCCGGTTCGGCAATTCTGAACGGCATGAACCTGCTCAAGCTCACGAAGGAACAGAGAACTCAATTCAGAAGGAACACGCAAATGATCTTCCAAGACCCTTACGATTCTCTAAACCCACACATGACAGTATTCGAAATCATTGCGGAACCTCTCGAAGTGAACAACTTAACGAACGATCCCGAAGAAAAAGAATCCAGAGTCAAACAAAGCCTCGAAGCCGTGGGTCTCGCGCCGCCTCAAACCTTTCTCGACCATTACCCCCATCAATTAAGTGGAGGCCAGAGACAACGTGTCGCCATAGCAGCCGCCCTAGTCCTGAAACCGTCCCTGATGGTGGCAGATGAGCCGGTCTCGATGCTCGACATCTCGGTAAGGGCGGGAATTCTGAAGCTAATGCTTGACTTAAGAAATGAATTCAACCTTACGTACCTGTTCATAACACATGACCTAGCCACGGCACGAAACTTCGTGGATAGAATAGCGGTCATGTATCTTGGCAGAATTGTCGAAATAGGAGACGCCAAGAGCGTTATTGAAACGCCGCTCCACCCTTACACCAAAGCGTTGATCTCAGTCGTGCCCGTGCCCAACCCCAAAACCAGAAAACAGAAGACGCTGCTAGCAGGAGAAATTCCCAACCCAGTCGAAATTCCGCCAGGATGCAGATTCCACACGCGATGCCCAGTCGCCCGAGAAAGGTGCTCACAAGATGAACCTGGGCTCGAAGAATTGTTCCCGGGACATTACGTCGCATGCCCATTCGCGGGCTCTGAATGGTCTAATGAAGCACCAACCGAGAGTCACGCAAAACAAAGCGCTGCCCCCACCATCAAGAACCCCTAATTTATTCACTTTCGACGGAACTGGCGATTTGGGACGATGTTTGGCCTAAATCGTTAAAGCGAGACTAGTCCGCAATTGTTTTCTTACGGATGAAAGTGTGGGCTCCGCTAGAGGCTCGTCAACGCAGACACCTAGGTGACAAGAAAAATTTCTTTGTTAGGATCATCCAGTCTTGCGGCTTCGCTTGACAATCTCATCCAATTTCTCGGAGACCGGTTTCTCCAACGGCGCGGGCTGGTGTGTCTTGAGGATTCGTTTGGCTTCTTCGGAAGCCT
>Ga0187778_10002576_pt1 | contig 12341 bp, 14 predicted proteins | sample 1015_Q2_SP5_20_M_FD_132418 | JGI IMG/M metagenome (GOLD analysis project Ga0187778, IMG submission 132418) | Tropical peat soil microbial communities from peatlands in Department of Meta, Colombia - 1015_Q2_SP5_20_MG | ecosystem: Environmental > Terrestrial > Soil > Wetlands > Peat | place... | reverse complement strand
TCTTGGGGGCAGCTCTTCCGCCAGCGGCCAGGTCAGCGCCCAAACTGCCTCGCCCGCTTCGCTGCTCAGTCAAGCCCTGCCGGTCAGCGGCATCAACGGGCTTTACAGCGTCCAGTTGACCATCACGCCGCAGACCGACGTCAATCTGCCGGCTGACGAACAGGTGACTTATAGTAAGCTGCTGGACTTTCTCAGCCTTATAGAAAACAATCAGCGCACCGCCCAAATCAGTCAAATCGTCATCAAGCCGGTTTATAATGGCGACGGCTCGTTCCGGGCCTTTGACTTCACTCTGGAAATTAATATATTTATAAGGCCGTAAGATGAACAAAAGCCCCAATCCGGGTTTCAAAGCGATCCTGCCGTGGCTGCGCAAGCACCAAAAACAGATGACATCCCATGCCGTTTTTGCCGCGGTGCTGCTGGTACTGTTGGCCTATGTTTTCATGGTCTGGCGCATCGGCCAGTTGGCCACAGCCAACCCCGGACCAGATCAACTCTCCTCAAGCAGCAGCGGCCAAACACCCACCGTAGACAAATCCGCAATTGACCAGATCCAGAAACTGGAGCAGAGCAATACCAATGTCCACGCTTTGTTTGATAATGCCCGCAACAACCCCTTCCAAGAATAGCCGCTCAACCCCTAACTTTTCCCAGACATTCGGCTCACTCGATGTAGCTGTTGTTTAAAACAGGCTCGCTCAAGAATGAATCTCCAAATAGTTGATTCATACTTTTGCGCCCCAGGACGCCTCTTTTAAACAACATCTACTCGGGTTCGCCTCGAGTCTGGATAAAAGTTAGGGGTCTTGCTCATCAAGAATAAGCAGGGTGAGAGTGCCGTAGGGTTGAAGGGGTGCAGCTGATACCCTATAACCCTTTCACCCTATAACCCTACAACCCTAAATTGCTTGACTTGTTAAGTATTTTGACTATAGACCCTGCTTGCCTTCTTCGCTGTGCACGTAACGCTGCCGCGCTTCCAAGACTCGGTCGGCATAAGTATCCGGTGTCGGACACAGCGGAAAAATAAAGTTGTCCTCCTCGCCGGCGGTTTCAACGGTCAGCGTGCCAAAGTTAAAAATCGTCGCCAAAAAGCCTTCGTGGTCGGCCTGGACGTCCTGGACATTGCTCATTGATAACCTTGAGATCTTGCGGATAAACAGCCCTCTTTGGATAACTTGGATCAGGCTTTTGTCGCTGACAACCAGACGGCTCTGACGGTAAATGTAAGTCGCCAGCAACAGGATCATCGCCACCAGACCGATGGCCAGAATAATGATGCCCATCATCAGAGTGTAGGCTTGGCCTGACAGGTTTTGCAGCACGCTGGGCGATAACAGGATCAGCAGTGCCACAACCGCGCCGACACCGACCAGGGCCTCAATATAAATCATGATGATGCCGATAGGATGGCGGTGGACGACCATCACTATCTCTTCGTCAGGCTCCAGCAGCTCGCAGTCTTCCCGCTTGACTCCCGGCGGTAAGGTAGGGGTAGCCGGCTGTGAGACCGGCGGTGGTGGTACAGTAGCAGTACTAGGTGGAGGCACCGGCGGGGGTGTGACCGGCGCCGGCTCTTCGGGTTGCATAATCGAAATTATATCAGGCTGGCCTGGTTCTTGCTGGCCGGTTTCTTATTAAGATGCTGCCAAGCTCTGGTGGTGACTTTACGGCCGCGCGGCGTACGTTCCAACAGGCCGATCTGCATCAGATAAGGCTCGTAAAAGTCCTCTATGGTGGTTTTCTCTTCGGAAGTCAGCGCCGCCAGGGTCTCCACGCCGACCGGCCCGCCATTGTGATGATCCATGATTACTGCCAGCAGGTGCCGGTCGGCGGGATCCAGCCCCAGATCGTCAATTTCCAGCAGCGCCAGCGCTTGGGTGGCCAGGTTCTCATCAATCACACCGTTACCGTTGATGTCAGCGTAGTCGCGCACCCGTTTCAGCAGGCGGTTGGCGATACGCGGTGTCAACCGGGCCCGGCCAGACAACAGATCAGCCGATTTTTTATCAATCGGAACTTCCAGAATTTTAGCCGAACGATTGATAATCCGGCTGATCTCCTCGGGCGTATAAAACTCCAAACGGTGGATCATGCCGAAACGGTCGCGCAGCGGCGCCGCTAAGGCTCCGGTGCGGGTGGTGGCGCCGATAATCGTGAACTTGGGCAAATCCAGCCGCAAACTGCGCGCGCTGGGCCCTTTGCCCAGCATAATGTCCAGCTTAAAGTCTTCCATGGCGGCGTACAGCACCTCTTCAACTACCCGGTGCAGGCGGTGAATCTCATCAATGAATAAAATGTCGCCGTCCTGGAGGTTGGTCAGAAGCGAGGCTAAATCGCCGGCCCGCTCAATTGCCGGTCCAGACGTTACACGGATCTGGGCTCCCATCTCGTTGGCAATCACCCCGGCCAAGGTGGTTTTACCCAACCCTGGCGGGCCGTAGAGCAGAATGTGGTCAATCGGTTCGCCGCGCTTTTTAGCGGCGTCAATCGCCAGCTTTAGATTCTTCTTCAGCCGTTCCTGGCCGATATAATTTTTAAAATCCCGCGGCCGCAGCGTCTGTTCCAGCCGTTCTTCTTCCGGTTCATCGGTACTGGTATTAATTATCCTATCAACCGCCATATTAACAGTTTAACACTACGTTTGAGGCGTTTTGTTATGATTAAGCAATGGAGGCTCTGGATTTAGTTGATGAGTCCGACCAAGTAATAGGACGGGTGCCGATCGACCAAGCCCACAAAGAAGGCAAGCTTCATCGCGAAGTGCACGTTTGGCTCTACACGCCAAAAGCCGAGCTAATTTGGCAATGCCGCGGCGCGTCTAAGCCAATGTTCGCCAGTTTACTGGACGCTACCGTTGGGGGACACGTCACTTCCGGCCAGACCTACGAAGAAGCGGCAATCAGAGAATTGGCGGAAGAAACAGGCGTTATCGCCGATATCAAACAACTTCGGTTCATCAAAACAATCCGTTCTAGAATAGTCGACCCGAGAAACGGCTTTATTAATAACGTATTTCTTTGCGTCTATGCCCTTCGCTACGAGGGCGGACTTAAGGACCTTAAGATTGAAGAGGGCGAAATAAGCCATTTTGAACTCTGGCCAATCAAGAAGCTCTTTAGCCTCACAGAAAAAGAGAAGCAAAAATTCATACCGGCCCTGTTGAGCGAGCGGAATTTAGAAATTTATAAAGCGATTCAAAAGCTAGTTTAGCAGCGCGGTTTTGGGCAGGTGTGTGCCCTTGAGGATTTTAATAACTTCGTTAGCTTCAACGGTTTCTTTCTCAAGTAGGACTTTTTTAAGTTCTTCCAGCTTGGCCATATTGGCTTTAAGCACAATCCGCGCCCGGTTGGCGGCCTCGGTAATCAGGCTTTCTACCTCATCGTCAATGATCTTAGCGGTTTCGTCAGAATAAGTGCGTTCGTGCACCAGCCGCTCCAGCATCATCCCCTCATCGGTATGAAAAACCTGGTCGCGCAGTTTTTTGCCCATCCCCTGGTTGACCACCATGTCGCGCGCCAGCTCGGCGGCCTTTTGCAGGTCACTGCCGGCGCCGGTAGTTACGCGGTCGGCACCGTAAATTAATTCCTCAGCGATCCGGCCGCCCAGCATTCGCGCCAGCACGTCCTTAAACTCAACTATACTGTGATAACTCTTATCTTCGGGCGGAATGAACCAGGTTACACCGCCGGTCTGGCCTCGGGGGATGATGGTGACTTTGTGCACCATGTCGCTGTCCGGCAGGACGTGCCCGACTACAGCGTGACCGGCTTCGTGGTAAGCTGTCAGCTCTTTCTCTTTATCGCTCATGATCTTGCTCTTGCGTTCCGGGCCGATGGCGACTTTCTCAAAAGCCGCCACGACGTCATCGTTATCAATAACTTTACGGTCGTGCCGGGCGGCTAAAATGGCCGCTTCGTTGGCAATATTAGCTAAATCGGCGCCGGATGAGCCGGCCGTTTTGGCCGCCAAACTATCCAAATCCACATCTTTACCGACCGGTTTTTCGGCAAAATGCACCCTTAAGATAGCCTCGCGGTCCTTGCGGTCGGGCAGGTCAATGGTCACCCGGCGGTCAAAACGGCCGGGGCGCAGCAGTGCCGGGTCCAGCACGTCACTGCGATTGGTAGCCGCCAGCACGATGACGTTCTGCCCCTGTTCAAAACCATCCATCTCTACCAGTATCTGATTAAGCGTCTGCTCGCGCTCGTCGTGGCCGCCGCCCATGCCGGAACCACGGCGCCGGCCGACAGCGTCAATCTCATCTATAAAAATGATGCACGGGGCGTTTTTCTTGGCCTTGTTGAACAGGTCACGCACCCGGCTGGCACCGACGCCCACAAACATTTCTACGAACTCCGAGCCGCTGATACTGAAAAACGGCGCGTTGGCTTCGCCGGCCACCGCCCGTGCCAGCATGGTCTTACCGGTACCCGGCGGACCCACCAGCAGAACCCCTTTGGGAATCTTAGCGCCGACGCCTTCAAACTTCTTCGGATACTTCAAAAACTCCACTACTTCTTGCAAATCCTGTTTAGCTTCCTCGTTGCCGGCCACATCCTTAAAATTGATACGGTCTTTTTCGTTGCCGTACAACCGGGCGCGGCTCTTACCGAAACTTAACGCCTGGTTGCCTTGGCCTTGGGCGCTCCTGAACATAAAAATCAGCAAACCGCCTATAAGTAACACCGGCAGCAGGGTGCCCAGCAGCAAATTTATCCAGGTGCTGCTACTGCTGCTTGTCGGTTCATTGACCAGTACCACTTTGCCTTGCTGTAGCCCCTGTTGATAAATGCTTGAGCCGTCTTCTTTGTTGGAGGTTTCTGTCGCTTTACTCTGGCCTTTGGGGGTGATTTCCAGCGCGTCGCCCTTAACAGTTATTTGCTGAATCTTGCCGCTGTTAGCTTCCGATATCACTTGCGAAAATGGCACCGACTTGAGCTGGCTGTGCTGGTTGAATGCCGCAAAAAAAATCAGGCCCAATAATACTAACAAGGCGATGAAGCCGAAGTTCTTAAAGTTATTCCGCCGGCGGTTATCGCCGTCGTTACCCAGTCTAAACTGTTTCCTATCCATTCTCTGATATTATAACAGGCTGTTTGTCATCTGTTGCTAAACTGGGCGCCTTTTGCTCCGATTACTAAATAAACACCTCTGGAAGCCTCCAGATTGCTGCCGGGTTTGGCGGTTTTCATCCCCAAAGCCAGCCGCTCGACGGTCTTGCGGTTAAAATCACCACCTACGTTTTTTCTCAGCCAGTAAGCCATTAGCTCGTAGTCCAGCGGACTGGGAAGTGAAAGATATTTTCCTCTATCTATAATCTTGTGACTGATTACGTTATGCGATATCGTCGCAATTAACGCATTCAGTTCAGTTTGGCTTTTTGCGACACTTTCTATATTTTTTAACAACTCCTGCCTCTGTGAATCTGTCAGCCGGGGCAGGATGTTCAATCGCAGATAATTCCGGAGGTATTTGGGATCAAGGTTGCTGCTGTCTTCGCGCCAGACAACCTTATGCTCGGCGGCGTAAGCCAGGATGTCTTTTTTTGGCGTATTCAACAGCGGTCGTAAAATCGCCGGGTTGTCCAGCATTGATGTCAAACCCAAGCGGCCGCTGCCACGCAAGACATTAATCAGCGCCGTCTCAATCAAGTCGTCCTGGTGGTGGGCCGTAATCATGGTTTTGGCCCTGTGCTGGCGCTTGACAGCGTTCAGGAAGCTGTAGCGGGCCTCTCGGGCCTGTTCCTCGCTGGCCCGAGCCCCCAGCCGGCCATGGCCGGCCACAAACTCAATCCCGAGCTTTTTTGCCGTCCGCCTGACCAACTCCTCATCTTTGTCCGAATCAGCTCTTATGCCATGGTTAAAATGGGCTACAACGAGTTCCAGATCCCGCTTTTTGGCCAGCAGGTCAAGCAGCACCATAGAGTCAACGCCACCGCTTACAGCTACTACGTATTTCCCGGATGGGATTAAGATTTTCATCCTAAGCGGCCTTGGCTGTCCGCTGGCGATATTCTTTCTGCGTCAGGTATATGATTGCCAAATCAAAAACGGTCAGTAGTGTCAGACCCAGCGAGAATTCCTCAAGCAGCCGGTAAAGCTGGTAGATCACGAATAAAGAGGTTACGCCAATCAGCCCCAGATATGCCCACAGATGATTACGCAGTACCTCAACCACTAAAACCAGTTTTACGACGCCGTGCGACAACAGATATACCGCGCCAAAGACCAAAGAGGCACCAGTCAGGTGATGGGCAGTTTTTAAGATATGGTTAGCAATAAAATCGTGCGGATCTTCCGACAGCTCGCCCTGGGTCAGCCGGGCCGCCCAGTGGTTAATCTGGTCGGGGTTGATTAGCAGCAGCAAGACGCCGCCCAAACACTCCAGCAGTCCATCCAGCCCTTTCAGGTACAGGCTGATACGGAAAGCTTTGTCGGTCGCCGTCCGCGGCTGCTCCGCCGGATTATAATCCATGGCGGGCTTACTATTCTTTGCCACCTCTTGCTCCATATGTCGAGTATAGCAAACATAAACCCCGCATCTCATCTGTTTTATGCTATAATCACATCTGTTAAGCCAGGGTAGCTCAGATGGTTAGAGCGCAGGACTCATAAGCCTGAGGTCGCGAGTTCGATCCTCGCCCCTGGTACCAGTGTTTTATGTATAAAACGACCTCTCGAGCTGTTTTTTATTTTTATTAAAAACGGCCCTCGCATCTGGATGCAGTACAAGGAAGCGGCGAAGCACGGACTGAGCAGTATTTAAATACTGTGAAGGAGTACTGGAGCCACTGACGCCGTAATGCGCCAGAAACGCTGGCGGTGCGGCCGGCTGCGCCGGCTGGCAGGCTAGCGTGCTGCGTAGGCCGTTTATTCTTCGTCTAAAACTTCGTCTATGGCTAGTAACTGCGGATCCTCGGTCGGCAGCAGCACGTACGCTAAATCGGCGGACATTTTTACCCCTTAATTTTTTGTTTTTTGATCTGTCGCCTATCATCATAGCGTAACGCTAACGTTTGTCAACAACTTTTTATGCTTGTTTTTTTGGCGACCGCGTGTTTAACTACCGCTGTTAGGATCTTATCGGTTCTTGGTCAAGAGAGAACGAGTGAACGGCCCATCTGGGAAGTGTCCAAAGTTCGACCGTAGCCAGACTAGTAAGGGGTCGTTCCTATTCAATTAAGCACAAGGAAATTTTAGATGTACAAATTATTTGTAGGCGGTCTGCCGTTTGCTACCACCGACGATGAGCTCAAAGAGCTGTTCGCCGCCCATGGCAGCGTGGCTTCCGCCACTGTAGTCCGCGACCGCGACAGCGGCCGGTCTAAGGGTTTTGGTTTCGTCGAGTTCGAAAATGACGACGAAGGCAAAGCCGCGGAGACTGCCTTAAACGGCACCGAGTTCGGTGGCCGGACCATCTCAGTTGCGATGGCCCGCCCCAAAGAAGAGCGCTAAGGTTTAGTCGATTCGAAACAAAACACCCTCATCGCGAGGGTGTTTTTGGTTATCGCTTGGTAGAGCAGGTGCCCACGCAATGGAGGTTAGGGTTTATTACCAATATAGAGTCCCCTACCGATGAGTCCTTCTGGATCAACCTCGAAGGTTAAACCAGCTTCGGTGAACGCATCTCTAAATTCATCCTCCGTATACATCGCTAATTCGTGAACTTCAAGAAAATGCTGAACGCCCCGCTCGGTTCCTACCATATGATGCAAGTCGACGACCGATATATTGCCTTCTCGGCGGCTGTACCCCATGCGATCAACCGATAGTTTACCGTTCGAGCTGGCAGATTCCATTGAGATGTTGCCTTCTATATAATCTTCTGGTTTCAACCATGGTTCAATAATAACCACCCCACCGGGCTTTAAGTGCCTAGCCATATTAGCAACGGCTTTATCTAGATTTCCCTTGGTTTTTAAGTAGCCGATTGAGCTAAAAAGACACAAGACGGCGTCATAGGTTTGGCCCATATCAAAGTTGAGCATGTCTGCTTGGACAATATGGTTTTCGGGCAGTTTTTTCTTCGCTGTAGCCACTTGCTCTGCCGACAAATCAAAACCGTCTATAGAGAACTGATTACGCAGATGCTTCATATAAGATCCTGTGCCGCAAGCTGCTTCTAAGACTCTGTCGCCGCCAGATTTGCAGCGTTGCTTTATAAGTTCAGCCACCTTAGCGGCCTGACTTTCATAATCTTTACTAGAATAAATCAGATCATAAATCTCACCAGCCATCCGGGTGTAGCTTGCTACCTCTTCTGGTTTTACTGTTTCCGCCATTGTTACATAATAACAAAAAGAGGCTCTTCAACCTCTTTAAAATGCTTATGCTTGGTAGGCGTGATAGAGTCGAATTGGAACCAAATCAAACGAGAACTGATAACTATGTGGCATATAGTTAACCAGATTAGGAAAGAAAGCCCTGTTGCAGTCTAAGCAGTAGGGTTTGCACTTCATAAGCCATACCAATACAAAATGCTTGTGATTGCAAATACGCCTACTTTTTACTATTCTTCGCCTATGCCAGATTTATTAAGAGAAGAATATGTGGAGCAGTACCCTCTTATAGGTGCCAGAAATTGGCGATATAAGCAAGAGGTTTCTGCGGCTGTAGCAGACCACATTACTGATAATGTGCGCCGTCAGAGAATAGCTGGTCATCAAATTGCCCAGCTACTTCGTAATCCTCCGATAGGAGTTAGTTACGCTGGTACCACAAGGTATTGCCATCCGATGGTAGAAAAAGAAATGGACTGGTTTGAGGCTGATATAGAAGAGACGATGCGCAGATACGAAGAAGCAGTTTCTAGCAGACCTGAACGCACTGCTATTCTAGTGAATGGCTGGGCATACCGATACGAGTTTGAGAGGCTCGGAGGTAGTGAGCCTCTTTGGATTACGCAAGCAATGCAGTTACCAGCACCAGAGACTACCAAACGCAATAGTGGCCAACCATCGGCAAACCTAGATGTATCAGTATCGGCATCTGGAATGAAGAATCGTAGCGTTGGTTTATTCGCTGAGGTATCGTTTGGCACTGAAAACGAATATATTGATTATTCGGATGTAGTTATTCTAGGGAAGGTTGACCCCGATACTGGTATGGCGCAAACACCTTACCACACGCTAAGTGATAATATTTTTGATAGAGAACATCATTATCGTGGCTGTCGTCCAGTGGACGGAACATTATTCCCAGCAAATCGGGCAGCCAACTTTATTCTAGGTCAGCTCGAAGAAATAAGTTAAAAGTGCCAGAACTTGGTAGCGGGGGCAGGAATTGCACCTGCGACCTCATGGTTATGAGCCATGCGAGCTACTACTGCTCCACCCCGCGGCGAGCGCCGTCAGGCGCGAGCCACCCCGAGCGCTGTCGAGGGACATCAGACCAATTACATATTCTAATCTGTTATAAGGTGTTTGTCAATCGCTGAAGAGTTTGCGGCCCAGCAGAAAATCGCGCCAATCTTCCAGGTTTTTGGCGACGCCTGTCGGCCCGCCAGCTAAATTGTTAGTGTTGATTGAGTTGGATTTTGCTGCCAGGGAAGGGTCCACGTACTTCATCGCCACGGCTCTAGACACCAGCAGAACCGTTTCGCCGGGCGCGGCCAGGCCAAAGTTCTGGCGGGCCGCCAGCTCCAAATACTGGTCTGTTTGATAATACTGGTTCTGCAGAGCGATATTGCCGTTTTGCAGATACAGCACGTTATTCTGTTGTTTGAGTTCGGCAATCTGTTTTTGCAGCTGATAATTGTTCTGCACTGTCTTAACGCCGCTCCAGGTTATGGCCAGCACAATCAACGCAAAGATATACAGCCCGATGTTGCGCACATCGCTCAACTGCCTGAATCGTGGGCTATTCCAAAAATTTTTAGATTTATCAATCATATTCTGGTGGGGGCGGTTGGAATCGAACCAACTACCAAGCGGTTATGAGCCGCCTGCTCTAACCGATGAGCTACACCCCCTCCGCTACCAAGTATAACAGATGAGAATCAGCTTAGGACGGCTAGCAGCTCTTCCGCTGATGCGGCTTCCATAATTTGTTCGCGCAGGTCTTTGGCGCCGTCAAAGCCGCTGATGTAAACTTTGCAGAATTTGCGCAGAGTTTCCAGGCGCCGCTCGCGTTTTTTATAAGTTTTGACAAATAGCTCTACGTGTTTGCGAAAAAGCGCGATTTTCTGTTCTTTGGTAAAGTTTGCCCACGGGCTCTTTTGGGCAAACAAAAACGGGTCGTCAAAGATGCCGCGGCCGGCCATCACACCGTCCAGCTGATACTTTTTAGCCAGTTCCAGGGCTTGGTGGCGGCTCATAACGTCGCCGTTGCCAACAATTAACGTAGCGGGGCAGAGGGTGTCGCGCATTTGCCGGGCCTGACCGACCAAATCCCAATTAGCCGGAACTTTGGATAATTGCTTGGCTGTGCGGCCGTGAATACTTAACAAGTCAAGTATTTTTAGCCCCAGCAGAAATTCAATCCAGCCCATGTCAACCGTTGTAAATCCTACCCGCGTTTTGACGCTGATAGGGAAGTCATTGCCTACCCCTTCCCTGGTGGCCATAATAATCGCTTTGGTCAGTTCCCTGTTGTTTATCAAAGCCGCGCAGGCGCCGTTTTTGATGACAGTTTTGACTGGGCAGCCCATGTTCAAATCTACCCCATCGAAGTCCATCGCCTTAACTTCGGCGGCGGTTTTCTTAAAATTTTCGGGCTTCAGGCCCCACAACTGGGCAAAAATCGGCTTTTCTTTGGAGCTGAAGGCCAGTTTGTGCAGCAGCTTTTCCCTGCCCGGGCTCTGCAAGCCATCTACGTTCACGAACTCGGTAAAAAACAGATCGGGCTTAGCGCAATCGGCGACAATCTGGCGGAAAACCGTGTCCGTGACATCGTCCATCGGCGCCAAAACCAAAAACGGCTTTGGCAACTTATCCAAGATGCTCATTCGTTATATCTTACTAAAATGGACGAGAACTCCGAGGGTTACTGGGGTCGTCCTCGTTATCAAAACCTGGTAATTTACGGATTCCCGGACTCAGGTATGGATGTGTCCGGGCTGATTTTTGGGGACGCTTGGGCTTGACTGGAGGCTTGTTTGCCGCTGCCGCCCGGCGTAATTCAGCTTGTTTTTGTTCTTCTGCCGCCTGGACTTCGTCAGCCGTGAGTGTCGGATATATACCCCGCTTTCTCAGCTTGTCTAGGGTTTGCGTGGGATTTCTGCCGCTGGCAGAATTGTCATCGTGATCCCACCCGGTATCAAACTCCCTCTTGGATGCGTCTAGCTGTGCTTGCGCTCTATCATGGATCTTGAAGGGGCTTTCTCCTTCGCCGGATTCTGTCGTTTCTGCGCCAACGCTTCTAGTTAGTTCGATAAGTCTTTTAGCCGCTTCAACTGGATCTTCAAGTTGATCTTGTCCGGGTGCTTCTACTGACATACTTATACTTTAGCAAATGTTTATGTCTTGAGGGCTTGTTTAATACGGTCGGCGGGCGGCAGTTTGGTGTCAACCTTTTTGAGGGCTTCGGCGGCGTCTTGCACGGAATAACCGAGGGCGACTAACCCTTGCAGGGCTTCGTCGTTGGGGTTGGCGGCCGTGGTCAGGAAGTCGGTGGCGTTTTCGTCGGCCGTCAGGCCGACTTTATCTTTCAAATCCACGATCACGCGCTCAGCTACACGCTTCCCTACTCCGTTGGCTTGTGAGATGAATTTGGTATCGCCGCCGGCAATGGCTTTGCGGACTTGCTGTGAATTGGCCACGCTTAGGATCGCCAGCGCCATTTTTGGGCCGACGCCGTTGACGCTCAAAAGCTGTTCAAACAGAATTTTGGTTTCCAGTTTGCGGAAGCCGAAGAGATCGTGAGCGTTGTCGCGGATATGTTCGTAGATGTAAAGTTTGGCCGGCTTGCCTGTTTCCAGGCCGCCAAAATCCTCAAAACTGACACTTAGACCGTAGCCCACGCCGGCGCACTCAAGAATAACCACGTCGCCCAGTTTTTCGGTTACTAGCCCGTCTAAAACCGCTATCATGGCCTTATTGTCTCACATTCATGCTGTGGCAAACCGCGGCGGCCAAGGCGTCGGCGCAGTCGTCGGGCTGCGGCACTTCTCTGAGCCCCAGAATTACCCGGACCATCTCCTGCATCTGTTTTTTTTCTGCCCGGCCGTAACCGGTCAGCGCCTGCTTTATTTGCAGCGGCGTATATTCGGCGATTTTGAGGCCGGCTTGGCGGCCGCACAGCAGTACCACTCCCCTGGCCTGTGCCACCGTCATAGCGGTAGTGATATTTTGGGCGAAAAACAGTTTTTCCACGGCCATTTCGGTCGGCTTGGTTTGG
>Ga0187778_10002575_pt1 | contig 12342 bp, 11 predicted proteins | sample 1015_Q2_SP5_20_M_FD_132418 | JGI IMG/M metagenome (GOLD analysis project Ga0187778, IMG submission 132418) | Tropical peat soil microbial communities from peatlands in Department of Meta, Colombia - 1015_Q2_SP5_20_MG | ecosystem: Environmental > Terrestrial > Soil > Wetlands > Peat | place... | reverse complement strand
TCGATGAGGCGGTGTGCATCGTTGCGCGCGCGCGCAACGATGCGTTCGATGCGGCCGTTGGCATCGCAAAGGATCTGCGTCTCGGTCGTTTCCAGCTCCAGCGCGCCGCGCCGCGCGCGCGCCTGCGCGAGGGCAGAATAGACTTCGTAGAGTTCTTGCAACCGTGGCAACAAGCGCTCGAGGCGTGCCGCGGCCCGGCTCGACGGATTGGACAAGGCTTCCCAGACCTCGTCGTAGGTCAAGCGGGCCTGCGAATGCATCACCCCGGGATAGAATTGGTAACCCCGCACCGTGCCTTGCCTTGTGATGGTCATGTCGCACACCATGACCAGGCGATCCACCGCAGGTTTGAGGGAACACAGCTCGTTGGAGAGCGCTTCCGGAAGCATCGGGATCACGCGCCGGGGAAAGTAGACGGAAGTCGAGCGGTTCCGCGCCTCCCGGTCCAGGACGGATCCGGACGCCACGTAGTGATCAACGTCGGCAATTGCCACCACGAGCCGCCAGCCGCGCCGACCATCGCTTTGGCAAAACACCGCGTCGTCGAAATCTCGTGCGTCCTCGGCGTCGATTGTCACCAGCGCGATATCGCGCAGGTCGATGCGGCCCCGCACATCGGATTTGCGTACCTGCTTGGGCAGTGCGTCGGCCGCTCGCAGCGCCTTCTCGGAAAACTCGTGAGGAACGCCGAACTTGCGCACGGCGATCTCGATTTCCATGCCGGGATCGTCGATTTCGCCGAGCACTTCCACCACGCGGCCGACGGCCTGCATGTTGCGCTGGGGCTGCTGCACGATCTGCACAACGACCACCTGCCCGTCGCGGGCGCCGGCGCATGCCTGAGGGGGCACGAGAATGTCGTGGCGGATGCGCTGGTCCTCGGGAACGACTACGCTTACTCCCCGCTCGTTGAGCAGTCGGCCCACAAGGCGCTCGGTGCGCCGTTCGATGACGTGGACGATTTCGCCTTCGGGTCGCCCGCGCCGATCGGTGCCGGTCACGCGCACCAAGGCGCGGTCGCCATGCACGAGTTTGCTCATTTCCGACTCGGAGAGCATGACGTCCGGTCCGCGGTCGTCGCGAATCAAAAATCCAAATCCGTCGCGATGTCCCTGCACCTGCCCGGAGACGAGGTTGGCGCGCGCCGCAATAAGCAGCAGCCCGGCGCGGTTGCGCACCACCTGCCCGGTGCGCTCGAGTTCGGAGAGCGTCTGTTCCAACTCGGGGTATTGGCCGGTTTCCAAGGAAAGCGCACTTGCCAGCTCCTGGGGTTGCAGCGGCGCGCTGGCGCGCATCATCGCCTCGAGCACGACCGCAGGCGCGATGGCAGCACGGCCGGTTGGCACGCCGGCATTCGATTCGGGCTTATTTCTGGCCATTTGACAAGCAGGAGCCTCGACTTAGAATTCGCCCTCCGCTCGGTTGCCCAGGTGGCGAAATTGGTAGACGCGCTAGATTCAGGTTCTAGTGCCGAAAGGTGTGGAGGTTCGAGTCCTCTCCTGGGCACCATCCCCGTCGGGTTCTGAAGCGCCATGCCGCAGCCGCTGGGCGAGTTCCCCGGGGCGCACGCGGTCGTACCGCTCAAACGGCTGGTGGATCCATGGATTGCCGGGCACGCGCTCGACAAAAAAATCCGGCACCACTGCCGAGGCCTCCTTGTACCACAAGACGGCCGTACGGATCTCTTGCACCCCCGAAAATCGTTGCAGCAAATGCTCGCGCACGCGCTGCAGCGTATTGCCACTGTCGACCAGATCGTCGACCAGCAAAACGCGTCCCGCTGGGTCGCCGGCCGTTGTGGTGATGAATTGGGCGATGTCCAGATCCCCGGCAATCGTTCCTGCCGCGTCCCGGTAGGAACTCGTGGCCAATATCGCCAAGGGCACCTGAAAGACGCGCGAGAGCACGTCGCCAATGCGCAGTCCGCCGCGCGCCAAGCACAGCAACGAATCGAATTGGTAGCCCGAGTCGTGGACGATGACGGCCAGCCGTTCGATCAAACGGTGATATTCGGGCCAATCCACATGCACTGACGCGCCGGCCGCCGGGGGCACGTCTTGGCTCATTACCGCTCGGCGTCAAACGGGTGGCGCAAAACGATCGTTTGATCGCGTTCCGGCCCCGTGGACACCAGATCGATTGGCACGCCGGCGACCTGCCCTAGCCGCTCGAGGAACTGGCGCGCGCCCTTGGGCAACTCGCTCCAGCTTCGAGTTCCGAACGTCGACGCGTTCCAACCGGGGAAGTCCTCGTACACGGGCTCGCATCGGGCGACCTCGTCGGCGCCAAAGGGCAGGATGTCGCTCACCGCGTTGCCCTCGCGATAGCCAGTGCACAGCCGGACGACCGGCAGGCCGTCGAGCACGTCGAGCTTGGTAATGCACAGTCCCGTTGTGCCGTTAAGCTGCACCGAACGGCGCAGCGCCGCGCCGTCAAACCAGCCGCAGCGGCGAGGACGGCCTGTCACCGACCCGTACTCTCCTCCCTTTTCGCGCAGTCGCTCTCCGGTTGCATCCGAAAGCTCGGTCGGGAACGGCCCGGAGCCGACGCGCGTGGCGTACGCCTTGGTAATGCCCAGCACATAGTGCAGCTGCTGGGGCGCAACGCCCGCGCCGCAGGCCGCCGCGCCGGCTAGGGTGTTGCTCGAAGTGACATACGGATAGGTGCCGTGATCCACGTCGAGCAAGGTGCCCTGGGCCCCCTCGAAAAGCAGACGGTCCCCGCGGTTTATCGCCATCTGCAACCGATGCGACACGTCGGTGATCATCGGTTTGATCCGCTCGGCCAAAGTCAGCGCCGAATCGACGACCCGGCCCGTATCCAGTGCCTCGGCCTGCAAGTACCGGGTCAGCACGAAATTATGCAGGTCCATCGCTTCTCGCACCAGCTCCTCGAAGCGACGCGTATCGAAAAGGTCCTGCGCGCGCACCGCACGGCGTGCGACTTTGTCCTCATAGGCCGGCCCAATTCCTCGCCCCGTCGTGCCGATTTTGGCGTTGCCCCGGCGCAGCTCGCGTGCCCGATCGACGGCAATGTGATAGTCGAGAATCAACGGGCAGCTCCCGCTGATCGCAAGCCGCGAAGCGACCTCGATTCCGGCGGCGGCCAGCTCGTCAATCTCCGCCACCAGCGCTTGGGGCGAGAGCACCACCCCGGCGCCGATGTAGCACGCAACCGATGGGCGCAAGATCCCCGACGGAATCAACCGGAGGATCGTTTTGCGGCCATCAATCACCAGAGTGTGACCGGCATTGTGTCCCCCTTGAAAGCGCACCACGCCGTCGGCGCGCTCGGTGAGCCAATCGACGATCTTGCCTTTGCCTTCGTCACCCCACTGGGTGCCGACCACCACCAAATTACGCACCATCGCGGCCATCGTCCCGTTGATTTATCGTCGTGCTCCGATCGTGCGCCACTTCGCGCACCGTCCAGCTTCCACTTTCCCAAACAATCTCCCGATTCACGGCAAGGTCCACGCCTATTTCACTGTGCGGTTCGCCGCGCACCACGACTTCGCCTTGCCGGCGCAATGTATCCACAAAATCGTCGAGTCGGACATCGGCCACGCGGGGAGCACGTATCGCAGGCACCGGTGCGGTGCGCGCAAGTTGCGCCGCCTCCCGTAGGTCCAGAAGAGAAAAACCCGTCGCGGGACGTGCGCGTCCAAATGCCCTTCCAATGTCGTCGTAGCGTCCGCCGCGCAGCAAAGGACCCGACAGGCCCGTCACGTAGGCCGCAAACGTCACCCCGGTGTGGTACCGAAAGCCGTGCAGATCCGCCAAATCGATGCTGACCTCGTCGGCGCCGCATCCCCGAACCAGCCGAGCCAGGTCCTGCAGCGCCGCTTCCAGCGCGGCCGACCCCGGAAGCTCCCGGCGCGCGCGGTCCAACACCTCCACGCCGCCGTTCATTTCGATGAGCGCGTGCAGCGCACGGCGTGTCGGCGGCGCCAAGTCCCGGCCCGCCGCCTGCAGCGCCGCGGGATCCTTGCCCGTCAATGCGGCGAGCACGTCCTCAACGCACGCGCTCGCCTGCAACAGATCGCCCAGCAGCGCACGCACGACGCCAGTGTGCCCCAAATCGATTTGCACGGTGGCACTGCCGATGACTCGGGCCGAACGCACGGCCAGATCCAGAATTTCCTCGTCGGCGCCAAAATCGGCATCACCGTAAATTTCTGCGCCAACTTGCAACGGTTCGCGGCTCGCCAGGGGGTGCATGGGTCGCGCATGCAATGTCGAGCCGGCGTAGCACAGGCGCGCCACACCGCTGCGATTTAGGATGTGCGAATCGATGCGCGCAACTTGCGGAGTCGTATCGGCGCGCAGACCCAGGGTGCGTCCGCTGAGCTGGTCAACGAGTTTGAGGGTCGTAAGATCCAGATCGTGTCCGCTGCCCGTGAGCAACGACTCGAGGTGCTCGAGCAGCGGCGGAATGACCAGCTCATAGCCATAGCTGCGGTACAGGTCGAGCAGGGAACGACGCAGTTCTTCGACAACGCGCGCCTCCGGCGGAAGCACGTCCGATATGTTTTCGGGCAGCAACCAGCGAGCCACGATGCAAGTTTTCCAATAAGGGCCTGCGTTTGGATGGATCGACTGCCGTGCCGCTCAGTCAAGCAAAAAAACGAGCAGCGCAAGGCCCGCCAGGATCGATGCCATGCCGAAGAATCGGATTTGGCCGTCGGTCAGGACACCGATGCGCCGCACCAGCGAGCGCCAAGAAGTGGGCGATACGAAGGGTAACAGACCCTCGAATACCAGCATCAGCGCGAAGGCGGTTAGGAAGGTTTGCATGGACAAGGCGCCCTCGGATCGACACGAACGAGAACCGCGGCCGCGCTAATGCGTGGCGCCCGAACCGTTGGAATTCTTCATGTACCGGAAAAACTCCGACGAGGGGTCAACGACCACCGTGTCCGATCGGCTCTTGAAGCTCTGCCGATACGCGTCCAGGCTGCGATAAAAGCTGTAAAACTCCGGATTGGCACTAAAAGCCCGGGCGTAAATCGCCGCGGCCTTGGCATCGCCCTCGCCCTTTATGCGTTGGGCATCTCGGTAGGCCTCGGCCAACAGGACTTCGCGCTGCCGATCGGCATCGGCCTTGATTTTCTCGGCCTCGGCGGCACCCTCCGACCGGGACTGATTGGCCGCGCGCTTGCGCTCGGCAATCATCCGAGGATAGGCCGAATCGGTCAGGATCTCCGGGATGAACCCAACGTGCATCATGCGCACGTCGACGATCTCCACACCCAGACCCTTGACCCGCTCCTGCACCGCGATGCGCACCTCCTCCATGGCCTTTTCGCGCGTGCGCGAAGTGATCTCCTCGACCGTGCGCTTGTTGACCGCCTGATTTAGGGCGTCGCGCACCAGCGTCGACATGCGTTCTTCGGCGGCGCGTTCGCTGCCCTGGAAGCTGATCCAGTACGAGCGCGCGTCGGTTACGCGCCATTTCACGAACGAATCGATAAGTAAATTCTTCTTTTCCGAGGTCTGTACGCGATCCGGGGCCGCCGAATCGATCGTAAGGATCCGTTTGTCGACCGTTTCGATGTTCTGAAAAGGCGGTGGCATCTTGAAGTGCAGACCCGGTTCGCCAATCACCCGCACGATCTGACCGAGCTCAAAGACGATCGCAAATTGGCGTTGATCGACGATGAACACCGAAAGGCGGAACAAAATGGCCGCCACGGCCACGACAACGACGGTAAGGACAATCCGATTCATTGGCTCAACGCCCTTCCCGATCGCGGCTGCGCGAGGTGTCTCGACTGTGGTCCGTCACCGCCGGGGTCTCGGTTGACCCTGCCGCGGCCGGCGGTGCGGCCGTTGTGGACGATGGGACATGCGGCCCTGTCTCGCCGGCCGCGCCTTGCTGCAAAAGACGATCGAGCGGCAGGTACAACAGCTGCGAACTGTTGTGGGTATCGACGAGCAGCTTACTGGTGCTGCTGAAGATCTGCTGCATCGTCTCTAGGTACATGCGCTCGCGCGTCACCCCCGGCGCCTTGGCGTATTCGGTCAGGATCTGCCGAAATCGGGAGGCATCGCCCTCGGCGGTCTCGATGGTCTTTACCCGATATCCCTCGGCTTCCTGCAGTAGGCGCGCGGCATTGCCGCGGGCACGCGGAACAATGTCGTTGGCGTATGCCTGCCCTTCGTTAATCTGGCGTGCTTTGTCCTGAACCGCCTTGGACGCGTCGTCAAATGCGGCCTGCACTTGGTCGGGCGGCTGGGCATTTTGGATCGCAACGGCCGAAATCAGAAGCCCCGTGCGATACAAATCGAGCATCACCTGCATGGCCGCGCGCACCTCGTCGGCAATTTGCTGGCGCGATCCAAAAAGCACTTGGTCCATCGTGCGCCGACCGACAACTTCGTTCATCGCCGACTCGGCCACCTGCAGCACGACGTGGCTCGGGTCGCCGTCGCGCGTGTCCCGGGTAAATCGGCTGCCGTAGACGTAATCGCGCGGTCCGTCGGGGCCATCCTTGACCCGGTACTGCACCTCAAACTGCATATCGACGATGTTTTCGTCGTCGGTGAGCATCAAGGCCTCTTTGAGTCGATCCGCCCCGCCGCGCATGCCCACGTCGACCTTTCGCTGCGTAAACACGTCGACAATCTCGTGCGCCTGAATGGGCCAAGGCGCACGCCAGCGCAATCCCGGCAGCGTTGTCGAGTCGTAGCGACCAAACGTCGATACGACGCCAACTTGCCCCTCTTGCACGGTGTAGATCCCCGTGCACATCCAAATAAAAATGACGACCCCCAGAACCACAATGACGCCGATTCCGGCCTGGCGCGAATCGCGATGGGGTGCGCCGCCGGTACCGTTTCCGCCGCCACCGAACAGGCGAGACAAGCGCTGGTTGAAGTCCCGCCAGAGCTCGTCAAGATCGGGAGGCCCATCGGTGGCGCCCGGCCGGCGGCTCGAGCGCGGTCCTTCCGGGTTTGCCCCATCGGAGCTGTCGCGTCCCCGCTGTGGGTCGTTCATGGGCATTGCAATCGCACGTAGTGGCGCGTTTGATTCGAAAGCATCGATGAATCAAAGGACATCGACGATATTGCTGCGCGGGGTTGCAGAGCGGGCCCCCTCCTCGACGCTCATGCCGGCAGGGCCCTTGCCGCGGATTGGGCGCAGCGCCCCCGTCGCACATGCCAGGAGCTGCGGGCTCTGCTCTGTCGGCGCCGCCTCTTGGGCTCGTTCTTGCATTCGGTTGGCTATTTTTTCGGCGATCACTTCGCGCAACAGGTCGACGCCAACGTCCGTACGCGCACTCAACCAAACCGCGTCGATGCTACCACAGGCGTCGTATTCAATTGCGGCCGACCGTGCGAGTCGATCGACCTTGTTGTAAATCCGCAGCCGCGGAACGTGCTGCGCCCCGATCTCCTCGAGCACGCGTTCGACTTCCTGCGCCTGCTCCGAGCGCGCCGGGCTGGCTGCATCAATTACATGCAGCAGCAAATCCGCGTGCACCGCCTCGTCGAGTGTCGAACGAAAGGCCTCGACCAGTGTGTGCGGCAAGGCGCGGACGAATCCGACGGTGTCGGAAAGCACGAACGAGACGCCCGGGGCGGCGAAACAGCGCCGCGACGTGGTTTCCAGCGTCGCAAACAGCTGATCGGCACAGTACGCGTCGGCCCGCGCGAGGGAATTGAACAACGTGGATTTGCCCGCGTTGGTGTAGCCCACCAGGGAGACCCGGTACACGCCGCCGCGCATGCGGGCCCGGCGTTGGGTCCCGCGCTGGCGCTCGAGCACCCGCAGACGTTCGCGCAACTGCTTTACGCGGGCGGTGATCAGACGTCGATCCAGTTCGATCTGCTTTTCGCCGGGACCACCGCGCAATCCGATGCCCCCGCGCTGACGCTCGAGGTGGGTCCAGCCGCGCACGAGTCGTGTTGAAAGATAGTCGAGCTGGGCCAGTTCGACCTGCAGTTTGCCCTCTCGGCTCTGCGCGCGTCGTGAAAAAATGTCCAGAATCAAGCCGGTGCGGTCGAGCACGGGCAGCGCCAGTTCTCTTTCCAGATTGCGCTGTTGAACCGGCGAGAGCTGTGTATCGATGACCAGGACCGCGGCATCGAGCGCCCGCGCGCGCTGCTGCAGATCCTTGACTTTGCCACTGCCTACATAGAAAGCCGGATCCGGCCGATCGCGGCGCGCCTGCACGAAGTCGCCCACGGTCATGCCGGCGCTGTGCACCAACAGCTCGAATTCCTCTTGTGCTTCGGGATCAAACGATCCACCGTGCAGGGCGACCTGCACCAGCAGCGCGCGTGGTGGAGCCGTGCGAGATACGCGATCGCTTCTCAGGCTTCGGACTCCGCGTTCAAATTGACGGGGCGCGCCGGCACAACGGTCGAAACCGCGTGCTTGTATACCATCTGCGTCACGGTATTGCGTAGAAGGACGACATACTGGTCGAAGGACTCGATCTGACCCTGCAACTTGATACCGTTGACCAGGTAAATCGACACAGGCACATGTTCCTTGCGCAGCGCGTTCAGGAACGGGTCTTGTAGTAGTTGGCCCTTATTGCTCATGTTGGCTCCGGTCAATTAACTGGGCGGCGGTTCGCACGCCCGACGTTTTGCGCCCGCACGCTGGGCGCGTATCCGAGCCGGCAGGCGGTAAAAAAATGCCGGCCCTTGATTCAATCTACTGGAAAAGCGCCTCCTTTGCCAGCGCGCCCTTTGCGCGTACCCGCGTTTGCCTCCATGAATGGATTGGAGCTGTTGCGAAACTCGATACGCAGCGGCGTGCCTTGAAGATCGAACTGCTTGCGAAACCATCCCTCCAGGTAGCGCCGATAGGTGTCCTGTACGTGAGAGAGGGAATTGCCGTGCACGATGATCAAGGGCGGATTCGAGCCTCCTTGGTGGGCGTAGCGCATTTTGGGCCGCGACAGTCCGCTGCGGGCCGGTTCCTGGCGTTCCACGGCTGCGCGCAATGCCCGCGTCAACTTCGGCGTCGGCAGTTTGGCAAACGCCGCCCGTTCGGCCGCCACGACGGAGCGCATCAAGGCGGCCAAACCCGTTGCGCGCAGCGCCGAAATTCGGTGAACGCGCGCCCACTGCAAAAAGTGCAGCTTTCGGTCCAACTCGTGCCGAAGTCGTTCGCGCTGCTCCGTATCGAGGGCATCCCACTTATTCACGGCCACCACAAGAGCCCGCCCGCTTTCTAGAATGTAGCCCGCGATGTGCGCGTCTTGCTCGGCAATCTGCTCGGCGGCGTCCAGCAACAGCACGACGACATTGGCCTGGTCGATGGCTTGCAGGGTTTTGATGACCGAGAATTTCTCGACCGACTCAAATACCTTTCCCCGGCGCCGGAGCCCGGCGGTGTCGATGAGGACAAATTCCTGTCCGGCATACGCGAACTCGATCTCGATGGCGTCACGCGTCGTGCCCGGCGCATCAAACGCAACCATGCGGTTTTCACCCAACAATGCATTGACCAATGTTGATTTGCCCACGTTGGGACGCCCGACAATTGCCACGCGGATGCGAGGGCGCACGGCGCCGCGGTCGGACGCCACGGTGGGCGGTTCCGAGGCGGCCTGCCGGTAGGGTGCCAACGCTTCCTCCATCAGGGACGAAATGCCTTCCCCGTGGGAGGCGGAAATCGGATGGATTGACCCCAGGCCGAGCTCGTGAAATTCGGCCAGTGCCGATTCGGGCAATCCTTCCGCCTTGTTGACGGTCAGCAGCAGACGCCGGCCGCTGGTGCGAAGGCGCTCAGCGATTCGACGATCGTGGCTCGTAAGCCCGCTACGTGCATCCAAGACAAAGAGGAGCACATCGCTCTCGGCAATGGCTTGCTCGGCCTGCCGGTTGACGGCCTGTTGCAGGCCGGTGCTGTCGCTCGGATCAAAGCCACCAGTATCGATGACAATGCATGCGACGGGGCCGATGCGACAGTCCCCGTACTGGCGGTCGCGCGTAAGTCCGGGAACATCGGCAACCAGGGCGGCGCGCGTACGCGTCAAGCGGTTAAACAAGGTCGATTTGCCGACGTTGGGCCGGCCAACGATCGCGACAACGGGTTTCACAGCGGCAAGATGCGCGAGCTCATTCACCGGAAGCGCTCAGCAGAATCAATTGTCCCCGTCCGGTTTGAAAAAGCGCGGCGCCATTCCAGGTTTGCGGGGTACTGATAACCGGGCCCCCACCGGCGTCGAAGCGTCCAACAATTTTGCCGTCCTCGGAATTCAAAAAGTGAATTCGTCCCTCGAAATCAGCTACGGCGAGCAACTTGCCGACAACAACCGGCGCGCTCAGACCGCGATTGAGCAGCGCGCTGCTTTGCCACAGACCCGCGCCCGACGATCGCTTAAACCCGTTGACGTGCGAACTGGCATCCACGCCGTACACCGCTTCATCCGAGATTGCCACTCCGGCGCGCGCAGAAAATTCGCGGGCCCAGCGCAAATCGCCGTTGCGCGCTTCAAAGCAGCCGATACGCCCCTGATAGGAGGCGGTACAGACCTCACCCTCTTCCAGACCCGGCACGCCCAGCACGTCGGCAAGACGTTCGACTTCCGTGGCACCTTTGGGTTCCGAAACCGGAGCTTCCCAGCGACCCGCGCCGTTAGCGAGCGCGATGGAAGTGAGCCGGCCACCCGGAAACCCGACCAATACGCTGTCGCCGTACAGCGCCAGATCGGCCTCCGCGCGCAGTGCCAGCGGCGGCTGCTGCTTCTGAAAAACCCATCGACGCTTGCCGGTCGCTGCCTCGTAGGCGGTGATGCGCTGATCGGTCGACCGCACGAGCACCAGCTCGCGCGCGACCAGCGGCGGGGCGATGACATTGCTGGAGGATTGCGCCTGCCACAGTTGCTTGCCTTCGGCGTCGTAGGCTAGGACGTTGCCTCTGGGCCCGACCACAACCACGGTTAACCCGTCGCTGCCTACCCCGGCGGCGATTCCTCCTACGACCTGCACCCGCCAAAGCTCCTTGCCCGAGGACGGATCGACCCGCACAAGGCTGCCTTTGCCCGAGGCGGCAAACACGGCGTGCTCGAGCACGGACGGACGCAAAAACGTACCCTGCGAGTCTCCCAGCTCGACTTTCCAGACCCGACGGATATCGATTGGGTGCGCGATGGCGGTCAGCGGCGCGGGCTTGGCGCGGTCCCCACTCGAGGAGCAGGCCGTCAGAAGAGCCAGGCATGCAGCCTGCACAATCAGGCCCCGTCGAATCGTCTGCGCACCGTGGGACACGGGCAAAAGGCGCATTTCAACCGGTGGCGGCGATCGCATCGAACTTGGCCTGAATAACAGGACGCAGCGGACTTTGTGCCCCCGCTTGTTCCAGCGCCTTGGCATAGGCTTCGCGTGCCTGCGCCGCCTTGCCCTGAGCAAAGAGCAGATCGCCGCGGCGATCAAAAAACTCGGCCGCCATCGCTTTGGGCGTTTCGGCTTCCAGCAGGGTCAAACCCTCCTCGTACGCCTTCTCGTCAAGCAGCACACCGGCCAGGCGCACCCGCGCCAGCGCCGCCAGTTCCTTGTTGTCGGACCGGTCGATGACCCAATGCAATTGCGCTTTGGCCGCTGCGATGTCGCCGGCATCCAGGCTGGTTCTCGCCTGCGCCAGGGCCGCAAAGGCCGCGTAGACGCTGGAAGCATGCTGCTCCAGCAGCGCGCCCGCAAGTTCCCGAGCCTTGTTCGCATCCTTGGTCACGACGGCCTGCTGGTATTGCTCATACAGCGCCGCGGCCGCATAGGATTCGCGCGCCGTGTACCAATGCCAAGCCCGGTTGCCCGCAACAATCACGGCAGCCACCAAGGCCACCGCCAGCAGCCAGTTGGCGTTGGCCTCAAACCAGGACTTTAGTGCGGCGATCGATTCTTGCTGTTCAACGTCGTATGCCATGGCATTGGATCCTCGAAAGAACTGGCGGCAAGATCACGTTGCGCGGTCCGCGTCTGCCAGGTCGACGGTGTCGGCGCTCAGCGCATCGATCAGGCGGGGCACCAGTTCGTGCATCGCCACCCGCTCTTGGTTCGCAAAGGCGCCCCGCGGATCCGTGTGCCGCAGCGCCTTGACTGTCGCCTCAGACTGCGCGCTTTCCTCGACCCCCACAATCACCGCGAATTCGGCACCGCTTGCATCGGCCTTCTTCATCTGGGACTTCAGACTTGCGTTGTCCCCGTGCAAAATCACGTCCATCCCGGCATCGCGCATCTGTTCGGCGGCACGCAGTGCCGTGTCGTACGTCTCGCCGCCCTGATGCAAGACATAGACATCACAAGCCGTGCCCGCATCGACGCTGTCGGCCGCAAGCTCGAGCACCCGTTCCACGCCGATCGAAAAGCCACAGGCCGGTGTAGG
>Ga0187778_10002574_pt1 | contig 12342 bp, 9 predicted proteins | sample 1015_Q2_SP5_20_M_FD_132418 | JGI IMG/M metagenome (GOLD analysis project Ga0187778, IMG submission 132418) | Tropical peat soil microbial communities from peatlands in Department of Meta, Colombia - 1015_Q2_SP5_20_MG | ecosystem: Environmental > Terrestrial > Soil > Wetlands > Peat | place... | reverse complement strand
CGTCGGCGATCGGGTCGGGGCGGTTGCGGTCGGGACTTCGGCATTTCATTCCTCAGCGAGCTCAAGGTAGGGGAAGGAGGTTGGGAAAAGCCATCGAATCTTGTGGGACTTACCGTGATACTTTTCGGCAACTCAAGGAAGGATCAAGAGTTACGAAGATATCGCGGCTTGTGGGACTTACCTGAGCGATTCGGATCGAAGTGCTTTCAGACTCGATAGTTACGTGCAGATCGGGGCTTGTGGGACTTACAGGTGCCGATCTCAGCTGCTGACGGCATTTTCGGACGAAGGCCGCGTTGCGCTGCACGTAGTCGGGATGCTGCTGACGGTAACGACGCTTGTAGTCGGAGCGCGTTCCGTACTTTTCCTTTTGAAGCGCGTAAGTATCCCGAAAGTAATCCGGGTGCTCGGTCCGCCATTGCTGATCGGACTTTCGCTTCTGCTTGCGGCAACAGTCTGTTCGACCACAGGTCTTTTGCCGCTGCTTGAGCCGCAGATGGGGATGAAACCAACGACGACAGAAAGGACACCTCCGCTTCGGGAGCATATCTTCCCCTCCAGTAAACCTGTCGGGGAAGAAACAAACAGAGGCACTCAAGAAAAAAGAGAGAAATTAGAAGGGAAAGGCTATTGAAACTAATCTGGGGAAGAAGGAATCAGAAGACTGGAGAACAAGCCCACAGTCTTCGAATATTGGCCGGTTAAACGCCTATAATTCGCATTCGGCCTCCTTCGTTCCGAGCGCTGTAGGGTGAACACCGAACAGTCTACTCGGCTCGTGGTGAGGCCGACCTCGTTATGACATCAACCGGACAAGTAGCTCATAGTACCTGGCTTCGCGCAGTTGTCCGCCGATTGAACCCGCGTGCACGCGGACGACCCGACGCCCAGCCGCGCGCCATTTTTTCTTGCAATTCCGCGTGAAACCGGTTATGCGACTTACCAAGGCAGTGAGGAGCTTGGACCTTCAATATGCACTGACCAACCCCGGCACTTCCGTGTTTTGTCAGACTAAGTCAAGGGGGCTTCTCCCACCTAATGGACAGAAGTCTGTCGGGCAGTGGGGCGCCCTACACCTGATAGAATGCGATCATGGAGCCGAGACTCTCTGAACCGACTCTGGGCATCTTGCGGAAAATGCTCGAATACATGGAACCGGAATGCGTCCTGCCCACTGACACGATTGAGAAGTTTTGGCGGGTCGAGCTATTTGATGCCGGCTTTGCCCCGGCCTTCGTTGACATTGCGTTCACTTACAATTTCCAGTGGAGCCAGATCATACCCGACCTGTTCGTAGGCAGGTTTGGAAGCCAGAATCCACACTTTTCCGATGCGATCTCCTTGGACTTTTGCGAGCAGAATCTTAAACGACTATTCTGGTTTGTACTCAGCGTCTACGACAAGGAAAGCCCGTTAGCGGTGCAGATTAGTGACGCGCTCATAAGGGACGGATTTCACTTCAAACCAAGCTCGAAGGTGGACTCGGCTGTTCCCGTCGAGCTCGCTCAAATCCCCGCTAAGAAGGCACTGGTCTCCGACCTTCAGCTGAAGCTGGACCAGGGGGCGCTTATCGCGGTGCTCGACATAGACTTGGATGGCTTCAAGACCGTGAATGACACGTTTGGTCACTGCGAAGGGGACAGGTGCCTAATCCAAGTCGCACAGCGAATGACGGAAGCGATACTGGAAAAGGGCAAGCTGTATAGACCACACGCTGATGAGTTCGTTGTGATTCTCCCCAATTTCACAAAGGGCGAGGCGGCTGCCACCGCTGAACGTATCCGGTCAGCTGTCGATGCTGGTAACCGGGACAGCCGCTGGAAAGTCACCGTAAGCATCGGTGTTGTGAGTTCCGAGTCCGGGCAGTCAGATGCAAAGGCAATGATTGCGGCTGCTGAGAGAACCATGAATGTCGCGAAAGAAAAGGAGAACTTTGTTGCGATTGCCTAGATTTAAGCCCTCACCGCTGAACCACATTTTCATGCTTACTGGTCCGCTGACGACGCATGAATTCCTATCGGGAAAGTCGGCACTGGGCCTCGGATCTACGGGGCACTCGTCTGGACGGAAGTCTCTAGAATCTCTTCGGGCATCACACCGGCATTTGGCTAAGCGCATGCCTGAGGAGGTACAGCGCCCAAGCTCGCCGCGGATTGCGGCTAGCAGAAATTCCACGCGCTAAACGCGAAAAGCTATCCGAAAGGATACAAACACTATCCGATAGAGTGATCGCACAGGAGCAGGTAACACTGCCAACGTTCACATCATCGAAATACATTCACGAATAAAGTACTTGCGTTACGCGGATTACACAGCCTCTTGCTTTACCAAAGCCCAAAGCGCAGCAAAGAACGCCGGTGGACACGAAATAGATAGCCTTTAGAGATAGAGATTGCCTAGTGGCGGACACTGGCCTGCGATTTCTTCCTCCCAACTGATTGGAAAGAAAGCCCTGCGCGAGATCTCATTCAAATCCAAAAATCTCCTGTACCTTGGCATCGCCCCTGCATTACTCCCAGGCGTGAAAGGTTGAGCAAGCGGAAGAGATGGCCACAAAAAGCTGTTGTTCCTTAGCCGCTCACCGCTCTTCTAAAGCCAAGGAGGATTTATGAAAAACCTGCGTCCCGTTCTCTTGGTTCTGGCTGTCCTGCTCATGGCTACAGCGGCTCATGCGCAAGAAAGCAAAGTGGCCGCCACGATCCCATTCAATTTTGTTGCGGGCGACCGAGCCTATCCAGCAGGGGAGTATTTGCTGAGTAACAATGGTGCCGTGCTCAAAATTATCGGTGCCGACCAAACCACCGTGATGCTCTCCAACGCATGCGAGAAAGTAACACCTTCGACGACAACCAAGGTCGTTTTCAGCCAAATGGGTGGCGCCTATTTCCTCAAGCAGATCTGGCTTGCAGGTGATCCGAGCGGCCGCGAATTGCCAAGAAGTAAAATGGAAATTCGCCTTGCCCAGAACCACGAAAAGTCCGAGCCGGTGATCGTCGCAGCCAACATCGTGAAGTGAAAACAGTTCCACTAACCACGGGATCCAAAGAGGGAATGCGACAGCGTTCCCTCTTTTTCTTTGATCGAAACCGAGTTCTTCCAAAATGTCGTACAGAGCAATCCAATACATGCCGGTCGACTGCAAAGCAACGGGGCTGCGTCATCGGTTGCGGTCCGGTTAACAGATCGCCGCTTCTTCCTTATATGAAAAATGTTGCAGTCGCTCCATGTGAACTGGATTACTTCCGAATTGCCCGTCAATCTGAAGCCAAGCAAGATTCCGCAAGTATTTTCTGCAGCGATCTCCGGTTGCACCGGAGTTTTACGGGTCGCTTCCGCCAGGCTCGCGAGTCTTTCCCCGCACTTATCCCGGCGAGGCACAGGTATATGCGACACTGAAAAACAGATTCTTTATCATGATGGGATCGGACCCATGCCCAGCTACTACACTGAGCAGCTCGCTGCCGAACGCCTCCGCGCTTGCTACGATCTTGCTCCGCCCCGCACTAGGGCATATCTCAAAGCGGAGCTCGAGTTCGTCTTTACAAAAACATCTCCCTCCATCGTTGTTCTAGAGCTTGGTTGTGGATATGGCAGAGTTCTTCGACCGCTCCTCGCCCGGACGCGCGTGGCGTTCGGAATCGACACGTCATTCTCGAGCCTGCGTATGGCACTGGAATTTGCGGGGCGTGGACCATCGCTCTGCCTCGCCTGTATGGACGCCGTTCAGCTGGGCTTCCGTGAGCACATGTTCGATCTGACGATCTGCATTCAGAATGGCATCTGCGCCTTCGCGGCGGATCAGCAGCAGCTTTTCAGGGAGGCGCTTCGTGTGACCCGATCAGGCGGGCTTGTCTTGTTTTCGACCTACTTGGCTCGATTCTGGGAGCATCGATTGGAATGGTTTGAAGTTCAGTCTGCGCATCACCTAATCGGCGAGATCGATTACCAAGCCACCGGGAATGGGGTCATCATCTGCAAGGATGGTTTCCGCGCCACAAGTGCGGATGCGACGACTTTTGAGAGGCTCGCTGCCGGTGTGGGAGTTACCCCCCGGATTACCGAAGTGGACAATTCCAGCTTGTTCTGTGAAATTGTTGCGCCTTGAAGGCCGCTGTCCCCAAAGATTTTTGACGACAAAATTGTCCGAGCCCCCCGCCTTCTCGTGACTGCAACAGGGCCGGCGAAGATCGTTTGGATGAATGGTTATCGGAAAGCAAATTCGTCTGGAACGCGGAGATTCTGGGCGGGTGGGCAAACAAAAAACTGAGAATTGGATCCGATGACTTCGGAATTGCCCGTGACTCGGGCAGGAACTTAGATGGTGCCCAAGGAAATGTGTGCGCAAACTGGGAAGAGCGGGTGCGGGAGGCGCGGCCTGACAAAGAATTATTGACATCATGACGCAATGTACTTTACAACATAAAGCATTGCAAAAAGCGTATGACCGTCTTCGACCTGCTTTTCCTTCTTGCGGCCCTGGCTTCTTTGGTGACCCTGGTTGCTGCTGCAGCCTTCGCTGTTCGAGGCCCTCGTCGGCGCGCACTCAAGATTCTCCGCGTTTACGGCATTTGTGTCCTTGCATACCTTATTGTTGGAGTGGTGACTGCATTTTTGAAACCTCAACGTGTGATACCCACGGGTCTCCCGTGGTGCTTTGATGATTGGTGTTTGACAGTGGAAGGGGTGAGCCAAACGCCAAGCCAGCAGGGCGTTTCGTATCGAGTTGAGCTGCGCATCTTCAGCCGCGCGGGCCGCGTAGCTCAGCGCGCCAGGGGAGCCTGGATTTATCTGATCGATGACCAAGGCCGCCTGTACTCACCCGATCCAGATCCATCTGCGGTGCCCTTGGATGTCCTGCTTCAGCCCCGCGAGTCTGTCACCACTTCGCGGACTTTTCATGTGTCCGCGGACGTTCATTGGCTTGGCCTCCTCACCGGGCACGGCGGTTCTTATTGCGGACCAACGGCTTTTCTTATTATTGGCGAGACCGGATGTTTGTTTAAGAAACCAACTATGATCAGAATTCAGTGAGAGCGTGATTCCATCTTTGTGGGCGAGTTGTCGGCTACTCTTACCTAATCTCGGTTACTTCAGGGCTGCCCGTGATCCTGGAACCATGCATGCCTTCACGAGGGTGATTCCCGTCATAGCGTTTCAGAGTCTGCTTGGAGAAAATTAATGGTTGAACTGCAGTACATGTCGTCGCAGCGAAGAGTGAATCGAGCCAGCCTTGACCAAATCCATCAAAAACGTTCTCTCCTCATCGCAGCAGTGGCTTGGAGACCTCCGGCAGGATCTCCGTTTCAGCCTCAGAGGATTCGTTTCAAATCCGAAGTTTAGCCTCATCGCAGTGTTCACTCTGGCATTAGGAATCGCGATCACCTCCACCGTCTTCAGTTGGATTGATAGTCTGCTGCTGCACCCGTATCCTGGCGTCAATGACACAAAGGGTCTCGCTCTCATCGAGACCCAGACTCTTAGCGGCGAGCATCTGGTGGCCACCTCTTACGTGGACTACCGTGACTACCGCGAAAACCTCAAGCTCGTCTCTGACGTGGCGATCGGGCGCTTCACTCCCGTCAGTATGGGAAGAGAAGGCAATGCCGACCGCGCCTGGGCGGAACTGGTTTCGGCCAATTACTTCGACGTCCTCAAGGTCAAGCCCATTCTCGGTCGCTTTTTTCTTTCCGAGGAAGGTGCTAACAAGCCTGGCGCATTCCCGTTTGCAATCATCAGCTACCGTCTGTGGCAGAAACGCTTTGATGGTGATCGCAATGTGTTGGGCAAGAGCATTCGCCTGAACCGGCACGAATTGACCATCATCGGAGTGGCGCCTCCCGATTTTCGGGGCACTACCGTCGGTTTCGTTTACGACGTCTGGATACCCATCACGATGGCGAACGAAATGGGGACTGGGCCGACTCTCAATTACCGTGGATGCCGCGATCTGACATCCACTCTTGTCCGCCTGAAGCCTGGCGTAACGCTCGATCAGGCGAGCGCGGAAGTAAGCACGTTAGCGAGGAGGCTGGCTGCCATTTATCCAGAGACTAATCGCGGAGTCGATGCCGTCGTCGTCCCCGTGAGAGCCGGACATCTCGGCGCTCAAGGAATTCTCCTGAAGCCACTGCAAATCCTGATGGCCGTTTGCGCGCTGCTCCTGCTCATCGTCTGCGCGAACGTAGCCAACCTACTTTTAGCACGTGCAGTCTCTCGGCAGAAGGAGTTCGCTATCCGGCTTGCGTTTGGCGCGCCGCGCACCCGCTTAGCGCGCCAACAACTGACCGAGACGCTTTTGCTCGCACTAAGCGGGGCCGCAATCGGTGTCCTTGTGCTCTTCTGGATGGCAAAGTCGCTCAACCGTCTACTTCCTGCAATCGATTTCCCCTTCGACATCCGAGGAGGCCTGAGCTGGACCACTCTTGGATTCACGATTCTGGTGGTGTTTGCAGTAACGATCGCTTCCGGGCTTGCACCAGCTCTGCTATCCGTGCGTGGGGAGCTCAACGAAGCCCTAAATGAAGGCGGACGCAGCGGCACCAGCGGAACCCATTCTCACAGGCTGCGAGCACTGTTGGTGGGTGTCGAAGTAGCTCTGGCCATGATCGCGCTCGTCAGCGCCGGACTCTTTGTCCGTAGCTTCCGGATCGCCAGCCGGATCGAGCCGGGCTTCGATACCAGGAATGCAGCGGTCGCGCAGTTTTATTTGTCCAACGCTGGCTACACCGCGCAGGAACAATGGGCCTTCTGTCGCACGTTGCGCGAGCGTATGGAGAGGGCACCCGGGGTCGTCGGTGTAACTTACACTGATTTCGTCCCGCTGACTTCCCCTGCTTCCAGCCCTCAAGATCAGCTCGTAGTCGAAGGATATGTTGCCGCGCCCAACGAGCAAATGCTCATTCACCGCGCCACGGTTCCTCCCGGATACTTCAAGTTCATGGACATACGCATACTCGAGGGCCGGGATTTTACCGAGCGCGACGAGGACGGTGCGCCCGCAGTCATGATCGTGAACGAAACTTTCGCGCGCCATTTTTATGGCAACGCAACGCCCATCGGACGCGCAGTTCATATCGGCGGCGGGAACGCCACGATCATTGCCGAAGTGAAAGACAGCAAATACAACACTCCCGCCGAAGCACCCGCTCCCTATTTCTATTTGCCATTCCGACAATGGTTCTACCCGGGCCTGAATTTTTCCTTTCTCATCAGGACGACCGGCGATCCCATGGGTACTCTTCCCGAACTCCGACGCGAGGCGTTGGCGCTGAATCCGGATGCGTTCTTCCACTCGATGCGATTCTCGGACGCCATCGTCTATTCACTCTACGCACAAAAAGTCGCGGCCAGCCTGCTTACTGCGATTGGCGTCCTCTGTCTTCTGCTCGCTGCCATCGGACTGTACAGCGTGATGAGCTACGCCGTAAGCCAGCGCACTCAGGAATTCGGAATCCGCATGGCCCTCGGCGCCAGCCCCTTCAAAGTATTCCGAATGGTCACCCTCCAGAGCCTCGTCCTCGCCCTCCCCGGATTGCTGGTTGGAATTGCGTGTGCTCTCGTTGGCCTTCGATTCTTCAGCGCCATGTTGGTCGGAGTAAGCCCAACCGATCCTCTTACCTTTCTGGTCGCGGCCCTGGTCCTGCTTGTCGTAGCTCTGCTGGCCAGCTATCTGCCCGCCCGCCGCGCCTTACAAGTCGATCCCCTGGCCGCCCTCCATTGCCAGTAGTCTTAGCTGGACCCACATCGAGTCGCCACTTCGGTTCTATAAGAGAGATATTGAGAAACGCCTTTCTGACGAGTAACCGAGCCAGTTCGCAGATGGTCGGCAACTCGGAAGTTACGGCAGGAGTCGCGCTAGGTCCTGACCTGCCCGCCGTTCTTATCCAGCCATAAGTTAGCACTTCGGGGTTCTTCCAGATCCGGTGGCCCCCACACCGGTCGCGTGGCCACTGTAGCCACGTACTCTTCCGGTGGCAGAATGGTTGCGGATTGGATTTACATTAGGGCCGTTCAGGGGTAATGTGACGGCGGTCGAAGTGCTCTTCTTGTGAGGCAGATTCCATGAACATGCGCGGAAGGGGAAACGGGAAAAGCAAATCCCTGTGGGTTGTGGTGTGGACGTTGTTGGTGCTTGTGTCGAACGCCGCGGGAACGGTGACGGCACAGGAGGCGCGGTCTAAGGCAGAGTTGGTGCCGACGGACACAGCGAAGGTGTCGCCGGGAGGGGCGACGTTTACGGTGCCAGCGGGCTGGTCGTTAGAGACGGCGAAAGACTTGGAGGTGTTGACGCCACCGGAGACAGACACACGCGTGGCGATATTCGATGCGGGGGCAACTGCGGATGCCAAAGCGGCCGTAACTGCAGCGTGGATGGCGTTGAAAGGAGGACAAACGCATCCGGTGAAAATCGTGACGCCACGACCGGCGCGAGAAGGATGGGATGAACGGCAGGTGTTCGATTACGAAACTTCGCCGAATGAACGGGCGGTGATTCAGGCGGTCGCATTGCGAGGCGGAACGACTTGGACGGTATTTTTGATTGAAGGGAAGGAACCGACGGTCGAAAAGCGCGGGTCGCCGCTGTCGCTCGTGTATCAGAGTTTGCGACCAAAGGGGTACCAGAAGGAGTCGTTTGCGGGGCGGCAGGCACATCCATTGGATGCGGCGCGGACCGCACAACTTTCGGAGTTTGTGCAGAACTCGATGAAACTACTGGGAATTCCGGGCGTGGGGATGGCGCTGCTGGATCACGACAAGGTGGTGTTCCAAGGTGGATTCGGTACGCGGGAGTTGGGGAAACCGGAGAAAGTGGATGAGAACACACTGTTTATGGCGGCGTCGAATACGAAGGGGATGACGACCCTGTTGTTGGCGAAATTAGTGGATGAAGGGAAACTACGGTGGGATGAACCAGTGGTGCAGGCATATGCGCCGTTCAAGCTAGGGGATGCGGAAACTACGAAAAAGGTGCTGGTGAAAAATCTAATCTGCGCGTGTACGGGGCTGCCGCGACAGGATTTGGAGTGGCTCTTCGAGTTTAAGGACGCGACGCCGGAATCGGAGATGAAGCTGCTGGGGACGATGCAGCCGACGAGCAAGTTTGGCGAGGTGTTTCAGTACAGCAATTTGATGGCGGCGGCGGCGGGATATATTGGCGGGCACATCGTGTATCCGAGCATGGAGCTAGGCGCGGCATATGACAAGGCGATGCAAATAATGGTGTTCGATCCACTGAAGATGAATGTGACGACGTTCGATTACGCGAAAGCGCTGGCGGGCAATCATGCGTCGCCACACGGCGATGATGTGGATGGGAAGCCCACGGCAGCAAGCATGGCGCTGAATTACTCGATCTACCCGGCAAGACCGGCCGGAGGTGTATGGACATCGTCGGGAGATTTGATCAAATACGTGCAACTGGAGATGGATAAAGGAAAGTTGCCTGACGGAATGCAAATGGTGTCGGCTGAGAATCTGCTGGCGCGGCGAGCCCCACAAGTTGCGCTCGGAGAAGATGGGACGTACGGCATGGGACTAGAAGTGAACGCAAAATACGGTGTGCCGGTGGTAAGCCATGGAGGGAGCATGGCAGGATTTAAGAGCAACTGGTACCTACTACCGGGTTCGCATATTGGCGCTGTGATTTTGACGAACGCGGACACAGGAGGAATGCTGCTGGGGCCGTTTTCACGGCGATTGCTGGAGCTGGTGTTCGACGGGAAGCCGGAGGCGGAGGGCGACGTGGCGGCGCAGGCAGCGCGGTACAAGGCGCAATTGGCGAAGGACCGAGAACGCCTGGTGGTGCCGGCGGCACCAGATCTGGTGGCAAAGCTGGCAAGAAGGTATACGAGCAAAGAGTTGGGCGACATCGAAGTGCGGAGTGAGAACGCGCAGACGGTGTTCGATTTTGGGGAATGGAAGAGCGCGATGGCTTCGCGGAAGAACGACGATGGGAGCATTTCGTTCATTACGATCGATCCCACGAATTCCGGGTTTGAGTTCGTGGTTGGGGAGAAGGCGGGTGTTCGGACGCTGACGATCCGAGATGGGCAGCATGAGTACGTGTTTACAGAAGTAGCTTGACGCGGATCAGAACACCAGGAATCGCCTCAATCTGGTAAAATCGGCGGGCGTTGCACCGAGTTCGCCGAACGTTGCTCATCGCCGCACAGCCCGCAGTAGCTGATGGCTCGACAAACCAGGCACATTCGCCCGAGTTGATATCAGCTTAGGCCGCCAACCTTCATTAGAGTCACGTTGTGACTTGAGGGAGGCGGCTCGCGGCTATCAGGTCTGGACCCGCGAGCCGCGGAACAAAAAGCAGCCGATAATGATTAGCAAGGATGCGGCACCGATCATTTCGTTCCCGATGAAGAACCCCACCATCGGAACAGTGAATACAGCCTGAATCAACACAGCGAAGCCACAGATCAGCGCGATAGGCGTGCTCAAGCGTGCTTCTCCGAACGTGACGACCAGCACAATGAGTGCAAGGACGATCCAGCTCCACCCCATGGAGAGAAAGGCAACCTCGAAAACAGATTGCAGAGCAATCGGCAGATTCGATGCATGCACTGCCGGGGCGGAGAACTTTAGATATGCGAGGCAATGCAAGGCGGCAGCCACAAGCAGCACAACGCAACCCAACGTTACCAATGTGCGCGACACTGTGCGGCGAGTAATCATCTGGTTCGGTATTTCATTCGTCAGAAAGAATGCATTAGTTGCAGAACGAGTGGAGGATGCCTTAATAGCGCGACTGCGTCAACAGTGGCTACGGCAAGTGGGCGATTAACGGGGCTTCTCTAACAAGGTCAGCCGTGGCAAGAGCTTTTTTCTGGAGTGTTGGCCTCCTAGGAACACGCTCATGCACTGAGTACTAAGAACATTGATCGTTGGCGTTCCTGTGTTCACCCTTGCGCTCGGACTCTGTGTCGCTTCATCTTCGGTTCTGTCCACCAACCATCTCTTCGGTCACCGCAGGCCATGATGACTTATGCGAACTCCCTTCGTGGGGGTCTCATGTCCGCTTCTTGGTCCCGCAGGCAGCTTCACATGCCGCCGCGGCGATCGTACGCGCGGTCATCGCAGTTTGAATTCGCTTCACTTCAGAGTCCGAGAACGCAAGGTAACGCTCATCGGTAGCTCAGAAGCTAGTGAGTCGTTTCCTGTTGCGCGGGACGAGGAACCGTCCTCAGTTCACGCCCGGCACGTCACCGGCGATTTATCGGCGCTCGCCTTTGGCACACCAGTGTGCGTTTCTGGACACAAGAGGAAACAGCAATGACTAAGACAGAAGCCGTTGTCCACATCATGTTGCCCGATGCAAACAAGGCGGACTTGTCATCCACAAGTGGCCGCGGATTTACAAACAAGTCTCTCAAGACACTCAATCGTGCTTTCGAACGGTTCCGATGATCAACGGCATTCGAAACTGTTCGCGTCGTCCGTGTTACCCTGCCCTTTATACTGGGTGTGCTTAGGGTAAGGGCATAGCGGGCGGCTGTGGCCTGGGAAGGCCTTGCCCGTTGCAATCACTGATGTGGGCGCGATTCCTTTCTCAACCCAGTTGACCATGGCACCCAGGAGATCAAACTGATCAAGTCCCTGGCCGCCACCGCAGTGACCCATTCCCGGCACAAAATAAAATTGGCTCCACTTCGACACAGCGTCGAGCCCGCCATTGGCGGCCACCATGTCTTTGTAGTATCCAAAAGTATCAAGCGGCGAAAACCAAGGATCGCTGTCGCCGTGGTAGAAGATCAGCTTTCCACCGTGAGCAGAGAAGGTCGTCAGGTTAGTGGACATCGAGTCCACGAGTGGCTGGACGGCTGCCGGGGCTTCCTTCTCGACATCGACTTCCATCGCAGTGGTTGCCGGTCCGAAAATGCCAGGGCCCGGCGAGAGAATCCCTCGGATGGGAGAGCTCGCGGTGATGCCTGTGTCATATAGGAATCCTGGATAGACCTGGATGCCGCCCGCGGTCTTTGGGCCACCGACGGCTTTCTTTATCGCGAAGACCTTCTCTGGAGTCAGACAGGAGCCGGTCTGTCGTTCTTTGCAGACCAGCACTGCGGGATCGAAATCGCAAGCGAGAGGATCAGAGATCATGGCATCGGCCACTCCATCCTTGGCATCGCACTGTTTCAGAAGCGAATCAACAACCAGCTTGCGGTCTGCATCTGTGATGGCCTGGTCGATGATGGGTTTCCCATCAGCATTTTTCGGCGCAATCTGGTTGAACGCTACGGGAATCCATCTCCCGATGGCCAGGTTCGAGAGGCCAGTACGCATGGCAGGATCACCTGAGATGATGCCGTCGAAAGAGTTCGGATACCGTTG
>Ga0187778_10002573_pt1 | contig 12342 bp, 9 predicted proteins | sample 1015_Q2_SP5_20_M_FD_132418 | JGI IMG/M metagenome (GOLD analysis project Ga0187778, IMG submission 132418) | Tropical peat soil microbial communities from peatlands in Department of Meta, Colombia - 1015_Q2_SP5_20_MG | ecosystem: Environmental > Terrestrial > Soil > Wetlands > Peat | place... | reverse complement strand
GCCGCCGGTGCTGGCGGAGGCGCTGGCGGCCGCCGCCGGGGTCGTCGCGGACGCGATCGCCGACGACTCGCGAATGGCGCCGTCGGAGCGCTTCTCGGTGGTCACGGCGCTGTGGGGCGCCGAGCGGCCGGCGGCGTCCCTCGACAGCGCCTCGGTCTCGGTGCCGCCCGGATGGACGGTCGAGGCCGGAGGCAGCGCCCCGGCCCCGACGGCCGGCGGTGTCTTCTCCGCGCTCGGTCGCGGCGTTCCCGCGCAGCGCTTCGCGGTGACCGTGGCCGCCGACGCGGCCCTGAGCGAGCCCTACTTCCTCACCCGTCCGCTGGCGGGCGCGCTGTACGACTGGTCGGCCGCGCCCGAGGACGAGCGCGGCGAGCCGTTCGGGCCGCCGCCGGTGCTGGCCCGCCTCTCGACCACCGTCGCCGGCGTGCCGGTGACGCTGGTGCGCGAGGTGGTGTTCCGGTACGACGACGAAGTGCGCGGCGAGGTCCGGCGGCCGCTGTTCGTCGTGCCGGCGGTGGGCGTCGAGGTCGCGCCTCGCGAGATGACCTGGCCCGCCTCGGCCGACGGCGCGCGCGAGGTGACCGTGTCCCTGACCAACGGCCGGCGCGAGCGCACCGAGGGTACGGTGGCGCTCGAGCTGCCGCCGGGCTGGTCGGCGACGCCGCCGGTGGCGTTCGCGCTCGAGGGCGAGGACGCGCAGCGCAGCTACACGTTCGAGGTCCGCCCGCCGCGCGACGTGGTGCCGGGCGCCTACATCCTGCGCGCGGTGGCCACGGCCGGCGGCGAGCGCTACGACCGCGCCACCGAGCTGGTGGACTACCCGCACATCCGGCCCGTCGCGTTCGTGCGCCGCGCCACGCTCCGGATCCAGATGGCCGACCTCGCGCTCCCGGTCCTCGCGCGCGTCGGCTACGTGCGCGGCGCCGCCGACCTGGTGCCCGAGGCGCTCCAGTCCGTCGGCGTGCCCGTCGTCGTGCTCTCGCCGGCGGACCTCGAGCGGGGCGACCTGACGCGCTACGACGCCATCGTCGTCGGCAGCCGCGCCTACCAGTCGGACCCGAGCCTGGCCTCCGCCAACGGCCGCCTGCTCGACTACGCCCGGCAGGGCGGCCGCCTGATCGTCCAGTACCAGCAGTACCCGTTCGTGCGCGGCGGCTACGCGCCCTACCCGTTCACGATCGCCAGCCCGCACGACCGGGTCACCGACGAGGATGCGCCGGTGACGGAGCTCGATCCGGCGAGCCCGCTGTTCCACCGGCCCAACGACATCGGCCCGTCGGACTGGGACGGATGGGTGCAGGAGCGGGGCCTGTACTTCGCCCACAGCTGGGACTCCACCTACCATCCCGTGCTGGAGACCGGCGACGCCGGCGAGAAGCTGGACGGCGGCCTGCTGGTCGCACGGCTGGGCCGGGGGCTCTACGTGTACACCGGGCTCAGCTTCTTCCGGCAGCTGCCCGCGAACGTGCCGGGCGCGTACCGGCTGTTCGCCAACCTGCTCGCGCTACGGCCCCAGGACATCCGGGGGCCGAGCAGTGCGCCGTAGCGCCGCGTCCCTCCTGACGGCCGCCGTCCTGCTCTCCGGATGCGGGGGATCGGGCCGGACGCCGCTCGTCATCTACTCGCCTCACGGGCGCGAGCTGCTCTCCGAGTTCGAGCGCCGGTTCGAGGCGCTGCACCCCGACGTGGACGTGCGCTGGCTCGACATGGGCTCCCAGGAGGTCCTGGACCGGGTGCGCTCGGAGCGCGCGAACCCGCAGGCGGACCTGTGGTTCGGCGGGCCGACGCCGCTGTTCGCGCGGGGCGCCCGCGACTCGCTGCTCGAGCCGGTCGAGCCCGGCGGCCCGCTGTACCAGTCGGTGTACCGCACGCCCGCGGTGATCGAGTACAACGCCGCGGCGCTGCCGGACACGGCCGCGCCCCGGGACTGGGACGACGTGCTGGCGCCGCGCTGGAAGGGCCGGCTGCTGATCCGTGATCCGCTCGCCAGCGGCACGATGCGCGCGATCTTCGAGATGGTGATGATGCGCAGCCTCGCCACGACCGGCGACACGGCGGCCGGCTGGGTCTGGCTGCGCCGGCTGGACGCCCAGACCGCGGAGTACGTGCAGAACCCGGCGCTGCTTCACGCCAAGCTGGAGCGCCGGGAGGGGCTCATCTCGCTGTGGGACCTGCCGGACGTGCTGCTGCTCCAGCACGAGGGGCGGCGGTTCGGCTACGCGTTCCCCACCAGCGGCACGCCGGTGATCGACGACGCCATCGCCGTGGTGCGCGGCGCCCGGCACGCGGCGGTGGCGCGCGAGTTCGTGCGCTGGGTGCTGACGCCCGGGATGCAGATCGTGGCCGCCCGCGACGACTACCGGCTGCCGGCGCTGCGCGGCCTCCCGCCCGACTCGCTGCCCGCGTGGGCGCGCGCCGTCGAGACGGCGATGCGGGTGGAAGCGGTGGACTGGGACTCGGTGGAGGCGAGGGGGGCGGCGTGGATGGATTACTGGGATCGAAATGCGCGAGGAAAAGGTGAGAAGTGAGAACCGGTGAGAGGTGAGACGTTCACCCCTCACGTCTCAGAGTCGCGTCACACACGGGGTCATTCTTGACCGACCAGCCGTTCCTCAGCATCCAAGGCCTCACCAAGTCCTTCGGCGCCGCTCCCGCCGTGGTGGACCTCTCCCTCGGGGTCCCCCAGGGCGCCATCCTCGCGCTCCTCGGCCCGAGCGGCAGCGGCAAGACCACGACCCTGCGGTTGCTGGCCGGCTTCGAGGTCCCGGACGCCGGCGCGATCGTGGTGGGCGGCGAGGACGTGACGCGCGTCGGCCCGGCGGCGCGGCGGTTCGGTATGGTCTTCCAGCACTACGCGCTGTTCCCGCACCTCGACGTCGGCGCCAACGTGGCGTTCGGGCTCCGGACGCGGGGCGAGGCCGCCGAACGCCGGGTGCGCGAGGTCCTGGCGATGGTGGACCTCGCGGGCTACGAGCGCCGCCCGGTGACGGCGCTGTCGGGCGGCCAGCAGCAGCGGGTCGCGCTGGCGCGCTCGCTCGCGCCGGAGCCGCGCGTGCTGCTCTTGGACGAGCCGCTGTCGAACCTGGACCCGGCGCTGCGCGAGCGCACCCGGCGCGAGCTGCGCCGCGCCATCCGGCAGGTCGGGATCACGACGGTGTTCGTCACGCACGAGCAGGAGGAGGCCTTCGACCTCGGCGACCGCATCGCGCTGCTCCACCGGGGGCGGCTCGAGCAGGCGGGCACGCCGGACCAGCTGTACGACGAGCCGGCGAGCGCGTTCGTGGCCGGGTTCGTGGGCCGCGCCGTCACCGTCCCCGGCGAGCGGGTCGGGGGCCGGCCGGGCACCAGCGCGCTGGTGCGACCCGAGGCGATGCGGTTCGTCGCCGACGGCGGCGCCGCGGCGCTCGAGGGCCTGGTGACCGAGCGCCGGTTCGTGGGGGCCCAGGCCTACTTCACGGTCGATGCCGGCGCGGGCGTGACGGTCGAGGTGGAGGCGCCGCGACGGTCGGCCCGCGTCGGCGACCGGGTGCGCGTCGCGGTCGACCGGGTCCTGTTCTGGGCGGGCGGCCCGGGCGACGGGAGCGGGGCGGCCGGCGCATGACGCGCCGCCGCGGCGACCTCCCGGCGCTGCTCCTCACGCTCGGCCTCGCCTGGCTGGTCGTCTACCCGCTGGTGCTGGTGGGCGCCGAGGCCGCGCACGCCGACCTCGGTGCCTTCCTCGGCTCGCGCGCCGAGTGGGCGGCGCTGTGGGCGAGCCTGTGGATCTCGCTCGCCAGCGTGGCCCTGGCGGCGGCCGTCGGCGTCCCGCTGGCCCTGGTCTTCGAGCGGTACGACTTCCCGGGCCGGCGCGCCCTGGGCGCCCTGGTCGCGCTGCCCGCCGTGCTCCCGCCGCTCGTCGGGGTGATCGCGTTCCTGTTCCTGTACGGCGAGAGCGGCTTCGTGTCGCGGGCCGTGCAGGCGGTCCTGGGGCTCGCCCACGCGCCGTGGAGGCTGCGGGGGCCCGGCGCGATCCTGCTGGTGCACGCGTATTCGATGTACGTCTATTTCTACCTGTTCGCGCGCGCCGGGCTGGCGCGCATCGACGCCTCCATGCTCGAGGCGGCCGCGTCCCTGGGCGCGGGGCCGTGGCGCACCTTCCGCCGCGTCGTCCTGCCGCTGCTCGCGCCGTCGCTGTGGGGCGCGGCGCTGCTCACGTTCATGACGGCCCTCGCCTCGTTCAGCGCCCCGTACATCTTCGGCGGCTCGTTCCGCGTGATGACGACGCAGATCGTCGCCACCAAGCTGAACGGCGACCTGCCGACGGCCATGCTCGAGACCGTGGGCCTCGCCCTGATCGCGCTGGCCGGCTTCTGGGTGGTGCAGCGCACCGAGGGGAGCCGCCTGGTGGTGTCGGTGGGGAAGGGCAGCGCGCCGCCGCTCAAGGCGATCACCCATCCCGTGGCGCGCCGCGTGGCCGCGCTCCTGGGCTGGACGCTCGCGGTAGTGCTGCTGCTGCCCCACGTCACCCTGCTCGTGGTCTCGCTGGTGCCCGCCGGCACCTGGACCACCGAGGCGATCCCGCCCGCCTGGACGCTGGGCAACTACGGAGCGCTGGTCGCCGAGCCCGAGCGGCTGCGGCCGCTGCTGAACTCGCTGTGGATGGCCGCCGCCGCCACCGCCGCCGCGGTCGCGCTGGCGGCCGCCGCGGCGCACCTCGCCGTGCGGCGCCGCGTCGCGCTGCGGCGGGCCATCGAGACGCTGCTCGCGCTGCCGTGGGCCGTGCCCGGGACCGTCGTGGCCATCGGGCTCGCGACGCTGTTCAGCGTCCGCAGCCCGCTGCTGGGCCGGTGGGTCCTGGTCGGCACCGCCGCCATCCTGCCGCTCAGCTACCTCGTCCGGAGCCTGCCGCTGACGGGCCGGGCGCTGCTGGCCGGCTACCGGCAGCTGGATCCCTCGCTGGAGGAGGCGGCCGAGTCGCTGGGCGCCGGACCGTGGCGGCGGCTGCGGCGGGTGACCCTGCCGCTCCTCAAGCCCGCGCTGGCCGCCGGGGCGAGCCTCGCGTTCGTCACCGCGCTCGGGGACTTCGTCACCTCGGTCCTGCTCTACACCTACGACACGCGGCCGATCTCGATCGAGATCCTCTCGAGCCTGCGGCTCGACGACGTGGGGGTGGCGGCGGCCTTCGGGGTCGTGCTGATGGCGGTGAGCGCCGCGGCGCTCGGCGCGGGCGCCCGGGCGGGAGCCGGCCGGTGAGGAAGGCCCTGTGGATCCTGATGTCCGTGGCGTTCGTGGACATGCTCGGCTTCGCGATGATCTTCCCGCTGCTGCCGTTCTACGCGCTGCGGCTGGGCGGCCAGGCGTGGATCGTGGGTCCGCTGGTGGCGTCGTTCTCGATCGCGCAGCTCGCCAGCTCGCCGCTGTGGGGCCGGGTGTCGGACCGCTACGGCCGGCGGCCGGTGATGCTGATCGGGCTCGCCGGCGCGGGCATCGCCTACCTGATCTTCGGCTTCGCCAACAGCATCTGGCTGCTGTTCGCCTCGCGCATCGTGCAGGGCCTCGGCGGCGGGACGACCGGCGTCGTGCAGGCCTACGTCTCCGACGCGACCAATCCCGCGCAGCGCGCCCGCGGCCTCGGCTGGCTCTCGGCCTCGACCAACGCGGGGGTGATGATCGGCCCCGCGATCGGCTCGCTGGCGAGTCACCTCGGGACCGCGGCGCCGGGCATCGTCGCCGCGAGCCTGTGCGCGCTCAACGTGCTGTTCGCCTGGGCCTACCTGCCGGAGTCGAAGCCGAGCCACGCGCGCGGCCCGAAGACCGGCATCCGGACCGCGGTGCTGCGCGTGGTGCGTCACCCCGCGGCGCCGCAGCCCCGGCTGATCTGGATCTACGCCGTGGGGATGGGCGCCTTCGCCTCGCTCTCGGCGGTGGTCGCGCTGTTCCTCAAGGCGCGGTTCGGGGTCACCGAGCACACCATCGGCTACTTCTTCCTCTACATGGGCTTGCTGGCGGTGGTGCTCCGGGCGGTGATCATCGGCTGGCTGGTGGACCGCTACGGCGAGACGCGGGTGATGCGCGCCGGCACCGTGCTGCTCGCCCTCGGCATGCTGCTCTACCCGCTGCCGCACAGCATCCCGCTCATGGCGCTGGTGCTCGCGCTGGTGCCGATCGGCACCGCGCTGCTGTTCCCGGCGGTCACCGCGCTGGTGTCCCACGAGACGGACCCGAGCGAGGTGGGCCAGACGATGGGCGTGCAGCAGGCGTTCGGCGGCGTCGCGCGGGTCGTGGGCCCGATGTGGGCGACGCCGGTCTTCCAGCTGGCCGGCCCGAGCTACCCGTTCCTCATCGCCGCGGCGATCCTGGCCTTCACCGGCGTGCTCGCCTTCCGGGTCCCGGTCCGGCGCGAGGCCCCGGGCGCCGCGCCCGGCCCGGGGTGACCGGCGGGCGGCGGCGCCGCGCGCGGCTCACGCCCCGGCGTAGTGCGACGCGACGTACTCGTCGAGGATGCGGAGGAACTGCGGCACGATGTCGTCGCCCTTGAGCGTGGTGAGCAGCCGCCCGTCCGCGTAGACCGGCGCCTTGGGCTCCTCGAAGCTGCCCGGCAGCGAGATGCCGATGTTCGCGTGCTTGGACTCGCCCGGGCCGTTCACCACGCAACCCATCACCGCCACCCGCAGCTCCTCGACGCCCGCGTACCGCTCCCGCCAGCCGCGCATCTGCTCGCGCAGGTAGCGCTGGATGTCGCTGGCCATCTCCTGGAAGAACGTGCTGGTGGTGCGGCCGCAGCCCGGGCAGGCCGTCACCTGCGGCGTGAAGCTGCGGATGCCGAGCGACTGCAGGATCTGCTGGGCGACCAGGACCTCCTCGGTGCGGTCGCCGTTGGGCGCCGGCGTCAGCGACACGCGGATGGTGTCGCCGATGCCCTCCTGGAGCAGGATGGCGAGCCCCGCGGTGGACGCGACGATGCCCTTGGCGCCCATCCCGGCCTCGGTGAGCCCGAGGTGCAGCGGGTAGTCGCACGCGGCGGCGAGCTTGCGGTACACGTCCACCAGGTCCTGCACGCCCGAGACCTTGGCGGAGATGACGATGCGGTCGTGGCCGAGGCCGCACTCCTCCGCGAGCCGCGCCGAGCGCAGGGCCGACTGGACCATGGCGTCCATCGTCACGTCCCGCGCGTCCCGCGGCCGCCCGAGCGAGGCGTTGGCGTCCATCAGCTCGGTCAGCAGCGCCTGGTCCAGGGAGCCCCAGTTGACCCCGATGCGCACCGGCTTCCCGTTCCGGATCGCGATCTCGACGATGGCGCGGAAGTTGTCGTCGCGGCGCTTGCCGCCGACGTTGCCCGGGTTGATCCGGTACTTGGCGAGCGCGCGGGCGCAGTCGGGGTACTTCGTCAGCAGCAGGTGCCCGTTGTAGTGGAAGTCGCCGATGACCGGCACCGCGGCGCCGAGCGCGGGGAGGCGCTCGACGATGCGCGGCACGGCGGCCGCCGCCTCCTCGGTGTTGACCGTCACCCGCACCAGCTCGGAGCCCGCCGCGGCGAGCGCCGCGACCTGGCGGGCCGTCGCCTCGACGTCCGCCGTGTCGGTGTTGGTCATGGACTGCACGACGATCGGGTGACTGCCGCCCACCTTCACGCCGGACACGTCCACCACGACGCTGGTCCTGCGGTTCATGGCGTGCTCACGGGAGGACGGAAGTATAGCGGGCCTGCCGCCCGGGAGACCGGCCGGGGACCGGGGCCGCCCGGCGGCTCGGTCTGCCACACGGTGCAACCGCTTGCAGTGCACTTGCAGCAAAGCCGTGGCCTGGGGTCGGATTGCCAGGGAGGCTGGATCGCCGTAACTTGCTGCCGCTCAACGTCATAGCGTCATCGTGTCCGATTCCACGCGGCTGGCACTCGGCTTGCCCCTTGGGGTCGGTGAAAGGGCGACAACACTCTGGGGAGACTGCTCACGTGATTCGACACCGGTCGTCGTGGCGCACGGGATTCACGCTGGTCGAGGTCATCCTGGTGATCGTGCTGATCGGCATGGTCGCGACCTTCGCGCTCCCGAAGCTGAACTGGTCGGCCTATCGCGTCAACGGCGCGGCGCGCGCCGTCACGGGCCTGCTGGCCCGGGCGCAGCGCATGGCGGTGACCGATCAGTACAACGTCAACGTGCTGTTCGACGTGGCGAACAACGCGCTCAAGATCCACGAGGATGCGAACGACAACAACGTCATCGACGCCGGCGAGCGGGTGCGCTCGTACCCGCTCGGCGAGGGCGTGGTGTTCGGGATCGGCGGGGCGCCGATCCGCAGCTACGCGCCGGCGCCGATCAGCTTCACCAAGCAGCAGAACGGGGTGCTGGAGATCATCTTCCGCCGCGACGGCAGCGCCTCGGAGAACGGCGGGTTCTACATCACCACCACGACGGCGTTGAACTCCACCCGGCCGCAGGACGCGAGGTCGATCGAGGTGATCCGGTCCACGGGCCGCGCCGACTGGTACCAGTACACGGGGTCCACATGGCTGCAGAAGTTCTGACGCCGCGCGGCCGCGAGCGCGGCATGACGCTCATCGAGATCATGCTGGCGCTGACCATCCTCGCGACGGTGATCCTGGGGATGGGCCAGTTCGCCTTCAACTTCTCGCGCGTCGAGCGGCAGTCGGAGGCGCGCACGATCGCGGTGAACCTGGCCCAGGCGCGCCTCTCGCAGATCCGGGCGTCGACGAACTACTCCGGGCTGGCGACCAACTTCGCCGGCACGGAGACGTCGATCACGGGGTTCCCGGGCTACACGCGGACCACCACCATCGTGCACACCGGCGGTCCGCTGCCGACCTACACCAACGACTACAACACGGTCACGGTGACGGTGACGTCGGCGGCCCTGAAGTCGACCGTCACGAAGACCGTGGTGGTGGCGTCCCCATGAAGCGAACCCGCGGTTTCACGCTGATCGAGATGATGATCAGCCTGGTGGTGCTCGGCGTGGTGATGGCCGGGGCGATCATGTTCTTCCGCGGCGTGAGCCGTGCGGTGGCGGGCACGTCCGACCGGATGGACGCGATGCAGAACCTCCGCTACGCCCTCTCCACGCTCGACCGCGAGCTGCGGAACGCGGGGGCGGGGACGACCGGGACCCAGCCGACGCTGGTGTACATCTCGTCCAACATGGTGATGTTCAACGCCGACCTGGTGAGCCTGGTGGCCGGCTCGCCGACGGCGGTGAACTACGACCCCGACGCGAACCCCAACGCCGTCGCGGCGCCGACCACGTCGCAGAAGTTCTTCATCCCGGGCACCAGCATCCAGTACCCGGACTCGACCTACCGCACCACCGGCGGCGAGCTGTCGCCGGCCGAGACGGTCCTGTACTGGTTCACGCCGGACTCGACCTCGCCGGGCACGGGCGAGTACCTGCTGCTGCGGCAGGTGAACAACAACGCCCCCGACGTGGTGGCGCGGAACCTCCTGCCGTACCCGGGCCAGCCGTTCTTCAGCTGGCAGATCTCCGACACGCTGGGGAACCTGTCCGTCGTGGCGGGCGCGACGCTCCCGCTGCGGCACAGCGTGCCGGTCCACGGGTCGACGGCCGACACCGGCCTGGCGTCGAAGATCGACTCGATCCGGGCGGTGCAGGTGTACGCCTACACCACCAACGGCATGACGGGCACGCAGCTGGTGCAACGGCAGCTGATCACCACGATCGCGATCCCCAACGCGGGGCTCGCCAAGCAGCTGTCCTGCGGCGACCCGCCGATCTTCGGCCAGACCGTGACCGGCGCGTGGAACGGCGACACAGTGACGCCCAAGATCACCCTGTCCTGGACGGCGGCCACGGACGAGACGTCCGGCCAGAAGGACGTGCAGCAGTACGTGATCTACCGGCGCACCGCGGCCGGCTCGTTCGCCGACGCGCTCAGGTCGGTTCCGGCCGGCCACCCGACGTACACCTACACGGATCCGACCGTGCTGGCCGACAGCAGCTACGTCTATCAGATCGCGGCGCTCGACTGCACCCCGACGGAGTCCAGCCCGTCGACGTCGAACACCGTGGTCATTCCCTAACGTGGAGAGGCAACCCATGCGGACGACGTCCAACCCCCACGAGCGAGGCATGGCCCTGGTCCTGGTCATGCTGATCACGGTCGCCGTGGCCGCGCTGGCCGCCGGCGCGATCTTCCTGACCAGCAGCTCGTACATCCTCGCCAAGGGGCACGAGCGCGAGGACGACCTGCGGAACGCGGCCGACGGCGGCATCGAGCTGGGCCGCTCGGCGCTGAACGGCAACGCGGCGCTGTTCCCCGACAGCGGGTACGCGACCTACCAGAGCTCGCAGCCGGTGCTCGACGCCAGCGGCAACGCGATCCCGGGGATCACGCGCAGTATCTACTTCGGCCCCACCGGCAACACGACCGGGCAGTACGGCATCTTCGGGAGCGTGGTGTCGGTGATCAGCGACCAGTCGGGCGCGGTGGTGGTGCGGCGCGGCGAGCTGGCGCAGGAGTCCTTCGCCCGCTACGCCTACTACACCAACAGCGAAGGCTCGGGCATCTGCTTCGGCAACGATGACCAGATCTTCGGCCCGATGCACACCAACGACAACATGTGCATCTACAGCAGCGGCGTCCACTTCCACAGTACGGTGGACGTGTCCGGGACCATCACCGGCACGAGCTACGGCACCTTTGACCAGGGCTACACGCAGCACGGGCAGGTCATCCCGCTGCCCACCATCGCCCAGCTGAGCAAGCTGGCCACCTACGCCACCCAGGGCGGGATGAACTTCACCGCCCCCAGCGGCGGGTCGTCCACGCAGTCGCGGCTCCGGATCGAGTTCCTGGCGCTCGACCTCGACGGCGACGGCCGGGTGACCGGGCCGAACGAGGGGTTCTTCCGCGTCTACATCGACACCAGCAGCGTGGCGGCGGCCCTCGGGTACGCCACCGCCTCCGATCCCTCGTCGGCGAACCAGGGGCTGAACTGCGGCGACTTCCACGTGCGCACCGCCGCCGGCGTCACCGACACCACGTTCTACACGGCCTACGACCACTACACGCCGTCGCCCACCTACCCGATCCCGGGGAACTCGGCCGGCGGGGGCACGGCGGAGTCGGCGACCAACAACTCGACCAACCGCGGCAACGCGGGGACCTACTCGCTGCAGCGTGCCACCTCCCGCTGCTACCTGGGCGGCGACGACCACCTCAACATCGACTCGATCGTCTCCGGCGGCACCCGGTACATCAACCGCTTCAAGGCCGCCGACAAGTACGGCTACTGGGTGCGCTTCACCACGACGCCGGACCCTTCGGTGATCGCGGCGCTGGCCCGGCCGGCCTCGCGCGCGGTGGACACCACGCTCGCCACCCGCACGACGGAGGCGCAGTACCTGTGGCCGCTGGCGCGCCAGTACAACGTGAACTCCAAGGGCGTCATCTACGTCAACGGGCGGGTGGTGATCAGCGGCGTCGTGAACAGCAAGGTCACCGTAGCCGCGAGCGACAACGTGATCATCGGCGACGACCTCAACTACGCCATCGCGCCCGGGTCGGTGCAGTGCCCCGCCGCCAACATGCTCGGGCTGCTCTCGGCCGGCTACATCTACGTCTCCGACAACGTGCTGAACGATCCCCAGCCGTGGGGCGCGAGCTCGGCGTACAAGAACTACTCGGCGACGCCGGACACGTACCTCCAGGGCGTGCTGCTCACCCTCAACTCCTTCACGGTGGAGAACTACGACTCCGGGCCCACCTCGGGCGAGACGTGCGCCGGCTCGACGGACGGGCGCGGCTGCCTGTACATCAACGGCGGGATCATCCAGGGCACGCGCGGCGCCGTGGGCACCACCGCCGGCACCGGCTACGTGAAGGGCTATTCGTACGACCAGTGCGCGTTCCAGACGCCGCCGCCCTACTTCCCGACCACCGGGCGGTTCTTCCGGAACCGCTACTACGAGATCGACCCGGTGAACTTCAACGTGGCTTCGTTCTTCAACGCGCTGACGCCGTGACGCTCTAGCACGGCCCTCGAGCGGGGGAGACGGCCGGCGTCGCCTGCAGGTGGCGGCGCCGGCCGCCCGTTTCAGGGGAGCCGTGGCGTCACGGCCGCGCCTGCGCCGGCGTCGTGAGCGCGCCGTCCCGCACGATCCAGCGCACCGCCTCCACGTTCCGGACGTCGGCCGTGGGGTCGGCTCCGAGCACCACGAGGTCGGCGAGCTTGCCCGGCTCCACCGTGCCCAGGTCGCGCTCGCGGCCCATCGCCCGCGCGCCGTTGCGGGTCGCGGCGACCAGCACGTCCATCGGCGACAGGCCGGCCTCCTGCATCGCCCGCATCTCCCAGTAGACCGAGGGTCCGTGCAGGGTCAGCGGGTTCCCCG
>Ga0187778_10002571_pt1 | contig 12343 bp, 12 predicted proteins | sample 1015_Q2_SP5_20_M_FD_132418 | JGI IMG/M metagenome (GOLD analysis project Ga0187778, IMG submission 132418) | Tropical peat soil microbial communities from peatlands in Department of Meta, Colombia - 1015_Q2_SP5_20_MG | ecosystem: Environmental > Terrestrial > Soil > Wetlands > Peat | place... | reverse complement strand
CGATAGCAGAATTCAAGCAAATCCAAAAAGACGGTTGGGCACATTTTGCGCCACTCGAAGCTTTTACTACGGCCGCGGCGGCGCGCCTCGTCGGACATGCTGGTGTCGGGCAGGGAGCGCGGGTGCTCGACGTCGGTTGCGGAACAGGCGTCGTAGCCATCACAGCTGCCCGCCGGGGGGCGCGTGTGACGGGAGTCGATTTGACGCCTCAACTGCTGAACCGTGCTCGCGAGAATGCTGTGCTGGCGCAGGTCGAAGTCGAGTGGTGCGAAGCCGACGTGGAAGAACTGCCGTTCGCTGACGAGCAGTTCGACATCGTGCTCAGTCAGTTCGCCCACATGTTTGCGCCCAGGCCAGAGGTGGCTCTCAGTGAAATGCTGCGCACCCTCAAGCGCGGCGGAACGATAGCATTTTCAACATGGCCTCCGGAACTGCTGGTCGGTCGTACCATGGCCCTGGGGCCACGCTACCTGCCCGCGCCGTCAGACTTTGCTTCCCCCTTGCTTTGGGGCGAGCCCAGCGTCATCCGGGAGCGGTTCGGGAACGCGGTCGAGGGCGTGGTTTTCGATCGCGGTCGCATGCTGGTTCCGGCCCTCAGTCCCCAACATTTTCGGGCGACCATCGAACGGAGCGCGGGCCCGTTAATCAAACTGGTCGAAGTACTGGGAACCAAAGATCCGGATCGGCTGAAAACCTTCCGACAGGAGTTCGATGCCATCGTCGCGGAGTACATCGAAGAAAACCTGGTGCGACAGGACTATCTGGTGACCCGAGGCAGGAAGAGCTGACCAACGGCCGATTATCCGAAGTAAAGGCCTTTTCAGCCTGAAACGAAACGGGAAATCAATGCATTATAAAGAGGCGGCCGCGCCCTGAAGCAGGCCAAAGGCTCCCTACGTGGCGGCTCCGCGCTGCACCAGCACCGTGTAGGGCAAGTTCGCTCTACGGCGGGTGACACGTTCCGCGAGACAAAGAGCAAACAGCCAGAGGCTCGATTTGCGAGTTGATGGCCATTCCTTCCCACGGAATTCTCACCGCGCGGTCCTGCCCTCAAGGGTTCGCTTCGCCGCGCCCAACAGCGGCGCGCCGTTGACCGCTGCGTGCCACTCGGCACACTTCTCCGCTAGGAAGGAATGGGGTTCTCCGGAATCGCGCCCCGACGCGCCGACAGGCGGGGGCTCAGGATCATTAATGCTTTTGGCCCTCCGCAGGATGCGGATGTGAACGATAGCACCTTGGCTTGGGGAAAGATCAACACGGATATGAAGAATCTTCCCCCCAAGGAGACAACTCACGGATGAGGTGGGCGCGAGATACTGCGGGAGCGCGGCGTGAGTAGCTTTCGCGTCGTGTAGCAGAGATGGTACTCGGCGACGTAATCGTCGTTCATAGCAAGCCCATATTCCGCGGCGAGTCGTGCCGGATCCACCTCGGACGAGTGGTCCCGCGGTTGGGTGCAACTTCGGATCGTACGCGTGAACCAACTCCCGCAGCGGCTTCTCCCAGATGTTGCCATCCTCAGCCCCTGGCACAGATGCACATTGTCGTAGGCGTCGACGAGGACTTGCTCCGGATTGAGCAGGTCCTTGTAGGGACCGTTGTCAGTTCCTGACAATTCCTGGAGCCCAGCCGTGAGCTTTTCTGCCGGGCGCCCTTTGAAAAGGACACCACCTCCAATCACTGGTTTCCCTCGTTGGCCCTGGGAAGCTTGACCGACACACTCGGTGGTTCGATCCAGATCGTCCCCGTAGCAATGGCAGCTGCTGCGCGGCTTGGCGGGCAAATTTCGCCCACCGGTCATTAATCGCCTGTTCGCGTAGGAGCGGCCGATGGGTCTGTATAAGTCGCGGGGACGCTGTTCACCGGCCTGTAGCTCCAGCCCTCGGTTCTGGACAGACCTTGAGCGACAGCATGCAATGTGATTCTGGTCACGGCTTTTTTCAAATCAAAGGAGTGTGGTAGGCACTGGCGTGAAGGCCAGCAGCACCGAAGGTTCTGGTTACATATTCATGTCTCCTGACCATCTATGGGCACGCTATCTGCCGGGTATAGTGGCCGCAGCCGTGGCTGGCGGAATCGTTTACCCAGCTCGTCGCAGTCGCAAGATACGTGCGACCATGTTGGCGACGTTGGTGGGGCTTCTCTGCATGGAAGCGGAATACTGGGTTGCTCATGGCTTTCCCGCCTCCGATGTGCCCTTCTTTTTGGCAGCCACGGGCGTGACCCTGGCGGCGTTCATTGTGGGTACGATCGGAGGACTCCTATTGGGAGTTGTCGGCTTGGGATTCTTTTCCTACGTTAACCTTCGCTATGGAGCACCCTATCTCCTCGACTATGTGATGCCCACGCTATATGCGGTTCTGATGTTTTATTCACGGCGCGAGCTGGGCTGGCTCCGCCCAGGCATACTTCATGCCGGATTTCTCGAGGGTATCTGGTTCATCCTGCTTCAAGTGCTGGCAGTCTGGCGCACAAGCCATCTCCTTAAATGGAGATGGCTCACTGGAGGTCCCTGGTAGGAGCTGCATTGGCACGTTAGTTCTGCAGTCGTTGAGCCGCCGTGCGTGCCGATGGCTACTGGCGAAATCTGTGAAGGTACTATGAATTCGGCCGTAGAGCGAAAGACGTGCCCCGCAGACGACGTTCCGATCGTATATTCGACAGAGCCTGCCCTGGGATTCATTCATGGTGGACTGGCAAACCGGAGCTTCTGGGATGGCGAGCTTAACACTTTTGCTGCGCATCACCATCTTATAGCTCCCGATTTGCCAGGGAACGGCGAATCGGGGATCAACCGGAAAGAGTGGGGAATACCAGGGTTCGGCGCTGACATTTGCTCAGTACTCAAAACGGAAGGTGTGAAGAAGGTTGTTCTCTTCGGCAATTCGCTGGGAGGCCCGGTCGCTATCGAGGCAGCGTTGCTACTTTCAGACAGGGTGCTCGGCCTTGTAGGTGTAGATACCTTCCAAAGTTGACCTTCCCAGATTGGCCGCCAACGGTTTCGAGTACCGAAGAGTAACTTCTGAGTTTTCGCGCGGACCTATTGGTCGGAAGAAGCGGTGACCTGCGGAACTAGGGACGCTGCCGGCCGTGAAGCCTACCGGATCCAGAGGCCAGTTGCTTCAATTGAAGTCTGATCACCGGAAGGCCGGCGAATCCACAGCGGCTTTGAATGCATACCGGTTGCCGGGTTGGCATTCGGAGTAGTCCGCTGGAGTAGTTACATCGGACTGTGGATCGTGGCGCGTCACGCGATAGGTTTGTATGGAATAACAGATTGCCGTCGGTTCTGGCCGGAACGGTATTACCTCGATCTGTTCCGGTTGGGAAGGAGACGGTTGAACCAGCCTTTCGAAGGGGACAGCGCCAATTCGGTTCTGCCCATCCGATCGCAGCACGACAGGCTCTCGCCGAAGCTCCGGCGGTGCCGCCAGGGTGCGTATCTCAAATTGAGGAGAAACGGAACTCTTATCTGGTGAGGACTGAGCCGAACTGCATATTGAGATCAGCACCAAGAGGAACAGAATGCGGAAGACCCACATATACCCTCCTCATTCGCCGAAATTATACCTCTGAGGTTGCACCCAGATCGGATCTTGGGCGGCTGTTCGGAGTGTAAGGGTTGAATCACGGGGCCCGCCACTTCAGGGCGTACAGCTGGGAAGAGCGCTCGTCGCGAGGGACCACGGGCGTGCCATCCGGAGCGATGCCTAGAAAACCAGGGCCGTCGAGCGCCGCGGCGGATGCACCAAAGGTCAAGAACCTCGCTAGCGTCGAAACCGATTCCAATCTCCGTTGCGCCGCATGGTAGCGATATAGCTCTCCTTGGCGGGTGGCGAAGTAGACGGCGCTCGAGTCATGTGCCCAGGCCGGCCGATACCCGGTGGCATAGTCCAGGATGCTCCATTGGCGGCTGCCATATTCATAGACCGCCATCTGCAAGGCAGTCGTATGCACGGCGGCCAAAAACTTGCCATCGGGCGATGCCGACGGCGCGAGCATATCTTCCGAGCCCGGGATTTCGCTGAGCTGGCGGGTGTGCACGTCAACCTCTTCCAGGAATACGGGGATCTTCCGGCTACTTTCGAGCCACGGAAGTCTGCCAAAAATGATGGACTGGCCATCGGCGGACCAGGTTGCCGTCCCCTGGTTGCGCGCCTCAGGAAAGACCACTTCCGGCGTCCCGCCCTCTGCCGAAATCATTTCGATCTGTATGGGCTGCCCAATGCGGATAGCACCGAAGATGATTCGGTCCCCGTCGGGCGACCACTTCGGTGAGTCGGCCCTGGTGGGCGGGTAGGTCAGTTGCAGTCGGTCGGATCCGTCCGTGCGGCTCCGCCACAAGATTCCTTCCGGCTGGGTCACGTACGCCATCCACTGTCCGTCGCGGGAGTAGTCGATCGTGTCGAGCGATGGCATGGAGGGAAGAGCCGTGGCCAGGCCGGAGGCGAGGTCCAGCCGGGATAGCTCAGAGCGACGCTGGGTTCCCACCAGATAGAGCCACTGGCCATCGCGTGAGGGCAAAGGCGAAGAGAAGCTGAGAGGGCCGGAGGTCACTTGGAAGGGTTGCGAGGAGGGAAACAGCCCGTCTCTGACCGCCCAGACATTGGAACGAGCAAGGTCACCTGTTTGAAATACGTAGAACCGGCCATCCCGGGTCCAATCGCCGCAGCATTCGATCGCGGGTTTGTGCCATCCGGGCAGCAAGGGGTGGGCTCCAGTCCCGTCGGCTCGAACCTCCCACAGCGTGCTGGACAGAGCCGAAGGATCTGCGAGGGTGAATCGCAATCGCTTGCCATCAGCCGACCAGCGAGGCCAAAGCACGTAGCTGGTGGAAGTGAAGAGCTTGCGTTTTGCATTGTTCGAGTCAAGCAGAAACAAACCATCGCCTTGGGCGAAAGCCACCACTTGCTTGTCCGGCGACCATGCAACGTCGTGGGCAACGATGTCGTCGAGGCGACGGGGCGATCCGCCGAGCCCGGGAACGATCCATTGCGGAATTTCAACCTCGCTGGCAGTAAAGCTCTCCACTAAGAGCTCAGAGCCGTCAGAAGAAATGCCCATGAGCTCGTACCCGGTGTAAGGCAAGCTGAGGTGAATGGGCGCGAATTCGCCGCCGAGCGTGGAAACTTGGGCTGGAGTGGCACCCGAGGCGAGGCTCACGGTGAAGTAGAGGCGGCTACCGTCGGTGGCCAAGGGTGATTCGAACACAGGTGGCGGCCAGCCCACCGCGTTCTTGAGAGAACTATCGTTGGTAAGCTGCACGAACTCCGGCACGGGCGGAGGCTGCCGCGACCGAATCGCAATTCCGAGAACGATGAGGAGCGCAGCCGCCAGTGCCGGCCACAAGAGCCAGTTCCGCAGCCGGGTTCGCTCCATGAGCAAGCGCGACTCGGCTGGAGGGGCAACCGAGGGCGGAGCATCCGTGGTTGAGCTGCCCGACAGGGCTTCGAGGGCGAAGGCCAAATCGCGGGACGACTGAAAGCGCTCCTCGGGCGCTTTCTCGAGACAGCGTCGGATGAGTCGGTCGGCGGCGGCAGGGATCTTTTTGCTCCCGCCAGAGATCTCGGGCGGATCCTCCTTCAGAATGGCGTTCATGGTTTCGACCGACGATTCGCCCCGGAATGCGCGCTGGCCGGAAAGCATCTCGTAAAGGATCACGCCGAAGCTGAAGATGTCACTGCGCGAATCTGCGGCCTGGCCGCGCACCTGCTCTGGCGACATGTAGCCCACGGTTCCCATCACCACACCGGCTGCACTGGCCGGCGAGGTGAGGGTGGCGTCGTCAGAGTCGCGCGCAAGATTCTGTTTGGCGAGGCCGAAATCGAGGATCTTGACGCGGCCATCCGGGGTAACGAATAGGTTCTCGGGCTTGAGGTCGCGGTGCACGACACCCTTGTCGTGGGCGGCGGCCAGGCCGCGTGTGATCTGGACCGCGTACTCCAAGGCCTTGCGGGGCGGTATGTCTTCCTGCATGCGCGCGCGCAGCGTCCCGCCCTCGAGCAACTCCGAGACCAGGTAGTGGATGCCGTCGGCGGTGCCCACATCGTAAATGGCTAGCAGATTGGGGTGGTTGAGCGAACTGAGGAGACGGGCCTCGCGGGCGAACCGATCCATACGCTCAGGATCGGTTGCAAAAGCAGCGGGCAAGACCTTGATGGCAACCTCGCGGTTCAGCTGCGTGTCCCGGGCACGGTAAACCTCACCCATGCCGCCCACGCCGAGCGAAGCGACGATTTCGTAACGGCCTAGTTTGGTACCTGGAGGTAGGGCCACAAAATTAGCGCCATTATAGCTGGCCGCTGCCTACGTCCGTTGTGAAGGAACACACAGGGTTCGACGAAATAGTCTCCCCGTGAGGCTGGTGCTGACCGGCAATTGGGAGGTTATGCCCAGGTCTGAGATAAGAGCTTACAATCCGCCGGGCAGTAGCCTAGCACCCATCCGGATCAACTGCGGCGGCGCTTTCGGGTCGGAAGAGATCGTGCGCTCTGCGCCGCTCGGAATTCCCTCGATGAATACCACCTTCGGCATTTTCGCTGGTGCGCTTTCGTACCATCGCGGCCGACGGAGAATGTGAGCCACCGCGCGGTCGACGACTCGTACCAAGTGGAGGCTACGATCGGGTTTACGCCTCTGCTGCAAGCGCTGTTTGGCGCTCTCCGGGGTGAACCAGGTGCGGCTGCGGCCCGGCTCAGGCGGCGATTCAAGTCGCGAGACCTCGCATAAATGGGCGCTAACCCTGATGGTTGCGACGGAAGAGCGGCGATGTTTGTAGTCGACGTAGCGCGTAAACGCTGCTTCTTCCATGCGGCCATGCACGCCGGCTTCCTCAAAGGCTTCGAGGGCTGCCGCCTGGGCATGGGTCAAACCCGGCTCGACGTGGCCCTTCGGAAAGGTCCAGCGCCCGCGCCGGGTCTGCACCAGGAGAAATTGAATGCCGCTCGCGTGCATGCGGTAGCAGACGGCCGCGACCTTCTCGCACTCCTTTAAGCGGCGAAGATGGGAGATGCGAACAACTTTCGTTCCCCGCCGTATGGCCAGAGATCGGACGTTGAGAATTCGCACGTCAACGAGGTTCTTGGCGGCGGCCATGGCCACTAGAGTGCACCTTGCCACGCCATCTGGCTAGAACCCAGTGTGGTTCGGCCAGCCCACACGGGAATCTTTCTGCGTACTTGTGCGCCCCTGGGGCCAACCGGTATTGGTCATGGTGAGCTGTCAAGGGATGCCCGTGGAACACCTCTCTTGTCTCCGCTGTGGCCGGGAGATCGAGCCTGGACACAAATCCGTCGCCGTCTACATGTTTGCCCAGACCGTGGGCATTCGTCCCCGGCAGAAATCGGGGGCACAGCGCATCTGCTTCTGTCCGCAGTGTTCCGTCTCCCTGGCCATGGGGCCCGCGCCCGATGGTGCGCTGAACGTGGCGGCCTGGGAGATGCTGCGCGACCTCGTCAGTTCCGATCCCGCGCTGAATGAGGCCGCGTGGGACAATCTGCGCGGTATTGCCGGGCTGCTGCCGGCTACCGGAACCGACGGCCGATCTCGGCGTGCGACGCCGAGCGGCTATTTCGAGTTCTAACTAGATTCGATCGTCGCAAAAATCGACAATCAAAAATCAACCATCTACAATCCCTCCGTGGGTGGGCTGATCGAACCATCTCCGCTCGGTGAACCGCAGCGCGTCAACTTGCGCCCGCTGCTCGTGGGTGTCGTGATGGTCGTCCTCGTGGTCGGCCTCCTGGCTCTGCTATCGCGCAAGAAATCCGCAGGTCCCGCCGCCCAGGAGCCCTACGCCGCCAAGATGAAGCTTTCCGATCTCAAAATGAGTCAGGCGCAAAACTTTGTGGGTGCCAGCGTCACCTATATCGATGGCACAGTCACCAATACGGGAGACAAGACCGTCACGCACGCTATCGTGCATGTCGAGTTCAAGAACTCCCTGGATCAAATCGCCCAAGTCGAAGACCTTCCGCTGCAGGTGCTCCAGACAGGCGGCCCCTATCCCGATGTACTCGATCTGAACAAATCACCTCTCGGGCCCGGTCAGAGCAAGCCGTTTCGGCTTACGTTTGAGCACATCAGTGCGGATTGGAATCAAGCCTATCCTGAGCTGCGAGTCACCGAAATTACGGTGAAATAACCAGGCCGCGACCCTACCCTTTCCGCCTGGAGACATGCCAGTCAATCCTCCGGCTTGTATTTACAATGAACGTATGCCTGAAACCAAACCGTTCCGGCTGACCGCGTCCGTCAAAGCCGCGGGTTGAGCTTCCAAGCTGAGTCCAGCGGCGCTGGACGCGGTGCTTGGGAAATTAGCCCGGCAACAGGATCCGAACGTTCTGGTCGGCTTTGATCATGCCGACGACGCCGGCGTGTATCGACTCACTGGGGAAACGGCGCTGGTGCAGACGGTGGATTTCTTTACCCCGATTGTGGACGATGCCTACACCTTCGGTCAGATCGCAGCCACCAATGCGCTCAGTGATATCTATGCCATGGGCGGATGGCCGCTCACATCCCTGGCCATCGTCTGTTTCCCGGAAAAGGGTGATCTCGAAATCCTCACTCGCATCCTTGCCGGCGGTCTTTCGAAGATGGTCGAAGCCGGATGCACGGTGATTGGTGGTCACAGCGTTCGCGACGAGGAGACAAAATTTGGCTACGCCGTGACTGGGCTGATCGATCCGCAGAGGGTGTTAACCAACTGCGCAGCCGTGCCGGGTGACCGCTTGCTGTTCACCAAAGCGCTGGGTACCGGGGTGATTTCGACGGCGATCAAGAAAGGGGTGGCCCAGCCCGCTTGGATTGACGCGGCGGTCGCCTCGATGACCACATTAAACAACAAGGCGGCGGAGATCATAACCGGTCACGGCAGTCGTCCCGCGTGGGTACCCGGCAAGAACCGTACGGAGCGCACGGCCCCGGCCGAGCCAGCCGCGAGCGACGGCTTCTCCGTCCACTCCATGACCGACATTACCGGTTTCGGGCTGATCGGACATGCGCGGGAACTTGCCTTGGGATCGAATGTCTCCCTTCGAATCCATGCGACGAAAATCCCGCTGCTCGAAGGGGCCGTCGATTGCGTTCGTGCCGGACATATTCCCGGAGGGCTGAAGGCCAACCGTGATTTCGCCGAGTGCGTAGTCCGATATGAAGACGGAATCGGCGAAGCTAGGAAGGCGATTCTTTTTGACCCCCAAACCGCGGGAGGGCTGCTGATCTCGGTTGCTGCCGAGGACGCTACCGCACTCTTGCGGGCCCTCAAGGCCGCTGAGGTACGGGCGGTTGAGGTTGGGGAAGTCATAACCAGGAATCCGGTCCTGATTACGGTCGCGGCCTGAGGCTCGCACGGCGCATCCACGGAATGGTGGATCGACCGGTCTTTCGCAAGCTTGAATTCTTTTGCCAAGGAGCCTGTATGAAAACCCGCCAACTCGGACGCTCGGGCCTGCGTGTCTCGGCCATCGGACTCGGCTGCATGGGCATGTCGGAATTCTACAGCGGACGTGACGATGAGGAGTCCATTCGGACCATCGATCGAGCCCTGGAACTGGGAGTCAACTTTCTCGATACCGCTGACGTTTACGGGCCCTACAAGAACGAGGAACTGGTCGGACGCGCCATCCAAGGCAAGCGTGATCGGGTCGTGCTGGCCACCAAGTTTGGCATTGTTCGCGACCCGGCCAACCCCACGCTTCGCGGTGTGTGCGGCCGGCCTGACTACGTACGGCAGTCCTGCGAGGGCAGTTTGCGCCGTCTCAGGGTCGATCACATTGATCTCTATTATCAGCATCGCGTCGATCCGAACACTCCGATTGAGGAGACCGTGGGAGCGATGGCGGAGCTGGTGCGCGAAGGAAAGATCCTCCACCTTGGCCTCTCCGAGGCCAGTCCGCCAACCCTCCGCCGTGCTGCCAAAGTTCACCCCATAACCGCGTTACAAACCGAGTACTCACTTTGGACGCGTGATCCGGAAGAGGAAATCCTCTCGACCTGCCGGGAGCTGGGTATCGGATTTGTGGCCTACAGCCCGCTCGGTCGGGGATTCCTGACCGGGCAGTTCCGGCGATACGAAGACCTTCCGGCTGACGATTACCGGCGCAACTCGCCGCGGTTTCAGGGAGAGAACTTCCAGAAGAACCTTGACCTGGTGCGTCGGGTGGAAGAAATCGCTAAAGAGAAGGGCGCGAAACCATCGCAACTGGCACTGGCATGGGTGCTCGCGCAGGGTCTCGATATCGTGCCGATCCCCGGCACCAAACGTCGGAGCTACCTGCAGGAGAATTTGGCGGCGCTCGACCTTAAGCTCAGCGCTCAGGACTTGCGGCGGATTGACGAGGCCTTCCCTCAGGGAGCCGCCTCTGGCCAACGTTATCCTGAGCACATGATGGCGATCGTCAACCGCTGACTATGCCTTGAACAGCGGGGCTTTACGGCGCTCCTCGAGTAACCGTTACTTGCCGAAAGGCTGCGGAAGGGCCTGGGCCTCTCGACCATGTCCGGCAGGCATCTAGGCGGGCTGGATAGCCCGTCATAGCCTTGCTTAATTCCAGCCTTCCCGTCTCGTTACGCGGGCCTCCCTCGCTTGGAATCAGGAGGCGGTTTGATGGCCGCAGGTTTCGGCGCGGTTGTGGCGCAGTCGAGCGAGCGCATCGCTCATGTCAACGAGCGCCTGGCAGTTTCGAAAATGGTGGCAGCTACGCGTGCCCGTACGGGTGCCAAATGGTTCTATTGGATCGCTGCCCTTTCGATCGTGAATTTCCTGGCTATCATCTACCGGGGAACATTTCACTTCGGGATCGGGCTCGGGTTCACATCCGTGGTCCATGGCTTCGCCAAGCGAGCTGGAAGCACGGGAAGCGTTCTCGACATCGTCCTCAACGGCCTGGCTGCGGGAGTCTTCGTGGCCTTCGGCTACTTTGCTACCAAAGCCAGGAGATGGGCGTTCCTGCTGGGAATGACTTTCTACCTTGCGGATGGTTTCCTGCTGTTGGCCGTTCGGGACATCTTGGCGGTCGGCTTTCATACCTACGTCCTCTATGCCATTTCACGGGGACTGGCAGCCGCCAAACAAGTTCAGGTTCAACTCTAGCTCCTCGGTAACAGCTCAGAGGTGAGCTGCGGCAGCAGGTTTCCTGAAGCCTGATACCGGCCTCGAATTCCATACGCTCTCCACTCGTGGCTTCGCTCCCGGTGCTTCCTTCCGCACCATCACGCCACCCCGCATGGTCAAACGGCTATAATTCTCCGCCATGAGCCTCGAAGAAAAGTTGGCGGAATTAAAGAAACGCGACCGCCTGGCCGAAGACGGCGGGGGCCAGCAACGCCGCGAAGGGCAGCACAAACAAGGCAAGATGTCGGCCCGCGAGCGGATCGAATTCCTGCTCGACGAGGGTACCTTCGAGGAGACCGACAAGCTGGTTACGCATCGCTGCACGGACTTCGGAATGGCCGAACAGAAGTATTACGGCGACGGCTTTATCACCGGATACGGCCGCATCGAGGGCCGTCTGGTGTTCGTTTTTGCCCAGGATTTTACCGTGTTTGGCGGCTCGCTCTCGGAAGCCAATGCAGGAAAAATCGTGAAGATCATGGATCTTGCTGCCAAGATGGGCGCACCCGTCATCGGGTTAAATGATTCCGGGGGCGCGCGCATCCAGGAGGGTGTGCTGTCTCTGGCCGGTTATGCCGACATTTTCCTGCGCAACACGCTTTATAGCGGAGTCGTGCCCCAGGTTTCCGCCATCATGGGACCCTGCGCTGGCGGGGCGGTGTACTCGCCGGCCATTACGGATTTCATTTTGATGGTGGACAAAACCTCGTACATGTTCATTACCGGCCCAGAGGTCATCAAGACGGTTACCCATGAGGAGGTCACCAAGGATCAATTAGGCGGCGCAACCACCCACAACGAAACCTCGGGAGTGGCGCATTTTCTGGCCCACGACGACGCAGAGTGCTTATCGATGGTGCGAGAGCTCTTGAGCTTTATCCCCTCGAACAACCTTGAGGATCCTCCCCGCAAGCCGTCGAACGATCCCATCGACCGGGCGGATTCGGCTCTCGACACCCTGATTCCGGATCGATCGAACCTGCCTTACGACATCAAGGATGTGATCCATGCGGTGGTGGATGACGGCTACTTTTTCGAGGTGCAGGAACACTACGCGAAAAACATTGTGGTCGGCTTCGCGCGCCTCAATGGACGCTCGGTAGGAATCGTGGCCAATCAGCCGGCCGTCTTGGCGGGCACACTCGACATCAATGCCTCGATCAAGGGTGCTCGCTTCGTACGTTTCTGCGACTGCTTCAACATCCCGCTGATCACCTTCGAAGACGT
>Ga0187778_10002570_pt1 | contig 12344 bp, 10 predicted proteins | sample 1015_Q2_SP5_20_M_FD_132418 | JGI IMG/M metagenome (GOLD analysis project Ga0187778, IMG submission 132418) | Tropical peat soil microbial communities from peatlands in Department of Meta, Colombia - 1015_Q2_SP5_20_MG | ecosystem: Environmental > Terrestrial > Soil > Wetlands > Peat | place... | reverse complement strand
GGGTAGAACCGCGCCAGGTACTGCGGCATCACCATGCCCTTGAAGACGATGGTGCTCGCCGAGAGACTCGGGACGTAGAACGCGCCGTCCGCTTCCTGGCAGGTCTTCTCGGCAAAGCGGCGGGCCACGAACAGCCGGCGGTTGAAGGCGGCCTCATCGATGTCCGCCGACGGACAGTTCACGAAGAGCTGCTCGATGAGGGGCAGCGACTTGAGCGCATCGGCCCCGCAGGCATCGGGGTTCACCGGTACGGCGCGCCAGCCGGCGGGCTCGAGCCCCTGACGCGTGAGCTCGGCGGCGAGTGCGGCACGCCCTTGCGCTGCGCGGTGCGGATCGCGCGCGAGAAATACCAGGCCCGCGGCGAAGCGTGGGGTGAGCGTGATACCGGCTTCGGCGGCTACCGCGCGCAGGAAGCGCTCCGGGCGCTTGAGCAGCAGTCCGCAGCCATCGCCGGTCTTGCCGTCGGCGGCGATGGCACCGCGGTGCGTGAGGCGGTTGAGCGAGGTGATGGCGGTGCGCACCAGCCAGTGACTCGGCGCATCGTCCAGGCTGGCGATCAGGCCGAACCCACAGCTGTCGCGCTCGTACGTGTCCTTGTAGAGCGAAGACGGCGGAGTATGCATAGCGAGGCCTCGAAGGATGCGGACGTACCGGCAGGCGCGTGCCCGCCGCGGGCAGGCACCCGCTGCCCAAACCTACTGGCAAATCCGTGCGCTCAGGAGATTCGCGGGACTCTCAATCGAGAAGGCCGCGAACATCAGTCGGAAGTCGCGGGAGCGGGTCGGGCCGCTCTCCCGTCGATCGACTGTCTCACACCATCACTATGCGTTCGATGATACCGCCCTGCAGGGCTCTTGCAAGCATCCTGACCGTCCTCACGACCCCGCGGCTCACCCTGCGACACTGGCGCGAGCGTGACCTCGAGCCGTTCGCCGCGCTCAACGCCGCCCGTGCCGCCACGGAGTTCATGACGCGCTGCCTCAGGGGCGAAGGGAGCGACGCCCTGGCGCGGACGTGCCCGCGGCCGACATCGAGCTGCGCGGCTTCCGGCGTGTGGGCGGTCGAGGTGCGGGATGCGGCGCAAACTCCGCCTCGTTGCGGCCATTTGCCCCTTGCGCGAACCGCGCGAGCTGCCCAACATGCGCGCCGCCGTGTTCTCACCGGCGATCGGGGTGTTTGGCACGCAGATGGAGCAGCGCAAAGTGTCGACTGACAGCGACCTTCGGCCCCGCCTTCAACGTCTGCGCCTTCAACGTCTGAACGAGTACCGTGCCTCCGCCTGCCACCCGCGCATCCGCGAGATGCTGGTGTCCGGTCTCCTCGAGTACGGCAGTCCGCAGGGGCGAGGCGCCTCAGGGCGGCTCGCGCACGGTGAGCCTGACAGTGATGATCTGCGTGCGGCGGATGATGGTCACCTCGAGTGCAGTGCCCGGTGGCACGCGGCCGAGGAGCCGGTGCAGGGTATCGATGCCATCGACCGGCTCGCCGCCCACCCCCACGATGAGATCTCCGGGGCGCAGGTCCGACTCCGCGGCCGGCCCGTGCGCCTCGCGCGACATCACCTCCACCGCACTGCGCGGCGTGAGGCCCAGCCCCCGCACCAGCCGTAGGTCGAGCGGGCGGTCGCGGGCTGCAACGCCGAGCCAGGCGCGGCGCACCCGGCCCTGGGTGAGGATCTCGGTCAGCACCCATTGTGCGGTGGTCGCCGGAATGGCGAAGCCGATGCCCTGCGCCATGGCGATGATCGCGGTGTTGATGCCGACCACGCCGCCGGAAGGCTCGACCAGCGGGCCGCCTGAATTGCCGGGGTTGAGCGCGGCGGTGTGCTGCACCACGTTCTCGATGAGGCGTCCGTGTCGGCTGCGGAGCGAGCGCCCGAGCGCACTCACGACGCCGGCGGAGACGGTGGACTCGTAGCCGAATGGATTACCCACCGCGACGACCAGCTGCCCTGCGCGCAGGCGCTGCCTACTCGCGAGTCGCGCATACGGCAATGCGCCCGCCTGCGCGCGCAGCACCGCGAGGTCGGTCGCTGGATCGCGCCCGGCGACGACCGCCGCCACGCTGCGCCCGTCGACGAACGTGACGCGCGCCTCGCCGACACGCTGCACGACGTGCTCATTGGTCAGGAGGTAGCCATCCGGTGTCACGACCACGCCGGATCCGGCGCCGCCGCGCGCCCGTTCGGCCTCGGCGGCGCCTCCCACGTACACGCTCACGACCGCCGGGCCAACCCGTTCGACCGCACCAACCACCGCGGCGGAATAGGCATCGAGCGGTTCGGGCGGCGCTTCCGGAGGTACGTCAGACGGTGCGCCGGCGGCGGGGGAATCGGGCGTGCTTTCGGAGAGGGGATCGCGATCGAGCATCGGGCTGGCATTGGGGGCCCTGGGAGGCAAACTCAAGGCCCGTGCGCTTGCCGCCGCCCCCCGCCCGGACCTGCACTACCGGGCTTCGTCCGCCGATTCCTGCGAGAATCGCGGCCGACCCATGATTTCGCTGGGACAAACCGCCATCTTGCTGGCAGCGGCCGTGGTCACGGTATCGCTGTTCCGTTTCGCGCGCCTCTCCTCGATCCTCGGCTACGTGGCGGCCGGGCTCGCCATCGGCCCCTGGGGGCTGAACCTCATCGGGGACATCCAGAGCATCACGCAGGTATCGGAGTTCGGCGTGGTGCTGCTGCTCTTCGTCATCGGGCTCGAGCTGCAGCCGACGCGGCTGTGGGTGATGCGGCGAATCGTGTTCGGACTCGGTCCGGCGCAGGTGGCGCTGTGCACGGTGCTGCTCGGCGCGCTGGCCTGCGCACTCGGCCAGCGACCGACTGCCGCGGGCATCATCGGTTTTGGCCTCTCGCTCTCATCCACGCCGCTCGTCCTGCAGGTGTTGGCCGAGCGCGGGCAGCTCAGGAGCCAGTACGGCCGAGCGGCGTTCGGCATACTGCTGTTCCAGGATCTCGCCGTGCTGCCGGTGCTCGCGATCCTGCCGCTGCTCTCGCCGCTCGCGCCGGCGCACCTCGCCAGCAACTGGTGGGTGGCGCTCGTGAAGCTCGCGGCGGTGATTGCGGCGGTCATCATCGCCGGCGGACGGGTGGTGCTGCGGCCGGCGTTGCGCATCGTTGCACGGGTGCGCGTCGGAGAGGTGTTCACCGCCGCGGCCCTCCTCATGGTCATCACCACCGCGCTGCTCGCGACGCGAGTCGGGCTCTCGGCCTCGCTCGGTGCGTTCATCGCCGGTGTGCTGCTCGCCGACAGCGAGTTCCGCCACGAGCTCGAGGCCGACCTCGAGCCCTTCAAGGGATTGCTGCTCGGCCTGTTCTTCATCGTCGTCGGCATGTCGGCGAACCTCGGACTGTTCCGCTCCGAACCGCTGACGCTGTTCGCGCTCACCGCCGGCTTTCTCGCGATCAAGGTCGGCGCGATCACCGCGCTCGGGCGGCTGGCAGGGCAGCCGGGGGAATCCGCGCGCCGGCTGGGATTTGCGCTGTGCTCCGGCGGTGAGTTCGCCTTCGTGCTGTTCTCGCTCGCGGCGCGGCAGGAGATTCTCGACCGCCACACGGCCGATCTGCTGATCCTCGCCGTAACGCTGTCGATGATGCTCGGCCCCTTGCTGCTGCTTGCACACGAAGCCGTGACGCGCCGCTGGCTGACTCCGCCCACGGCGCCGTACGACGCTTTCGACGAGCACGACATCCCCGTCATCATCGCCGGCTTCGGTCGCGTCGGGCAGATCGTGGCGCGCGTCCTGCGCATGAAGGGGACGGCGTTCACCGCACTCGACAGCAGCCAGCGAAACGTCGATTTCGTGCGCCGTTTCGGCAACCAGGTCTACTATGGCGATGCCTCGCGTCTCGACCTGCTGCGCGCCGCCGGTGCGCAGAGCGCCCAGGTCCTGGTGCTCGCGATCGACGATGTGGAGGCCGCGGTGCGCACGGCCGAGCTGGTACGCGAGCAGTTCCCGCAGCTGAAGATCTTCGCGCGCGCGCGCAACCGCCAGCACGCCTTTTCCCTGATGGACGCCGGCGTCACCGACGTGATCCGCGAGACCTATGCCTCCAGCCTGGAGATGGCAGCCGCGGCGCTGCAGGCACTCGGCGTCGCGCCAGCCGAAGCCCGTGAGGCGGTGCGGCGCTTCCGGCAGTATGACCAGCAGACCCTCGAGGCGCAGTACCGGGTCAAGGAGGACGAGGAGAAGTTCCTCGCCACCTCCCTCGCGGCGGCCCAGCAGCTCGAGAAGCTCTTCGAGGCCGACCGCGAGCGCTCCGCCGCGGCGCCGCGCAATGGATGAGGCACGCAGCGTCCGCGACTTCTGGTTCGGCGCGCTGCCGATGTCGTCGCAGCGGCTGAAACGGCGCATCCGCTTCTGGTTCGGCGACGAGACCTCGGAGCTGCGCCAGCGACGCGACGCAGAGATCTTCCGGCGCTTCGGCGCGCTGCTCGAACGTGCCGTCACCGGCGAGCTCGACGCCTGGGCGGACGGCCCGCGGCGGCGACTGAGCCTCATCATTCTGCTCGATCAGTTTTCGCGTCACATGTACCGCGGCAGCGCCCGTGCCTTCGCCTATGACGAGCGCGCGCTCGCATGGACATTCTCCGGGATGCAGGCGGCGGCGGACGCCGCCCTGGACGTGGTGGAGCGCATGTTCTTTTACATGCCGCTGCAGCACTCCGAGCGCTACGAGGTGCAGGAGGAGTCGGTGGCCGCGTACCGGCGGCTGCTGAGCGAGGCCCCCGAGGAGCTCGAGGAGCCGTTCGCCGGAGCGCTGCGCTCGGCGGAGAATCACCGCGCGATCATCGCGCAGTTCGGCCGCTTTCCACACCGCAATCGCGCGCTCGGGCGCGTCAGCACTCCGCTCGAGCGCGACTGGCTGCGCGTCGGCGGGAACAGCTTCGGTCAGTAGCTGCCGGCGAGGCGCTCGAGATGGCGGAGACGGCTCTCGAGCTCGCGCTGCGCCTCGAGCAGCTCCACGGCAAGCGCCGCGCCGCTCACGTTGACTCCGAGGTCGTGCATGAGTCGGCCGACCACGCGCAGGCGTGGCAGCGCCGTCGCCGGCACCTGCCATTGCCCGGGCCGGCTCTCGCGCGGCGCCACGACGCCGAGCGCGGCGAGCTCCATCACCGCATCGAGATCGAGACGACAGAGCTCGCACACCTCGGCGGCGGCCATCCAGTCGCCCTCGCCGAGCACGTGGGCTTCGAGTACCTGCGTCACCCGTACCATGGCGTCACCTCCCCTCGCCTGAGCGCGGATCGAAGTTGAGCTTGGCGCGCATCTGTTCGTAGAGCGCCTTCGCCTCCGGCGAATTCGCCGGCGGCAGAACGACCTTGAGCTGCACGTACTGATCACCCGGGGGCTGCCCGGGCAGCCCGCGTCCACGCAGGCGCAGCCTCTGGCCGGCCTGCGCGCCCGCGGGGATGTGCATCTCGACGTCTCCGCCCAAGGTCGGCACCGTCACCGTCGCCCCGAGCGCCGCCTCCCAGGGCGCGACCGGGAAGGTGAGCGTCACGTCGCGCCGCTCGAGCGTAAAACGCCGGTGCGGCAGGATGTGCACCTCGAGATAAAGGTCTCCCGCATGGCCACCGGCGCCCGCCTCGCCCTGCCCGGCGAGTCGGATCAGCTGCCCTTCGGTGACGCCTGCAGGAATCGTCACACGCACCGTGTGGGAGTTCAGCTCCACAGTGCCGTCGGGCTTGAGCTCCGGACGTTTCAGCTCGAGCGTGCGTGCTGTGCCGCGATAGGCCTCCTCGAGGTCGATGTCGATGCGCGCGTGATGGTCGCGCCCGGCGCGAGCGACGCCTTCGGAGAAGGGCGTGCCGCCGCCAAACAGCGAGGAAAAGAAATCGCTGAAGTCCTCGCGCGCAAAGCCGCCGTCGTGAGCTGCGCCCCCACGGCCGCGGCGCCGCGGCCCGGCACCCCCCGGGCGGCCGGAAAACTCGAACCCGCTTCCCCAGTCCGGCGGCGGATGGAACTGCTGGCCGGACTTCCACTCGCTCCCGAGCTGGTCGTAGGCGGCGCGCTTCTCCGGGTCCTTGAGCACTTCGTAGGCTTCCTGGACCTCCTTGAAGCGCGCCTCCGCATCCTTTTCCTTGCTGACGTCGGGGTGGTACTTACGCGCCAGGCGGCGGTAGGCGGTCTTGATCTGATCCGCGGTGGCGGCGCGCTCGACGCCCAGGGTCTTGTAGTAGTCGTGAAACTCCATGACTTGACGCCTCAGCGCCGCGACGGGCGGGGAAGAGGAATTCTAGCCGCTGCCCGCACCGCCACGGTGCAGGAACCCGTGAGCCGGCACCGATGGGAGGCACAGCCTACCGCCGGCAATCGCGCACGGCGTGGCTGACCGCCCCTTGCATGGGGCACAGAACTTGCTTCCTCAAGGTCGTGGCGATCGATAGTGGCCCGATCATGCGCATGTTTCGCCCCCCGCCCCTGAGGAATCTGCGGGCGTTCTGCGTGGCGGCACGCCACCGCAGCTTCAAGTTCGCCGCCGATGAGCTGTGCCTCACGCCCTCCGCCGTGAGCCACCAGATGAAGGAGCTCGAGACGGTCCTCGGCACGCGGCTGTTCGAGCGCAGGACGCGTTCGCTCGAGCTGACGACGGCAGGACATCGGCTGCTCGATGAGGTGGAGCCGCTGCTCGAGGCACTCGATCGCACGCTGGCCCAATACGCGCGTCACCACGGCCGCCAGACGCTGCGCGTGCGCTTGCCGGCGCTGTTCGCCAACGAGCTGTTCATCCCGCGGCTCGGGGAGTTTTGCGAAGCGCATCCGCTGATCGATGTACAACTCGACACGCGCGACCCGCGACCCGCCGCTCATCCGCCGACGGCCGACGTTTCCATTGTGCTCGCCAATTCCCCGCCGCAGGGCCTCCGGAGCGCGCGGCTGTTCTCCTGCCCGCTCACCGCCGTGTGCGCCCGCCAGCATGCCGGAAGCGCTGCGCGGCTCGGTCGCGCGGTGTTCGGCACGCTGCCGCTCATCGTCGACCGCACCCGTCCCTTTGGCTGGAGCAGCTGGGCCGAGGAAGTCGGCCTGTCAACACCGGAACCCAAGCAGGTGATCGAGCTCGACACGATGATTGCCGTCGTGCGCGCCGCGGAGCGCGGCCTGGGAATCGCCCTGGTCCCGACGGTGCTGTGCGATTCGTGGATCCGCTCCGGTGCCCTCGTGCGCGTGTTCGCCAATGAGCTCGCGACCGAGGATGCCTACTACCTCGTGAGCCGGCCGAAGGATGCCGAACGGCCGCCAGTGAAGGCACTCACCCGCTGGGCGCTCGCACAGTATCAGGGGACGCGCGAACCCGAGCCGCTACCGGCGTGAGGTCTACTCATCCATGGCAGCAATTCTTTTCGTTTGTCGGCGGCCGCGGGCGGTTCGTATGGTGTAACTACGTACTCAAGGACGCCCCGGAATGACCGGAGCGGGAGACGGGATGACGGTTTTCGATCCCCCTCGAGCGCACCCCGTCTCCCCTCCGATCACCCGTCCAAAAAAATGCGCCGCGAGGCGGGGGAAGACGCATCGCGGCGCGCAGCAGCGAACACGGGGAATTTGTTCGCAACTGATTAGGGCGGAGCAAGGGCCGTGCCAGTGCAACAAAAAATTAAGAAACAAATACTTAGAAGGATTTTGCCGATTGATCGAGAGTGACGAGAATTGTCACTTTGGAGCCGGCGCGAGCACAGTCGGGCAGCTGAGGACGGCCCTCCTCAGCGCGGAATAACCGGCACGCAGGCCTGGGCCTGCTCCTTGAGGGAATCGCAGATCGCGCGCGCCTGTGCTTCCCCTGCGGCGGCGGCCTGGAGACGGTAGAGCTGCCCCGAATCTGTGCTTGCCACGACGATCCGCGCAGAGAGACCGCCGAGCTCGGCGCCGAAGCGGCCCTGCAGTCGCTGCCATTCACGGTCGGCGCTCGCCTCCGTGGCGAAGGCGCCGAGCTGCACGCCGTAGCCATCGCCCGCAGGAAGCGCCTCGGTGTCCACCGCGACGTTCGTCGCCACCGGGGCAGGCTCGGCCGCCTCCCCGGGACGCGCCATATCGGCCGGCGCAACCGCCATATCCGCGCCGCCCGTCGCAGGCGGCGTCGAGCCCCGCGCGAGCTGCAGCGCGTTTACGCCCCAGGGCGCCCGCGACAGTACCGCCTCCTCGGGCGTCTGCGGCGCGGTGCGAGGCGCGGAACCCAGAGCGAATGCCTCTATGCGGATGCGTGCCTCCCCGGACCACTTCCCGTTCGGGTGCTGGGCAAGAAATCCCCGGTAGGCGTCGGCCGTCCCTACGCTTCTGGCGTGTTGCCAGTCTCGCTGCTCCGTGAGCTGGGCGATCCTCAGGCGTGCCTGCGCGGCGAGTTCGCTGTCGGGATGTTGCTCGAGGAAGCGCCCCCACGCCTCGCTGGTGTCCGCACCCTCCGCTGAGTTCCAGTCCTGCTGTTCGCTGCTGCAGGCCGTGAACAGACCTAACAGAACCGCAGTCAGCGCAGCTTTTCCTGGCCGGAATGTGAACATGGTCGGCATCCTTGGGGCAGCAGCGCTACATATTATGACTCCGGCGCACCCAGGGAGCACCGGATGGCCAAGACGTTGAAGCGCAGGCTGATCGATCGCCTCGGCGACTCGCCGACTTTGATCTCCGAAGGTTCGCGCCTGACCGGCGACCTGGAGACGCCCGGTCCGCTGATCGTGTGTGGGTCGGTGCGCGGCGACGGACGCGTCGGCGGCGCCCTGCGCATGGCAGTGACCGCGCAGTGGGAGGGCGAGATCCACGCCCGCGCCGCGGTCGTCGCCGGCAAGATCACGGGCAAGCTCGTGGTCGAGGACAAGCTCGAGGTGGCGAGCACCGCCGTGCTGCATGCGGACATCGTCGCGCGAAGCATTGCGGTTGCCCGTGGCGCCGTCATCGACGGCGCGGTGACCGTCACCAGCGGCCAGCCAATAGTTGAATTCGAGGAAAAGCGTGGCGTGCGCGCCGCAGACGCAGCGTAGCGCAGCGCGCGACTCAGCCGCTCTCGCGTAGCCGCGCGGCGGCAGCGGTGGTCGAGGCGGTCGAATCGCCAGCGCCGAGCAGCGCGAGGAGCCGCCGCTCGAGCCAGTTCGGGCCGCGCAACTGCTCGAAGAACCCGCAGTGGCCGCCGCTGCGCGTCACGGTGAGCGACAGTGCCGGCGGCCGCGCCAGCTGCTCGAGCCCGGCGGCGGGAATGATCGGATCGTCGAGCGAGGTGACGATGCTCGCGGGGACCTCGAGCTGCGCGAGGCGCGCGCCGGTGATGGCGTAACCTTGCAGGTAATCGTCGAGCGTCGGGAAGTCGGTGTAGCAGCGCACCAGCTCGGCGGTCATCAGTTTCAGATCGCGCATGCGCGTAAGCTCCGTGAAGTCGTAGCGGCCGGGCCAGGCCGCCTGCTTCTTGCGCAGGCTCCGTATCCACTTGCGCACGAAATAAAGCTCGTAGAACGGTAGGTCACGCCGCTGCAGCGCCGCGAGCGTCGCCGGCGGATCGAGCACGGGTGAGACCGCCACCACGCGCGCGAGATCAAGACCCGCCGGGCGTGCCTGCGCCGCGATCCGCAGCATGAAATTGCCCCCGAGCGAGAAGCCGACCAGCTGCAGCGGGCGGCCTGCAAAGCGCTGCTGCAGGGCCCGCACCGCGCCGACGACTTCCGCCAGCCGACAGGAGTGGAACAGATCGCGATTGAGGTGATGGGTCTCGCCATGATCGCGTAGATTGAGTCGCACGACCTCGAAACGCTGCGTAAACAGCCGGTGCGCGAGCGACAGGATGTACAGCGACTCCGCGCTTCCCTCCCAGCCGTGCAGCAGCACCACGGGTCGCCCGTTGCTGTGCTCGGGCGTGGAGATGAAACACTGCAGGCGTACCCCCGCACCGCAATCGAGCAGCACTTCGCGTGCCGCCGCAGTGAGCGGCGCCGCCTGCCGCAGCACGCGCCGCCGGCGCCAGGCAGTGCTCGCCAGCATCGACTGCAGATGGCGGTTGCGCAGCCACAGCGGCGGCAGGAAGTCGTGGTCAGCGGAGCGCACGGGCGCGACCGTCGCAATCAATGCACGCGGATCTCGACCCTGTTGTTGGCGCCGGCGGCGCGGTTCCAGTCGCCGGCGGTGAGCTCGGGGGACGGCGGCGGATAGGGCGCGAGTACGTTGGCGGGGTCGCCCACTGACACCTGCGCATCGAGCGCACCGTGGGTCGAGCTGCGCACCTCACCGATCAGGTTGGCGAGGGCGAGTGGGGTGCGCTGTGCCGGCGACAGCGCATCGTCGGAAGGGTTGCCGACCAGGTCGCACCTGGAGAACGGCGTCTCGTCGGGCGCGGGCGAGTAGCCATCGAGCGCGTTGCCGATGAGACAGAAGCGTCCTGCGAATGCCCGGATGTCCACGATGCCCGCCACCTTCTGGCGCGCCAGCCGGTAGAGCAGCTGGCGAATCGCTTCCAGCCGCGCGCCACCGAGCGCATCGGCGCCATAGGGTACCGGCATGGTGACCGGCTTGTTATCGCCGGCCATCGTCGTCTTCGGCGCGGCCGCAGCAGACTGCGCTGCGGCGGGCGTGTCCGCGGCGCCCGTGCCCGCGACGGCCGATGGCGCGACCTGCCGCTCACGGACTTGCGGCAGCTCGAGGGTGAGCGTCGCGAGTTCCCTTTCGGTGCGCCACCACAGTGCGGTGCTCGCGAGCGCAATGGCGAGCGCTACACAGGCGACCATCCATGCCCACGGCGGCGGAACGGCGCGTGGCTCCTCGGGCAGCGGTGGCGTCGGCGGTGGCGTCGGCGGCAGCGACTCGAGCAGCAGCGCCCGCACCTCGGCGGCGATGCGATCGGACTGCGTGTCGAGACCGGCGACCAGTGCACGGCGCAGCTCGGCGAAATGCTCGCGCAGCGTCGTCTCGGTGAGCACCCTGGACGGCATCGTGTGGCCGGCCTCGGGTACGCCGTGCACGTTGACTGCGGTGAAGCTCGACTGCTCGGAGCTGCGACGGTCGGGAACCAGGTGCAACTGATACAGCACTTTGGAGACATCGGCCGGCTTGATCTGCTTCGGCAGCACACCGAGCGCGCCGAGCGCGCGCGCCTGGCCGAGATACAGCTCCCCTTCCTGGGAGGTGTACATCATGATGGGTATCGTGGCGGTGTGCGGGTCGGTCTTGATGGCCTGCACGGCCTGCAGGCCATCCATCCCCGGCATCTGGTGATCCATGAAGATCACGTCCGGCCGGTTGCTGGTCAGGTAATTGATGGCCGCTTCCGCGCTGTCGGCGCTGTCGACGTCGATGTCGTATTTTTCCAGGACGCGGGCGAGAAAGAGACGCGCGGACTTCGAATCGTCCACGATCAAGGCCCGCTTGGCACCCATGCGCCGCTCCAATCCCCCCGCGCCCGGTAGGCAGCGGAAAGTGTAGCCCAGAACCGCTGCGCTTCAACTGCTGTCGCGGAGTAAAGACGATCGCGCCTGGATTAAAGGGTTCCGCGAGTCACGTCACGACTTCTGCAAGTCAAACTGTCAACTCCTTGGAGCTCAGGCCGTGACGCTCAGTGTGCGCGGCGGTGGGCGCAGCTCGCGGTAGACGTGCGCCAGGCGCCGAGCCATCGCCGCGGACGACCAGCCGTGCGCGTAGGCGCGCCCACGCGCCGCCATGCGCTCGCGCAGTCCCGCGTCGCGCAGCACGCGCACGACCGCCGCGGCGAAGGCCGCACGCTCCTCGGGCACGACCAGTGCACCGCTTGCCGGCACGAGTATCGAGCGCGTGCCGAGCTCGGCCGTCGACACCACCGGCACGCCCTGCGCCATGGCCTCAAGCAGCACCAGGCCCTGCGTCTCGGTGCGCGAGGCAAACACGAACACGTCCGCCGCCGCGTAACAGTCGAGCAGCGCGCTGTCGCGTTCGAGGTAGCCGGCAAAGTGCACGTGGCGTTCGAGCCCGCGCGAGCGCACCTCGGCGCGCAGCGACTCGCGTGCCGGCCCCTCGCCGGCGATCACCAGCAGCGCCTCGGGGACGGAGGCGAGCACGGCGGCGAACACCTGCACCAGGAAGCCGATGTTCTTCTCGTGCGCCACGCGGCCAACGTAGGTGAGGAGGGGCCGGTTGGGTCCGATGCCCTCACGTGCACGGAATGCCGTGCCGTCGCCCGCGCGAAAGCTGTCGGCCGCAAGTCCCGTTGGCACGACGTGAATAGGGGTGGTGACGCCGTACGCGGCGAGCACGGCGCGCATCGGCTCGGACGGCGCGATCAGCGCCTGTACCGCCGCGCATTGCGAGCGGGTGAAGCTGCGGGCCAGGAAGGCGCTCAAGCCATGCGGCAGCACCGGCAGGTAGTGGTGCAGGTACTCCTCGAAGAAGGTGTGATAGGT
>Ga0187778_10002569_pt1 | contig 12344 bp, 10 predicted proteins | sample 1015_Q2_SP5_20_M_FD_132418 | JGI IMG/M metagenome (GOLD analysis project Ga0187778, IMG submission 132418) | Tropical peat soil microbial communities from peatlands in Department of Meta, Colombia - 1015_Q2_SP5_20_MG | ecosystem: Environmental > Terrestrial > Soil > Wetlands > Peat | place... | reverse complement strand
TGAGCCTTGCAGCATTGGCCCACGCGCAAACCTGTTTCACCTCCGCCGACATGGAAGAGGCAACTCGAACCGCCCTGCAGAATGCAGGCAAGCAGTACTTCGACATGGTCTCGCGGGGCGATAGTGGTTCGCTAAAACAGAATGCAATCGCCAGCCTGGCGTCCGATTTTTCCGGGATCGACAATGCGCTCAAGGACAGTCAGGATGCGTTCGCAGGATCCTCAGCTACAGCGCGGCCGCCGTTTCTTCTGAGGGTGGAAGGGACCACACCCTTGCAGCGTGCCGAATTCCTTTGCGGTGTCTTTGGGCCGAGTGGTCAAACCGCCAATAGCGCAGAGTTTGTCATCCCGAATCTGGCGCCCGGGAATTATGGGATCGTGATCATCGACGTGAGTGGCCCGAAAGGCCCACGCACTGTCTCCTTTGTACTGGAACAGCAAGGCAGCAACTGGAAGATCGGCGGATTCTATGTGAAGGACCCGCAGATCAAAGGACATGACGGGAACTGGTTTGCAGACAAAGCTCGTGACTTCAAGTCGAAGGGCGAGAGTGTGAATGCCTGGTTTTACTACGTCGAAGCTCGTGAGCTGTTGGTCCCGGTTCCATTCATGTATACGCAAATGACCGACAAGCTCTATGACGAATCGCAGACTGTGAAACCAGCGGATCTGCCCGTAAGCGGCAACACGACCAGTCTCACGGCGGGGGGGAAAACCTATACGCTAACCACGATCTTCCCGCTTCCAGTCGGTGACGATCTCGATCTCGTCGTTAAATATCAATGCGCCGATGTGTCCGACACCGCCCGGACATTTGAACAGAATACCTCGGTAATGGCAGCAGTCCTGGCTAAGTTCCCCCAGCTGCGCAGTGCCTTTGACGGAATTGTGGCCCGCGCCGTCGAACCCTCAGGTCGAGACTACGGTTCGATGCTGCCGATGAAAGACATCAAGTAGCAGCGGGTCAGCAACGAAAAAACGGACGGGCCGATGGCCCGTCCTTAGAGAGAGATACCGACTCGAGGAGATGGAGAAGTCTGCTAACGTACCTCAGCCAGTTGCGTTCGCAGCTTGTGGGTTGCGCGGAACAGAGTATTCTTGATGGTTCCTTCGCTGGTGTTCAGAATGCCTGCAACCGTGCGCAGGCGCAAGCCGTGATAATGCTTCAATTCGAAAACCACTCGCTCGCGGGGCGAGAGTCGCTCCATCGCCCGTCGTATAAAGGCGAGGAGTTCCCGGCTCATCATGCTTCGCTCGGGACTGGTTCCGGCACGCTGGTCAGGCAGACGATCAAGCACTTGCTCCTCCTCACCATCGGACGAAATGGTGGTAGTCAGATCGCGAGCGCGTGAAGATCGCTTCCGCAGATGGTCCAGGCAAAGATTGGTGACGATCCGATAAATCCAGGTGTAGAACGAACATTCGAACCGAAAGCTGCCCAGGTTGACATAAGCGCGGAGGAACGCTTCCTGGTAGATGTCCTGGCCGTCCTCCTGGGAGCCAGTGAGATGAACGGCGAGGCGAAGCACGGCACGGTCATACTGGCGTACCAATTCCTCGAAAGCGGCGGTATTGCCCATCTGGGCTTCGCGGACCAGCAACGTATCATCGATCCGGGCTGTGCCAACTTTCTCCCGTGGTTGTCCTTGCAGCTGTAGTGCGTTTTCCACTTGCCATCCCCCTGCAACAACTCATCCCACAAACTTGTAGCCGGTCCCATGAACGGTCAGGATGAAGCGCGGTTCGTCCGGCTTAGGTTCGACCTTCTGCCGTAATCTGACGATGTGCGCATCCACCGTTCTGGTGGTCGGAAAATGGTCGTAGCCCCACACTTCCTCCAACAAACGATCGCGGGTCAACGTCTCGCCGGGATGATGGAGGAAGTACCTCAGCAGTTCGAATTCCTTGGAAGAAAAATCCACCGCCCTGCCTTTTTTTGAAACCTGGCAATTGCGAAGATTCACTTCCACCTCACCGAACGCGTATCTTTCTTGTGTTTTGATCGCCGGCCCTGCCCTTCGCAGCACGGCCTTCACCCGCGCCAACAACTCACGAATCGAAAAGGGCTTGGTGACGTAATCATCCGCCCCCAATTCCAGGCCCACAACCTTGTCAACTTCCTGGCCACGCGCCGTAAGCATGATGATCGGAATTCCGGGTTTCTTCGCCTTGAGGGACTTGCAGACGTCGAGCCCGCTCATGCGAGGCATCATCACGTCGAGGATCACCAGGTCCGGAGCGTCGCTCAGGGCGCGCTCCAGGCCGGCGACCCCGTCGGGCGCGCTGATGACCTGATACCCTTCGAACTCAAAGTTGTCGCGCAGTCCTGCAACCATGTTCGGCTCATCTTCGACGATCAGGATTTTCGCCATGACCGGATCTCCGAAACTATGCGGAAACCGCTCCGCTGGCACTTGCCCGGCCGTTTACCGGCAAGGTAATCGTGAACTTGCTTCCCCGTCCCGGCGCGCTATCGACTGCAACATCACCACCGTGTGCTTGCACGATGTGGCGCACCAGAGACAACCCGAGTCCGCTTCCCTTGGTGTTGTGAACCAACGGATCGCCAACACGATAAAACTTCTCGAAAATCTTTCCCTGTTCATGGGCCGGAATTCCGATTCCATGATCCTCAACCTCCAGCTTGATTGTCCCGTTGTGGCGGTACAGGTTCACGCCGATAAACTTCTGGTCCTGTGAATACTTCAAGGCATTGTTCACCAGGTTCAACAGCGAGCGCGCCATGGCCTCCCGGTCCACTCGCAGCGCTGGAACGTCGTCAGCGATTTTTTCCTCGAAAGCGAACCCGTTTTGCTCGATCTGATAGCGGTACGACTCCAGCGTGTTGTGCACCAGTTCGCGCATATCGGTTTCGCGGAAGTCATACTCCTTGCGGCCTGCTTCAATCCGTGAGAAATCAAGGATGTTGTTAATCAGCGCGGTCAGGCGTTCACTCTCTTTGCGAATAATCGAGTAGTACTCCTGGTACTTCTCCGGCGACTTCAAACGCCCCATCTCCAGCGTCTCGGCATAAAGGCGAATCAGGGAAAGTGGCGTTCGCAGCTCATGGGAAACATTGGAAACGAAATCCGACTTCAGCCGCGCCAGCGCCATTTCCCGCGTGATGTTTCGGTGGGTCAGCACAATCCCCCCGGCCAGTAAGAGCGAGATGGCGGCGAGAATGATAAAGTCCGTTCGAACGAAGTGCTGCTCCAAAGCCGCCAGGGTCGTGCCTGGCAACTTGATTCCCAAAGTCAGCCCGGAGAAGGCGCCCTCAAGATTGCGTTCTACCTCGGGCGTGCCTCCGTCCCAGCCCGGGGAGGTCAGGAGCGGCGTAGATTCGTACTTTGGACGGATCATCATCGCCACGTGGGTCTTCTCGCCTTTCTCTTCCTGGTGCATGAGGACTGAATCGATCGTTTGCGGGAACAACTCATCGTGCAGAAAATCGCCATCGAAGACCACGCCAGCCAGCACCTTCTTCTGTCCGGAAGCATCAGCCGTCAGAAAAAACTGGCCCGACTCATACACGTGTTTGTCGCCCCGCGGGACCCAATCGGCAAAGGCGTGCCGCCGGCCTTTGCCGGCCATCTCCTCCACATCCTTCTGCAGGTCCTTCCCCTCAATCTGCATCCAGCCACTGAACATTCCCGACAGGTAATCGTGCTCGGTGCGATAGCTGGGGTTCTTCATCTTGTCCGGCTGCGTGCGAAAAACCAGGCCGGTTGCTGGATCGTAGATAAAAACGTGGGCGATATACGGATGAGCGGCCAGGATCCGGTCCATGGTCTCGGTGCACGCCTCACCCGACTTAGGAAAGCCATCACTGACCTCATCAATCAGCTCATAGGCTTTGTGGTTCAACTGCTTCTCCGTAATCAGCAGCACCTGATTGAAATCTCGTTGGAAGGCCGCCTGGATGCCACGATCCCGCTGCACCGATTTCAAGTGGACAACCCCCAGAAACACCAACGCGGCTGCCGGCAGTACCACGGCCAATTCCAAAGTCAACATCAGCCGGGTTCGCTCACTGGATCGCCGCTTGGGATTCATTCGTTGCCTCTGATGCGGATGTGCATCAGCCTGGAGACAACATAGTCATTCCCCGACAGTGATGTGTCAATTGAGGGTAAAAAGAGGTAAAAAGTTGTGAACTGGTTTACTGGCGATGTACAGATGACCGGAGATTGTGCGGCGGTACAGCTGTCGATATTGGACGCTGAGAAGGTGAAGTAGTCCTCTGCGAGCTGGGCGAATCTATCCTGATCGCACCGCTACGCATATAGGCGACAAGAAAGCGGTCACACCCCAGCAAAGAGTACTTTATCTGTTCTGGAATCAGGGGCTTGCTGAGCACCAAATCGGCCCTGCTATGTGGGCCCGACTGACTGTCAGGAGCGCTTGTCGCCGCCAGCACAAACGCGTTGCTGTTGATCCTTAGCTCGCTGACAGTTCTCAAGAGAAATTCTGCTTCCGGACCTTCGTCCAAATCAGCCACAACAAGATCAAAGCTTCGGCTGGTGAGTTCCCGGATGGCGGCAAAGATTTCGACCGAGTGTTCGACCACAAGGTCGAGTTCACGAAGGGCCTGGAGGAGGGGGTTGGCCGTCTCCGGCCGGGACGAAAATACGAGGGAGCGTAGCGGCATCAAGGATGAGGCTAAGTTCCACCCCCCGCCATCAGCAAGTTACGAAGTACCACCATCGTGCCATATCAAAGGGACATACCCAAGAGTGGTTGCACTGTCCTTCAGTACAACGGGCGTTAGTCACACACTTTTGAATTTCAGGAAAGAGAAATTGCTATTCACTTCCTCTGACGAATAGAATCTCATGCCGAAGTCACTCCTGAGTTCGGCGAGGATGATTGAAAAAGATCATCGCTATCTACCCCGGTTCGTTTGACCCTCCCACAAACGGTCACCTCGACTTGATCGCGCGCGGCAGCAAAATATTCGACCAGCTCATCGTAGCGATCCTGCGCAATCCGGAAAAAGGCCCCTTGTTCAGTCTTTCGGAACGCCAGCGAATGCTGGAAGCCATGACCGAAGACTTCAAGAATGTGGACGTCGACACCTTTGATGGCCTCACCGTGGATTACGCCTCAAAAGTGAAGGCGAGTGCAGTTCTGCGCGGCATCCGCGCCATCAGTGACTACGAATACGAACTGCAGATGGCACTGATGAACCGCAAGCTCCGGCCTGATCTGGAAACCGTGTTCATGATGCCCGCGGAGCAGTATTCTTATCTAAGTTCCCGTCTGGTACGTGAGATCGCTCAACTTGGCGGCTCTATCAAGGGTCTGGTACCGGAACTCGTAGAACAAAGGTTGAGAGAGAAACTCGATCCAGCGGTTAAACTGGAACATGCAAGGGAACCGAGGATGAGAGGAAAATAAATGAGTCCAGTACTGCAAGCGACGCCTGCACTGAAGCTCACCGACCGTATCAACCGCATCGAGCCGTCAGCTACTCTGGCCGTAGTTAACGAAGCGGACAAGTTGCGCCAGCAAGGTGTCGACGTTGTGGACTTTGGAGCGGGCGAGCCACACTTCGCCACTCCTCAGCACATCAAAGATGCCGCCATTGCCGCGATCCAGAACAATTTCACCAAATATACGGCGGTGGGCGGCACGGCAGAGTTGCGCGACGCCATTGTCCGTCGCCACGCCACGGATTTCGGCTCTGATTATCGGCGAGAAGAAACCATCGCTTGTGTCGGCGGCAAGCATGCGATTTTCAATGCTATCCAGGTCCTGGTGGACCACGGCGACGAAGTAATTCTACCCGTGCCCTATTGGGTTTCATTCAAAGACATCGTTCGCTATGCCGGGGGGAACTGCGCCTTCGCGGAGGCTGATGAAGAGCAGGGTTTCCGGATCACCGCGAAGATGATCGGACGCTGTCTCACGCCCAGGACCAAGCTCATAATTCTGAACTCGCCTTCCAATCCCTCCGGGGCAGTAATGACTCCTGAAGATATGGCTGAAGTCGTCCGTCTCGCTTACGAGCGCGGCATCTGGGTGATGTCGGATGAGTGCTACGTCTACCTCAACTACACCGAGAAGCGCTTCTCAGTCGCGTCGATGCAGGATTTCAAAGAGCGACTGTTGATCGTCGGCTCGCTTTCCAAAACATACGCCATGACTGGCTGGCGCTTAGGCTACGCGTTAGGGCCGGCGGCGGTGATCAGCGCTATGCAGAAGTTGCAGAGCCAATCCACTTCGAATCCTACTTCGATCGTGCAAAAAGCGGCGGTTGCGGCACTGAACGGACCACAGCAGTGTGTTGAAGACATGCGCAAGGAATACATTAAACTTCGCGATCACGTGATTGCCGGATTGCGTGCGATTCCAGGCATTAAGTGTGCCTTACCCCAAGGCGCGTTCTACGCTTATCCGAACATATCAGCGTTCTTTGGGCGTAGCGCCATCCGTTCTGCATCCGAACTTGGCGCGAAGCTCCTGCGAGAAGCACACGTCGCGACCGTGCCTGGCGAGGGTTTTGGCACGAGCGATCACATTCGCGTCTCCTATGCCACCTCCCTCACGGAACTCGACCGTGGTCTGGAGCGCATGCGCCAGTTTCTTGCTGCGCTCTAGAAAGCCTGACGGAAGGCAGCTTCTCTGGCCGCTTATGCTGCTAACCGAGGCGCGTTTTTCGTCGGTTGGGAGTTGGCTGGCCAACCTGAAACTTACGCGAAATGACTGGTCTTTATCCTTTACGAATGATTCCCGCCTTCGATCCCCGGCCTTGGGGCACGCGGGACCTCTCCCCTATCTATCCCAACCAGCATTTCGTTGAGAAGATTGGGGAATCCTGGCTCACGGGAGATCACTGCCGGGTGGCAAACGGACCTCTGCAAAACAAATCCCTGGCGGACCTGAGCGTCGAGTATGGTCCAGACCTGGTCGGTGATGCCGCTAACGAGCCGACTCGCTTTCCGCTGCTTCTGAAGTTCTTGTTTCCTCACGAAAAGCTTTCGGTTCAGGTGCATCCTGATGATGAGGCTGCCCGCGAGATCGGTCAGCCCTGGGGGAAAAACGAGTGCTGGTACATTGCCCATGCCCAACCCGGCGCACAGGTTGCTCTGGGCCTCAGACCCGGAGTTACAAAGGCCGAGTTCGAGCGGGCTGTCCACGAAAAGCGTGCCGAGGATTTGTTGAATTGGATCGAGGTATTTCCGGGTGACATGATTTATGTCGCGGGAGGCACCGTCCACACCTTAGGCCCCGGCGCCATCATTGTGGAAACGCAACAGCAGTCCGACACCACTTTCCGCCTGTACGATTATGGCCGACCCCGTGAGCTACATCTCCGCGAAGGATTTTCGGTATTAAAAGAGCAGGTACCTTCTGGAAAAGTAGTTCGCTCCGAAGCGCAGGCCCTCAATGGCGGCGACAATCGTTACTCGCAGCTGATCGCGTCGCCATATTTCGTGGTTGAAATGTTTGAGTTGAAGCAGCTGCACGAATTTCAGATGTACCGGGAAAACATGAAGAAATCGGTACAGATTCTGGTCGTAACCGAGGGCTGTGGCGTGGTCGAAGCAGCAGGAACCGAACCGCTGGCTATCACCAAAGGCGACGCGGTGGTTGTGCCCGCTGTCCTACCGGAATTCCGCGTGCGACCGCAATGGACGCTGGAATTTCTAAAGTCTTCTTTGCCATCGGGAGATATGCCAGAGCCTGTGACAAAATTGTAGTGTTCATGGCCAACCAAAGAAGAGTTTCGTCGCAGAAAAATTTCAGCTTTTATCCCGTGATCCTGGCGGGCGGCCGCGGCACCCGGTTCTGGCCACTGAGCCGTCGCCGCCGGGCGAAGCAGTTGCTTGCCCTGGACGGCAAACAGACGATGATCCAGCAGACTGTAGCCCGTCTGCTGAAACTGGGATCGCCGAAGCAGTTCTGGGTTATCACTAATGAAGATTTGCGGCGGGAGATCGCGCGACAACTTCCCCGCCTTCCTGCCCGGCAAATCATTGCTGAACCCTTGGGACGAAATACTGCGCCTGCCATTGGGCTGGCAGCGTTCCTGTTGGCTCGCGCTGATCCCGACGCCGTTATCGGAATGTTTCCGTCCGACCACGTGATCGAAAACGAAGAACGTTTTCACGAGTTGCTGAAGCGCGGAATAGAGATTGCCGCTGCAGGCGAGAACATCATTGTTATGGGCATCCGTCCAACGCGTGCAGAAACCGGATACGGTTACATTGAGGCAGGAGCGGAAATGGAGAACGGCGCGCTTCGCGTCCGCCGCTTCACCGAAAAGCCCGACGCCGAACAAGCGGCGGGTTTTCTGGAGGCTGGGAACTACTTTTGGAATAGCGGTATGTTCATTTGGTCGGCAAGAACGCTTGTCAATGCGTTGCGCGAGCATTTGCCACGAACGGCGCCGATTCTCGAAGATATTGCGGCAGAATATGGGACATCCAAATTTGGCCGTGTTTTTCGACGACTGTACCCCAAGTGCGAAAATATCAGTATTGACTATGCAGTGCTCGAGCCTCGCTCCGCCAAAGGCGAGAAAGATTCCAACATTTATTGTCTGCCGGCAGATTTTGGTTGGAACGATCTCGGATCGTGGACCGCTTTGCACGAACATCAAAGCGCCAAACGCAACCCAAAAGATGGCAACCTGATTTCTGGTAAGGGCGTTTTTACCCTGGATGCAGAAGACAATTACATTCATGCGCCAGGAAAATTTGTTGCAGCCGTGGGCGTCAAGAACGTCGTAGTCATCGAAACCGATGACGCCTTGCTGATCACGACGCGCGAAAAGGCCCAGGACGTGGGAAAAGTCGTAAAGTACCTCGACGAGAAACGGCTGGACAAGCTAACGTAGGTTTCCGGTTTCGAGTTCTTCGGAGCAAGACTGGACGCTGCAAATACACAAGATTCTGACCATGGCAGAGATCAAATTTGGCACTGACGGCTGGCGCGGCGTCATCGCGGACGATTTCACGTATGAGAATGTGCGGCGTGTGGCAGCAGCGATCGCGGCTTATGTGCTGAAACACGAGGAACCGGCCCGCGGCTTGATTGTGGGTTATGATACGCGTTTTTCGTCACAGCGCTTTGCTCGTCTTGCCGCCGAGGTTCTGGCCGCCGCCGATATACCGATTAAGCTTGCCAACGATTACACGCCTACTCCGGCGATTTCATTTGCAGTAAAGCAGCGTGGAGCTGCCGGTGGCGTCGTCATCACCTCCAGCCACAATCCGTGGAATTGGAATGGAGTGAAGTTCAAAGGCAAGTTCGGCGGCTCGGCAACTCCCCAGATCATTAAGGGAATTGAGGAAGAGTTGTACGTGGGCGCCTTACCGAATGGCCACAAGTCTCCGATCGAAGAGGTAGATCTCAAAGAGAACTACATCCAGGCTGTCTGCCGTTTCGCGGATCTTGATCTGATTACGAAGGCCGGACTGAAGTTAGCCGTGGATTCAATGTACGGCTCAGGGCGCGGAGTGCTGACCAAGATTTTCAGCGATCACGGCATCAACTACGTCGCCATCCGTCAGGAGTTGAATCCGCTTTTCCCGGGTATCAACCCCGAGCCGATTGAGCCTCATGTGGCCCTGCTTCAGGAAACTGTCGTGAAGGAGCATTGCCATGCCGGCCTGGTAACGGACGGTGATGCGGACCGCATCGGGGCTGTCGCCGAAGACGGCAGTTTCGTGGACTCACACAAGATTTTCTCTGTGCTTCTGCAATGGTTGTTGACAAGAAAGCAGTGGTCCGGGGAAGTGGTGCGCGCCTTCAATACGACTCGCATGGTAGATCGAATCGCCAAAAAACATGGGCGCAAGCTGAACGAGTGCCCCATCGGATTCAAGTACATTGCCGATTTGATGATGGATCGCGAAATTGTAATGGGGGGAGAAGAATCCGGCGGTATCGGCTACTCTCGCTTTTTGCCGGAGCGGGACGGCATTCTCAACGCGCTATTGTTGGCAAGCGTTATGGCGGAAGAACATAAACCGCTCGGGCAGCTCGTTGCCGATCTGCAACGCGAGTACGGAGCGCATTACTATGGCCGGCTTGACCTTCATATTCCGGATGATGTGAAGCAGGCTGCAATCGTTCGAGCGCGATCCGATACGACCAGGCGCTTGAACGGGTACTCGATCGGAAGGAAAGAAACTCTGGATGGAGTTAAGTTCTTCCTCGATGCACCCACAAACGGCAATGGCGCCGAGGCCTGGGTGCTGCTCCGCGCGTCAGGAACCGAGCCGTTATTGCGTATCTACGCCGAGGCAGCTTCGCCCGACCTCGTAAGAGAGATTCTGAGTAGCGCCGAAGCCTTTGTAAAAAGCTAGAAAAGGCTGTCTCACAAGCTCGGGAAAACCGCTGGTCACCTCACTTTCGGGGGTAGCGCCCCTCGCATCCCAGTACAATAATGAATAAGTCTATGGTCGCCACACCAGCCATGCTCAATATTCCCGCCGATACTCCGGAAGCTCGGCGCTATAACCGGATCAAGAGATGGCTTGGCATCGCTGATTTTGCTCTAGGCCTCGCCCTGCTGGTCATCTTGCTATTGACCGGCTGGAATGGGACTCTGCGCGACGTCGCTTACCGCGCTTCCTCTCAGATGTACGTGCTGGCAGTCTTCCTGTACGTCGTCATGCTGATGCTGATCGCGAAAATCCTCGGCCTGGGCCTCGATTACTACGGATTCAACCTAGAGCATCGCTTCAACCTGTCCAATCAAAGGTTGGGGGCCTGGTTATGGGACGAGATCAAAGGATTCCTCGTGGGAACGGTGTTGGCGTCCATTGCGGTTGAGGTTCTGTACCTCATTATCCGCCTGGCCCCGCAGTACTGGTGGCTCATCGCATGGGCAGCATTTCTTGGTCTATTTATTTTGATGGCCCAGCTTGCCCCGGTAGTTCTCTTTCCGATCTTCTACAAATTCGAGCCCCTGCAGGACGAGCAACTCAAATCGCGGCTGGTGAGACTCAGCGAAAAAGCCGGCACCCGGGTTCGCGGCGTTTACAAGTGGAATCTTTCGGAAAAAAGCAAGAAGGCCAATGCGGCGTTGACCGGCCTAGGCAGCACACGCCGAGTCATTCTGGCCGACACTCTGCTTGAGCAGTACTCCCCGGACGAAATCGAGGCGGTGCTGGCCCACGAGCTGGGGCACCATGTGCACAAGCACATCTTCAAAAGCATCCTCGTACAGGCGGGGATTACGTTCGCGGGATTCTGGACAGCAAACTGGGTTTTGCATTACGCCATGGAACGCTGGCATAGCTTCGAAACGCTTTCCGATTTTGCAAATCTTCCGCTCCTGGTGCTGGTCTCAACGGTGCTGTCGTTTATTCTGCTGCCCGCAATCAACGCTTTCTCGCGATATAACGAACGTCAGGCCGATCGCTACGCATTTCGATCCATTACGAGCGTCAAACCGTTCATTTCTTCCATGAATAAACTTGCGGAGCAGAATCTGGCCGAGCGTTCACCTTCGAAATGGGTGGAGTGGTTTTTCCACTCCCATCCGGCAGTCTCACGCCGGGTAGCGGCTGCCGAGGAGTGGAGCAAGCAGCCGGCAAAAGCATAAGCTTAGAAGATCACTGTCCCCCGAGAATCTCTTCTGCTTTCCGCAAGTCCTCTGGCGCGTCGATGCGGAGTGTGTCGTAAGGTGTCTCTGCTACCCGGATGGGAATGCCATTTTCCAGAAACCGCAACTGTTCCAGACGTTCACTCTGCTCTAGCGGCGATTCCGGCCAAGTGACGTAGCAATCGAGCGCAGATTTGCGGTAGGCATAAAATCCCAGGTGTTTAAAATATGACGGCGTTATGCCATCGCGATCATAGGGAATTCCGGCACGGGAAAAATAGAGCGCGGAGCCTTTCCGATCAGTCACCACCTTGACCGCGTTCGGATTGTTAACATCCTCAGCAGCCGCAGCAGTTTTCAGCGTTCCCACCTGAGTCTCTGAATTCTCCATGAGCGCCAGCAGCGTCGCGATGTGCTCTGCGCGTGCGAGCAGTTCATCTCCCTGCACGTTGACGTATACGTCCGCAGCGATTGACCTGGAGATTTCATGAACTCGCTCGGTTCCGTTGCGGCATGCTGCTGAAGTCAGTCGCGCCTGAATTCCCTTCTCCTGGCAGATTTTCACAATTTCGTCCGAATCGGTGGCCACCAACACGTTTTCCAGAAGAGTGCAGGAGCGCACCCCGCGGTAGACGCGAACAATCAGCGACTCACCAGCAATGTCGCGCAACATCTTGCGCGGCAGGCGAGTAGAGCCGAGCCGGGCCGGAATGACGGCAATGGCCTTCATTCAATTTCAAGTTTCCCGTTTCTCGGCTGTGGTTGCAATAGTGGCGTGGGCACAT
>Ga0187778_10002567_pt1 | contig 12348 bp, 11 predicted proteins | sample 1015_Q2_SP5_20_M_FD_132418 | JGI IMG/M metagenome (GOLD analysis project Ga0187778, IMG submission 132418) | Tropical peat soil microbial communities from peatlands in Department of Meta, Colombia - 1015_Q2_SP5_20_MG | ecosystem: Environmental > Terrestrial > Soil > Wetlands > Peat | place... | reverse complement strand
TGCGGCGCGGTCTGGCCTTGGCGCAGGCCGCGGTCAGCCGTATGCGTCATACGACGAAGCGAATCGCGCAGATCTTGGATCTCAAACGTTCCCGTGCCATACGTGTGTGGAAACCGGCCCTAGGGCTGGTCACCGTCTTCTCGGCGGTCTGCCTTGTCGTTGTGTCGAGGGCGCCGGACATGATTGCTTTCCAGGACGCTGTTCCGAACGTGGCAACCTCTGCCGCTCCGGCGGTGAACACACCTGTAATCGCTGCCAAATGGAGTGAGCCGGCGGCAAGACCGGTTTCCAGCCGCACAAATCGCAGGCTAATGCCATCATCCGCGACGGCAACTCCGGCTCCGCGCCAGTCAGCACCACGTGGCGTGGATGCGAACCCATTGGATGCCAAGCTGGGTCTGCCCCGGAGCATTGAAACTCTACTGCCGGTGAACGGAATTGAATTGCCGACGGGCGGCGTGGCTGTGCAAACCGTATTTGTTGTTTTGCAAGGCGGAGAAGACGGTTTCTCTCAGGTTTCTTGGACCGTCTGTGTGTGGCGGGTGACGGTTCGCAGTTCCGGCGGTCGAGCCCCGATCAAAGCCGACATCCCAGCAAAATCCATTTAGAGCTGGCGAGGACGATTGAGGCAAGTTTTTTGTTTGATTAAGAACTAAAGAATTAGTTACACGAAAAGGAGAGTTAAGGAAAATGACAAGTTGGATCACCAAAGCAAAAACCATCGTCGGACGCCATGCGGCGGTCTCGGTTCTCGCCGTGGCTACGCTGGCTTCCATGGTCACCTATGAAACCCTCAAACCCATCACAGCCAGTGCAGCCACGCCCGCCCCAGCGGCGGCAGCGCTCGATGCCGACAGCGTCAGCCCACTGCTCTCGCTGGACAAGGCTATGGAAACGCTTGCCGCCCGCGTGACACCGGCCATCGTCAACGTGGCCGTTACCTCTCGCAGCAAGGCTGACATTTCGGAAGGCGAAGTCCCCGATGATATGCAGCGTTTCTTCGGACAGTTCTTTGGCCCGGGGAGCCCGGGGAACGGTCCGCGCTTCCAGTTCCAGCGGCCGCAGCCCCAAATCGAGCATGGCATCGGCAGCGGGGTTCTGATTTCGCCCGACGGCTACATAGTTACCAATGACCATGTGGTCGATGGCGCGGTCGATATCCGGGTCACGATGAGCAATCGGAAGATCCTGCAGGCCAAGCTGGTTGGCACCGATCCCCTGACCGACCTCGCAGTCATTAAGGTGGACGGAAGCAACTTCCCCAGCGTTCCGTGGGGTGATTCCACCAATCTGCATCCCGGCCAGACGGTGCTGGCGTTCGGCAATCCTTTCGGCTTCCGTTTCACGGTGACACGAGGAATCGTCAGCGCCCTCAATCGTCCCAATCCCTACTCGAATGATCCGCGCAAGCCGGGCGGGTTCATTCAGACCGACGCTGCCATCAATCAGGGTAACTCCGGCGGCCCGCTGGTCGATGCCCGCGGCGAAGTCGTCGGCATCAACACTTTCCTGATCTCGCCCTCGGGCGCGTTCTCCGGCATGGGGTTCGCGATTCCGGCACAGATTGTCCGGCCTACGGTTGACACCCTGATCCGCGATGGCAAGGTAAGCCATGGCTACATCGGAATTGGCATCAATGACGTGACGCCGGAGAACTCGAAGTTCTTCAAGATGACCGATGCCAACGGGGCGCTCGTTACCCAAGTGGAACCCGATTCGCCGGGAGCGAAGACCGGATTAAAAATCGGTGACGTCATCACCGAACTCGATGGCCGCAAGATCAGCGATGCCAGCGATCTTCAGGTCGCGGTCGGATTGAAGGCCCCTGGCACCACCATCAAGCTTGCAGTTTCGCGCGATGGAAAGGAGATGACTTTGCCGGTCACGCTAGAAGCGATGGGCAGCCGCGACAAGGAAGGCAAAGTGTACGCCGAGAACGGCCAGGGCAAAATGCGCTGGGGGATCGGTGTTTCCGATCTGAACCACGATGTGCGCGAACAATTGCAGGCGCCGGAGAACATCCACGGCGCGGTGATTGAACAGGTCCAACCGGGGAGCGCGGCCGATGATGCCGGGTTGCGCCCTGGCGACGTCATTCTGCAAGTCAACCGCAAAGATGTGCAAAGCGCTTCCGAGGTGAAAGACGCCTTGGCGGGCGTAACCAAGGGACAGGATGCGCTGCTGCTGATCTGGTCCAACGGCGGCAGCTCATTCCGCGTGCTGCATGCCCCCGAAGGATCGTAAGCCAGGAGCCGCCAGGCGGGGCACCCCATCTCGGGGGTGCCCCACTCTTCCTTGTTGTCATCCGAGCAAAGCGAGGGATCTGCAGTTTACCGTAGCCGGAAAGAAACTGCAGATGCCTCGTCGCTCAACGCTCCTCGGAATGAAATCAGGAAGATTTCCATTTCTAGCAAATTAGAACGCCGATCCCGACCCCAGCAGGCTGTACAGAAGAATGATCAGCACGATGCCGGTGAAAGTCAGGTAGAGCCGATCGTGTTCCTCGGCGAATCCCCAGATGGCGAATGCCACGCGGGCCACGGGAGTTGCGATCAGCAGAACCAGCCCCAGCTGGATAATGCCCCGGCCGCTCAAGCCTAGCGCACTGTGGAAGATTCCTGGCAAGCTTCTCAGGTCGGAAGGTTCACCCCGGAACACGTGGTAACCTGCCGGCGCGAGGCCGTGCCGGATCAGGTAGATGGCCCCGCCGACGGCAACCACGAACGCCGACAGCAGAACTCCGGAGATGAGAAGGTTGCCAACGATGTCCTCGATTTTCCGATCGGTCCAGACGCGGGTCATTCAAATTCTCCCCGTAATTCCTTCGTAAATCATCTGCGCTCCGAGCACGACGATCACCAGGCTGAACACCAGCCGCAGCACCCTGGTTTCTGCCTTCACCAGGATGCGAACGCCCAGCAGCGAGCCGGCCAGAACCCCTAACATGACCGGCATGGAGAGCCCAGGATCAATGTATCCGCGGTTCAAATAGATTCCAGCGCTGGCCGCGGCTGTCACGCCAATCATGAAATTGCTGGTGGTGGTGGAAACTTTGAACGGGATCTTCATGGCCTGGTCCATGGCCAGAACCTTGACTGCGCCTGAGCCGATGCCCAGCAATCCGGAAAGCGCCCCCGCCCCGAACATCAGGCTGAAACCCGCAGGCACGCGCTGCACGTTGTAATGCCGCATGCCTTCTTCGGAGGGGAAGCTGCCGTTCATGCGCAAGCGTGTTGCCAGGGCATCCGGTGGCAGATTGCGCTGTTCCGCAGTTCGTGGTTTGCGTGAGAGATAGGCAGAGTAGAGCAGGACAAGACCAAAAATAACAGCCAGGAATCGGGTCGACACCACGGTGGCCAGGAAAGCTCCGCAGAGGGCGCCCAGTGTGGTCGCAATCTCCAGAAACATTCCAATCCGGATGTTGGAGAACCCTTCCTTGACGTAAGCGGCTGCCGCTCCCGAAGAGGTCGCAATGACCGAAACCAGGGACGCGCCAATGGCGTAACGAATATCCACTTTGAAGAAGATCGTCAGCAAAGGCACAAGCACGACGCCGCCACCTAGACCAGTGAGCGACCCCAGCAGGCCAGCAACAAACGATCCCATCGCCACCAGGATCGTAAATTCGAGAATGTTCATCGCTGCCCCGAACCAAAAGTTTGCCACATCTTCGCCAGCATAAGGACAGTCATTGAAGAAATGAGTTGGCGTTGGAGATTCTTGAAAAGGCGATTCAATCCCGATCCATCTTGCCTGCGATTGGTCACGGCGCCATCGGCAGATGCGGCAGAGCCTTATCGAGATCAAGCACCCACGCTGGAAAAATCGGATGTCCCTGGGCAGGTTTACCACGGGTCGTCGCCCAGTGGTCGAGCCAATCCGTTCCTTCTTCGCCGATGTACGTATCCGGCAAGCTGTACGCCTGGTCGCTCAGGGCATCCTCGAGCGATACAAATCGATACCCCCGCTTGCGCATTACATCGATAAGTTCGTTGAGATGATCGGCTTCCAGTTCATTGGCGTGCAACAACAGAATCTGCTTCGGCTCATAGCCGACCAGTTCCTTGGAGAGTTGTTCCGCATAGGCGAAGACGGCATCGGAATAGGAAAGATAAGAGCTCACCAGTTGCCGTTGCAGAGCTGTGTCGCCACGTTTTCTTGCGTCTTCATAGACGCGGGCATACATCCAATCCCAGGCGTCAAGAGTTACGGGAGCAATGCGGTAACCTCTGGCCACCAGGAAAGCTTCAGCTTCGCGCCGGGTTTCCAGATCACGGCCGGTATCAAGATAAGGATGGCGGAAATATCTCAGCTTCATGTTGTGCTGCGCGAGCAGGAGGCGGGTTACCGTCTCGCCCTGCACGATCTCATCCTCCCAGGTTTTCAATCCGACCTGGTTGAGCGAAGCGTGACTGAAGGTGTGGTTACCAAGCTCAAAGCCGGAGTCGAGCCACATCGACAAAGCTTTGATTCTTTCGTCCACCTCCCCGAATTTGTAAAGCTTCTTTTCATTCACAAATCCCAATACCGGAATTTTCTGCTCGCGGAGAATGGCGAGCAGGCGAGAGGTCATGTCGGTGATCTCTGCCGCAGACATCGAATATGCAGCCCCGGCGGGCAGGTCGTCGATAGTGATCGCGACTTGGCGATCTGGCGGAGCCGCAAAACACGTTCCGGCAAGAACGCACATTATCCCGAACAGTGCGGCAAATGCTCGATGGCTACGCTGGTTTGGTTTGGACTGCGTGTCTTGTCCCTGGGGCATTGCTCCTCCTCCTGACGCTACCCTGCGAGCTGTCGACTCGTCGTCCGCGCTTTTTTCGGAAGCCTTTCCCACGGCTTGTGCCGTGGGCTGCATTCTTCTGCTGCTTGGCGGCGGGAAGACGGACAGTTTCGTTCCGCCGGGCCCAGTTTCGAGATCACACGCACTTAAGCCACCGGCAGCGTGAAGTAGAACACCGAGCCGTGTCCCAGCTGACTGGTGACTCCGATCTCTCCACCGTGAGCTTCTACAATGGCCTTGGCGATCGCCAAGCCCATGCCCGTGCCTTGCACCTGCAAGCGCTGGTTTCGGCCGCGGTAAAACTTCTCGAAGATCAACGATTGCTCGAAGTCGTCGATTCCCGGCCCCCGGTCGGCGATGCTTGTCATTACGACACGATTCTTGACCTCTCCTGTGATGTGAATCTCCGATTCAGGGGGAGAGTACTTGGCGGCGTTCTCCAACAGTTGTGCGATGACCTCGGAGATGCGGTCCACGTCGATGCGGACGGCTGGCAGATCATTCGGCAGTACGACCTCAACCGGATGCTGGGCAAGCACCGCCTTTGACTTCTCGAGAGCATCGCTCACGGCCTCCTGTATCGGGTGGGCGCCGAGGTGGAGTTCGACTTTGTTGGCGTCGAGTTGCGACATCTCGGCTGCCTCGCCCACAAGGCGGTTCAGACGGTCGCTCTCCTCGTTAATCACCGTAAGCAGTTCATGGCGCTGCCCGTCATCCAAATTTGGCGCGGACAGCAGGGAAGTGGCGGAAGCCTTGATAGCGGTAAGGGGGGTGCGAAATTCGTGGGTGACCGAATCCAATAAAGCAGTCCGCAGTTGTTCGTTTTCCTTGGCGGCCTCCGCCTTGCTCAGTTTCTCCACCGCACCCGCGCTCTCGATCGCAATGGCGATCAGAGTACCCATCGATTCCAGAGTCGCCCGCGAGAGCTGGGCTCCGGAAAGGCCCATGCTGCCCACGATGCGTACCCCCATGCGCAGCGGCATGAACGCAACTCGCCGTTCCACATCGATTCTTGGCTCTCCCCGCATGGAGACCAGTTGCAGATCGTGCCGGTCCAGAATGTCGCGCGCAGTATCGGAGCGGTAAATATCGGGCCGACTGCGCAATGACACCGCGGCTGCTTCCACGCCGAAGCTTTCGACGATATAGCCCGGGATGGCATTCAGCAGTTCGGCGACGTTGTCGCTCGACAAGAGTTGCTGGCTGAATTTGTAAAGCCGCTCCGCCTCCGCCCGGCGTTCGTTCGCGCTTTGTGCCTCCCTCCGCGCTCGTTCCGCCAGCTGGCTGGCGATGATGGCCGTCACCAGGAACGCAAATAGCGCGACCCAGTTCTGAGGATCGGCAATCGTCAAAGTCCCAATGGGGGGCAAGAAGTAGTAGTTGAAGGCCAGAGTGGAGAGCAAAGCCATGAAGACGGCAGGCCGCAGGCCCCAGTTCGCTGAGACCACGAGCACGCCAATCAGAAAAGTCAGCGCCGCCGTGGTGGGATTCACGATGACTAGAATGTGGTAGGCGAAGACAATGACCACGACCGCGGCAGTTGCCAAAGCGTACTGCTGGATTGCCTTGATGACGATTGGCTTCACGACGCCGATTGTAGCTGACATCGACAATTTTGGCCCGCTCGACGAAAATAGGCGCGATGCCTAAAACACCCGAGCAATGGTTGGAGGAAGCCGCTCCCTCGAAGAAGGGTGGTGTCTTCAAGCTCTTTCTGGGCTATGCACCCGGGGTCGGCAAGACCTACAGCATGTTGAGCGAGGCCATCCGCCGCCACAGCCGCGGCGAAGATGTGGTGATTGGACTGATCGAATCGCATGGCCGCAAGACTACCGCTGATCTGGCGGCGCAATTGGACGCAGTTCCCCGAAAAAAACTGGTGTACAAGGGGACGATTTTCGAGGAGATGGACGTCGACGCCATTCTGGCCCGCAACCCGCGCGTGGTTTTGATCGACGAACTGGCGCACACCAACGTGGAAGGCAGCAAGCACACCAAGCGGTATCAGGATGTGCTCGAGATTCTGGATGCCGGCATTGATGTGCTCTCCACCATGAACATCCAGCACCTGGAGAGCATCACTCCCACAGTACAGAGCATTACCGGCATCACCGTGCGCGAGACGGTGCCCGACTGGGTGCTCAAGCGCGTCAATGAAGTGGTGATGTCCGACCTGACTCCGGAGGCGTTGCAGAACCGCATGCGCCGCGGAGACATTTACCCACTGGACCGGGTGGGCCGCGCGTTGGGCAATTTTTTCCGCCCCGGAAATCTCATCGCCTTGCGCGAGCTGGCGCTACGTCAAGTTGCGCAAGCCGTGGACCGGAGTCTCGAATCATACCGGGAAAAAGACGATTCCAGCGCTGCCGTCGCGGTCAGGGAGCGGATCGCGGTTTGCATCAGCTCCAATCCGGCCGCCCAGTACCTGATCGCACGCGGCGCGCGCATGGCGCAGGCCCTGGATGGCGAACTCCACGTGGTTTACGTGGACTTGGGTCAAGACAGCAGCGAAAAGAACCAGAAGACTTTAGCAGCCAACATTCAGTTTGCCGAGAATGTCGGCGCATCCATCGAGAAAGTCAAAGGGAACAGTGTGGCGGAAGTCGTGGCCGATTTCGTCCGCCGCAAACACATTACCCAGGTTGTCTTTGGACGGTCCGCCACTACCGGGGTCAAGAGATATCTTTATCTCTCCGCCATCCACAAGTTTTTGCGCGATGCTCCGCCGGTGGACGTACACATCGTCACCCAAGAACCCTGAGTTCGCATGCAGGAACACCGCCGCATTCTCGTAGTCGATGACGAACCCCAAATTACCCGGGTGCTGCGTACCAGCCTTTCCAGCCAGGGTTACGACATTCGCGCGGCCAATGATGGCGAGACCGCTCTCGAAATCATGAAAGATTGGATTCCCGACCTGGTGATCACCGATCTTTCCATGCCCAACATGGACGGACTTGAGTTGTGCCGGCGGCTGCGGCCCTCGACTCAGATTCCCATCATCGTGCTCTCCGTGCGGGGAGAGGAAAAGACCAAGGTTCAGGCGTTGGACGCCGGTGCCGACGACTACGTCACCAAGCCATTCGGGATTGAGGAGCTCTTGGCGCGCGTGCGGGCGACTCTCAGGCGCACTCCAGTGGGCGAGAGCGAGCAGGCTTCGTTAATCGATGTGGGCGACTTCCACGTCGACCTGGCGGCCCACAAAGTCACTGTCCGCCGCAAAGAGGTTCACTTGACGCCCAAAGAGTTCGATCTGCTGGTTTATCTGGCGCGGCATCCCGGAAAAGTCGTGACCCATCGCACTCTCCTGAGCGCCATCTGGGGTGGGCAGAGTACCGAGCAGGTCGAGTATCTCCGGGTATTTGTTGGCCAGCTGCGCAAGAAACTGGAAACCGAAACCTCCTCGCCTCGTTACATCGTCACCGAACCCTGGGTAGGGTATCGGTTTGAACCAGGGAAGTAAAAGATAGCGGCCAGTTCCGCTAATCCAGTTTGAAAGGCTTCAGGTTGAGAACCTGGGTGGCACCGGGGGTCAGACTGATTCGCTCGCCACTGGCGCGGTGGTCGTCTGCGAACTCCAAGGCGAAATACCTGTGGTCCCTGCTGGCGGGAACGGCAAACGCCAGGTAATCGCCGGGAATCACTCCCGAGATTCTGTACTCTCCGGCAGCGTCCGTCTTGGATGTCAGTATGTAACGGGGAATCCGGCGAAGCTCTGTTGATTCTGGGATCAAGACGACCACCATTCCCGCCGCGAGTTTTTCGGCATTCGTTACTTTTCCGTGAACCACCCCCATGTCGTTCCCCAGTGTCACTGCGCAATCGAGGGTCGTATCAAGCGCCAGCGCGAACACGCTGGCTGCGTAATCCCGTCCATTGCAGATCGCCTTCTTAATGTAAGCTGACTTCTCCCCATCTCTGTCCCAAACCGTAAAGATGAAGTCGCCAGGAGGAATATTCTTGATGACGAACTGCCCGCTGGAATCGATCGCCGCCTGATGGAGAAGGTAAAAGCCCGGACCGAAGGTCTCCAGCGTGATTTGTTTGCCAACCAGCGAGAGTCCCTGGGGTCCTTCTGCCTTTCCACGCACTTCGGCAGCGCGACCAATTTCGAGGTTGGCGCGCACATCGGAGTCCACAATGCGAACCGATGCAAACCCCAGATCGCTCTGCACGCCTCGGTTGATGGCCTCTGCAATCAGAGTGTACTCCCCCGGAGGCAGCCGCGAGATTTCGAAGGACCCGTCTGGCTCGATCTGGGCGGTTTCCTGGCCCGTCTCAAAGGTGTATCCTTCCCGGCTCCGTTCTTTGCACTCAATCTGCTCAACCTTTTCCCGTGAGGGGCCTGCTCCCGCAACAACCTTCCCGGTAATCGAGTAGGTTTTTTCTATAGGGATGGTGAAGCGGAGGTCGTTCGCTCCGCCTAAAGGGCTGACTTGCAAGACTTGCGCTTCGTCCAGAAACGCTGTTCCCGGGTAGTACGTATTACGATACTGAGCGCCTCCACCCGGGCCTTCTTTCAAACCCACGGCTTCCATCTCTCGCCCCATCAAACCGCCGGCGCTCACGTAGTAAGCCCCTGGCGAAAGATTGGCGATGCGGAAATTGCCCAGATCGTCCGTAACCGCCCGTCCCCTCGGCCTCACCTGCTTTCGTCCTCCAGGCAGGTAGTCGACAGCGAGAGCGTAAACCTCCAGACCGGGAACTACGTCCTGATCCTCATCGGAAACTTGCCCGGCGATGACCCCAGCCGGATCAAGACGTAGTGCTAGGTTCTCCAGCTTTTGTCCGGCCTTGAGGGAGACAGATTTCGGTTTCTTGCCAGGGGATTCCGTAAATCCATTCCGCCAAACCTCAAACTGATAAGAACCCGCCGGAAGATCAGGGAGAAGAAACGCGCCGTCGGCGCCGGTGCGTACGATGCGCTTACCTCCCGCGGCCTTGGCCGTATCCTCGTCGGTGGCGGTGAGTTCAACCTGCGCCTTGGCGATTGGCTCACCTGTGTCAGAGCGGTAGACGTGCCCCGAGATTTGTCCGAGCGTCGACTGGGAAGGAAAGTCCTTGGTTTGGCCCGTCGTTCCTATTGCGAACCACAGAAAGAAAAGCACTCGCGCCCCGACACTGGGGAAGAAACGCCATCCCCGTTTTGGGATCCCTGAGTTCATACGCTGCTCAGCAGAAAATCATACCCTCGCAAAGGACCACTTGCCGACCAGTTGCGCGCTTGTCACTGATTCCGTTGCAGTTTTCCGCGGGGGCAAGTCTTACGAACATTCTACGAAGTCTTTATTCAATCTTTACGGTTTTAGTTATCCAATGTATTGAAGTTGGGGGTGAGAAAGTAATGGTCCTTCTCGCGATGGTGAACATGATTCTGTTGCTAGTCGGATTTCTGACCGGCCTGCGCAAAAGGCAAGACGCCGCAATTACCGATCAGCCGGAAAACGACCTCGCCCTTGACCAGTTCACCCAATCACAGAAAGGTTAAGAGGTTTATGTCGATTCAAGATGTCTCTGCGGAACAACTGGCGAAGCTGTTTCACCACTATCAGGAAGCGCTGGCCAACGATTTCCACGGCAAAGGCAGCGAGAATACAGCCCATTCTTGGGACCAGACTCCGCAGAATGATCGCAATCTGATGGTTGCTGCGGCCCGGCTGGCTCTTTTGGAATTGGCAGCCACAACGGAACACGACAACCCGAATCGCCGCTATTTCGCCAAGCCTGGCGAAGCGGATTGGGGTTGCTGAACTAGGGGAGCATCTCCTTGGCAAGCATGTTGAGTTTGAGAGATTTCGGCGGTCAGGCCGGCGAGTTGGATGAGCCCGTCACCTCGCACGCGAATGGCGATGAGAGCATCGTCACAGTCGGTGACTTTCGCATCGATCTCCGCTTACAGCGCGTGCTGGTCAGGGGGCACGACATCCGGCTGGATGAAGAAGAGTTTGAGATGTTGATGTTTCTCACCGGACATCACATTAACATCGTTACCCCACACACCCGATTGGCTACGCGCTGGGGCTGTGAACCCGTCCATCAATCGGATTTTCTGCGGCTTCTGGCCAGGTTGCGGCGCAAGCTCGAGTCCGTTGCGGGGGGCGCACGTTACATCCGAACTGAGCCGTGGCTGGTTTGCCGCTTCGATCCCGGCAGCCATGCAGATCACTAACACTCCCGTCGTACGCCTTCCGCGAAATACGCCTTACGAATTCTTTATGAACTCTTAACCCCACTTTTACGCAAGAGATTGTCCAATGATTCCTATCCTTGTCATAGGTGTGTCTGGACGGTTGCAATGAAACTAGCCCTGGCATTGGTGGCTGTTGGCGGAGTGATGTTCATGCTGCGGTTTCTTGCTGCTCTTCTGGACGAGGTCAGGAGATCATCGGCTCGACCCTTAAGGATTTATTTCACCAGGTTCCATCCATCGAAGCGGCGCGGAGAACTCATTTTCATGAACTCAAGACAGGAATACAAGTCACGCACGAAGCCCGGCAAGCGAGTAGCCTTCATGGCATTGGTCGCCGTCTTGCTCACTCCCTCACTACGGGGACAAGATGCAGCATCCCAAAATCCGCCAGCCAGTTCGCAGGAAGTTCAGGAACTGAGAAACCTTATTCGTCAGTTGGAAGCGAAGGTTGACCGGCTGGAGAGCGAGCAGCAGAAAAACGCTGCCATCCCGGCCACCAACGCCACACCAGCAAGCCCAACTTCAAATAGGTCGGCCCATGAGTCGACGGTTGCTGCGGTTCAGACTCCGCCGCCCATGGCTCTGCCTGCACTTCCCGCGTCGAGCGATTCCTCGGGCTCTGCCTCCGCAAGAGAGCCGAAGATCGCTCCCTTCTCGGACTGGGACTGGACCTGGCTAAACGGCAATCCGCGCACCAAGGAACCAGCTTTTGATTCGAAATTCTTCACCCCGGAAATTCGGGCCGATGTTTCTTACACCTACGACTTCAACAAGCCGAAGGACAACTCGATCGGCGGGTCGAGCGAAATATTTCGTTCCAACGAAATCCAGTTGGAGCAACTCGGGGTTGGCGGCGACTTCCACTATGACAATGTTCGCGCCCGCTTGATGACCCAGTTCGGAATGTATTCCGAAACCACGCCACGCAATGATCCCAGTCCGGCGAAGGGCCAGTGGGATCTCGATACTGCCTATCGCTACCTGGCAGAGGCATATGGTGGCTACCACTTTAACGTGTTGAACGGAATCAACGTCGATGCAGGCATCTTCATGTCGTACATCGGCCTGTTCAGCTACTACAACTTCGATAACTGGGCCTATCAGCCTTCGTATGTTTCGTCCAACACCCCATGGTTTTTCAATGGTTTGAGAATACAGATTTTTCCCAATCCTCATTTGAAGATTGAGCCGTGGTTCATCAATGGATGGCAATCGTATGGCAGATTAGGCAGTAAGCCCGGCTTGGGTGGTCAAATTCTGTGGCGTCCAAAGCCGTGGGTTTCCTTGGTTTTTAATAACTATGGCATGGGCGAGGACACATTAGGCAACGGAAATGGCCAATTCGGCCGTTCGCGCATACACACCGACGACAGCG
>Ga0187778_10002566_pt1 | contig 12348 bp, 10 predicted proteins | sample 1015_Q2_SP5_20_M_FD_132418 | JGI IMG/M metagenome (GOLD analysis project Ga0187778, IMG submission 132418) | Tropical peat soil microbial communities from peatlands in Department of Meta, Colombia - 1015_Q2_SP5_20_MG | ecosystem: Environmental > Terrestrial > Soil > Wetlands > Peat | place... | reverse complement strand
CGATGCCGCACCTAAGAGAGCAAGACCGACAGCCACAGAAATTCGTTTCGTTACCGGGCCAAGTTTAGCCCGAGCAGCGTCCATCGAGATGCGCATGAAAATCCTCCAGAATCAAACCATGAACATCGTGGGGCAGAGCGACCGCCGGATTGCCCTTTGGGGCCCCATTTTACGTGAAACCACACACACTTCCGGCCCAACACGAAACGAGGTGAGTTGAGCCTGTCACAACAACCACCAACGTCGGAGTAGCGCCACGCCGGAAAACGGCCTGACTCCCGCATTTCTGACAGGAGGAGAACCCTGCGGCTCACCTGCGAACCCACAGACCCGGGCGGGTCAGGAAGACCCTTGCACTACCCTATTTCGAAAGCGAGCGAAGGGGAACCTCGATTTATAACATTTCGGTATTGGTGGGTCAAACCGTTTGGTACTCAACGCTCGGACCGAGAATATGGCGTGAAGGCATGAGGAGCGTCGTGCCTCCGAAGCGCGCTGCGAAATGGCTCTAAAGGAATTGCTAATGATAGTATGAGAGGTTCGGTCGCTTTGAGATGGACTCCAGTGAGGGCCAAACGAGAAGATGAACGGTAAAACCACTGAAGTGGCGGAGAAGGCTCATGCTGCACATGGCTTGCGGCATGATTGGAAAAAGAGCGAAGTTCAGGCGATTTATGAGACGCCACTTCCGGAATTGGTCTTCCACGCGCAGACCCTGCACCGGGAATTCCATGCCCCAGACCGCGTGCAAACGTGCCAGTTGATATCAATCAAGACCGGCGGCTGCCCGGAGGATTGCGAGTATTGTCCGCAAAGCGCCCACTACGATACGGACGTGGAGCTCCAAGGTCTACTGGAACCGGAACAGGTCATTGGTGTGGCGCGGGATGCGAATTCGCGTGGCGTGACGCGCTTCTGCATGGGAGCGGCGTGGCGCGAGGTTCCGCAGGGACGCGAGTTCGAGAAAGTGCTGGAAATGGTGCGCGGGGTCTCTGCACTCGGGATGGAAGTGTGCTGCACACTGGGGATGCTGACGGATGAACAGGCCGTGCGGCTGAAGGATGCCGGGCTCACAGCGTACAACCACAATCTGGACACTTCACCAGAATTTTACGGTTCGATTATCACAACGCGCGTGTACGAGGAGCGGCTGAGAACGCTGGCAGCAGTGCGTAAAGCGGGGATCACGGTGTGTTGTGGCGGAATATTGGGGATGGGCGAAACAGAACGCGATCGCATTGGCCTGTTGCACCAGCTAGGCACTTTGAATCCGCACCCGGAGAGCGTGCCGATTAACATGCTGGTGCGGGTGGAGGGGACGCCGCTCGCCTCCATGCCGCCGTTGGATCCCTTGGAAATGGTGCGCGCGATCGCCACCGCGCGCATTCTTATGCCGGCCTCGCGCGTGCGATTGGCGGCGGGGCGGAAGCAGTTGTCGCCGGAAGCCGTCACTCTGTGCTTCCTGGCGGGAGCAAATTCGATTTTTGTGGGTGAGAAGCTGTTGACAACGCCAAATCCAGGTCCAGACGAGGATGAGCGACTGTTACAGAATTTGGGAATGAAACCGCTCGAACCCCATGCCGAATGATCTTCTAGCAACGTGGAAGGCAACCCTGAGAAAGGGTCTGCAGGAACTCGAGGCCCGGCACCAGCGGCGCGCCCTGGCTGTCATTGAGGGAGTAAATCTCTGCTCGAATGACTATTTGGGATTAGCAGCGCACCCGGCGCTGAGAGAAGCCCTTGTGCGCGCAGTGAAGAACGCGGCACGGGTCGGCGGGACCGGCTCGCGGCTGCTTTCGGGGCAGACCGAGGAGTGGCGTGAGCTGGAAAAGGAATTTGCGGATTTTGTGGGGATGGAAGCGGCACTGTTTTTCGGCAGCGGCTACGCGGCCAATATAGGCCTGCTCTCCGCGCTGGTGGGGCGCGACGATGTTGTCTACTCCGACATGTTGAATCATGCGAGTCTTATCGACGGAATCCGCTTGTCCGGGGCCCGCAAAGTCATCTATCCTCACCTCGACCTCAAAGCGCTCGAAGAATCGCTGCAACAGGACGCGGGCGCGCCTTGGCGGAGAATCATCGTCACAGAAAGCGTCTTCAGCATGAATGGTGATGTCGCTCCGATGAAGGAGCTGGCATCCCTGGCGAGCAGGTATGGGGCGGCGATCATCGTCGACGAAGCCCATGCGACGGGAGTGCACGGCGAGGGCGGGCGAGGCCTGGCTGCGGACGCAGAGGTTCAGCCGCAGGTGCTGGCCGCGATTCACACCTGTGGAAAGGCGCTGGGATCCGCGGGAGCATTTGTTTGCGGGCCGACGGTTTTGAAGGAGCACTTGATCAATCACGCGCGCACGTTCATTTTCAGCACGGCATTGCCGCCATACTTTGCGGAACAGATTCGAGCCGCGCTAAAGCTGGCCGCGGGCATGGACGCGGAGAGGCAAACACTCCTGAAGCGAGCCCGGGGATTGCTCCGGGATTTGCGCCATGCGGGTTTCGACACCGAGGGAAGCGCAAGCCAGATTGTGCCCGTAGTGGTGGGAAAGAACGAAGACGCCATGGCGGCCGCCGAACACTTGCGGGCGGAAGGATTTGGCGTTCGAGCAATCCGGCCTCCGACTGTACCTGCGGGGCGCGCGCGACTGCGGCTGTCGCTGACGGTGCAGATTGCCGAGGAAGAACTCAAGCGATTGGTGAAATCACTTGTGGCTTGGCGCGAAAATAAGCTAACAGCTGTAACGGCGAGAAGAGCATGAGACGCCATTTCTTTATTACCGGCACAGACACGGGCGTGGGGAAAACCACGCTGGCGGCACTGCTATGTGCCGCGCTTGATGCGGTTTACTGGAAGCCGATTCAGACGGGGACGCTGGAAGGTTCCGACCGAGTGACCGTCATGCGGCTGGCGGGAATCGGGACCGATCGGACGTTGGAAGAAGTCTACAAATTTGTGCCGCCCGTTTCGCCGGACCTTGCGGCGCGCTGGGCGGGCGTGGAAATCGATCTGAACAAGATCAATCCGCCGACGAGCTTGGCGAACGATTGGTTGATCGTGGAAGGCGCCGGCGGCGTGCTGGTTCCCATCAACCCGAAGCAATTCATGCTGGACATGATGGTGAAATTCAAGCTGCCGGTAATCCTTGCGGCACGGAGCGGCGTGGGCACAGTCAATCACACGCTGTTGACGCTGGCCGCGCTGCATGCGGCGGAACTGCCGGTGCACGGCGTCGTCCTCATTGGGGATCAGAACCGGGAAAACCGGGACACCGTCGAGAAATTCGGCCATGTCCGCGTGATTGGCGAAATTCCCAAGCTTCCCAACCTCCACCGCACGGCGCTGATGCAGGTCTTCCTGAACCACTTCGACCGATCTGCATTCGCGCAATGAGTTCTGCGCTACACATCTGGCATCCCTTTACCCATGCCGCGCTCGATCCTGCGCCCATTCGGGTGCAAAGAGCAGAGGGCGTCTACCTGTATACGGCGGACGGCCGAAAGATCATTGACACCATATCGTCATGGTGGGTGAATCTGCACGGCCATGCGAATCCGCGCATCGCGGCAGCCATTGCGGAGCAGACGCGAAAACTGGAACACGTCATTCTTGCCGGGTTCAGCCATGAGGCTGCGGAAGAACTGGCCGAGCGCCTGCGTAAGTGGGCGCCCGAAGAAATGACGCACCTATTCTTCTCCGACGATGGGTCGACCGCAGTGGAAGTTGCACTGAAACTCGCGGTGCAATATTTCAAAAATCAATCGCGGCCAGAGAAACGCGAGATTGTGGCCCTGGCGCGCGGATACCACGGGGACACCGCGGGGGCTATGTCTGTGAGCGATGAGTCCCCGTTCACGCAGCCATTTCAGTCGATGCGCTTTCCTGTGCATCGCGTGCACTCGGCGTATTGTTACCGGTGTCCGCTGGGCTTGACACGGGAAAGTTGCCACATCGAGTGCGTGCAGCAGTTGGAAGGATTGCTCGAAGACCGAGGCTCGCAGATCGCGACGGTCATCGTGGAGCCGCTTCTGCAGGGCGCGGGGGGAATGATTGTGCATCCGGTGGAGTTTTTGCAGAAGGTGCGTGCTTTGTGCACGAAGCACGATGTTCTGTTGATCGCTGATGAAGTGCTGACCGGCTTCGGGCGAACGGGGAAGATGTTTGCGTGCGACCTGGCCAATGTGACGCCGGACCTGATGTGCCTTTCGAAGGGGATCACGGGCGGATTCTTGGCCATGGGTGTGACGCTATGCAGCGATCGCGTCGAGTCGGCGTTTCGCAGCGAAGATCGGAGGCACACGTTTTATCACGGACACTCGTACACCGGGAACGCGCTGGCGTGCGCCGCGGCGAATGCGAGCCTGCGGATTTTTGAGGACGAGCCCGTGTTTGACCGCATCGCGACGATTGCGAAAATTCACGCGGAGCGATTGGGGCAAATGCGCGGAATGCACCAGGTGGGGGACACGCGGCAGATCGGCACGGTCGCGGCGCTGGAGTTGGTCGCGGAAGATGCGGGCTACTTGTCGTCGCTCCGGCCAAAGCTGTACGGATTTTTTCTTGAGCGCGGCGTGTTGCTGAGACCTCTGGGGAATGTAGTGTACGTTTTGCCGCCTTATGTGATCGAACCTGACGAATTGCACCGCGTCTATGACGTGATTGTCGAGGCGATTGAGACGTTGCTGTGAGAGGCACCGAGAATCGGGCCAGCGAGAGTCTGTCTGGTAGACTGAAGAATTGGATGGGCGGAGGAATTTCGGTTGATTGGGCAACTGAGCGGCTGGAAGCAAAAGATCGTGGCATTTGCAGGGGCGCTGGGCGCGCCCGGGCTTTTTCTAATCTCCTTTCTGGATTCTTCCGTACTCACATTTCCCGTCATAAACGATCTGCTGCTGATTGAGCTGTCGATTCATCATCCGCTGCGCATGCCGTTGTACGCGGCGATGACGATGACTGGTTCGGTGCTGGGGTGCGTGCTGCTCTACTTCATCGCTGAAAAAGGCGGAGAAGCGTTCTTCCACCGCAAGGCTGGAGAACGAGCGCACGCGATCAGGGCCTGGGTCGAGAGGAATGGCTTCGGTGGAATGTTGCTCGCGGCGCTGTTGCCGCCGCCGACGCCGTTCAAGCCATTTGTCTTTGCGGCGGGAGTGTTTGAAGTGCCGTTTTTGAGCTTTGTTTCAGCGATTGCCCTGGCGCGCGCGATCCGGTACTTCGGGATCGGCTACCTTGCGATTCGCTACGGAAATGACGCCTTGCCATTTTTGGCGCACCACAAGCTGGAAGTGATGGCCGGGACGATTCTCTTTGCGGCGATAAGCTACGGATTGTCACGGCTGATTTTACGCGCGAAGCCGGAGGGAACTGTCTCGGATTAACGGGAGCTCAACGCAGGCGGACTTCAGTCAGCCACACCATTTCTTCATTCACAATTCCAAATCGCTGATCCACGAGAATGCGGGCGGCGAGCCGATGGTGGGTTTCGCGCTCGGCGGCATCGCGCATGGAGCGGATCACCACCTCATAACCGTCCGGCGTTTTGGAGACGGCCGCGCGGGGAAACGGCAAGTTGCGGACGTACTCCCTTGCGAGGTCAGTCTTCTGAGCAGCGTCCAACTCCGGAGAGAATTCGGGCTTGTGCAGGCAATCCGCCAACTCAGGATCGAAGCTCTTTCCCGGTCCGGCAGGGACGTCCGCTACACAAAGCAGCGACTGCGTTTCGACGACGCCATGCCAGGTGAGGAGGGAGAGGGCATCGGGGAAAGCCTCGACCTTGCGTGCCGACTCGCCACCGTAGGAGTGAGGATCGAGCGCGGCGGCGCAGCTGGACTGAAGAAATGCGCGAGCACCCAAATAAACGACGATCACGGCGAGCGCAATGATTGCACCGTTGCGCCCACGCGGCGCCTTGTCCTTCACCCCGATTTCCGAATTGATCAGGTGGAAAAGTTCGGGCAGGCAAATGCCGACGACAAGAATCGCGAGGATCCATGGATCAACATTGGGAAGCCAATTGGTTGCGAAACGTGCGGAGGCGAAAGGCCAGAGCGGCGCGACGCCCTCAGATTGGCAGAGGTCCAGGAACACATGCACACCGGCAGCGACAGCGAGAGGAAGAAGGAGGGCCAAGAAAGGTTCGGGCTGTTTTCTACCAAGATAGCGCGCGAGAAGAATCGAGAGAGCGACAATAACCACGAGGCCGAGAAGAGAATGCGTGAACGTGCGGCGAGCCGCGAAATAGGTCGCGGGGCCGAAGAGCGAGCTAAGCAAATCAACATCCGCGAGAGTGCCGGCGCAAACGATGCCCAGGACCGTAGGCCAGCGGCGGCGGGGAAAAAATCCGCGAGCGAGCGCGAATGAGGCGAGAGCGTGAGAAGCAATGTCCACGGTCAGTGATTTGGCGTCGAGCCTGAATTCGAGGAAAGCGCATCGCGCGGCACGAGCAGTTTCAGGGCGCGTGGGGCAATCGAGAATTCCACCGGCAAGCGCGCGAGCGGCTCTCCGTCCACCTGAGCATAAATCGGATTAGCGTCAAGCGGCTCGCAAATTAGCGAATCCGCCTTCCAGAAGTGGACGTCTTCTTCCTTGCGCAGGTTGCCCATCCACAACGTCGGCAAATAGCTCAAGTAGCGCAGCCCACTCTGCGTGGTGAGGGCCATAACTTCGAACTGGTCCTCGAAGAGGTCGGCCTGATCGGTAATTTTGAACGGGCCGCCATAGTTTTTCGTGCGGCCAACGACAACCAGCGTGGCTTCAAATTGATGATCGCCGGCACGCACACGGAAACGCGGGAAGGTGTAACGCAAAACCTCGCGCGCACCCTGCCACCAGTAGGCGAGGATGCCGACGCGCGCCTTCAGGCCGAGGTCAACGGAATAGACGATCATGCCGTCAGGTCCTGCTCCGGACACGCAGAGGAAATATCGCGTGCGGTCGGGCTGCTCCAAAGGCGTGGCAAGGCCTAGCGCGATTTCGCGTAATTCGCCGTGAACGAGACGCCGCGCCGCGCGAGGGATGTCCCAGGGCAGGTCGAGTTCCTTGGCGAGGATGTTGGCCGTGCCGCCGGGAAGAAGCGCCAGCGGGACGCGGTGGCCGTTCGAGAGATTCGCAAGGCCGTTGACAATCTCGTTGAGCGTGCCGTCGCCGCCGCAGGCAATCACAAGTTGACGCCCTTCGCGCGCGGCTTGCTGGGCGATTTCGGTGGCGTGGCCGGGGGCAGTGGTTTCGGCGAGGTCGACCTCCATGCCATTGGAGCACAGGATGCGCCGTGCCTCGTCAAGGAGGCGTCGGCGCCCGTTGCCGCCATTGCCGGCGTTGGGGTTGTGGATCAGCAAAGCGTTTTGGAAGTGCGTCTCCATGGTCTCCCGGGCCTTGGCCAAAAGAGCATTGTAACTGAAAAAGGGAGGAGCAAGTGGAGGGCCAGAGAAGAGAGAAGCATAGAAGTAAGGAAGTGAACGTGCAGAAAAGAGTTCAGGGCGAAGGAAGGTAGAGAGGCGAAAGAAAAAGGCGCCAAGTGCATGGCAGAGGCGGCTGGGGCCAAGGATTGGATTTAGGGGGTATAGTTGGTGCGACGTTGCGAAGGGAGCGATTCTATGGCGGGAAAGAAATGGGTCGTCATTTTCGGGTGCGTGATTCTCTGTCTGAGCTTTGCGCTTTGGCAGTGGCCGGCGCGGAACGCATCTGCGTCGGATGAGGTGGCGGCGAAGGTTGAGCGGCTAGATCCGGCGGCGAACGAAATTGTTCCTGAAGGGGCGAAACTGCAAAAACTGGCTACGGGCTACACATGGACTGAAGGGCCCATCTGGATTCACGAAGGGTATTTGTTGTTCGCCGATATTCCGAGTAACACCATCCGGAAGGTTGTGCCCGGAAACGCGGCGAGTGTTTTCCTTCAGCCAAGCGGCTATTTGGGCGCCGCGCCATTCGGCGGGCACGAGCCTGGCTCGAACGGGATGACGCTGGACTCACGCGGGCGCTTGACCGTGGCGGGTCACGGGCAGCGCAATGTGTACCGGCTGGAATCGCTGAACGATACCGCGCACACGACCATCCTGGCCGACTTGTATGAGGGCAAGCGCCTGAACAGTCCGAATGATCTGGTCTACAAATCGGATGGCTCGCTGTACTTCACCGATCCGCCGTACGGATTGCCCAAGCAGAATGACGCAGACCCGGGAAAAGAGCTGAAAATCAATGGCGTGTATCGCGTCGCGGGCGCCTTCGCACATAAACCCGGAACTCCGCCCGAACGTGACAAAATTCAGCTCATAGTGAAAGATCTGCCTCGACCGAATGGCATCGTGTTCTCGCCGGATGAGAAATATCTTTACGTGAGCAATTCGGAGCCTCAAAGAACCTGGATGAAGTACAGCGTGAAGGCAGATGGGACCCTTGAGAAAGGGGAGCTTTTCTATGACGCGAGTCCCGACCCGCGGCGGGGGAGTCCGGACGGTATCAAAGTGGATCGAGCAGGGAATTTGTACGGTGCCGGGCCGGGCGGCGTGTGGATTTTCTCGCCGGGCGGGAAACACATCGCAACGATTCTGATGCCGGAAATTGTCTCGAACCTAAATTGGGGCGGGAGCGATGGAAAGTCGCTCTTCATCACTGCGAGCAGCAGCGTGTACCGGATCGACTTGAAGATTGAAGGAGTGCAGCCCTGAAGGTGCGAGCAAGTGCCGCTCGCATATAATACGGGGCGGCTCCCCCAGGTAGCGATGAGGCGAGGACGGCAAAGGCGCAAATGGCGAAGGCCAACGGAAAACTGAAAAAAGAAGCCGAGGAGCTGCGGGAGAAGATCCGGAAGCACGAGTATTCGTATTACGTCGTGGATGAGCCAGAGATTTCGGACACCGCGTTCGACAAGTTGATGAACCGGCTGAAAGAGATTGAGGCCGAGCATCCGGAATTGGCGACGCCTGATTCACCGACTGTGCGCGTGGGAGGAGCGCCGCGCGAGGGTTTCCAAACAGTCAAGCATGCGCGCGCGATGCTGAGCCTGAACAACGCTTTTTCGTACGACGCGCTGAAGGATTGGGACCGCCAGGTGAGGGAAGGGACGGGGCGTCTGGTGGTCGAATATATCGCCGAGCACAAGTTCGATGGGTTGAGCATCTCGCTGCAGTACGAAGATGGCGTGCTGATGCGCGGCGTGACGCGCGGCGATGGGACCACCGGCGAGGACGTCACACCTAATGTGAAGACCATCCGGTCGATTCCACTGCGAGTGGACGCGGCGGCATTGAAAAAAGCGAAGCTGCCGGGGGATTTTGAAGTGCGCGGCGAAATCATGATGACGCGCAAGGCGTTCGAAGCGCTGAACAAGCAGCAGGAGGAAATCGGTGGAAAGATTTTCGTCAATCCACGAAATTCGGCTGCCGGCGCGGTGCGCGTCCTGGATCCCACGATTACGGCGCAACGGAAGCTGGACTTCTTTGCGTACTACCTTTTCGTTGATGGAAAGGTTCCGTTCGCGAAGCATTCGGATTCGCTTCTGGCGCTAAAGCAAATGCGTTTTCGCGCCTCGGATGACTGGAAACTGTGCGATGGAATTGACACGGTGATGGAGTACTGCACGGCCTGGGATGACAAACGGGAGAGGCTGCCGTACGAAATCGATGGCGTGGTGATCAAGGTGAACGCGACCTCGCTGCAAAACGAGCTGGGGTTCACCGCGAAGGCGCCGCGCTGGGCGATCGCGTACAAATATCCAGCGCGGCAGGAACAAACCGTCGTGAATGACATCATCGTGCAGGTGGGCCGCACAGGCACGTTGACGCCCGTGGCGGTGCTCGAGCCGGTGCAGGTCGGAGGCGTGACCGTGAGCCGCTCGACGCTGCACAACATGGACGAAATCGAGCGGCTGGGGCTGCACATCGGCGATACCGTGCTGATCGAGCGCGCCGGCGAAGTGATTCCGCACGTGCTAAAGGTCGTGAAGGAAGGGAAGCCGCGGAAGGCCTTCAAGATGCCGGCGAAGTGCCCGGTATGCGGCAGCGCAATTCACAAGGCCGAGGGCGAAGTCGCGTATCGCTGCGTGAATGCGGCGTGCCCGGCGAAATTGAAGGAGTCGCTGCTGCACTACGCGGGACGGCACGCGATGGATATTGACGGCCTGGGCGACAAGATCGTGGACCAGTTGGTCGAGAAGGGCATGGTGAAGGACGTCGCGGACTTGTACTCGCTGAAACAGGACGAAGTGGCCGAGCTGGAGCGGATGGCGGAAAAGTCCGCGCAGAATTTGCTGGAAGAGATCGAGGCGAGCAAGAAGAATCCGCTTTCGCGGCTGATTTATGCGCTGGGAATGCGTTTTGTGGGCGAGCGGACAGGGCAATTGCTCGCGGAACATTTTTCTTCGCTCGAAGAATTGGCAGGCGCAAAAGCGGAAGAACTGGAAAACGTCCAGGAAGTGGGCCCGAAAGTGGCGGAGAGTATTACGGAATTCTTCAGCGAGGCGGCGAATCGGAACCTGATCAAGAAGCTGAACAAGGCCGGCGTGCGGCCGACGGCGGAAAAGCGCGAAGTGAAGAGCAATAAGCTCGCAGGGAAGTCGTTTGTGTTTACCGGCGGACTTGCGAACCGCTCGCGGGAAGAAGCCGGCGCGCTCGTGCAGCAACACGGCGGCAAGGTGAGCGGCTCCGTGAGCAAGAAGACAGATTACGTCGTGGTGGGCACGGACCCAGGGTCAAAGTACGACAAAGCAAAGGAATTGGGCGTGCCGATCTTGACGGAAGGTGAGTTTGAGAAGCTGATCGGAATCAAGTGAACTCGTGGCAGTGTCATTTTCAGGAGCTAGCGTGTGGCGGATGATCAGAATGTTGCGGAAGAACAGCTCGACGAGATTGAATACGGAAATTCACGCCTTAAGCGAGCGGCGGTCTTTCTTCGGTCGGCCATTCCTTCCGATCCTTGGCAACTATTATTTCTAGCCGGAACCATCTTCCTCTTCATTGCACCTAGATTGACTTGGCGACCGGAGACACTCGTACCGCCCGTGACGGTGAGGTCGTATGACCTCATCTATTTTTTGTACCCAATCATGTTTTCCGGCCTGGCTGCCTACTTCACGTGCTTTTGGTCTGGGCACCGAGCCATGCGGAGAATTCTCTGGTTGGTATTCCTTCCAGCAGTGTCTGGTCTTGGTTCGATCGTCTACGAGTACTTTCATCTCAGCCACTTACCGTCGTCTGTCCTTGAGTCACGCCACAGCGCAGCCGCCGTGTACGAGTGGATAGGTGCAAATCTTTGGAAATTTCCTGCGGGTCTCTATTTCTGCTTCCTCGGCCTGCTGCTAGTGGCTGCCTTTACCCTCAGGATTGGGCTTGGGCTTTCCTCTCTTCCCATCGCACTACGGCAAAGGGACGAATCCTCGGAAGCACCAGATTTCTGGAATCGATACAGATTGCTGATCTTCGTATTAGTGTGCCCAATATTTCTGTTGGCAGGTGTACTCGCCTTTCTAATGTATCTGCCGTACTTTTTGGGAGCTCCGGGTCCTTCCTCCCTTTCCACAACGGTCCTCACGGTCCTTACCAAAACAGTCGACGGCCTAATTCTGGTTGGCATTGCCTTCTTGCTGCTGGGGAAGGCAGGAATGAAAGCTGCTCGGAAGGCGATCCGCTTACCGAAACTCACGGGCGCTTTCTTGGCCATTTTGCTGCCGCTTGGCGTGAGTTTAGTGACCGCAGCTATTCCGTATCTCGTAGAGCGCGCAAGCTGGGCGGCCTATTTTTTCGGACAGACTTCACCTCCTGTCTTCAGCACCTATTTTGACGTGAGTGGCTTAAGAGACCCTTGGTTAGCATTCTTAATCCTTGGCGCTTTCGGAGAAGAGATAGTTTTTCGGGGCCTTTTGTTGCCGCAATTCTTCCGGCGTTATGGAGTTCGCCACGGGATTTTCTTCGTTGGCATCGTCTGGGCCGCGATTCACTTTCGAGCGGATTCGTATGCCGGGCTGTCGTTTGCTGGAGTGTTGTACCACCTAGCGTGGCGAATATTGGCCTGTCTCGTGTGGAATCTTGTTTTCTGCTGGATGACTCTGCGTTGGCGGTCGATCATCCCATCTGGCATTGCACACACAACCTTAAACGTCATAGGAGTCTCTGGAATCAATGGAAACGTGGTTTGGAGCGCGGAATGCGGCCTGATTTTGTGGGGAATAGCTGGTGCGGCGTTGTTCCACTACTGGCCGGTGTCGAGCGTGCCTAACGACGATGTGGTGGCATCGAATCTGCGTGGTGAAGCATGATCACAAAAACGACCATTCCAACGACGAGAATGAGGAGAGCTACACCCAGTAGTTTCCAGAAACTCCAGCCAAAAAAGCTCGCGCCATTGAGTTTCCGGCTTGGACCTTG
>Ga0187778_10002565_pt1 | contig 12348 bp, 12 predicted proteins | sample 1015_Q2_SP5_20_M_FD_132418 | JGI IMG/M metagenome (GOLD analysis project Ga0187778, IMG submission 132418) | Tropical peat soil microbial communities from peatlands in Department of Meta, Colombia - 1015_Q2_SP5_20_MG | ecosystem: Environmental > Terrestrial > Soil > Wetlands > Peat | place... | reverse complement strand
GCGCCCGAGGGGGGGGCTCGCGCGGACATGCAGCGGCTCTTCGCGTTCGCGAGGGGCGCGCTGAGCGCGATCGCGGCGCGAGAGCCGGATCTGCGCCTGCGCACGTTGCTCGAGTTGCGCGCTCTGGATGCCCTGGGCTTGCGTCCCGAACTGCGACGCTGCGTGCGCTGCGCCGAGGAACTCGGGCCGGAGGAGGAGGTGGCCTTCCATGTGGCCGACGGAGGGCCGGCCTGCGCGGCGTGCGCTCCTTCTGCCGAGGGTTTGCTGCGCGTGCACCTCGGCACGCTCCGTGCTCTCGATCAGGGACTTCGACTGCCCGAAGGACGCCTGGACCGCCTGGCGCTCCCCGCCGGAGCGCTTCGCGAGGCGCGTCGGCTTCTCGCGCGCTTCACCCGCTTTCATCTCGGCATCGCGCTTCGAAGTGAGCGATTCCTCGACGAAATCATGTCGTCTGAAGAATCCGCGCCGGCTTGACACGCCTCCCCCGCGAAAGGAATACTCGCCCGCCCCACGCGTCGCCCGCGAGGGATGTGACCCCAAGGGTGCCGATGTCCGAAGCCGACTCTGCGAAGAGCTCCTACCCCTGGCGCATGGAAGACCTCGTGTCGCTGTGCGCGCGGCGCGGGTTCATCTTCCCGTCGAGCGAGATCTACGGCGGTCTCAACGGCTTCTGGGACTATGGGCCGCTTGGGGTGGAGCTCAAAAACAATCTCAAAGCACGCTGGTGGCAGCGTGTGGTGCGAGAGCGGGATGACGTGGAGGGGCTCGACAGCTCGATCATCTGCCATCCCCGTACCTGGGAAGCGTCGGGTCATGTGGAGCACTTCAGCGATCCGATGGTCGACTGCCGCGCGTGCAAGAAACGCTTCCGCGCCGACCAGCTGGACGACGCCGGTCCGTGCCCCGCGCGCGAGGGAACGAGCCGACACGATTTCACCGAAGTGCGTCACTTCAACCTCATGCTCAAAACCTACATCGGGGCGTCGGAAGATGCCGCGGCGCTGGCGTACCTTCGGGCCGAGACCTGCCAGTCGATCTTCACCGACTTTCGACGCGTGAAAGACTCTTCTCGCCAGAAGATCCCATTCGGAATTGCGCAGATCGGAAAGGCCTTCCGCAACGAGATCAATCCGCGCAACTTCACCTTTCGCTCTCGAGAGTTCGAACAGGCGGAACTCGAGTTCTTCATTCACCCGACGGAGCGCGAGAAATGGTTCGCGCATTGGCTCGAAGAGCGGCAGCGTTTTCACCACGGACTCGGATTCAGAGCCGACCGTCTGCGTGTGCGCCCTCATCGCCCAGAGGAACTTGCCCACTACGCAAAGGCCGCCGCGGACATCGAATTTCTCTTTCCCTTCGGCTGGCAGGAGATCGAAGGGGTCCACGACCGTGGGGACTGGGATTTGCGACGCCACACAGAGTACAGCGGCAAAGACCTGTCGATTACCGACGAAGAGACCAAGGAACACTACACGCCGATGGTGATCGAGACCTCGGTGGGAATCGACCGGACTGCGCTCGCCGTGCTGGTGAATGGCTATGAGGAGCAGCCGCTGCCCGAAGGCGAAACGCGTACGCTACTCCGGCTGCACCCCGCCCTTTCGCCGATCAAAGTCGCCGTCTTGCCGCTTTCGAAAAAGCTCGCGGAACCTGCCCAGAAGCTCGCGCTCGAGCTCCGCCGGCGGTTTTCGACCTTTTACGACGAATCCGGCAACATCGGGCGGCGCTACCGTCGCCAGGATGAGGTGGGGACCCCCTTCTGCGTCACCTACGACTTCGAGTCGGACACGGACGGCAAGGTCACCATTCGCGAGCGTGACGCGATGACCCAGGACCGGGTCCCGCTCGAGGGGGTGCAGGCCTATCTGCGAGACAGGCTGGAGGTCGGGTTGTGAGGCAGCGAGGGGCCAGGCGCAAAGCACCTCCGAAGTCGGCGAAAAAGGTCTACTTCTTTGGGGCCGGCCAGGCCGAGGGTCGCGCCGAGATGAAGGCGCTCTTGGGGGGCAAGGGAGCGAACCTGGCCGAGATGACGCGGCTTGGAGTCCCCGTGCCCCCGGGCTTCACCATCTCCACGACGGTCTGCCAGGAATACAACGCCGCGGGGGGCAGGCTCCCGGCGGACGTGAAGCGCAGCAGTCTTTCGGCACTCGCCAGGGTGGAGAGGATCATGGGGCTGCGCTTTGGAGATCCGAAGCGTCCGCTTCTGGTCTCGGTGCGCTCGGGCGCGCGTGCGTCGATGCCCGGCATGATGGACACCATCTTGAACCTCGGATTGAACGCCGAGACCGTGGCGGGACTCGCGGAGTCTGCCGACGCGCGCTTCGCCTACGACAGCTACCGACGCTTTGTCCAGATGTACGGCGACATCGTTCTCGATGTGCCGATGGAGCGCTTTGACGAGCGTCTCGAGGCGCTCAAACGAAGCCGAGGCACGGAACTCGACACCGCGCTTTCCGCGGACGATTGGCGTGGTCTCGTGCGGGAGTATCTCGAGGTCGTCCAGGACGTGACGGGAGAGCCGTTCCCGCAAGACCCCGAGCTCCAGCTGTGGGGAGCGGTGGGCGCGGTCTTTCGCTCCTGGCGCAACGAGCGCGCGGTCCGATATCGAAAGCTGAACGACATCCCTGAGGGCTGGGGCACGGCGGTGAACGTGCAGGCCATGGTGTTCGGCAACATGGGAGACGACTGCGCGACCGGCGTGGCCTTCACCCGGGACCCCTCCACGGGGGAGCGGGTGTTCTTCGGTGAATATCTGAAAAACGCCCAGGGCGAGGATGTGGTCGCTGGGATCCGCACTCCCCAGCCGATCAACGCCGCGGCACGCCGTCCCGATCAATCGCATCTCCCGACGCTCGAACAGGAGATGCCCGCCGCCTACCGACAGCTTGTGCGGATCTACCGGGGCCTCGAGAAGCACTACCGGGACATGCAAGACATCGAGTTCACGATTCAGCGCGGGCGCCTGTGGATGCTGCAGACGCGGACGGGCAAGCGCACGGTGCGCGCGGCGGTGAAGATCGCGGTGGACATGGCGCGCGAGCGCCTGATTACGCGGGAAGAAGCCGTGATGCGGGTGGATCCTCGGGCGCTCGACCAGCTCCTGCATCCCACCCTCGACCCCCGCGCGGAGCGCGAGGTCTTGGCGCGGGGGCTGCCGGCCTCGCCGGGGGCTGCGGTCGGCACGGTCGTGTTCTCCGCCGATGAAGCCGAAGCCCGGGCCAAGGCCGGCGAGAAAGTGATCCTGGTCCGGATCGAGACCTCCCCCGAGGACATCCACGGCATGCACGCTGCCGAAGGGATTCTGACCGCGCGGGGAGGCATGACCTCCCACGCCGCGGTGGTGGCTCGCGGGATGGGAAAATGCTGTGTGGCCGGGTGCGGGGCTCTTCGCATCCACTACCCCAAAGGCGAGATGCAGATCGATGAGGAGGTGATTCGAGCCGGCGACACGATCACCATCGACGGCTCGAGCGGCGAGGTCATGAAGGGCCGGGTCCGCACCGTGACGCCGGAACTCGGCGGAGAGTTCTCGGAGCTCATGCGCTGGGCGGACCAGCTGCGCCGCGTGCGCGTGCGCACCAATGCCAATACCCCGCACGACGCCAAGATCGCTCGACAGTTCGGGGCGGAGGGCATTGGACTCTGCCGAACCGAACACATGTTCTTCGAGCCCAATCGCATTCTGGCCGTGCGCGAGATGATTCTCTCTTCCGATGATCAGCAGCGTCGCCGCGCGCTCGAGAAGCTATTGCCGATGCAGCGTGGCGACTTCGCCGGGATCTTCCGCGCGATGGAGGGCCTGCCGGTCACCATCCGGCTGCTCGATCCTCCCCTCCACGAGTTCCTGCCCCATGAGGACAGCGAGATCCGGGAGGTGGCGTCCGCCCTCGGGACCGATACTGCCAAGGTCCGGGGAATGATCGACTCGCTGAAAGAGTTCAACCCGATGCTCGGGCATCGCGGCTGCCGGCTCGGCATCACCTTTCCGGAGATCTACCGGATGCAGGTCCGCGCGATCGCGGAAGCGGCGTGCGAAGTCGCCGAATCCGGCGCGAAGGTCCAGCCGGAGATTATGATCCCGCTTGTGGCAAACGTGGGCGAACTCGAGCACTTGCGTCCGCTGATCGAGGAGGAAATCTCGGCCGTACTGCGGGAACACGAGGGGATCAAGGTGCGGCCGACGATCGGCACCATGATCGAGTTGCCGCGCGCCTGCATTGTGGCCGAAGCCATCGCCCGCTACGCGGACTTCTTCTCCTTTGGCACGAACGACCTGACCCAGATGACGTATGCACTTTCGCGCGATGACGCGGGAAAATTCCTGGGCGTCTACATCGACCAGGGGATTCTGGAAGACGACCCGTTCGTTTCGATCGATGAGGAGGGAATCGGCGCTCTGATTCGAATGGGCGTTGAGAACGGGCGCAAGACGCGGAAGGACCTGAAGGTCGGGATCTGCGGGGAACACGGAGGGGACCCGAAGAGTGTGAGGTTCTGCGCGCGGGCGGGGCTCGACTACGTGTCCTGCTCGCCGTACCGGGTGCCCGTGGCACGCCTCGCCGCGGCCCAGGCGGAAGGGGAGCTACGTCTGTCCGCGCGCCGGGACCCGCGACGGTGAGGAACGCCACTCACCTTCTCCGCACGACGCTCGCTCTTGCGGCAGCGGTTCTTGTCGCATGCCGGGGGGACAGCGGCCCGCAGGCCAACCCCTCCTACGGAGTCGAGGTCGTGAACGATCCCGCGATTGTGGACTTTCAGACGCGAGCCGATGCCTTCTACGGACGACTGACTCGCCGGCGTGTAAACACGATCGCGACCTTCAACGATCGCGTGCTGCGCGACTACTTCCAGACCGAAGCCCAGTATTCGGACTACTATTCGGCCCTGGCCGAGGCTCTGACCGAGGCGCACTTCGAGAAGAACCGCCCGCTCGAGGGGGAGGTGCGCGAGTTCGTCTTCGACGCGCCGGGAAAGGCGCGTGTCCGCTACCGCTTCGTGGGGGTGAACGGAAAGCCCCTGCGCTTCTGGAGCACCTCCTTGGAGCGCGAAGACCGCTGGGAGCGTGTCGAGGGCAAGTGGTGGATCGTCCCGGGACGGCCATGAGCGCGCCGGCGGCTCAGGTCCGCGAGCGGCGTGCTGCCGAGCGCGTGCAGACAGCGCTTGGAGCGGCCTATGAGGACTCGGAGCGCCAGGTCTTTCTGCGCACGCGGGATCTCTCTGCGCGAGGCATTTTCTTGTTCTCGCCCGATCCACCTCCGGTGGGGGTCGAGGCCCACCTCCTCTTGGAGCTCCCGGGAGAGGTTGCGTTTCTTCGTCTGTGCGGCCACGTCGTCCGGCGGGACGTCGGGGAGCACTCGGGCTTCGCGCTGCAGTTCGAGTCTCCTACGACCGAAGACGCGCTGCATGCCCTCCAGGCTTACGTGACCAGCCTCGCCCGCGCCGAGAATGCTCAGAACCGCCAGGGCTCCTGAGGTGAAAGTCCCCCGTTCATTTCTGGTGGACATCCCTTTCCACAATGGGAAAATCTCTTCCTTTTGTCCCTTTGAGTCAAAACCGCTGCTATTCACTTGCTTCCAGGCAAAAGCCGTTTGAGAATGGATAGCTGCAGGCCGCTCTGCACATCGGGTTTTACCCTGATCAGATGGCACATGGCTTGCTCTTTGACGCGGCGGGACGCAGGTCCCCACTTTTGAAAAGCCCGAGGCTACGAGCTGCATCGAAAGGAAAAAGCCCAGGGAGCTTCACAGAGTTTTTGTGGGACGCGGGCGGGTCTTCCCCCCCCAGATTCGGCGCGTTCCTGACCGCCCCCGCGGTGCGCCGGCTCTGCCCTTCGGATCCTTCTCGAGAAGGATTCTCCCGCGACTCCCAATCTAGTGTAGCCCTCCTCGATTTTTCCAAATCGATGCTCTTCGCAGCCGCCGCAGGAGAGCACATCTTGGCGAAAGCAGAGAAGGCGTGGCCGAGCGACGCGGAACTCGTGACCGAGATTCTGGCCGGAAGTCGCGAGCACTTTGATCTTCTGTACGAGACGTACTTCCCGCGTGTCTTTCGTTTTGCGCTGAAGCGCCTCGGTGACGCCGGGGAGGCGGAGGGCGTCACCCAGGAGGTCTTTGTTACGGTCTTCCGCTGCCTTGCCTCCTACGCGGGAAGCTCTTCCCTGCTGGTTTGGATTTTCGGGATTACGCGAAACAAGGTAAATCGCCGCTTCCGGGGCCGTCGTCCGCGGCTTGAGTCCCTCGACGAGGCCGGCACCACAGAGCTGGCCGGGGAGACAGTGCCTGCGGATCGACTGGTCGACGCGCGGCGGCTGCTCGAGCGATGCGAGGCACTGATCGAGGAGCGCCTCACCCCCCTCCAGAGGCGCATCTTCCACCTAAAGCACCTGCGCCGGCAGCCGATTCGAGCCATTGCCCGCGCCCTGGGCAAGTCGGAGGACGCCGTGAAGGCGAACCTCTACCGGATGCGGCGAGCCCTGGAGCAGGGTGTACCCGGCCTTGAGGGCGTGATTAGCACCTAGGCGCGAGGCGTCGCCGCCCAGCCCACCGCCAAGAAACCTTCGTGTTGGCGCGCCTTTCTGTGCCACCTCCTTGTACTTCAGGCCACCTAGATGTCAGGGCTGTCCCCTGACCTGGGAAGGGACGACGCGAGGAGTCCGCGTTGACCCGTACCGCTCGCTCCGCCTGCGCGAAAGTTGCCGCCCTCGTTCCCCCTGAGCCGTCGTCCGACGCTGCGCTCGTCGCGGGCATCCGTAAGGGGAGCCAGGCGGACTTCAATCGGCTGTACGAACGCTACTTCCAGCGGGTCTACACATTCGCTTACATTCGCGTGCACAATCACGCAGACGCCGAGGAAATTGCACAGGAGACCTTCACGGCAGTGTTTCGGTCTATTGACGGCTATCGTGGCCAGTCGAGCCTTCTCTCGTGGCTCTACGGCATCACCAAGAACACAGTGAACAATCACTTACGTCGCATCAAGGCCCGGGAAAGCTGGCTCGAGCTGGCCGAGCCAGACCTTTGGATCACGCGTGGGGCCACTGCGCCGACGCCCGAAGACGAGCTGTCGCTTCGCCGCTATGCCGATGCGATCCACCAGCGCCTGGACTCGGTGGCGGAGTGGCAAGTCGAGGTTTTTGTGCTGCGGCACCTCGAGAACCTTCCGATTCGCGAGATCGCCCGCCGGATGGCGCGCTCCAACGACGCAATCCGCTCATGCCTCTACCGCGTGAAGCGCCTGCTTGTCGAAGCCGGCGACCCGAGCTTTGCGGCAACCATGTCTTGAACGATAGGACGGGGGGTGTGCGTGAAGGGTTTCCTCCGGGGAGGGAGGAAGTCGACCGAGAAACCCGAAGTGGATGAGCCGAACCAGAAGCCGATGCAGGAAGCAAACGAACAGATGAGTGCAGAGTTCTCGGACGACGAACTCCAGGAATTTCTAGAAGGGGACCGCCTCGACGTGAAGGCCGATCCGGCCTTCAAGGAACGGCTCCGACGCAAGCTTTGGGAGATCGTGCGCAGCCGCCTGGGCAACGATCCAGGGAGCGACAGTTGACGCCACGTTGCGTCGAGCCAAGCCTCTGACTAGCCTCGCCCTCCCATGAAGCGGGGCGTCGTGCGAAAGGTTCTCCGGCCGAAGATCTTCCCCTGGTACGCCATGGCGGCCGTGCTGATCTGGCACGCGGATCCGACTCCAGCGCGGGTCGGGGTGGGCCTGTTGTTGATTCTCTCCGGCGAGGGCCTTCGCTTCTGGAGTGAGGGCCATCTCATCAAGAACCAGCGCCTCACCGTCTCGGGTCCCTACGCTCACCTGCGGCATCCCCTGTACGCCGGGACGATGCTGGTCGGTGTGGGTCTGCTCTGGATGGGAGGCGGCTCCACGGCCCCTTGGCTGCTCGGCGTCGGTCTCCTCTTCTTCTTTCTGCACTACCTGCCCTACAAGGAGCGCATCGAAAGTGCGCGGCTCGAGCGCCGCTACGGGGAGGCGTACCGCCGCTATCGGGTCGCCGTGCCTGCGCTCTTGCCCGCGGTGCGGCCCTTTTCGGATCCCGAGGTCGGCGGCGGCGAAGGGTGGAGTGCCGAGCGGGTTCGCGCCAACAACGAGGACGGCGCGGCCCTGGCCGTCGCCGTGGCCGCTGCACTTGTTCTCCTCCAACCCGTCGTCACCGCGGCGCTGCGAAGTTTGTTCTGGCCTTGAGCCCGGAGCCTGGCGACGCACGTCCCCTCGAGCTCTCCCGCGCCGCAATCACAGCGCACGTGGACAAGGTTCTCGAGCCCGGAACCGGGCGCGATCCCGTCGTTTCGCTGGCGCGTTGGGGGGAGCAGGAGATCGTGCTCAAGGACTTCGCGCCGCGGGGCTTCCTGGTGCGAAACTTGATCGGCCGCTGGATGATCGCGCGGGAGGCCAAGGCCTACCGCGCACTCGCAAATCACCCGGCCGTGCCTCGTTTCTACGGGTGTGTCGACGCGCTCGCTCTCGCCCTCGAGTACCGGCCCGGACTGCGGATGTCGCGCCGCGTGTATCACACCCTTCCCCCCGCGTTCCTCGATGAGCTTGAGAAGGCGATCCGAGAGATGCACGACCGGGGGGTTGCGCACCTCGATCTCCGACACCGCACCAACGTGATGGCAGACGCCGAAGGACACCCCGTCCTGATCGACTTCGGCTCCGCGATCTGCGTGCGCCCCGGCGGGCTCGTCGCGCGGATCCTCCTCCCGCTGCTCGCGTACTTCGATTGGCGCGCACTGCGCAAGTGGCAGCGGCGGATGCGGGCCTGACTACTCGGCCGTACGGGGCAGGAGCGGAGGTTGCATGTCGGAGGGAGGACGCGGCGCGAGGCGCCCCACGTAGTAGCGAAAGGTCTCGAGGGTAAGCCGGGCGTCGGCCAGGGCCCGATGGGGTACGGCCCCGTCCACCAGGCCTGCAGCGGTGGCGGCCTGACGGAGGGAGAGCGCGGGCACCGTCTCACCGACCACGAGCGAAAAGGCGTAGTAGAGGGTGGCCAGATCAATCACGTGGTAGTCGAAGGGATAGGGCATTCCGCAATTCTTGTAGGCGCGCTCGATGAACTGGACATCCATCCGCACGTTCTGGCCCGCCGGAACGAGGGTCTTGCCCTTGGGTGCGAGCGCTGCGAGCTCGGACAGCGCCTGCCGGATGGGGACCGCCTCAGCCCAGGCCGCCGCGTCGTAGCCGGAAATCGCAGCCGCCTCCGCCGTGATGCGTTCGGGGCGAGCACGTACCTTCCACTCCCGAACCGCGAGCTCGGCGAGCCGGTAGTCCGTAAGGATGACGGCCATCTCGGTGATGTCGTGAAGCTCGGGGTCTAGACCGCCGAACTCGCAGTCCAAGAAGGCGAATGCGAATTCTGTCACCGCGCTCCGTCCTCTTCTCACACCAATATGCGTCGACCTAGGCTTCGGGGCAGCGTGCTCGCCGGACGACCACACCGCCGCCACGAGCTGGTCGAACCCGATACGCCTAGCGGATCCGCCTTCGCCCTGCCTCCCGCGGATTCGCGTCTCGCTTCGGATGCCCTCGGAATCCGGGTTCCAGGCAGGGCATACCCCCTGGCCGCGTCTTGGAAGCCGGCCCCTGTTCCATGAGGTTAGAATGAAGCTCTCGGGGCAGCGGCTCGGTTCCGGCGGAGTGGGGTGGGGGAAGCGCAGGCAGAGACCGCGGGTTCGAGGGTTCGTTCCGCGATGTGTCCAGAGCCCCAGGCGCAGCGGCAAGGAGCGACGTCATGACGATCGAGTACACGCCGTTCTCCTCGCAGGTTCGGGCGAATCCCTACCCGTACTACCGAGCGTTGCGCGACGAAGCGCCCGTCTACCGGGTCGAGGGCCTTGGGGCCTACGCCGTCACCCGGTACGCGGACGTTCACTTCATCCTGACCCACCCCGAGCTCTTCTCCTCGGACGCCATGCGGACCATGTTCATCTCCGCGCGTCCCGGTACGGACCCGTCGCGGGACCCCGAGTTTGTGACGTCCATGATTGCCCTTGCGCAGGCTCTTCCCTTTAGCGCCCAGGAAATGATCACCGCACGCCAGTTGATCTCGACGGACCCTCCGGAACACGGAGTGATGCGCAAGATCGTGAGCCGAGGCTTTACGCCGCGACGCATTGCTTCCTACGAGACTCGCGTGCGGGAGGTCGTGGCCGAGTGTATGAGAAAGCTCTACGACTGTGGGGAGTTCGATCTCGTACGGGACTTCGCGATTCCCGTGCCCACGGTCATCATCGCGGAAATGTTGGGCATCGAACCGGAGCGCCACGAAGACTTCAAGCGTTGGTCGGACGCGGTGATCTCGCAGTCGAGCGGCTCGCGTCGTGGACAGAGCCTGAGAGAGACCGGCTACATTGAGGTGATCCGGGAGCTCAGTCACTATCTGGTGTCTGTGATCGAAGCACGCAAAGTAGAACCCGCCGAAGATCTTGTGACGACACTCATCGCAGCGCAGGAAGGCGACGGGGTTCTGACCCCCATGGAGGTCGTCGCCTTCGCACTCCTCTTGCTCGTTGCTGGGAATGAAACGACCACCAACCTGATCGGAAATGCCGTCAACACGCTGCTCGCGCATCCCGAGCAACTCGAAGCGGTGCGCCGGCGTCCGGAGCTGATCCCAGCGGTGATCGAGGAGACCCTCCGCTACGAGGGGCCGATCCAGTTCCTCTTCCGGCGAACTCGCGAGGCGGTCGAGGTCGCGGGCACAACGCTTGAGCCCAACACATTCGTGGTGCCGATCCTTGGCTCGGCAAACCGGGACGAGCGGCAGTTTTCCAATCCGGACATCTTCGACATTGCGCGCGACACCACGGGTCACGTGGGGTTCGGGCTCGGTGCACACTACTGTCTCGGTGCGTCGCTCGCCCGCCTCGAAGCGCGAATCGCCCTCGAAGCGCTGATCGGCGAGCTGCCGAAGCTCCGTCGGCGGAGCTCGGTGATCGAGTATGTGGACTCCTTCTTGATTCGCGGCCCGCACCACCTCGAGCTTGCCTGGGCCGCTTAGTCGGCGCGAAGCGGTGCGCCGCGAACCCTTGGGAGCCCTAGAACTCGGCCGCTGCCGGGATCACCTCCTTGCCGAACGTCGTGAGCGAAGTTAAGGCGTCCACATTCGGGAAGTTGAAGATGGCATGCGCGATGCCCAGGCGCGCCAGCTCTCGACACTGCCCGACGATGTCCTTGGCGCTCTGCTTTGCAAGGTTTGCCGTGCCGAGGGTCGATTTTTCAATCTCCCCATAGGAGCGTCGTTCTTTCTCGCAGTGGCGCTTCAGGACGTCAAGCTTCTGCTCAAGCACGGCCGTTCCGACAAAGGCGAAGAGATTGCAGGCGTCTGCGTAGCGTGCGACGAGGCGAAGCGTCTTTTTCTCGCCCATTCCCCCAATCATGATCGGCGGGTGCGGGCGCGTGAGCGGGGCGGGCGAGCAAAGGGTTTCGGAAAGCTCGTAGTGCTTGCCGTGAAAAGGTGCGACGTTGCCGGACCAGAACTGCTTGACGATGCGCAACGCCTCTTCCAGTCGCTCGAATCTCTCGCCCAGGGCTGGGAACGGGACCCCAAGGCCGTGGTGTTCACGGTCAAACCAGGCAGCGCCGATTCCCAGATAGGCGCGACCCCCCGAAAGGACATCGAGGGTCGTGACCGTCTTGGCCAGTACGCCGGGATGGCGATAGGTCACTCCGGTGACCAAGGTGCCGAGCTTCACGCGCTCGGTGACCGCAGCGAGGTACGAGAGGGCGGAATACCCCTCGAGCATCTCCTGCTCGGCCGGTCCCACCGGCGGAATCTGAAAGAAGTGATCCATGACCCAGACGCTGGCAAATCCAGCGTCTTCCGCGGTGCGAGCGATCTGGGACAGCTTTCCGCGGATCGAGGCTGGGGATCCTTGAAAGCTGAAGCTCGGGATTTGGAGTCCGATGCGCATGGGGTCTCCTTCGGAGCCTTTCCCAGGGAGGCTACAGGAGGCCGCAGCGCTCCGCAGCGCGGAACCCCTCGCAAGGGCGCGCGCCGCGGCGGACTCTGCCGCCGAAACGGAAGGGGCGAAGCGAAGCCGCTTCAGTGAACTCGAGTGGCCTGGGTTCGAAGGAAGGGAAGTGGCCCGACGTGCTCGGAGCCGTGTCCCAGCATCGTCGTGGGTTTGCAGAGCGCGGGATGGGAGGAGGGCCGTGCGCATATGCGCTCGGCCCTCCATCAAGAAGGAACAGGCTAGAACTGACTCTGGCCGTCGGCCACCGAGCAGGGACCCACCGTGTTGAGGAGGTCCTGGACCATCGTGCCCGCGTCATAGACGCCCGCAACGTTGCAGCCCACCGAGAAGCCCGGGAAGGCAACGCCCGGCGCGACCGTGGCGT